>Ga0208478_1000018_pt1 | contig 78405 bp, 64 predicted proteins | sample NGESurdeep072012_5_FD_184462 | JGI IMG/M metagenome (GOLD analysis project Ga0208478, IMG submission 184462) | Arctic peat soil microbial communities from Barrow, Alaska - NGEE Surface sample 415-2 deep-072012 (SPAdes) | ecosystem: Environmental > Terrestrial > Soil > Wetlands > Peat ...
ACATTCATCAGGTCTTCCATGCTGGCATCCGCAAGCTGTGCCGAACCCGCATCCGAAGTTGCGCCCGGGGACTGCGCGAGCGAGACGCCCTGCATCCCAGTCCATACCACAAGGGCGATTAGCACCGCTGCTAATCGCCGGCCCTTCAACCAGCAACCGGTTCTCAGCGTACTTTCAGGTGCCGACCGTCTCTCGGCCCGGATCCGGTATGGCTTCCATGTAGCGTCAGCCACAGGGCACGACCTGTGCCAAGAACCGGACGGCCAGTCCGCAGTCATGGCGGTGGCCAGCTTTTGCCAATTCCTCGACACAGTCGAGTAGGGGCGAGGAAGTTGCGTCTGGCGAACACAAGCTGATCCGGCAGCGGCCAATGCCAGCGGCCTCAAAGCAGACCAGACGTTGGTGTTTCTGGCTTACGCAGTCGCCACACTCCTGGCGGGATTCATCCCCATCCTGAGGAGCAGAACGGTGAGGGCAGAGGGTCAGCCACTCGCGAGCGGTGAGAGGAGACTCGAACGAGACGCCGATCGGAGATTCTGAAGCCGTGTGCTGCAGGCGACGCAGACCATCGCGCAGCTTCACCAGTGGCGGCGGCGAAGGCTGCGGCAGGGTTGGCACCATCGTCACAGCCGACACTCCTCAAGGATTGTCGGATTGGTCCCGCCGGTGGCGGCGCAGTATCCGTTAGCCACGCCGAGTTCTTTCAATTTCCTGAGCAAGGTCGATGGTGCCACTGGTTTTGGACAGTGCGCATTGGCGCCGGCGGCCAGGACCTCATGCAGCACGTCGCCGGAAAATTTCGCCGTCAGCACGATCACAACCGTCTTGTCGCGCTCCTCCGAGGAGCGGAGGTAGCGCAGGACTTCCAGCCCACTGCGTCCTGGCAAGCCAAGGTCAAGAAGAACGGCAGAGTAGGTATGGCTCTGAAGCCTTTGCACAGCTTCGTCGCCATCGAAGGCAGACTCGACCGTGTACCCTTCCTTATGCAGTACAAACTCTAGGAATCTGGCGATATGCCGTTCGTCTTCTACAACGAGAATGCTGGGCGTTGGAGGGTTGGACAATGGGTTCTCCCTAACGTGATCGCGTTTCTGGCGATCGGTCACGCAGCACCCAGCTTTTTGGGCGATGCATTGATGGACAGCGAAAGCTTGTGGCCCGAGCATCGCTCGACGGTATTGCCAATCAACCGCTACCGTGATCACAGCGTTTCCGAGCTATGCATCGCGTGTTCACAGGCGGACTTCAAGCCGCTCTTCCGCCTGCTTCAGTGCACGGGAAAGGGAGTTCAGAGCCCGGTTCAATTCCTCAACCATGGTATGGACTCCGTTCAGATCTTTTCGCTGGCCCCGCTCTTCCAGTTGGCCAGCGATATGGGTTACGTGGTCTGCGCGAAAATAGGACGCAGACCCCTTGATCTTGTGCGCGATGAACGCGAAGTTTACGCTATCTCGATTCTCGAGAGCCCGGCGGAGAGCCTGCATGTCGGGCACATAAGCTTCACGAAACAGCTTGGCTACCGGACCCAGAATCTCCGGGCAATCTTCGAAATTCTCCAAAACCTTCGTGGGGTCGCATTCCGCAAGTTCGGGTTGATCCACCGGTCGCAGCCTCATAGTCATTAAGTTGGGACACTGCCTCGCTAGCTCGAGAACAGATTCCCATTGGCTTGAGTGCAATTACTCAGCCAAAGAAAAGGTCTTGACGGCAAAGGCGAGAATCGAAGACAGCCACCGGCGGTAGCCAGAAGTCAAACAGCGAGTCTAGAAACCGGACTGTTTTCTTATTGTTACGAGTGAGCACCGCGTCTCCAAGAGGGAGAACTACGATCAGCGGGAGGCGAAGAGACAGCTTGGTGAACACCCGCTATGGGCCGGGCCACTGGCCAGCCCCACCCATTTCGATAGCTCCAATCGATAGACCCACAGGCCACGGGCAGCCCTGCCCTGATTGCGCCGCCTTTCGCGGGTGGCGCACGAAAAGGCTGACTCTGCTTTCCCGGTCGGGAATTCCAATTGTCGCCCATCAAACCCGACCTGGAACTGCGCGGCAAACTCATCCGCAGCCTCGGTGATCTCCGCGAAATGCTGCCCGGCTCTTTTGTCGAACGCAAACGTGCCTGCGGCCGGCCCAACTGTCATTGTGCCGACGGCAAACACCTGCACTCGCAATATCAGATCTCTGTACTGATTGACGGCAAGCCGAAAGCTCTCAACATTCCGGCGGAGTAAGTGGATAAGGTGCGCGAAAAAATCGAGATGCGCCGACGCTTTGATGCCGCCGCCGCGACTATCTGCCGCGTAAATCTCAAGCGGTTTCTCAAAGAAAAGGAAGAGCGCCAAGTTTGACCCGACACCGGTTCGAGGCCTATCTCGACAAGGTGTTTAGCTTCTCAGATTGGGTGAGCGCTCTGCCCGAGGGACGGCAGTTTCCCCAGCTCTCTTGGAAAAAGGTGTTTGATGCCGTCTTCTTGGGTGCCGCAATGCAGATTCCCAGCCTGCTGCAGATCGAGGCCGAGTGTCATCATGGGGCGCTGGCCCAGCACATCGGACCGGTCAGCGACGACACCCTCGGCTACTCGCTGGAACGACAATCTCCCGAACCCGTGTTCGCGCTCAGTTGTGAAATTGCCCACCGCCTGAAACGCAGCGGCGTTGTACGCTCCGATTGGTCCCGAGGGTTGGTGGTGGCAGCGGTGGATGGCATTGAAATCTGCAGTTCGTTTGCCCGGTGTTGCGAGGCCTGTATGGAGCGAGAGATTCAACACAAAGTGAACGGCGAGCTGAAAACTGATATTCAGTATCATCACCGCATCGTTGTCGTAGTCTTGGTCAGCACCTCTTTCCCCGTCCCCTTGGGGGTTCGCTTTCAGAAGAACGGCGAAGCCGAGGTCTGCTGCGCCCTGGCTCTACTGCAAGATCGGTTTGGGCAGTTGGGCCGCCGCTTCCTGGATGTGTTGGTGGGGGACGCTTTGTATCTGCAAGCGCCCTTCGTCAAGGAAGTGGAACGTCTGGGTCTGGTTTGGGCCTTCACCTGGAAAGAGAACCAGCCCGAGTTATTGCCCGCGGCGGAGCGTTGTACCCAGGATTCTCCCACCGGTATTCAGGCGGACCCGGGCCGGGAGATTCAATACTGGCACTTGCTGGAGGTCGATTGGCCGGTCGCCGATCGCCTGGTGCGGGTCGTCAAAACGGTTCGCGCCGAACAGCAGCGCCGCGTCACCCTCCGCGAAAAAGACGCTCCTAGAACCAAAGGCAAGATGGCCATAGCTCAACCCAGCACCAACTTCTGCGCCACCAATTTCGAACTGGGCTCGATCTCGCCGCTGTTCATTCATCAGTTCAGTCGCAGCCATTGGCGAATCGATACCGAAGTCTTTCAGACCATCACCACCGACTGTCACCTCAAACACCCCGCTGTCCACCAAACCACAGCCTTGGTAGTGCTGACCATGATCCGGTTTCTTGCCTATACCCTGTCCCTGGTCTTCTACCACCGCCAAGTCCGTAGCCATGCCCACCGAAAATGCGAGACCTTTCATGCGCTCGCCAAGCGCTTAGTCTACTGGTTCGTCGCTCTTTCGCCCAATACCAGTTGATCAGGCCGGGCGTGTCCTTCGACCTGTCCGGCAATCTTTTTCGGTGTCCCCTCTGACGCTCTGGTCGCCCCATTCTCTCCAACCCGAAACATCATATGCGCCCTCCAGTTTCCCAACGATTTCTCCTGTCCCGCCAGCATTCCAACTTGCCTCAGATTCCTGGTCTGCCGTAACTGATGTCAAATCAATGCCTACCCGATGGGCACATGGCGCTTTACGGAATCGCTGTAGGACCCCCCAGGCACATCGCTCTCTGTTAAAAATAAGCGCAAAGATCCCGACGAAATTGCCGATCTAAGAAGAGAAGGGATCGGCGCCATGTCACCGACTCAAAGCGTATTCCAGTACCCATCCACACCAGTACCGAGGCGGCTCAATCTAATCCTTCTGGGATTGCTTCTGGTAGCTGTAACCATCATCTTTTGCGGGTGCGGGGGAGCAAATGGAGGAACGAATAGGCAAGCAGTTGTAGCAACTGCTAGCGCCACCAGCGAGCCACCATCTATCAGCGTCGCGATCAACCACGCGCAATGCAGCCTTCCGGTAAACCAAACCTTGCCCATCACGGCCACCGTTACGGGTGCCGCGAACACGGCGGTCACGTGGAGTGTCGGGGGCGTGGTCAACGGTAATGCAACGATAGGGACGATCGCTGGGGCTGGGCTGGCAGTAACATATACTGCGCCAGCTACCCCCCCGAGCACAAACCCGGTAACCATCACTATGACTAGCCAGGCGGATGCGGCCAAGTCCGCATCGCTCAGTATCACCATTACGCCGCCGATCATGGGGCCGACGGTCTCGGTTGTGGTGACCACCGACGACCAGACGCTGCTTTTAAAGTCACAGCCAAGCGTCACGTTCTCGCCGGCAAGCAACGGCGGCAACACAGTCTTTGTGGATGAGAACCAGGTGTACCAGCAGATAGAGGGCTTTGGCGCCGCATTCACCGACTCCGCAGCATACCTCCTCAATGAAGTCGCAACGGCCGCCGATCGCGAGAGCGCCATGAGTAATTTGTTTACGCGCGACGGCAACGGCATCGGGCTCAGTTTCATGCGAAATCCGATAGGAGCTACTGACATAGCACGGTCGGTATATTCATTTGACGACATGCCGGCGGGACAGGCAGATCCGGGGTTGGCCAATTTCTCGATTGCCCACGATCAACAGGACATCATCCCGATCATTCTTCAAGCCAAGCAGCTCAATTCACAACTTAAGCTCGTGGCAAGTCCTTGGAGCCCTCCGGGATGGATGAAAACCACCAACTCCATGATAGGCGGCTCACTGCTACCAAATGTGTATGATGCCTTCGCCCAATACTTCGTAAAGTATGTCCAAGCTTACGCAGCAGCAGGCATTCCAATCGACTACATCACCTTGCAGAACGAACCGTTGGGTGTCCCACCAAATTACCCTGGCATGTTGATGGACGCGCCAACACAAATGGTTGTTCTGCGGGATCATGTGCTACCTGCCCTCGCCGCCAGCAGCACCGACACCAAGGTGTTGATATATGACCACGACTGGATGTGGCCCGATTATCCCGACGCCGTCCTCGCGGATCCCATGGTGTTGAATTCTGATCGGGTAGCCGGCATTGCGTGGCATGGCTACAGCGGTACCCCGGGTGTGCAGAACAATTTTCAGAGCAAAGGAAACTATGAGACGGAACACTCCGGTGGCGTATGGGTCTCCGATCAAGTCAAGACCGACTTTGAGGAAATAACTCAAGTCATGAGAAATGCTGGCAAAACATTCGTCAAATGGAGTTTGGCCCTCGACGAGAACCGGGGCCCGCACACGGGAGGGGGCAGCACGTGCAGTCCGCTCGTGACTGTCAACAGTGGCTCGGGTGCCGTCTCCTACGCTGTCGACTACTATACGTTAGGGCACTTCAGCAAGTTCGTAATGACAGGTGCGTCCAGGATTTATTCCAGTAATGCTAACGGTATCGTGAGCGCAGGATTCGTGAATCCCGACAACTCCAAGGCACTGATAGTTTTCAACGACACCACCAACGGTCAAACGTTTCAAGTGCAATGGGGAACACAAACATTTAGCTACGCCCTACCCGCGCTGAGCGGAGCAACCTTCACGTGGATTGGGCAACAAATCGGGGGATACGTTGTCAATGCACAATCTCAGATCCAGGCCTCAAGCTTCAACAGCGTTTCGGGACCGCAGACAGAGGTTTCGCTTGATGTCAACGGAGGCTACGATGTGGGCTATGCAAACAACAATGGCAACGCTGTCTACAAGAACATAGATTTCGGCTCGGGCGTCAGCGAAGTAAGTGCACGAGTGGCGAGTGCCGGAGCTGGCGGAACTTTGGAATTCCACTTAGACACCGTGGACGGGCCGCTCGTGGCCTCGGTCACCATCCCGATCACTGGCGGGTGGCAATCGTGGGTCACGGTGTCCGGAACTGCATTGGGTGCGACCGGAATTCATGATGTGTACGCAGTATTCAGAGGAACCGTAGGTATTGGCAACTTTAACTGGTTCAAGTTCAGGTAATTCTAAGCACGGTCAGTATCCGCGAGGGCCGCAAATAACACTCCCAAAGCAACAAACTACAGTAGCTCTGACCCGTGTACCCGAAGTTCTACTTCGGGCGTGTTTGCGGCCATCGCTGAACCGCTACCGCTTTGTGTGCCAGTCGAAACCCGAGATTCTGGCAGATGAGGTCTTCGTAACCTGGGTTCAAGCAGGTTTCGCGCACTCCCAACCCGGCATGCGGCGTCTTCCACAAGTAGCAAGAGGCTTGGCCTATCCCCACCTTGCGGCAAACGTGTGCCACCCGCTAGCCTGCCGCCACTTGCCGCAGTACCCAATACTCTTCTGCTCCGGCTGTCTTTTCTTGGGCATCGCGTTCTTCTGCGTTCCAGGACCTCTGCCTTGGCTTACCTCCACTTTCGTCTGTCACAGTTTTTAGGTCTCGGGTCCATGAGCTGGGCAAAGACGTTGCAGCCGATGTTGATGACCCATTGTTGCCCGAACTCCGTGCAGTGCTTGCAGGGGAGTTTGGGGGCTCTTCAGATTCAGTTCGAAAAAAGCAATAACAGTACTCAACTTTTCGTTCAGGAAGGCGTTAGCCTGATTTGAAATCTCATTTTCTGGACAGTTATGGCTTATCAATACGTGACCATTATTACCCAAAATATTCCTCCGGTATGCCTCACACCGGGGGCAAAACAACCTTCTATCGAATATCCAGACGTCATCGGTCGCGAAAGCCGTGCCTCTGCTTGCGGCGGAAGTGCTGCGGGATTGCCCGTCCTCCAAACCACGACACCGTTGACCCCGGGTAGTTGGCCAGGCGCCTCCCGGTTCACGGCACCATTCCTCGCCATCTCGCAAGCCATATTTCGCAACTGTGACTGCGGCTTACGTGTGGGCTGAGGCATGCCGTGCTCTTGCGCGTATTGGTTGATCGCCTCCTGCAAGAGGCCGTCAGCCTGTGCTTCGGAGTACTCGGGCAAGCGGTGCGCAAAGTCCTGAGTGACCCACAGCCCTGCGCCGCATTGCACCGCGCCCACGCCGACTACGTTGTAATCGGGATTCAGAATGTTGGCGCGGTGATCTGGCGAATGCATCATACTCTCATGGCCAGCTGCCACATTTGGAGCGAAGGAGATGTTTTCCGCTACCTTGTCGAAAGGCAGATTCTCGTTGTTAAAGCGGGCCATCATTGGGGGCTCGTCGTCAAACTGGTGCGATAGCGCATGATGCTGCACCATCATTCCAGTGTGTTTCCGTGCGGCCTGGCTCAGGCGAGGATCGACCTGAAGGGACGAGATGCCTCGCTTGGTGCGCTCCTGGTTAATCAAGTCGACTAGCTGCTCTTCACCGGCTGGGTCGAACTCGTCGTGGGCGCAGGCGCTCCCGGTGGCTGGCCTGGACGTTTCCGATTCGCGGCAAGGTTGGGTGCCTCGCGGTCCTAAGCCAAGATCGTCCAGGTCGTAGTGTCTCCCTGAGACCATTCCGCTTCCGTCGTAAAACAAATTAACTACAGGCATGAAATCTGACATGGCTCGAGGAGAGTTCCCATGGTGCTCATTCCAGGATTCAATTGTCTTGTTTCTTAGGATCAGTAGTTTTTCCTGTTCGCCAGGTGGGCGCCCATTTTGCCGGGTGAAGTTCGCAACATCCTGCAGATAGCTTTCGCCCAGTTTTGGCGCAGCGCTGACCAGGCTTCTGATGGCGGGAGCAGCAAGAAACGCCACTGCTTGTTCCGACTGAAGTCCAAGAGCCGATGCCAGGGTTCGAGCTTTGGTCACCTCCAGCTCCACTTGCTCCACCTGCACATGCTGAAATGAGTGCTCGTTACCTAGGTCTCTGAACCTGGATCTCCAAAGCGCGGACAGATGTCCGGAGTCGTCAAGCATCGCCCGGAGCGCGGCTTTGGCCGAAGCCTCGCAGGGACCGCTCATGGTTTTGCTCAACCATTCCGCATCAGCTCCGATGATCTCCGCGAAGCGCCTTCGATCTCGCTGTTCAAACTGCAACAGCACCGGCTGGAGGCTGCATTCGCGTAAGCCCCAGGTTCCGGAGCCGAACTGAATGTCCTGGTATGCGGTGCGAACGAATGGGAATGGGTTTGTGCCGCTCGCTTCGATCGAGGCGGTGAGTATGATCTCACCCCATACCAACGCGTCGCCGCCCCAGACTGCAATCGATCCCTTAACGTCCTGGACCGATAAGCCGAATGTCAGAGCGGCTTCTGCGAGGGCGGCCTGCTGCAGCTCCTCCTCCGTACAGAGTGGATCGCCGTAGTTCAGTGCAGAACTGCTCGCTCGCAGCGAAGCGGTCTGCAAGTGAGGTACGTTGAGATCGAGGTTGGTGGGATGACGGCGATAGTTCTGCGAACTGGGGTTGGTGGGCTTTTTCCGCTGCGCAGCAGCCGAAGTCTTAACAGCGGCGTGTATCGCGAGCATCCCAGATCCGCTTTCGAGCATGGCCTTGTCGCCGCGTTTTACCAGTACTACTGGATCGTAGTTATCTTGTTCGTTGTCGTAGGGCGGGACCCGTATCCGGCCGTCATAAGGCGAAATAAACACGACGTCGACGCCATTGGGTGCGTTCCCGATGAGGAGTTTCACCCAACTGTTGGGTTTGGTGCCCGGTGCAAGTTTGAGCCGCGCCTTTCCATTCTGGTCGGTGGTTTGTGGTGAACCGCCGTCGCCAGCGGTGCCTATTCGCACGTCGGGAAAGGGGTGCTCCCCGGTGTCGGTGGCGATCACCACCAGCACACCCTCTTCGGCGATGGTGCAGGTCACGAGAACAAAGAGGAGAAGCAGTGTCGCGAGGCGACGACGACCAACGAATTGCTCAACCTTCATCTACTTTTCTTTCGGCGCTAACTCCCTCCAGACGAAGTGGAGGTTAGTCGCGTTGCAGCTGAATCATGCACGGCGAGTCGCCGGCCGGACACCAGGAATTGGCTGATCGGTAGCCTGGTTTCTCCGCGTGCAGCTGCACTTGTTGGCCGTCAGCTCCATGGGCGGGGAGCGAGAAGCTCCCCGATGACTTCGTGACCTCGGCTTCGGAGTCGTAGCCGATCACGCTTACGGTGGCACCCACAATCGCGGACTGGTGCTCGTCCTCGATGATGCCAATCACCCTTGCAGTGCGGGACTTGTCGAGCGCTACGGTTACCGTAGGATTGTGATCGTCGGTTAACTGCAGCGGCGCCTGGCCTTTGAGAAACGCAGACTCTTTCGAGGCATAAAACGTGACTTTGCCGTCCAGAGGTTTTGTGTCCCGGGCGATCACGAACAACCAGCCGCCTTCCACGTTCATGGGCTCGCCTCCGATGGAAGACCAGACTTTGGCATCGCTGACGGGCGTCTGGTGTTCATCCACGACGATGACCCTGACTCGATAGGAGGCCTCTTTGGCCACATCGGAATTGGCCCGCGAGATCGCCACACCATATCCGATCACGCCGCCCAGCATCGCCAGATATATAACCGCCTTTATCTTGGCATCCGCATCCTTAAAGAACACAAAGCCGAGCGATCCCAGCACCAGAATCATCAGCGCGAGTATCCCCAAGGGACTCTTCGACGCGGACTCAATGATCGCAGCCCAGTCCTTGGTGACCAGTTCGGACCCTTGCAGAATTGCAGTAATGATCACTGCTGCTGTCTCCTATCGAGCCGCGGCATTCTGGATGCTAAGTCTACGGTCAGAATCGATTCGACAGTCCACATTCGCCGGTCTTCGGGGCTCGAACTCCGAATTCAGCGATCAGCGTTGAGCACCAAGAAGGATTCTCCCGCGTCCCTTGCTGTCAATAGAAATTCTGTGTTCGATACCGCCACTTTCGTTCCGCTCCGCGGGAAGCAGATAAGACAAACCCCGGCCCGTTGTACGGCAGAGACCTGGGTCGTTGTCAGTTAGGGGGAGCGACATGCTACTCCCCGCGAAAGTCTACGTGTTGTACACTTTCGCTATTGCGTCGGCGGAGGCGCTAGCTTGGCCTTTGAGTTGCCCTTCTTCGGCGTAGGCGCCATACGCGACTTTCCGTGCACCAGGGTTTCTTCCACCAGGGTGCCCTGTTCCAGTTGTCCATCGCATAGCCTCCCCTCGGCCACGAAGTAGAAGTGGGTCGCCTTACCCTCCTCGGTGCCGCCCTGACGAGGCTGGATGCGAGCGGCGTCGACCTTGTTCGGTCCATCCGTTGTCAGGTAGTACTTAACGTTCACGCTGCGCTGGGCGCCCAGGGTCTTCTGGCTGACGACTTCCTTCTCGTCGGTATAGCCCACGATGTCCAACCTGCCATTGGGCATCTGCTGCAGCCGCAGCGAAAGTTTGTCCAGAGTGTCCTTGCAGTCGTTGTCAACCCGCGCCGGCCGCTTACGGTCCTTTTCGAAGGTGCACTCACCCCAATCCGCGATGATGACGCACTTCCCGCCCGCTGCCACCGGCTGTTTGGCCACAACCGTGCAACTGCTGCTTTGCGGGGGCGTAAGACCGTCGCTCGCAGTCCCCGTGATCGTGATGGTGTTACCCACATCAGCATCAGTAGCTGTCAGCGTCGCGGAGGTGCCGCTGCTGCTCAACTGGCCACCGGTGGCGGACCAACTGTAAGTTAAGGGTCGTTGATCGGGGCTGGCGGCTGTCAAGGTGACGGTTGCCGACTCACCGACGGCGATCGTTGAGGGCCTGACAGCGCAGCTTACGACCGGCGGCAGTGGCTGTTTGACGATAAAACTCGCCGAGCACGTCGCTGAGTTCATCTTCTTAACTTTGGGATCGGTGATGGTGGCGTTGACGGAATGGTTCCCCGCCGCCATGCCAGTCGTGTCAATCTCCGTCGTTTGGGTCGTGGCGCTTGACAGCTTGCCGGCGTGCGCGGTCCAGCCATAGGTCGGGGTGTGTTTCGGGTTAAAGTTGGTGCCGCTGGTGGTCAATTTTACGGGCTCACCGGCCATTACTTCTGCTGGCGTAGCCGAGGCGGTACAGGACAGCGGCTGAGTGCAATCGTTGCCCAAGTTGAATACAATACCTGCCGCCACGCGAACACTATTCCACTGGGTCGGGTGGGTGCTCGGAAATATGTGATTGTAGTTGGTGTATATGTAATCCACCTGCGCCAAACGAATGGAGAACCGCGGCTTGACGCTGAGATCCAGGCCGCCACCGCCTCCGGCGGCGAGATTCCACTGCGTTCCGCCGCAACAATCCGGTGAGACGTTGGCCCCGCCGATGAAACCGCGAAGAAACGGCGAGAGAGTATTGGTATGATACTTGTACTGCAACCCTCCTAGTGCGTATCCCACAGCAGTGGTGTTATTCGATCCATTGGCAAGATTTGGGGGCGTAGTTCCTCCGAGAAAGTGGCCGCTGCCATCAATGAGGAGGCCGAGATTAGGGGCGCCCCGAAGGTAGTAGGTGTTTGAAGCGTCAAAGGCGTTCGGGATGGTGTTGATTTTGTAGTCCAGGTCGCCCCACCCGTTCGGGACGAGAAAGGCGTATCCGCCAAAGATTTCATCTTCCGGCCGACAGGAGTTTTGGGCTAGCGCGATCGAACCGAGACAACAAACCGCGCAGCTCAGTGCAATCAGTGCCACAGTACTGCGTCTTCCCGCTGCTGCAAGACTCCAAGACATTCTGATCCTCCTGTATAGCCGCAAGCAGACATCAACCAATGACAGCCCTCCCAAGTTGCAAGACGGGATTCCATTACCGTTCACCACCGTAAGGCTTGACCGGGAAGTGAATGAGCGGATCATCAAAAACTGCCGGCCGATGCCAGCAGTTGCCTCCCCCGTTCAATGTGCTCGAAGGGTAGACCGTCTAGCTTAGTCGTTTACGCACCAGCAAACCCGCGAGCCCGGATCCCAGAAGAAGCAACGTGCCTGGCTCGGGCACCATGGTCAAGAACTCCTGAGGGCCGTCGGGAGCGGGGTTGGACTGATCGACTGGCGTATAGATCCCGACTTGGTAGAAGTCGACACCCGGGAAGCCATGCATAGCCTCCTGCTGCGCCGAGGTCAGCCAGTTCTGGGCGCCTGGAGTCAGGGGAGCAGCTGAATAAAATATGTGCCAAACCGCGAAATTAATGTCCGTCCACTGAGCTTGAGGCGTAACCTCAGTCTGCAACAGGAGCCAGCCAGCCTCATGGTACAGAGTCAGTGCTTGCGGCAACTGGTTAAAGCGCAGCAGGCTCAAATTGCCGGTGCCGAGATTGGTGTAGTTCGCCTGCCAGATCTGACCCGGTAAGCCACCGTGTACCCAGTCGTCGCACATCATGGCCGCTGGGCTGCCGTTGATGGCAATTGTGTAGGGAAAGCCGACTTGCCACCCGCCCGCCTGGAATCCCACGAACGTAAGGGTCGCGGAACTAGCGTGGGCGGAAACAGTCAACGCCAACAATCCGATCACAACGATAAGCTTTTTCATCTAGGCTCCTTCGAATATCAGCGCTGACTTCGACTAAAGGGTACTGCTTATGATGAGTTGCCCACAGGCAACACTGCAACTGCGAAAGAAAAGAGTTATCGAGTCCCGTTTGGGGAGCGAGTGCTTCCGTGTCTCACCCACGCCGGGCCGGCATCCAAGGGCGCATTCTGGTGCTCAGAGCCGCATGAGAACACGTTGTTCCGCAATCGTTTGGGTAACCGGATCGACTTCATAAAGCAAATCCCGACTCACAAGCCAACAATGCAACACAGTAAGAGTCCAGTTGGCGGCACTCAACCAGCCTCAGCGAAGATTCAAGTGCAACCGGAGTTCCCGTGTATGCCGACTTGGCTCACAGCACGAAAGAAACCGAATGCCACGGCTCGAAGCGGATTATGTGTCATACCACTCAGGATTGCAAGCATTCATTCATCTAAAAATTAACACTTCCTCTTACGACTTGCCGTCGACGCCGGAGGATTGAGCAAGCATGGCTTCGTCTGGCCAGCTCGTGTACGATTTGTGCACCATGTTAGTGCCTAAGCGACAATCTGTGCAGGAATTGCCGTCGCTGATCGCAGCCAGCAATCTTGCTACTCATGCGCGGACGGGCCCACACTGGACCAAACGTTGAAACACGCTGCTCACGGGGGCACGCCCTCCCATTGACCACAGACGAGACCGACCAGTTCCCACTGCTGCGTGACGGATGGAAAACGTGCCTAAGATGCTGCGGCTCGTGGTGGCAACCAGGACGTAAGACGGGTTGAATTTCATGGGCATTATCGCTTTCATTCAACATCTGCATTTCCGTGTCAAGCGGAGAGTTACGGCCTGATCACATCATGTTCAACAGTTTGCGCAGCGGCAATGGTACCCTAAATAGGCTAAGCCAATGTATCGCCAAACTGGGGTTGTGAGAATCTTGCCTTTCCCGACTCGATCGTGGGTTCTGCGTTCTTCGATTCTCCTGTTCACATTCCTTTCAGCTGCCACTGCCTTGGCGCAGACCGGCATACCACCGTCGAACTGCACCGCCCAAGCCGCTGTGGGACAGGGCTGCGCTCCGGCAGCGCCCACCAGTGCGCCTAGCCCCCAAATTGAGTCGCAAGAGCAGCCCCAAACCCCGGCAGAAAGAGCAGCCGAGAGTCGGCAAAATTTGACAAAGCCAGCTTTGACGAAGCCAGCGCCCAAGACGCCGGCACTTACCGAATTCCAGAAGTTTGCCTCGCAATCGTTGGGCTACGTGCTTCCCATTTATGGCGTGAGCCTGTTTGACAACGTTCCCACAACATTTGCTCCGGTTGACCGCATTCCGGTCACCGCAAATTACGTGGTTGGGCCGGGCGACGAATTGCTGATTCGGGCCTGGGGACAAATCGATCTTGACATCCACACCCGGGTCGACCGCAATGGCACAATATTTGTTCCCAAGGTCGGCAATCTGAATGTCTCCGGACTAAAGTTCGAGCAACTTCGAGGATTCCTGACCTCGCAGATTGGCCGCATCTATCAGAATTTCGATCTGAATGTCACCATGGGGGACCTGCGTTCGATTGATGTTTTTGTAGTTGGTCAGGCGAGGCAACCCGGGCGATACACGGTAAGCTCCCTCAGCACTCTCACCAACACAGTTTTTGCTTCTGGCGGACCGTCTTCCAACGGTTCCATGCGCCGCATTCAACTGAAACGCGGAGCGAAGGTGGTGACGGAGTTAGACCTGTACGATCTTCTGATCAAGGGCGATAAGTCACATGATGTCCCGCTGCTACCGGAAGATGTTCTCTATTTCCTGCCGGTCGGGCCGCAAGTGGCAGTCGGAGGCCAAGTCAATACGCCGGCGATTTACGAATTGAAGGGCGATACCACCATGGCTGACCTGTTCGCATTAGCTGGTGGATTGAACAACACTGCGTTTGGCGGCAAAGTACTGGTTGAAGAGATTCAGAACCGGAGTTCGCGGCGAGTTGAGGAAGTCGCGCTCGATGCAGCTGGACTGGCTCGCCAGATGAAGGATGGTGACCTGCTGAACGTAACGCCTCTGTCGCCCAAGTTTGAGAATGCCGTCACCTTGCGCGGGAACGTGGCCAGTCCGGGGCGGTATCCGTGGCACGAGGGCATGCGGATTAGCGACTTGATTCCCAGTCGCCAATTCCTGGTGACGCGCGATTATTACAAGCAGCAGAACCAAATCACACTCGAATCACAGGCGTCCGGGGCCAAGCCGTCTGCTGCTCAGAATGAGGTACGGCGAACTTCTCCGGACATCAACTGGGACTACGCTGTTGTGCAGCGCATGGACCCGCAAGACCTGTCCACTAGATTGATTCCGTTCAATCTGGGCAAGGTGGTGCTTGAGAATGACAACGCGAACAATGTCCCACTGCGGCCAGGGGACATCGTCACCGTTTTTTCTCAGTCCGACTTGCGCGTGCCCGAAGTAAACCAGACCAAGTTTGTTCGCCTGAATGGAGAGTTTGGGGCCTCTGGAATCTACCGGGTGAATGAAGGGCAGAGGTTGCGGGATCTGGTGCTGGAAGCTGGCGGATTTACTACATCGGCATATCTGTATGGTGCGCAGTTCAGCCGTGAATCCGTACGAGTGGAGCAACAGAGGCGGCTAAACCAGTTGATAGCCGAAGACGAGCGCGGTCTGGATCGCAGGGCAGCACGACTTGCAACTACCGCGACCACCACCGGCGAACTGGCGTCGGCGAAGGCGAACATTGAAGCCGAGCGTGAGAGCCTCGATCTCTTGCGCCGCATCCAACCTGATGGCCGCATTATTCTGAACCTGCACCCCGATGACACTACGGTGGACACCATCCCCGATCTCGCATTGGAAGACGGCGATGAATTCTTTGTGCCCAGCGTTCCAGCCATAGTCACCGTAATCGGTGAGGTTTATAACCAGGGATCATTTCTTCGCACTCCGGGCACCACCGTGAATTCTTACCTGCGTAATGCGGGTGGCCCTACGCGCGATGCAGATAAGCGAAGAATCTTCGTGGTGCGCGCCAACGGCGGAGTGGTCAACAAGGACGCATCTTCGACGTTCTGGTCGGGTGGCTTTGACGGCATGGTCTTGATGCCGGGCGACGCTGTGATCGTGCCCGAACAGACAAACCAGGGATCGTTTGTGCGGGGATTGAAAGACTGGTCGACAATCCTGTTCAATTTTGGACTGGCGGCAGCCGCGATCAAGGTGCTGAGTCCGTAGGCTCGGGGATTTGTTCTGACCTCTGAATCCATTCGCTAAGTGAGCGAGCATCCGCAGTCATAGTCGAGAACTTATGGTTGAGCCACAGCCAGCAGCGGTGAACAACACGAGCGCACCGGTCGGGTCTGTTGACGAGGGACGCGGCAATGCTGACTTGCTTGAAGTTCTGCTCGTACTGGCGCGGGAGAAGAAATGGATCCTGCAAATTACCGGTTCGATAACCCTGCTGACGACGATTATCGTGTTCGTGGTGCCCAAGATGTACACCGCTACGGCCACGATTCTACCTCCGCAGCAGAACCAGTCCGTCTTGAGTACGCTGGTCGGACAAGTGGGAGGAGCCGCCTCTCTCGATCTCCGGGACCTGGGACTGAAGAATCCGTCCGACGTTTTCGTGGAAATGCTCCAGAGCCGCACGATCGAGGACGCTTTGGTCAACCGCTTCGATTTGCGAAAACTCTACAACGTCAAGCGATACCAGGACGCCCGCAAGATCCTGGAAAAGCGCAGCGAGATCAATCCCGAGAAAGAAGGCCTGATCTCGATCCAGGTCAGCGACCGGGATCCGCAGCGGGCCGCCGATATCGCCAACATCTGGGTGGAGGAACTGCGCGCTCTGAACCAGAATCTCGCTCTCACCGAGGCAGCGCAACGGCGCGTCTTCTTCGAGCAAAAGCTGGCCGCAGAGCGTGAGGACTTGGCGAAAGCGGAGTTGGGGCTGAAGCTCCTCCAGGAAAAAACTGGACTGATTCAGCCCGACGTGCAGGCGCGCGCGCTCATTGGGGCGGTCGCAGAATTCCGCGCCCAGGTAGCGGCCAAGCAGGTGCAACTGCAGTCGCTGCGCACCTACGAGACCGAGGACAATCCCGAGGTGAAGCGGGTGGAGCGCGAATTGGCTGAACTGCAGTCGCAATCGGCGAAGCTGTCACAGATGGAGCGCGGCGGGGCCGATCTGGGCGAGGGCAACCTGCAGGTGCCGACGCGCCGGGTCCCTGAGGCCAATCTCGAATACCTGCGGGTGGCGCGTGAGCTCAAGTACCACGAGAGCCTCTATGATTTTCTCGGCAAGCAGTTGGAAGCCGCACGCATCGATGAGTCCAAGAATTCCGTCATGGTGCAAGTCGTGGACCGGGCGGTGGCGCCGGAACGAAAATCAAGCCCCAAGCGCATGCTGATCATCGCCGTAACGGCCATCGCTTCATTCCTGATGTCGTGCCTCGGGGTGCTCATCTGGGAAGCCATACGCCGCAAGCGGCAGGACCCCAACGAAGGCGCGCGCATCACGCAATTGCAGCACTATCTGCGAAACTCCACGTAGGGCCTTATGACTGACACGATCATCGTTACCGGCGGCGCCGGATTCATTGGATCCAACTTCATCCTGCAGTGGCTGGCGCAGGAATCCGCCGCTGTCGTAAACCTCGATTGCCTCACTTACGCCGGCAATGCGGCCAACCTAGCGTCGCTGCGCGGCAATCCCCGCTACGAGTTCGTGCATGGCGACATCAACGATCGCGCTCTTGTGCAGCGAATTCTTCGCCAGCATCAACCCGCCGCCATCGTTCACTTTGCCGCCGAGAGCCATGTGGACCGCTCCATCCTCGGGCCGGACGAATTCATCCGCACCAACATCAACGGAACGTTCGCGCTTCTTACCGAGGCGAAACTGTACTGGGAGAGCCTGGGCGCGGGTGTCAAGCAACGTTTTCGCTTCCTGCACGTGTCCACCGACGAAGTGTTCGGATCGTTGGGCGAAAACGACGCGCCGTTTTGCGAGACTACGGCCTACGCGCCGAACAGTCCCTACGCAGCCTCGAAGGCAGCTTCCGACCACTTGGTGCGGGCCTATTTTCACACCTTCGGCATGCCCGTGCTTACGACCAACTGCTCCAACAACTACGGGCCATTCCAGTTTCCCGAGAAGCTGATTCCGCTGGTGATTCTCAATGCGCTCAAAGGCGAGCCGCTGCCCATCTATGGCGATGGAAAAAATGTGCGCGACTGGCTGTATGTTGGCGACCACTGCGCCGCCATCCGAAGGGTGCTGCACGACGGCCGTCCCGGGGAAACCTACAACATTGGCGGACGCAGTGAGCAACACAATCTTGAAGTAGTGCGCACCATCTGCGCCATTCTCGATGAGCTGTGTCCCGACTCGCGATTCAAGCCGCACGCCGAGCTCATCCGCTTCGTGACCGACCGCCTCGGCCATGATCGGCGCTACGCCATCGATCCGCGAAAGATTGAGCACGAACTGGCATGGCAGCCGCAGGAGACGTTTGAATCTGGCATCCGCAAGACTGTCGTGTGGTATCTCGCCAATCAGCCCTGGGTGCAGGATATTACCAGCGGCAGCTATCGCGACTGGATCGACACCCAATACGCCAGCCGCACCTCCAGTGGCAAGCAGGGAGTGCAATCATGAGCGCCGCCAATTCGCTGAAGGGGATCATTCTCGCTGGCGGATCGGGCACGCGCCTGTATCCGGCGACGCAGTGTGTTTCCAAGCAACTCCTGCCGGTGTACGACAAGCCCATGATCTACTACCCCCTCAGTGTGCTCATGCTGGCGGGCATTCGTGACATCCTCATCATCTCCACCCCGCTCGACACCCCGCGCTTCGAGCAGTTGCTGGGCGACGGCGCGCGCTGGGGCCTGCACTTCAGCTACGTGGTGCAGGCTGCGCCCGAGGGCATCGCGCAGGCATTTCTCCTCGGAGCCAACTTCATCGCCGGACAGCGCTGCGCTCTGGTTCTGGGCGACAACATTTTCTACGGACACAACCTCTCCGGAACCCTGCACACTGCCGCCAGCCGCGAGCAAGGCGCTACCGTGTTCGCTTACGCAGTCAACGATCCTGAGCGCTACGGCGTGGTCGAGATGGACGCCCATGGGCGCGCCCTGAGCCTCGAAGAGAAGCCGCGGCAGCCCAAGTCGCGCTACGCCGTTACCGGCCTGTATTTCTACGACAGCCGGGTGGTGGAGCTGACGCGCAGCCTGAAGCCTTCGCCGCGCAACGAACTGGAAATCACCGACCTCAACCGGCTATATCTAGAGCGCGGCGAGCTGCACGCCGAGATCATGGGCCGCGGCATGGCCTGGCTCGACACCGGCACCCACGATTCACTCTTGGAGGCGGCGGCGTTCATCCAGACCATCGAGAAACGGCAGGGGCTCAAGATTGCGTGTCCGGAAGAGATCGCCTATCGCGCCGGATACATCGACTCCGCGCAACTCGAACGGCTGGCCGCCACCATGTCCAACAACGGCTATGGGCAATACTTGAAGGGGCTGCTCGACACTCCTGGAGTGCTATGACTTCCGCGGCGCCCGCATACCGCTTCCCGGCCTATGACTCGCTGCGCATCCCGGCGGCGGCTTTCGAGGTGCTGGCATACCTGACGATGGTCGCCGTCGCCACGGTGTGCTTTCTCGCCGGATGGCTGACCCCCAACGGGGCGGGTGCCATCACCGCCGCGCTACTTGTCTGGCTAGTCGTGCTGTCATGGATACACCTCGACCGTGGCCGCCATCCTTGCTTCCTTTTTCTCTGCACACTGACGATGTTTCAGGGAGGCCGCCTGGTTGGCTATTGTCTGGGTGCGGAACCGGATCCGCTGCGGATCACGGTGATGACCCCCAACGCGTTCAACCTCACGCGCGAGGAGCAGGGAATTACCCTGTTATGCCTGGCGCTGTCAGCGATTTGTATCTATGCGCCCTGTCGCTGGAACTTTCACCCGACCCCACCACCCGATGACCGCCCCGTGCGCCGGTATCTGCCGTATCTGTATTTGCTGTACTTTGCCAGCCTGCCGGTCCTGCTCTTCAAAAACTACAGCTATTATCAATATGTTCAGCAGCATGGCGGTTACACGTTTATCTTCGCGAACCATAGCGCCCTCGCTGCGAGCATTCCTTTCCTGGTTCGAATGATCCCGCTGGTCAGTTTCCCGACGTTGCTGGCGATCTTTGTCTTCGAGCGCCGGAAGTTGGCTCTCGTCCTGGTGACGGTACTCTACTTCAGTACCGCGTCGTTCATTCTGCTGCTGGGGTCCCGCGTGGCAACATTTTCACTGGTCCTAGCGCTCTGGTATATCGCGCGCATAAAGTCGACCCGCGGTTCGCGGGTACTTCGATTGGCAGTTTTCGGACTGCTTCTGCTGTTCGCCGGGTACGTCGTCCAGATCATTCGAGAGGGCGATGCAGAAGAGGTCACTTCCACCTTTTCTCCTGCCAAGGTGTTTGCCGTCCAAGGGGCATCGCTCAACGTAACCGAAATGGCGGTCAAGTACAAACCCCTTTTTAGCCCCTATTCGGTTTCCTATTTGTGGCAGGAGTTGCAGAATGCCTTCGTCGCTCATGATCATTCCAAGTACTACCGGGGGCGCGAACTGGGTTTCGATGTCTCCGTCCTTCTCAACGCGGACATGTTTTCCGCGGGGACTGGAACCGGCGGCTCCTATGTGGGAGAGGCGTATGTCATCGGTGGGCTCGCGGGAGTGGCGATCGTCTCCTCACTGATTGGGCTTGGGCTGCGGCTGTGTGCCCGCTGGAGCGGCAGCGCGCTTGGTTTGGTAGTCGTAGCCATGGTTCTTCCCGACTTTCTGGTTATGCCCCGGGGCGGACTCTTGGACTGGATTTCTGCGCTGGCTCGCAGCACCATCTCCGTTGTGCTGCTTTGGCTGGGCTGGCAGGTGTTCAGCCTGCTGACCTCTATTCAAGGTGGAGCGGCGCGGGAGAGATTAACCGTTTCCGCAACCGTCGGCGGGATCTGACCCGTGTTTTCGCTGATCGTTGCCACGATGAAGCGGGTCGCCGAAGTCGAGCGGCTGCTCGCAAGTCTGGAGGGACAGACTTACAGGGACTTCGAAGTCATTGTGATTGACCAGAACCCCGACGAACGTCTGGTTCCCGTCCTGGCGCGGCACGAATCCCTGGACATTCAACATCTGCGCTCGCTGCCCGGAGCCTCGCGGGCGCGCAATGTTGGGCTGCGCGTGGCGAGAGGCGACATCATAGCCATTCCCGATGATGACTGCTGGTATCCGGAACAACTGCTCGCTACCGTTAATGACTGGTTCGTGGCACACCCGGAGTTCGATGTGCTGCTGGGCATTACGCGCAATGCTGAGAACAAACCGATGCTGCCCAAATGGGCTCCCGGTCCCGGTTCTTGCGCGAAGAAGAACCTTTGGAGTTGTACCATTTCCAACGGAATGTTCTGGCGGAGAATAGTTTCCGACGCTGTCGGGTTCTTCAACGAAAACCTCGGAGTTGGTGCACCCACAAAGTTTCAATCCAGCGAGGAGAGCGACTATGGTTTGCGGGCTCTAGCGCTTGGGTTTCGAGTGTGGTATGAGCCGCAGATATCCATTTACCATGCCGAATACCAATCCTTCGAGCGGCTTCAAAGGACTTCCTACAGTTATGCTTTGGGCATCGGATATGTTGCACGTTTGCATCACTACTCGTGGTGGTTTTTAACCAAGATGCTGGCTCGCTCCCTTGGAGGTGCAGCGCTTTACCTGTGCAAGGGTGAGTTGGCCTGGGTGCACATCTATTGGTTGCGCGCTTGCGGCCAGTTCCAGGGATACGTTTTTGGCTCCCGCGAGATGAACCGGATGGCCGAGACGTCGCCGCATTGATGTTCCCTAGCGTATGACCTCTTCCCCACGTCAACTGTTGCGAAATATGGTCCGCCTGGGATCGGGTGAAATACTCAGTCGGATCTGCTCGGTCGCCGTGGTCATCCTTCTCGGGCATCGCTTCGGAGTCGCCATTCTTGGTGTTTACGCACTTGGCGTCTCGTTGTCCCAATACCTGATGCCGGTAATCGACTTCGGCCTGCGCCACGTTGGCGCCCGGCTGATAGCGCGTTTCCCCAGCTCTGCTTCTGAGATCATGCACCGCGTGCAGCGGCGGCGTATCGCGATGGCCGCTGCCGCGTTGCCGTTGATCCTGCTTTACGCCACTCTCGCCCGACTGCCGGTCGATATGAAGATATTCCTCTTTGTGTTCTCGGCCATCACCGCCATGTATGCGTTGTCGCTCGACTGGGCGGCCTGGGGCAGGGAGCAGCTTCGCCTCGTTGGCCTCGCCAAGGCAATCGTGCCCGGCAGCGTGCTGCTTTGCCTGCTGATTGCCCTCAGGGTCGGGCACCTGCTGGCCTGGCTGGTCGTGGGGAACCTGATTGGCTTCTCCCTGCAGGGCTTGGTTTTCTGGATGTGGTGGAAACACCATCAGGGGGAGATCGGCGAACAGGAATGGGGTGTAGTCGCTGTTACCGAGGCATTGGCGTGGCAGCGCACCAGCATCATGGGACTGGCCTGGCTCGGCAACCTGACCTTCAACACTATCGACATGCTGATGCTGGGGGTGATGTCGAATCCCGAGCAGGTCGGGCTGTACAGTGCCGCCTACCGCATCCTCAACCAGGTGCTGGTGACTTACTACCTGCTTACCAATGTGCTGTATCCGCAACTGGCGAGGCAGACTGTTGCGGAGCGGGTGCGCATGTTGCGCCCGCGCATCCTGCTAGCGCTGCTGGCAACCGGGATCGCGCTTGCCTCGCTGGTGGTGGCGTTCCGACGCCCGGTGCTGGCCATCGTTTTCGGACATGCTTTCGTGGAGGCGGCGCCGCTGCTTCTGCTGCTGGCGTGGTGCCTCCCCCTCGACTTCCTGACCTCGTATTTGAGCAACGCCTACATCGCCTGGGGCATGGAGAAGAAAATCCTGATGGGTACCATGGTGGCAGCGGGAGTCGAGGTGGTGCTGAACGCCATCGGCATCCCGCGCCACGGAGCGATGGCCGCTGCCGTCAACACGCTGATTTCGTATGGCGTGTTCCTGGTCTGCCTGGCCTGGGCGGGGAAAAGCGTGGCCTCGGAGGCGCGTCGCCCCTCCCGATGAGGCCAGGGGGGCGCGGTTCCTCATTCATTCTTTGGGAAGTCGCGCCCTCCGGGTTCAGTGCGGAAGATCGTGCAGCAAGAGGGCCCATAGCTCCGACCAGTTGCGAGCGAAGGGAGGGGCAATCGCGATTTCAGGAGCCTTGGTGAAGATCGATTGTCCAGTCGCAGCCTGCTGCAAGAGGTCCGCCAGGAGAGCGGGGTCGTCCGGATCGAAGAATTGCACCCAGTCGTGGCCGGCGGCGGTCTCGCGCGCATAGGGAAGGTCAGCGGCAAGGATTGGCTTGTTGAAGCAGCGGAATTCCGTTATGGGCATGCCCCATGTCTCCAACCGGGATGCGAACAGCAGGCAGTCGACATCGCCGTAGAGTTGAAAGACGCGATCTCTCGGCAGCAGACCCAGCCAGCGGACCGATTGCAAGTCTGAGAACTCCTTCACCATCCTCGAACCGTACGCGTTCACTGAGGCTGCAACGGTCAACCACAGCTCGAACTCTGTGAAGCCGCGGCGCTCCAGGATCCGCGCTGCCCTTAGACAAACCTCCAGGTTCTTGAAGGTGCGTGGGAATGCAGGATAGAAGAACCTGTAGGGGCGGCCGTCTGCTCGACCAATCGATGATTGGCCAGCGCCTGCAAGGGTGACGGCTGGGTGTGCCACCACAACATTGCGAAGTGCGTATAGCTGAATGAAATTCTTGCGCATCCAATCCTGCTGCACAATCACGTAGTCGTTGGCGTGAATGTTGATGCGGTAAAGGAACCGATAGAACAATCGGAACAGTACGAACTTCCCATCGGCGAAGAATTCGGAAGGATGCAGTCGATAAAAGGGCGCAGGATTGTGGCAGTACACCGCCCGCACTTCGGCGGTCACATTGGGCGTGATGTCGTGCAATGCGAGCCAGAGTTGAGGCCGACACCACAAGCTAATTTCCTTCGACGACCAGTACTCAAAACGGAGGCGGGCCAGCCACGATGCGGCAACTTGGGGAAATTCCAGATAGGTCACTCCCTCGGTGTCGAACAGATCGCGACGGTGAACCAGGGCGACGATTTCGAACTGTCCGCCGTATTCACGCGCCAGCGACGCCAGCGCATCTCGGTACACTGCCAGCGGACCCATGTTGCGCAAGCTCACACCAGAAAGCACTATTCTTGGTTTCGAGCTGTTTTCCCGGCTCGGAATGTTGGAGTCGGCGGGATCTGGGTCGGAGTGCTCCCCGAAAGACGTAGACCCAAAAGGTCTGCTTGTATGAATCCCCGGATCGCGTAGTAGATTCTTCATATGGCTCGAGCATGTCGCAACTGAAGCAGCTTTTGTACGAAGACCTTGTTCGTCAATTCGAATTGGAAGGCAAGCCGGACCTGCGCCCTAACTTCCTTCGGTTGTTGGCTAGGCTCCTGCACTTCCGTTTTCTGCCCAATGTGATCTGCCGCACAAGTAGGGCCGCTTACCTCGCGGGTGTGCCTATCATTCCACATTTGTTCACCTACCTAAACATCCTGTTGTTCGGACTGGAAGTAACTCCGAGGTGCGAAATCGGGTCCGGAGTCTTTTTTGCCCACAGCTCCGGTACCGTGGTGGGAGCCAGTCGGATCGGCACCAAGGTTACGTTCTTCCAGGGCGTCACGGTGGGAGCCAAGAGGATGGACATGCAGTTTGACCCCGCACTGCGGCCGACGATCGGCAACGACGTTGTTCTGGGAGCGGGATGCAAAGTGCTTGGCGGGATACAACTTGGGGATGGGGTCACGGTGGGCGCAAATGCCGTTGTTTTGGACTCAGTGGAAGCCAATGCCACGGTTGCTGGGGTCCCGGCGCAGGTTATTTCCTCGCATCCAGTGCTGCACTCTTAGAAGCTCACTACGAAAACCGCGCAAGAGACGGATTCGGTTGCCCAACTGGGTTTGACACGGTCAGTCGTAGCTATTCTGAGAGTCGCAGATGGGCTATTGGCGGAGCCGTATGCCGGCGCTAGACTGCTGGCCTACCCGTCGCTCTCAGAAGGCTTTGGGTTGCCCCCTTTGGAAGCCATGTCGTTCGGATGTCCTGAGTTGGCGTGTCACAGTTCGTCCATTCCGGAAATCTGTGGTGATGCGCCGTTCTATTTCGGCCCGGAGGACGAGGAGTCGATGCAACCTGCACTACTGCAGGCCGTCGAGGATGACGAGGCGCGGCACGGAGCAATCGCGCGAGGGCGCGAGCTGCTGGCCCGCTACAGTTGGGAAAAGTGCGGCGAGGAAACCCTGGCTTACTACCGTGAGTGTTTGTGAGTTGAAGCGTCAGACTTGGCCTCTCTGAAACCACCCGCATCCTTTCGCCGCCTCCACCCAGCGTGGGATACAGTGTTCACCGCCTCTCATTCCGCCAACTGCCCACGGGCGACTGGCAACTAGCTACCGCCAACTCGAAACTGGAGGCTCGAAACTGACTTCGGTTACCTTTGCAACTGAGAATCGCCGATTTCGCGTGACTTTGTACTGCTCGAAGCTTATTCCTGAAACTGGTATGTTCTTCCTCGAAACACTGGCGCGGAATTCGATGCCTGCCGGAATTGGCAAAAAGTACGGATTCGGACCGGTCGGCGGTCCTCTTTTCCCCCACTATTGCGAGAGGACGCTGGAGAACCGTCTTTTTTCCCCACCTAAGTTCTTTGCATGGAATATTTTACGTTCAAGTCTCACGCGCTCAATATGTTGCGTATGAAACCATGCGTAAGTCGTTGATTCTAAATATTCTAGGCAGGGGCTACCTTAACCACCATCCACCGCAAACGAGATTATTCGACTCCTCTCCGCTCGACCCGGATCTGCTGGCTCTGCACGCAGCGCCTTTTCCGCGACGGTGCTGCGTCGATCTTTGCCAACGCGGGCTAAAATGTCACTGGTTCGCCCCTATGACTGTCCGCCGACTCAAGACCTACACCGCGCAGACCGGCTACGTTTACGAATATTACTTTGTCGGCAAGCGCACTGCGCTGACCGACGACCCGCTTGCTCCCGCAACCGAATACGTCTTCGACATTAGCTCGGATCGCAAGACCACCTGTGCTGTCAGCGTGTTTTTCCCTCCTCAAGTGGTGCAGGATTACGCCGCGAGCCACGGACGCGCGCTGAGCGAACCGGAACAATATGCCGCGGCCAAGCTGAGGTTCTTGCAGGCCCTCGACGAAATCGCAGACATGCTTCATTACGGCCGTCGCCTGACTCTCGACGCTGAATCTCTACCGGCGCTGCTCGAATCGGTTGGAATACAGTAAGAGCCGCATGCGCAGTTGGATGCCCGGCGATGGCGCTCACTTCTTCCAATGATTTGAGTCAATAACGGATATCTGGGACAATCTTGAGACCAGCCGACTTCGCTATATTTCTGCAGAGTGGGGAATCATCGATTGTTGGAGCAGCTACAGACGAGGGAGCGCCGCCGATGGGATGTGTCGCTCATCGTGTCCTTCGTGGCGCATGGCTTAGTCCTGCTCGCACTGCTTCACCGCTCCCGCCCTGTATTCGTCATGCCATCCGAGGTTGCGCTCGGGAACCCTGGGTCTTCGGGCAGCGTGATCTACCTCGCTCCCACTGGTGCAGAGCGAGCCGCAGCCGCGCCCGAGAAGCCCAGCCTCGCCCTTCGCGCATCGGTGTCGAAACCTCCGAGCATTCCTAAGCCACCGCAACTGGCCCGCGAAAACGAGAACGCCACCGAGAGCTCGAAACTCGACGAGACCGCCCGCGGCGGTTCGCTCTACGGTGCCCGCATTCCGGGTGCGCCACTCACCGGTCACGCAGTCATCCCCGCGCTGCCCCAGGTATTTCCCGATCCAGCGATCTCGAGCGCCGAACTGCCGCAGGGAGCGCAAGGCGACGTGACCGTCGAAGTGACCATTGATGCACAGGGTAATGTCGTTGAAACCAGGCTGATCCGTGGCATCGGATACGGCATCGACGACCGCGTGCTGGCTACGCTGCGTCAGTGGCACTTCCGGCCGGCATCAAAGGACGGGATGACCATTGCCTCGCAGCACATCGTGACCTTCCACTATCCCAGCTAGGGAAGGCAGGATTGAGGGTTACCCGGCTGGTTGTGATACAGATCACACCCGCGCGTGATAAGCATACTCGGCTCGACCATTCCCGTGTTTATACTGGTTCTTACACGAACGAAACAAGACCTATCTTGTCAGGTCTGTGGGGTTTATGCCTTTAGTCTGGCTCCGAGTGGCGGTGGCATTTTATGCGGTTGGGCTGGTCTACTCCCTGCTTTTGCTGGGCAAGCGAGGGAACCTGCTGGCCAGAGTAGTAGAACCCGCGGTTGGGTTTGGCCTGATTTTTCATTTCGTTTCGCTGGTGGAATACACCGTCCTGATCGGCCATCTTTCCTGGGCTTCCATTCAATATTCCGAATCACTGCTGGCGTTTGTCGCCATGGTGGTGTTCTTCATCTTCTTCGTTGGTTATCGCTCGACCTCGCTTGGCATCGTCATTTTCCCTGTAGTGTTCGTACTGACCTTCGCTTCAGCGGTCGGACAGAAGCCGGTGACATTTGCTTCCCCGGCCCTGCGCAGCGGCTGGATTTTTGTTCACGTACTCATGATCTTCACTGGCTACGCTGGTCTGTTCGTGAGCTTCGGTGCGAGCCTGCTCTACTTGATGCAGGAGCGCGCGTTGAAGGCCAAGAGCTCTGACGGGTTATTGTCGAAGCTGCCGTCGTTGCAGACCATCGACGACATCGGATACAACTCGCTGCTTTTCGGCTTCCCCTTCATGACCTTCGGGCTTATCGCCGGCTCCGTTCTGGCGATCGAGAAATTTGGCCCGCTGTTTTTTACCGATCCCAAGATTCTGTTGTCGTTCATCATGTGGATCGTGTACATGCTGCTGTTGTACACCCGTTGGAATTCAGGCTGGCGTGGACGTCGCGCCGCTCTGCTCGCCACCTTCGCATTCGTGATCGCGTTGGGCGTGTGGGCCGCCAACAGCCTCAGCCGGGTGCACAGGTTCCCGCCCTTATGAATCTGATCGTCATCGGCGTGAACCACCAGACCGCACCCGTGGAAGTGCGCGAGCAATTCGCCATTCCCGAGGCGCGGCTTCCAGAAGCGGTGAAGTGCCTGGCTTCTCAACCCGGCATCGAGGAGGCGATGATCGTCTCCACCTGCAATCGTGTCGAACTGGTGGCTCGCACCAACGGTAACAATGCCGACCTCAATGGCTGCATGCAGCAAGTCTACGGATTCGATCCTCAACCTTTCCGTAAGTATCTCTACGAGTATCGTGAGCGCGACGCCATTCGCCACGTGTTCCGTGTGACCTCAAGTCTGGATTCGATGGTGGTGGGTGAGCCGCAAATCCTGGGTCAGGTGAAGGAGGCCTACGCCACCGCTCGCGCGGTGGGCGCTGTCAACGCGCAACTCGATGCGTTGTTCTCGCGCGCCTTTGCAGTGGCCAAACGGGTGCGGACTGAGACTGCTATTGCCATGTCCGCAGTCTCCATCGCTTCCGTCGCTGTGGACCTTGCCAAGAAGATCTTCGGCAACCTGGAAGGCAAGAGCGTTTACCTGGTGGGCGCGGGCAAGATGTGCGAACTCGCTGCCCGCCACTTGGTGGCGCACGGTGCAAAGAAAATCTACGTTGGCAACCGCACCTACGACCGCGCCGCTGCGCTGGCCAAGAAATTTGACGGCGAAGCCATCGTCTTCGATCAGCTTTACGATACCGTCGATCGCGCCGACATCGTTATCAGTTCGACCGGCGCGCCGCACACCATCTTCCGCAAGGAACACGGGGAGAAGTTCCTGAGCCGCCGCCGCAACCGCCCGATGTTCTTCATCGACATCGCGGTGCCGCGCGACGTCGATCCGGAGATGAACAAGCTCGACGGCATCTTCGTGTACGACATCGACGATCTGCAGCAGGTTGTGGCCTCGCATATGTCAGACCGGCGCGTGGAAGCCGATCGCGCTGAAGCCATCGTGCAATTCGAGGTCGACAAGTTCCTGGCGCGGCTGCAAACACTCGACGTCGTTCCGACCATCGTGTCACTGCAGGAACACCTGGAGACGGTTCGGCAGGCGGAAATCGATCGCGTTCGCGGACGGCTGGGCACTCTGACTCCCGAACAGGAGTTGGCGGTCGAGGCGCTTTCACGCGGTATCATCAACAAAATTATGCATACACCGATCACCACTCTCAAGAGCGCGGCGCGCGAGTCGTCTGAGTCTACGACGGTCATCGATCTGGTCCGCAAGCTCTTCAATCTGCGCGACGCGCGAAAAACTGAAGCCGACGAAGAAGCGGTTGGCGAGAAGACGGGAGTGCGACGCTGATGGCGCGCCTGAGGATTGGCTCCCGCGGATCGCAACTGGCTCTCTGGCAGGCCAACCACATTTCCGCGCTATTGCGTGCACGAGGTCATGAAGTCGAGTTGGAAATTATCAAGACCACGGGCGACAAGATCACCGACGTCGCTCTTACCCAGGTCGGCACCAAGGGCATGTTCACTAAGGAGATCGAAGATGCCCTTGCCGAGGGCCGCGTCGATCTTGCTGTGCATAGCCTGAAGGACCTGCCGACAGACCTTCCTCCTGGGTTCGAACTGGTCGCCATCACCGAGCGTGTGAATCCGCACGACGTGCTTCTGTCGGTCCAGTACGACTGTCTGGATGCTCTGCCCAAAGGCGCAAAGGTTGGGACCAGCAGCTTGCGGCGGCAGGCGCAGTTGAAGGCGTTCCGCTCTGATCTCGTGGTCCATCCGTTACGCGGCAATGTCGACACTCGCGTGCGCAAGCTGGAAGAGGGCGAGTACGACGCCATCATTCTTGCTGCTGCCGGATTGACGCGACTGGGCAAGACGCAGCTGGTGAAAGAGTATTTGAAGGAAGACTTCATGTGTCCGGCCGCGGGACAGGGAGCGCTGGGCATCGAGATTCGCGAAGGCGATGTGGAGATGCGCAAACACCTGGAATTCCTGAACGATGCAGACGCTCGCGCTGCGACCATCTGCGAGCGCACGCTGCTGAGCAAGCTGGGTGGTGGATGCCAGGTCCCGATTGGCGCATTCGCGGAGATGAAGGACGGGAAGCTGCAACTCACGGGAGTAGTCGCGCGTCCCGATGGCTCCGAAGTTCTGCGCGAACAGCAGACCGGAACCGATCCCGTCGCGCTGGGAGAACTCGTGGGCGACACCTTGTTACGCCGCGGGGCGGTCAAGATTCTGGAAGACGTTTACGGAGCGGCGGCCGCATCACCGCAGCAACCGTAGACTATGCACAAGGACAAACCTCTCTCCGGATGTCGCGTGCTGGTTTCGCGTGCTAGGAAACAGGCTGGCGCTCTTTCCTCCGCGCTGAAGGAGCTCGGCTGCCACGTTATTGAGGTCCCATTCATCGAGATCCGCAAGCCCTCGTCGTTCACCGCGCTTGATATTGTCCTGCACAATCTTGCGAACTACGACTGGCTGATTCTCACCAGCGTGAACGGCGTTGAATCGCTGTTCGAGCGCATGGCGAAGTACAAGCTGGATAACTCGGCGCTCTCACACCTGAAGATTGCGGCCATTGGTCCGGCGACGAAGAGCTCGATCGAGAAGCATGGGTTAAGCGTGACCGTGACGCCGAAGGAGTACGTGGCCGAGTCGGTGGTGGCAGTGTTGCATCGCCGCGTGAAAGGGAAGCGGGTTCTGCTGGTACGGGCGAAGGTCGCGCGTGATGTGATTCCGCGCGAACTGCATAGGGCGGGAGCGACGGTGGACGTGATTGAAGCCTACGAGACGGTGGTCCCAGAATCGTCAAAGCGGCGACTGCAAGCGGTGCTGAAAGGAAAGCGCAAGCCGCATGCAATTACCTTTACGAGTTCCTCTACGGTGAAGAACTTCGTCAGCCTGCTGGGATTGCGCGGCGCGCGAGCGGCACTCAAGAAGTCCGCTCCGAACCATGGAGTGCATACTGCTTCGATCGGTCCCGTGACGTCGGCGACGCTGCGCGAATGCGGATTGCCCGTGGACATCGAAGCGAAGCAATTCGATATTCCAGGGTTGATAGCCGCGATACTCGAAGCCAAAAGCCGAATTCAAACCGGCTAAATTCGAGCGTTAGAACAAACTCAGGGTTGCTGTCTCCCTGAGAGTTCTGTCGTCCCCGAGGGACTCTCGGAGCTCGATGACACACGTACCCAGCGTTCCGCTCCCCAATTCGCGCAACTGCAGCGCGAATCGGGGACCCCGCTGCACGCTGGGCTATCATGTTCTCGCCCTCCGGGCTGGATGTGTCGCGGATGAAGTCGACTCGCTCTCCCGAGGTTCGTTTGACTTCGCAGCGAGTCCGCATCTGTTCGAATCAACCTTGCGTCCGTCGCATTCCCGACAAACTTTCAAGGAGCTACTTCACTTAGCACTCAGCTAAGAGCTAACAGCCAAGGACCCCCAGCTACTCGTAAATCGAGCAGCCGCAGCCGGGTGATGGCACCCGCACCTTCAGAAAATCCGAGACGCGCTGGTAGGCGTCGATCTGGTTTTCTACGTGCGAGAACTGGTGGCCTTCGTTCTCGAAGATCTTCAACTGAGCGATACCGCCACGCTTCTTAATGGCATCGGCCACCTGCTGTGCTTCGCTCTTGGGACAGCGCGGATCGTTACCTCCCGCTATCAACAACAGGGGAGCCGTTATTTGATCGACAAAGAAAATCGGCGACCGATCTGTGTACAGCGCCTTGTTCTTCTCCGGATCGCCCATGGTGGCGATGTCATATTGGCGCAGCACTGGATCTTCGTTGGCGATTTCAGTGAACCAGTTGACGAACGGGACGATGGCCACGCCCGCGGCCCACATCTGCGGGGCCTTGGTCACCGCCATCATGGTCAGATAGCCGCCGTAGCTCCCGCCCATTGCGACCAGCTTCTTGGGATCCACGAAACCGCTCTTCTGTATCCATTCGGCGGCGTCGAGCACATCGTTGAGTTCGCCGCCTCCGGCGTCGCCGCGGTTGCCGTCGTTGAACTCCTTGCCAAAGCCAGTCGAGCCGCGATAGTTGGGCGCGATCACCAGGTATCCCTGATTCACGATGTACTGGATGAAGCGGTTGAACGAATTGGTGGTCTGCGAGGACGGCCCGCCGTGAATGTACACAATGGCGGGAAACTTTCCATTGCGCGGAATATTGTTGGGCACGTAGGCCAGCGCGGAGATGGTCCACTTGCCGTCGCGGCTGGGATAGTGGACGAGATACGGCTCAACCATGTCCGCGCTGCGAATGCCCGCGATGAGCGAATGTGTTACTTGCAGCGATTGCTTCGTGGCGAAGTCATACACCCAAATGTCGCTGGGTGCGGTCGCGCCATTGTGGGAATAGAGCAGCCTCGATCCGTCCCCAGAATATGCTGCCGGATTGCCGCCCAGCGAATTTACTCCAGTGCTCAGCGGCAATGCTTCAGCATGTTGGCGGTCAATGTCATATAGGTAGATTTCGGAATTGCCATCGACATTGGCCTGCCAGGTCAGTGAGTGGCCCTGGGGCGAAAACGTGCCGGCGTTAATTTCCCAAGTGTCGCTGGTGAGCCAGTCGATCTTCTTGGTGGCGATGTCCAGCAACCCGACGTTCTGGTATCTGTTCTTCGCATTGGAAGTGATCAACACCTTCTTGCCGTCAGGGGAGATGTCCGCAGCGCGATTGATGCGCTCGCCGTCATGGGGAGTGAGGTTGGTGCTGACGCCGCTGGCCGGGTTGAGCAGAAAAACATTCGAATCCTTGCCCGCCGCATTGGACTGGGTATAGACAAGGAATTTTCCGTCGCGCGAGAAGATGGGCCGATGGTTACTCAGTTCCTTGGGCGTGTTTTGCGTGAGGTGGCGCACATGGCGCGTGGCGATCTCCATCAGCTCAATTTCGAAGCTGGAACCAGTTCTGGGCTTGGCGGTATAGGCGATGAATCTGCCGTCGGGTGACCATGCCGGTTCTTCCTCCGCAATCTCTTTCGATGTAGTCAGGTTCACCACGTCTCCGCCGTTGGGCGAGACCAGGAACACATCCCACATTTCGTCTCCATCGTGGTCGGAGACGTAGGCGATCCACAAGCCATCGGGCGACCACGTGGGCTGCATCTGGCGCTGCTCGCTGATGGTGAGTTGCGTCGGCCATCCGCCCACGGCTGGAACCAGCCAGAGGTTGTTGCGCCCGGTGATGTTGGAGACGAACGCGACCTGTTTGCCGTCAGGAGACCACGTAGTGCCGCCGATATTGCGTGTGGTGTAGAGCTTCTCGATGGAGAAGCTCTGCATGTTCTCGATCGTCTTGCTCTGGAGCTTGGTGGGATCGGTGATGGGCTGCTGGGCGAATAGCGGAACGGCGGCGAGGAGCAGAAGAGCGCAGAAAAGCACACCCGATGCGACGCGAAGTGTACGCACTCCCACCCTTTCCCGAAAGCGGGGAAAGGATGGGGCACCCACATTCTTAGAAGCGGTAGGGAAAAGACCCACACAAGCAAAAGCAGCTTGTGTGGGGCACCCGCACCCGGCTGCTTCTGTGGGGTTGATGGAATACCCCCTTCCTTCCCCTCCCCCCCGAAACCTTGTTTTCATGGAGTTACGAACAGTTCCCGCGCAAAGTATTGAGCGCGTGGGTGTTATATGGAAAGTATTCCGGAATAAGGACTTAGCTGAGGACATGACAGCTTGAGGATATGTCGGAGTTTGGCAGGATGGCAAGAGCGGCCGGTGCGTTGGTGTCTGCATGCGGTCTCGTTGGCAAGGGACAAGAATCCCTCGGCCTCTTCACCCGTGATTTTAGGGGAGCAGCAGGGCAGGCGTTAGGACGTGGGTCCCGCGTGCGCGTGATAGCGGCCGGAGGCTCTGCATCACAGCACAGGGAGGAGAATCGTTCCCACCCTTTTGTTCGCTGACGCGGAAAAAAGATGGGGCACCCAGGTTCGTTGTTGATGTGACAGGAAGACCCACACAATCCAAAACCGGGATTGTGTAGGGCACCCGGGGATATTTGTTCCCACGCTGTCGCCAGAAGCGGGCGACGAGGGTAGGGCACCGGGCAATCTTTTCGGATGGCGGACGCAGGCTACGATTGCGTAACAGCGGGCATCACGAGGCAGCGGGTAACACCACGCGATTACTACCACGGCTTGGCCAGCCGTGATATTGTCACGCCACGTCAAATCTTGACAAAGGACAAGTGGAACGCATGAATTGCGAGAATAAGACTACGGGAACCTCCATTGTTCGAGCTGTTTTCTGTGCCATGGCTATCGCACTAGTAGTGGCCGTGACTTCCATGAACTCGCAAGCGGGCGAGTTCCAACTCACCTATACGGGCACCTTCAACAGCAGCGACGCGTTCAACGGGACCGCCTTCTCGGATGGCACACCGTTCACCGAAGTTGCGGTGTTTACGGATACAGGTACGAATTACGCCGGCCCAGTCGGAGTACCGGGTTTCGTTGCGTACTCGCCGTTGTGGGCCACGATCAGTTTTGGCGGCAACACCTACACCATGGACACGGCGAGCCAGAACGCGGCTGCGGGAGTCACCGTGGCTATCTTTGACAACACCACACCCTTTGGGCCACCGGGCCACTTCGCGGTGGGCTTTCTTTCCGACGTGCTGAACGATGGCACGGGAATTATTGGCGATTTCGTCTCCGCCTCGCCCAGCTATGCGGCGACGAGCTTGGTGCCCACGGTGTGGGGCGGGTATTTTGGCGTGGGTTACGGCTCCGGCCCCGGCGGTACTGTCGTGCCCTGGGTACTGCACAACGGGGGACAGTCGTTTGGTCTGACGTTGGGCAACTACGACGAAACCTACTTTAACGGCACCCCGCTGAATACGGCGCAACTGACGGCCGTTCCCGAGCCGGGTACGCTGGCGTTGGGAAGTGCCGGACTATTGGCGCTGCAAGGGTTTATCCGGCGGCGTCGCAGAGCGTAATTTCGTTTCGACCTTCACCCCGATTTCACCCAGGGCCCGAGGCAATTCAATCGGGCGCCTGGGTTTTTCTTTTGTCAGGAAGTTACGGTTTTGCGGACTTGTGAACGTCGACGGTGGACCAGGTTTTGTCGGCGGCGTGGCAGAGCGTTTCCATAGGACACTCGGCGCACTTGGGCTTGCGGGCGATGCACAGGGCGCGGCCGTGATGGATGATCTGGTGCGAGAAGTCGATCCACTTTTCGCGGGGGATGATTCGCATCAGGTCCTGCTCGATTTTCGGCGGGGCGTCGGTCTTCGTCAGCTCCAGCCGCCGAGAGATGCGTTGCACGTGCGTGTCAACCACGACGCCGGCGGCGATTCCGAACCACGATCCCAGTACCACGTTAGCTGTTTTGCGGGCGGCACCCGGGACGGCCAGCAACTCTTCCATGGTGCGCGGAACTTCTCCGCCAAAGTCGCTGATGATCTTGCGGGCAGCACCCACCACCGATTTCGATTTGTTGCGGAAGAATCCGGTGGAGCGAATGTCGGGCTCGAGGTCTTCCGGCTGCAAGGCGGCAAAATGCTCGACTGTCGGGTACTTCTCGAAAAGGATGGGAGTGACCATGTTCACGCGCACGTCAGTACACTGCGCCGACAGGATGGTGGCCACCAGCAACTCCCACGCGCTGTCGTGATGCAGCGCGCAGCGCACGTCGGGATAACGGTCGTCGAGGCGTTGCAGGATGGCGTTGACGCGCGGGGGAGCGAGGGGGTTGTAGGCCTTCGTTGCAGCGGCGGCGGGTTTCGCGGTATTCGGTTTGGGCGGAGTGACCGTGGCCGGCTTCCCCTTCTTCGGCGGAGTGATCTTCAGGGGTTTGGCGGCAACGCGCGCGGTCCTGGCTTTGTCGTGACGTCTGGCCTTCGAAGGTTGGCGGGGGATGTTGCCGCGTGGCATGAGGCGTCTCCAGTGTGCTTGGCCAGTTTACTCCGGCTCTCTCCGGCAGATTACAATGAGACGAGCTTCATCCTCAATTCTGCTCCTCATGGGGTTTCTGAATGGCTTCGAAGGCCGATGTACAGGCGGTTGCGACTGAACTGCCGGCAATGCCGCTGACACTGGAAGGCTACAGCGTGTTGCACCAGATGTTCCGCTTCCGCTGGGCCGAGTGGCGCAAACAGGGCGAGGTGCGCCGGGCGGAGATTACGCGCGAAGTAGCGGAAGCGTTTTCGGCCAGAGAAGAGGTCGGGCAGTTCGCGGCTTACTCCATGCTGGGCCACAAGGGCGACCTGATGCTGGTGCACTTTCGGGATTCGTTCGACGACCTCAACGAGGCGGAGTTGCTGCTCAACCGCACCGGGCTACAGGAGTTTCTTGAACCCATGCATTCGTACCTGTCGGTAATCGAGTTGGGACTGTACGACTCCAGCGTGAAGCTGTTTCGCCAACTCACCGAGCGCGGGCTGGTTCCGCTGACCGACGAGTGGAAAAAGGAAGTCGAGGAGACCATGGAACGCCAGAAGCAGGCGATGCGTCCGCGGCTGTTTCCGAAAATTCCCGCGAGCCGCTACCTGTGTTTCTATCCCATGGACCGGCGTCGCGGCGAGGACAAGAACTGGTACACGCTGCCTATCGAAGAGCGTGGGCGCCAGATGGAAGAACACGGCATGGTCGGCCGCCGTTACGCGGGCAGGGTGCAGCAGATTATTACCGGCTCCATCGGGTTTGACGATTGGGAGTGGGGCGTTGACCTGTTCGCCGCCGATCCGCTGGTGTTCAAGAAGCTGATTTACGAAATGCGATTCGACCAGGTGAGCGCGGTGTATGCCGCGTTCGGACAGTTCTACGTAGGACTGCGGATTCCGGTAGCGAGGCTGGGAGAATGGACGAGCGGGGAACTGCCGAAATCGTAACTGGTCACTGGTAGCTGGTAACTGGTGGAGCGGGGAGAGGCGACAGGCTCGGTGGCAGAATCAAAGAACCAGTTACCAGTCACCGGCACACAACGAGAATCTTTATTCCAATCAAGCTATTTGTTTTTACCATTAACTCATGATCGCCCACATTATTGAAATTCTCGGCGCCTGGATCATCGGCGTCATCTCCCTCCTCGGATACCCGGGAATTGTGTTGCTGATGGCAATCGAGTCGGCATGCATTCCGCTGCCATCGGAAGTGATCATGCCATTCTCGGGCGCACTGGTCGTGCCTGCGGTGGCGAGCCTTTATCACCGGGAGCCGTTTTCGTTATTCTGGGTGGCCACGTTCGGAGCCATTGGGTGCAATCTTGGCTCGGTGCTGGCGTACGAAATTGGCTACTACGGCGGACGCCCTCTGGCCCTGCGCTACGGGCACTTCATCTTCGTCACCCAACACGAACTCAACACGGCCGATCGCTTCTTTGCGCGGTGGGGATCGCAGGCAGTGTTGATTGCGCGGCTGCTGCCCGTCATCCGGACATTTATCGCTTTGCCTGCGGGAATCGCGCGCATGCCGCGCCTCAAGTTTCACATCTACACGTTCCTTGGGTCGTGGCCTTGGTGCTTTGCACTGGCCTACATGGGCATGCGTCTCGGCGAGCAGTGGAACAAGGACCCTCGCATAAAAATATGGTTCCATCGCATGGACGGCGTGATTCTGGCCTTGTTGCTGGCCGGGATCGCGTACTTCGTGTGGTCGCACGTCCGCAATCGGGTGGACAAAGACCGGCCGACGCAGATAGCTGACTAACCCTCTTCTTCCCGGCCGGGAGTTGCTGTGCCGGGAAGCGACCAAGCTGCTGGCCTTTCCCGGCACCGGTGCTCGCTCGTGGGTTCTGCCTACGCCGCTTTTTCCACTCGCGAAGCTTGCGGCACCTCGATCAGCTTGCCGCTCTTCACGTCGTAAATGTATCCGTAGATTGCGATGTTCGGCGGCACCAGCGGGTGCTGGCGAATGCGCGCCACGTCATCGCGAACGCTCTGCGCCTGATCGGCGATCGTGAGCCACTCGATGAATTCTCCGGCACGAGAACCTGGGCCGCTGCCGATATCGTGAAAGCCCCGTTCGGTCAGAGCCGCGGTTTCGAGACTGTTGGCCAGCAGTCCTCGAATCACTTCGTTGGTGAAGAACTCCATGCCGCAATTGGTATGGTGGATCACGAACCATTCGCGCGTGCCTAGCAACTTGTACGAAATGACCAGCGAGCGAATGGCGTCGTCGCTGGCACGGCCACCGGCGTTGCGGATGACATGGGCATCTCCTTCTGCCAAACCGGCGAATTTCGCCGGGTCAAGGCGGGCGTCCATGCAGGTGAGAATGGCAAAATGCCGCGCCGGTGGCATGGCGAGATTGCCTTTTGCGCCGAATTCAGCGCTGTAGTTGTGGTTGGCTGCCAATACTTCCTGGAGGACTTTGCTGCTCATAGGGAACTGCTCCTTCTGTGTCAACGGTTGAGATGTATCGCCGCCAAATCAGCGGGCCGATAGGGAAAATGCCGAAACCTTGAACCGAATCAGTATCTGTATTGAATCGCGCCGCGCAGGCGCAGAGAGGGGTCTAGCGACAACAACAACAGGGGCGGGCGTAGAGGAGGTCGTTCATTCGCTTAAACAGTTGGGCTAGCGAATCGTGTCCGACTTGTTGCAAATAATACGGACAACCGTCACAAATATCAACTGATGCAGGATGTGATGTGCGAGAAGCGCCAGAGGATTCTACAAATCAATCTTTACCGCCTTCGCGATGAGGCGCTCGTAGCGCTTCCACGGCAAAAGTCGCTTCACCCAAACCTGCAGCTTGGCATCGGTGCCGATCATGTAGCGCAGCCTGGGATTGGGATTGTTCGCGATGCGCAGGATCAGGCGGGCCACATCGCCCGGGTCGCGACGGTGCTTGGCGCTTTGCTTGACGAACTCCGCAAAGCGCTGGCTGCGTTCCTTGTTGGGAGAGTTGGGATCGAGAGCACCCTCGCCAATCATGACATTGCGCGTCCAGATATCGGTCTCGAACGCACCGGGTTCGACCAACACAACGCGAATTCCGAGGGAGTGGGTCTCGACGCGCAGCGACTCGCTGAATCCTTCGAGTGCGAACTTGGAAGCGCAATAAGCACCCAGCATCGGCTGGCCGAGGTGTCCGGCGACTGAGGCGACCTGGATGATGTGTCCCGACTTTTGCCGCCGCATCACCGGAATGACCGCCTTGCTCATGGCGACAGTCCCAAAGAAGTTGGTCTCGAACTGATGACGTATTTCGTGCAGCGTCAGGTCTTCGCCAAATCCGGCGACACTGAATCCCGCGTTGTTGACCAGCACATCGATCCGGCCGTGGTCGCGGACGATGTCTTCGATGGCTCCCGGAAGGGAATCGAACTCTGTAACGTCGAGGCGGCGGAAATGCAGCCGGTCGCGCACCCCGGCGTTCTGCGCTGCGCTTTCCACACGGTCGCCGCGACCGAGGTCACGCATGGTGGCCACGACTTGATAGCCATGCTGGGCAAACTCGATGGCCGTCAGCAGACCGATACCGCTGGAACTCCCAGTAATTACCGCGACTTTCTGGTCACTCATGGTTCTCCACCGAATCCTTCAAATCGCCAACCAACAGCGAAATGGTTCCGTTCGCGTTCGCTGGTTTGCCATTGGGCGTTGAATACGAGAAGATAACAGGTTTGCAGACACTTCATGAAACGGACTGATACGTATGCCAACTGATAATCCGCAGGACAAGAGCAAGACTGGTAACGGCGCGGTTGCGCCAGCCAAGGGCAAACTTGGGGTCATGATCCCCGGCATGGGCGCCGTCGCGACCACGTTCGTCGCCGGTGTAGAAGCCGTACGCAAAGGCATCGCGAGCCCCATTGGGTCGCTGACCCAGATGGGCACCATCCGCCTCGGCAAGCGCACCGATGGCCGCTCCCCCAAAGTAAAAGACTTCCTGCCGCTGGTCGGCCTGAACGACCTGGTCTTCACCGGCTGGGACATTTTCGAAGACGACATGTACGCCGCGGCCGGCAAGGCTGGAGTGCTGGAACGTTCGCTGCTGGAACAGGTGAAGCCGTTTTTGTCGTCCATCAAGCCGCGCAAGGCCGTATTCGACAAGAACTACGTCAAGAAACTCGACGGCCCCAATGTGAAGAAGGGCAAGAACAAGATGGAACTCGTCGAGCAGTTGCGCGACGACATCCGCGAGTTCAAGCAGTCCTCGAAAACCGATCGCCAGGTGATGATCTGGTGCGGATCGACGGAGAGTTTCATCCAGGGCGGACCGGTGCACCAAACGGTGGAGTCGTTTGAGAAGGGGTTGCTGGCCAATGACGAGAACATCCCGCCGTCGATGATTTACGCCTACGCCGCCATGCAGGAAGGTGTACCCTTCGCCAACGGCGCACCCAATCTTACGGTCGATGTGCCGGTCATCCAGCATTTGTCGAAGCAGAATGAAGCGCCCATCTGCGGCAAGGACTACAAGACGGGACAGACGCTGATCAAGACCATCCTCGCGCCTGGATTCAAGGCGCGCATGCTGGGATTGAGCGGATGGTTTTCCACCAACATTTTGGGCAACCGGGACGGGGAAGTGCTGGAAGATCCCGGCTCCTTTAAGACGAAGGAAGAGTCCAAACTGTCGGTGCTGGAACACATTCTTCAGCCGGAATTGTACCCTGAACTCTACGGCAATATATTCCACAAGGTTCGCATCAATTATTATCCACCGCGTGGTGATAACAAAGAGGGTTGGGACAACATTGACATCTTCGGATGGCTCGGCTATCCGATGCAGATCAAGGTCGATTTCCTGTGCCGCGACTCGATTCTCGCCGCACCCCTCGTGCTCGACCTGGTGCTGCTGCTCGACCTGGCGAAGCGTTCGTCCGAGTTGCGCGGTATCGGCATCCAGGAATGGTTGAGCTTCTACTTCAAGTCGCCGATGACGCCACCGGGACTCTATCCTGAGCACGATTTGTTCATTCAGTCGATGAAGTTGAAGAACACCATGCGCCACCTCATGGGCGAAGAGATGATTACCCACCTTGGGTTGGAGTATTACGACTAGGCTGGAGTTCGACGAGTTGCAAAGGGCACGGCTTCGGCTGTGCCTTTTGTTTTGCGGACGCGTCGACAATGTAGAAGTGCGATGAGATCGGCCAGAGGCGTGAGAACGAGAAAGCCGGGCACGAAGCCCGGCATTGTCTTCTCGTTGCAGAACCTTACTGCGGCTTGGCGGGAGGCGTAGTCGCCTTTTTGGTGGTTCCCGTGCCGGTGGTGGTCTTGTGCGGAGTGGTTCCGGTGGACGCCTGGTGAGGCGTGGCTGCTGCCGGGTGCCTCGGATCGACGATCTTGATGTGCGTGATCTTTGGCGGATTGAACGGCCGATCGTTGCGCGGATCGGTGGAGAGGCGGGTGATCTGCTTCACCAGTTCGGGATTGTCACACTGGCCGAAGATGGTGTGCTTTCCGTTCAAATGCGGCGTGGGCACCTCGGTGATGAAAAACTGCGAACCGTTGGTATGGGGCCCACTGTTTGCCATGGCCAAGCGGCCCGGCTGGTCGAAAGTCAGGTCGGTAAACTCGTCCTTGAAATCGTAACCCGGCCCGCCGCTGCCATTGCCCAGCGGATCGCCGCCCTGGATCATGAAGTTTGGGATCACGCGATGAAAGATCGTGCCGTCGTACAGCGGCTTGTTGTGCATGGTGGCACCACTGGCCGGGTTCTTCCAGTCTTTCTTGCCAGTCGCGAGTCCGATGAAGTTATCCACCGTGACCGGCGCCTTGTCGGGAAAAAGTGTGCAGGTGATGTTGCCTAAAGTGGTTTCGAAGATGGCCTGCACCGGTGCGTTGCTGGCCGCTGGTGGGGCCGTGGCTGGCTTGGCGGCGGCAGGCTTGGTGGCCGCGGGGTTGGCAGCAGCAGGTTTGGTGGCGGTGCTGGTGCCGGTCTGAGCACTGGCGAATCCCACCAGAATCAGACAAAGAATTGCGGTCAAAAAGTTGCGCATGATTCCTCCCTTTAGAGATATAGGTTAGCGCGGCTGTGGGTCAGGTGCGACTTCGTGGCGCGTGTCCTGATGAGCTTCTTCCGCTTGAATCTGTTTTGCCGTCTTCTCGACCTCGGCGAACACGCGCATCAGGTTGCCGCCGAGAATTTTCTGCAGGTCGGCCGCCTTGTAGCCGCGCTGGTAAAGGGCTTCGGTGATCTTCGGTAGATCGGCAACCGAATCAATTCCGGCTGGGGAGCAGCTGATGCCGTCGAAATCGGAGCCAATTCCAACGTGATCGACACCCGCGATCTTGACCATGTGATCAATGTGGTCGATGAGGTCGCTGAGCGGTGGCCGGGGCAGCTTTTTTTGCAGAACCGCTTCTGCTTCGTAAAGCTGCTGCGCCATCTGCGCCGTACGCTCGGTCCTAAACAGCGCCTGGACCCTTTCGTAGTCCGGGTCCTTTTCTTCCCTCAGCTTCTTGTCTTGATCGAAGTACTTCTGCGAGATAAAGGCACAAAAAAAGTTGACCTGCGCAACGCCGCCATTGCGCGCGAGTGCAACCAGCATGTCGTCGGTCATGTTGCGAGGCGCATTGGTGAGAGCGCGCGCCGACGAGTGCGAGGCGATGACCGGAGCGCGGCTGGTGGTCAGGGCCTGAAAAAATGTGCGGTCGGCAGCGTGCGAGATGTCAACCATCATGCCCATTCGGTTCATCTCGCGCACCACCTGCCGTCCGAAATCGGTAATGCCCTTGTGGTGCTCGATAGTCTTGTCGTCGAGGTCGCCGCTGGAGTCTCCCAACTCGTTGGTGTTGGACCAGGTCAGTGTCATGTAGCGCACGCCCAGCCGGTAATAGTCGCGCAGCACGCGGATGTCATCCTGGAGGGCGTGTCCGCCTTCGACGCCCATGAGTGACGCCAGCTTGTGCTGACGATGCGCTGCCAGGATGTCCTGGGTGCTGTAGGCCATCATCATCTTGTCGGGATGGCGGCGCGCTTGCTCGTACACCGAGTCGATCATGTCGAGTGCGCGCTTGATCTCCTGGCCCTTGTAAGTCTTGGGATCGACCCAGATCGACCAGAACTCCGCGCCCAAGTTGCCAGCCTTGATCTTGTTTAAGTCGATGTGGCCCTTGCCGGCGTCTTGCGCGAGATCGAAGTTCTCGTCCACGAAGCGGCCGGGGGTGTCGGCGTGGGTGTCGATGACCAGAGCGGAATTGTGGATCGCCTGCCAGCCGGTCGCGACGCCTTTGTCCGAGATGGTCAGGGCGTGGGAATGCGACTTGGGGGGAGCCGGAGTTGTGGGTGCAGCGGCTTGGGCGATGGAAAGAGTTGAGAGCAGTAAGACCGATACAACCACCCGAATAATGGGCATGAAGTTAGAGGACTCCGATCCGAATGACTCGCGATGATTGTAAATGATAGGGAACAGCCGGCTTGATCGACATGAACCCAGGGCAGGGCTGAAAAGCATGGCGCGATAAGAAACGTCGGACACCAGGCTCAGGCGAAGTCTAACGAGGGGCCACCATTTACGGATGCACGAACTCGTAAGCCGCATCAGGCGAAGGGGTTCTCGATCCGTAGATCGCCAAAGTTGCGGCCTGATTGCAGGTCTTCACTGTAGAGCAGGCTGCAGCCGCCTTCCAGCGCGGCGGCAACGATCAAAGCGTCATACCAAGACAAGCGATGGTTGTCTCGCAAGCGCAGGGCTTCGGAATAGAGGGCCTGCGAAGATTGCACTGCCAGCAGCGGCCGGAACACCGTCCCCAGGTACTGCTCAGCATCGGCGACTGCCATGGGCTGGGCAAATCGCCGCAGGGCAACGTTGAAGAACTCCTGCACCACCTGGTAGCTGACCATGCCCTTTCGCGTGGCCACAGCCTGGTGAATAAGCTGCGTGGCGCGCCGGGCCTTGCTGGCGGAATCGCGGTCGAAGCTATAAACAAAGATGTTGGTGTCGAGGAAGAACCTAGCGTTCATTCATTTCATCCCGGCTGAAACGGCGGCCAGGGGCGACATGGCGCAGGCGTTGCATGAGGGCATCGACCTCCTGCCCATTGCCGGCCTGAGCAGTGAATTGCAGCAGCCACTCGCGAAAAGCCGCATTCAGCGTGCGCCGCTGAGAGCGGGCGACTAGCCGGGCCTGCTCAATGAGGTCTTCATCGGCACTGAGGGTGACGTTTTTCATGCGAATCCAGTGTACACGAAAATCGTGTATCGGGAGTCGCGGCAACTTTCACGCAAACATCCTGGCCGTGAGGATACGTTGTTGACTGCTACGTCCTAAACAAATCCTTCACCGCTTGCCACATCACCTGCCCGCCGACGTCGGCGATGGATTTGGTGAGCGGGATGTCTTTGGGGCAGACTTCGACGCAGTTCTGTGCGTACCCACATTCCTGGATGCCGCCATCGCCCATCAGGGCCTTCAGGCGATCGACCTTCAGCGCTTTGCCGGTGGGATGAGTGTTGAACAGACGCACCTGCGAAATGGTGGCGGCGCCCACGAAGCCGGTGTGCTCATTGAACTGGGGGCAAGCCTCCATGCAGCAGCAGCACGAGATGCAGCGCGACAGCGGATAAGCGATTTCCTGCTGTTCGGCGGACTGTCGCTGCCCCATGCCGAGATCGTAGGTTCCGTCCACCGGAACCCATGCCTTCACTTTCTTCAGGTTTTCGAACAGCACGCTGCGGTCCACCGAAAGATCGCGGACGACAGGGAACTTGGAGAACGGCTCTAACTTGATGGGCTTTTCCAGCTTGTCGATCAGCGCCGAGCAAGCCATGCGGGCCTTGCCGTTAATCAACATGGCGCAGGAGCCACAGATTTCTTCCAGGCAATTGGAATCGTAGGTCACCGGCGTGGTCGCCTTGCCCTGCTTGGTGACGGGATTGGCGGCAATGTCCATCAGCGACGAGGTTACGTTCATGCCGGGACGGTAGGGCAACTCGAACTCTTCCCAGTAGGGCTTGGAGTTCGGGTCATCTTGACGCTTGACTTTTATGATTACGGTTTTTCCGTTGATAGCCATGATGATCTTCTGTGGGGCTAAAGCCCCGTCTTCATTCAATCCGTTCTAACGCTGGCCTGAATGCCAGCACTACCCAAATGCTTAAGCCAAAGGCCAGTAGCCGGTCATTCACGAGCCACTAACCACTAACCAGTGAATTACGTTGCCACGTCATACCGTCGCGGACGCGGCACAATCAGCGACGTATCTACAGCCTCAAATTCGAAGCGCGGTTCATCGGCATCGGCCGCGAAGTACGCCTTGGTCGTCTTCAGGAAATTGGCATCGTCGCGCTCGGGAAAATCCGGCTTGTAGTGCGCGCCGCGCGATTCGTTGCGCCACGCTGCGCCCTGGGTAATCACGCGCGCCAATTGCAGCATGTTATAAAGTTGCCGCGCAAACACGAACGAGGTGTTCGCCCACATGGTGCGGTCGCTGAGATTGACGTGGCGATACCGCTCCAGCAGTTCGACCAGCTTGGCGTCCGTCTCCTGCAAAGTTTTGTTGTAGCGAATGACGGTGCAGTTCTTGGTCATGGTGTCGCCGAGTTCGCGCCACAGCAGGAACGGATTCTCGGTGCCATCATTGTTCATCAGGCGGCTGTTGATCTCCTGCTGCCGCTTCTTCTCGGAATCGAAGACGGTCGAGCTGGTGGTCTGGCCGCTCTTGATCACGTTGCGGGCGTACTGCACCGCGCCCGGACCCGCAATGAATCCGCCGTAGATGCACGACAATAGCGAGTTCGCGCCCAGCCGATTGGCGCCGTGGATCGAGTAGTCCGCCTCACCGCAGGCGTACAAGCCTTGGATGTTGGTCTTCTGATCGTTGTCCACCCACAGCCCGCCCATGGTGTAGTGCATGCCGGGGAAGATCTTCATCGGCACATCTCGCGGATCGTCGCCCACGAACTTCTCGTAGATTTCGAGGATGCCTTCCAGTTTGCGGTCGAGCGTGGCGCGGTCGATGTGCGTCAGGTCGAGGTACACCATCGGAGAGCCGTCGATACCGAGGTTGTGCTCGTACACTACTTTGTGAATAGCGCGGGTAGCGATGTCACGGGGCACGAGGTTGCCGTACTTGGGATACCACTCTTCCAGGAAGTACCAACGATCGCTTTCCGGAATGCTTTTTACATCGCGCTTGTCGCCCTGCTGTCGCGGGACCCACACGCGGCCGCCTTCACCGCGGGCCGATTCCGACATGAGACGCAGCTTGTCTTCTCCCGGAATGCACGTCGGGTGCACTTGAATGAATTCGCCGTTACCGTAGTACGCTCCCTGCTGATAGAGGGCCGACTGTGCCGATCCGGTGCAGACCACTGAGTTCGTAGACTTGCCAAAGATCGCTCCGATGCCGCCGGTGGCGATGATGACCGCCTCTGCCGGAAAGGTGACGACCTGCATGCTGCGCAGGTCCATGGCGCAAATACCGCGGCAGACGCGCTGCTCGTCGAGTACCGCGGAGAGAAACTCCCAGCCTTCGTATTTGGTGACCTTCCCTTCGGCCTCGTAGCGGCGCACCTGTTCGTCGAGCGCATACAACAACTGCTGTCCGGTGGTGGCGCCGGCGAACGCGGTGCGGTTGTAGAGCGTTCCACCGAAGCGGCGGAAATCGAGCAGACCCTCCGGCGTGCGATTGAAGGGAACACCCATGCGGTCGAGCAGGTCAATGATTCCCGGCCCCATCTCGCACATCGCCTTCACCGGCGCCTGGTTGGCCAGAAAGTCGCCGCCGTACACGGAGTCGTCGAAGTGCTGCCAAGTGGAGTCGCCTTCGCCCTTGAGGTTCTTGGCGGCGTTAATGCCGCCCTGGGCGCAGACCGAGTGAGACCGTTTGACCGGGACGATGGAGAAGAGGTCAACGTGACCTCCCATCTCGGCAATCTTGATGGCGGCTGAAAGTCCTGCGAGTCCACCACCCACAACGATGATCTTAGGATTAGCCATGATGATCTTTACGTAGCGTAAATGAGGCGGACGAGCCGCCCGGATTCATGCGTCGATTTAATGCAAAGACGTACTTTCAAATGTCGAAACTGGACTTGGTTCCGGAACCAGGGGAGCACTGATGAAAGCGCGGATCGTGATCAAACCGATCGCGACCAGCGCAACTGCCAGACCGAGACAGACATAGCCGAAACGCTTGCGAGCCTTCTCGCCAACCGTGATGCCCCACTTGGCGGCAAACAGCCACACGCCGTAGGAGAAGTGCCACGAAGCGGCGGTTATACCGATGACGTAGGCCGCAACCGCCCAAGGATTCTGGAATTCGTGTTGCACCTTCCAGAAGGCGGAGTTGTAACCACCGTTCATCAGGTGCACGCCGCTGAATCGCATGTAGTACAGGTGGTACGCGATGTAGAAGAAGGCGACCATGCCGGTCCAGCGCTGCGAGGTGTAAAGCCAGTTGCCGGTCCAGGGATACTCGCCGACGTTCGACTCGCCGCGATACCAGATGTAGAAGCCGTAGAGCGCGTGGTAGAGCAGGGGAAGAAAGATGAAGCCCCACTCCAGCACCGCCACAAACGGCAGGCCGGTCAGGAACTTGACCTGGTCGTTATAGGCCAGCGCGCCCTTGGTCGCTTCCGAGTTAGAGATGAAGTGCTCGATCAGGAATGCGCCGATGGGAATGATGCCGGTGAGCGAATGCAACCTGCGCAGCAGGAACGAGTTGCCTTCGCCGGCACGGAGCGAGTGAACTCCCGCGGGAATCCGAATGGTGCCCTTGTCAATATCAGTAGGACTGGCGGATGAAGCCACGACGGCGACTCCTTATGATTCGCGGAGTGATGACGCGAACCTTGCATTATCAATTTCGCAAACTGCGCAAGTCAAGAAACTCAACAACTTGCTTTGACCTGAAAGAAACAAGTGCACAAGAACATCTGCCCTCCCTACGGGACTTGGGAATCTCTTCCCCTGCCTACCCAGCGCTAAAGCGCTGGGCTAAGATCTGTCGTCCCTAAGGGACTGGGTAACCGTGAGCCCTGCAATTTCGAACGCCCGTTCAGGATAGCGGAGAGGGCGGGCACGTGCATGGTGACGAACGTCACTGGGCCTTGTGAGGATGCAGGTCGCCGAGATGGTCAGCCCATTCCAGAAACTGGCGGAAGGCCGCACCGCGATGGCTGTACTGCGCCTTTTCCTCGGCAGTAAGCTCGGCGAAGGTCTTCTCAATTTGGGGAAAAAAGAAAAGCGGGTCGTAGCCGAAGCCGTTCGACCCACGCGGCGCGTGCAGGATGACCCCCTCGGCCGTGCCATGAAACGTCGCCAGCGTGTGTCCATTGCGGGCCACAGCGATCGCGCACACGAAACGGCCGGTGCGGAACTCGTCAGGGACATCGTGCAACTCACGCAGAAGCCGCGCGTTGTTGGCCTCGTCGGCCGAATTGGCTGCGTCGTCGAGCGAATTGTGTTCGTCGGTGGCGTAACGCGCCGATCGCACGCCGGGTGCGCCCCGCAGGGCATCGACTTCGAGTCCGGAGTCATCGGCGATCACGAGTTCGCCCTCGCTGTAGTGGCTGTATTGCTCGGCCTTTTTGCGAGCATTGGCTTCGAAGGTGAGACCATCTTCAATCACGCTGGGAAGTGCGGCGAAGTTGGGCACGGTTGCGATTTGAATGTCATGAACGGCAGCCGCTCCCACGAGATCGCGGATCTTGCCCTCATTGGATGTGGCAACGAGCACCCGTTTCATGTGAATTTCCCTCCCGTACCCAAAATCAAACCTAGCAGAACTGGGACGGGCGGACTACGGCGCGCCGAGGCTCGTGCTAAAAGGAAAACGGGCCGGAGCATGAAATATGGCTCCGACCCGTACCTCATGGAAGGACTAGTGAGAGTTGCTTTGCTGTACAGGCTCACCGGTGGAGGGGTCCAGAATCAATCGCGGCGCCCTCCTGCCAGGGGCAAAGTCAAAGTTGTTGAGCAGCGAACCCGCCACGTTGTCGAGGGAACCATTCCCGATGTAGCCGAGGCCCCAGTTGTCCTCGATGAAGCGCAGGATCGAGGATTGGTCGGTGGTGGCGTTGGCAACCCCGCAGGCGCCGTCAAACAAGGCGTCGGCTGAGGTATTCGACTGCTTCACGATGGGACCCATCTGGTGGTCATACCAGCCATCGGAGTCATCGTAGGCGATGACGATCGCGGTGCTTGCCCAGTATCGCGCCTGCATGATGGCGTTGATGGTGTTCACCAAGAACGTCTGTTCCGCCAGCGGATCGGAGTAGCCGGCATGACCGTCCTGGTAGCCGGGAGCCTTCAGGAAACTGACGGCAGGGAGGTTGCCCGCGTTGCAGGCCGTCCAGAAGTTCGGTAAATAGCAGTGCAGTGCACCTGGCATCCGTGAGCAACTGCAACATTCCTGCAATCGCGGATGCACGCGACGGATGACAGGTCGCCTGCAACGTGCCATAACAAATTCCCGGCGCAACGTGACGCGAGCATTACGCGCGTGCGTGCGCGTGCTCCAGGTGTTCGATGCGCTCAAGCTCCTTCAGCGAGTGGTAGACCTTCCACAACGTAAGCATAAGCGCGGCCGCGATCAGCAGCATGCCAAGGTTGATCATTCCCAAGGAGTATTCGAGCGAAACCCGGTAGCGCATGATACCCAGCAGGCCGAACATGCCGCTGGCTACGAACAGCGTACCCGACAAGCGGCGGATCTGGGACACATGGTGGTTCAAAGCGAGGGCCAATCCGAGCAGCACCGACGCCAGAAAGAAAGAGGTCCACTTCCACTGGGAAAACTCCGAAATGTCCACGGCTACGGCGTCAGTGATTGGTTTCAGCCGCATTGCAGTCAGGATTGCGCCATTCTCCAGCAGATCGTTCACTGCAGCCCCTGTGATCAGCAGGGCAGCGCAGGTGCCGAGGACGCGCTTACCCTTGCGCCCCGCCAGCACTGCGAGACTCATGAACGTCAGCCAGTAGAGGAGGATGAAGACAAAGTCCATGTAGGTGTTGCGTACCACCATTTGGATATTGTGCGCGATTGCCTCGTTATCAGGTCCTGTAACCGCCTGGTTGAGCTGGGCGGCGTCGGACCCCAGCTCGATCCGCAGAATGCGGTTGAACTCGTGCCCACGGAAGTTGGTAGCAGCCCACATGATGACTGCCCATGTCGTCAACGCAAGAATGATGACCGCGACAGCTTTTTCAGTCACGCGCATTGGTGTGCCTCCAGAAGTGGGCGCCGCTGGATTTGATTGGGGAGAATTCGCCGCATTCGGTTGCACAGCCGGCAAACAGCTCAGTGGCCAGACGGTGGTAATTTAGCACGTCCGGCGTGTGGATGGACCAGACCGGTGTGAAATGGGGCATCTGGTTCGTAACGGTGCCCCCGATTACGATTCAAACCACGCGCCCGTCCGATCAGGGTCTTTTGAATGTTCCGTAAGGCGACGACTGCGGGGCCGGCGCACCGGGCGGCAGTACATGTTTGCGCATGGCGGCATCGCACACGGCGTAGCCCCAGTCGATCAATTGATTTTGCAACGGGTCGTCCATCCGGGTAAGCCTGGTCGCGGTCTGGGCCAGCTTGGTGGTGACGTCGAAAGGACATACCAACGCATCGGCCAGTTGATAATTCAAAATGTTCGTGCCATCGCCCCAATACGAGCCATCGCGAGTGCCGTTGGTGTAGAGTTCGATGATTGCTCGCTTGCGCAATGCGCTTACCTGGTTGTAAATCACCATCAACACGCGGTTGGTCTGTCCCAGCCAATCTTGAGCAGGGTCGGATTCGCCTTCCAGAGCGCCACCGCCATCGCTTATCAGGACGGTCTTGTTTTGCTTCCACGCAGTCTCCAGTCCCAGGTTGTCATACACGCCGCCATCGCAAAGCACGATCTGCTTGCGGAAGTTCGGATCGGTAATTTGAGGCGGCGGCACCGTGGTGTTATCGAAGCTGTTGGGATCAAGCTGCAAGACGACCGGTGAGAGCACCGGAGGGAAGGCGGACGAGGCGGCGACTGCGGTGGCCAGCTCAAGGTCGGGTTTCTTTACCAGACCAACCTTATAGTCGCCCATGTACGGCTTGGAGAAGCGCCACAGCACTCCGGTCTGCAGGCTGGTGGCGTTGAACACGAAGCGTGGCGCATCCGGCAGGTCCTGCAATTTTGCATGGTTAAACAGGAACTGGTTGTAATGATCGGCGATCTTTTTCGCAATGCCGCCGAACAGGCCAGTGATCACCGAGCTGACATCAATGGACTGAGAAGCCATGTTCCGGAGGGGTTGCGTGACCTGCTTGTCGAAATTGACGGCAAAACCGTTGGCGTCGAAGCCAAGCTTGCTCCAGTTCAGGGCCAGCACTCCGTTGGTGATGGAACCGCCAGAAACGCTGGAGATGCGGTCGAGGGTAGGTAGATAGTGCAATTCGTTCAGGCGCCACAGAGTTCCCAGATGAAACAACATGGCGCGATAGCCGCCGCCAGAAAGACAGAGGGCAACACCGTCGCTCGGCTCGGCTGGATCGCCCGGATGGTCGTGGACGGGAGACAGGGCAGAGGATGCAGTGGGATCGTCGGGCATAGTGCCTCCGGGTGAATCAAAGGTGAGTAAAACGGTGTTGGATGTGCAACGCTGACAGGCGCACTGTAGCACTGTTTTGGTCGCGCGGAAAGAGAGATCGGGTCGGTTCTTGGCTTTCTTCCCGAAGCAGGATTTATACTTGGCCGTCTTCCAGTACAGGCGAGGTCAAATGCGATCCGGGCTATCTTGCGTAATCCTGCTCTTTCTTATTGGCTCAGTTTCCAGCGCGCAAGACACCAAACAACCTGCCGCACCGTCGGACCCGAGCGCGGAAAGGTTTGCGTCCATGACCGATGCATTCGTCAAAGAATCGCTGGCCTTGTCTCCGGTCAACGCTTCCTACGCGGGCTTTCATCGGTACAAGGACCCCAAGACCGGCAAGGTAATTGCGCTCGATGCCGAACTTGACGACGTCAGCGCCAGGCAAGTCGCGGAGGTGGAGGCGTTCTATCGCGCATGGCGCGCGCGCTTCCAGAAAGAAACCCCGGTCGCCTCGCTCAATCCTCAGGACGCGGCCGACTACCGCCTGATCGACGACAACATCGCGCTTAGCCTGCTGGAATACGAACATATCCAGAGCTACAAGCACCAGCCGCAACTCTATGTCGAACTGGTAGGGAACGCGCTGTTTCTGCCGCTTACCCAGGACTACGCTTCGAAGGAAGTCCGGGTCGGGCACGTGATCTCTCGCATCGGACAGATCCCGCGCCTCCTCGAGCAAGCCAAGTCCGTGCTGACGAATGCCGATCCGATTTTCATTGCAACCGCAGTCGAGGAGAACGCCGGCAACATCAGCTTGATCGACTCCCTTGCGGACGAGATTCCAGCGGGATCGCCGCTGAGAGCGCAGTACGACAAGGTGGCGCCCGCGGCCAGGAAGGCGCTGGCGGACTTTACCGCCTGGCTGCAGAATGACCTGGCCAAGCGTCCGACCAGGGGCCGCGATTGGCGGCTAGGGAAGGAATGGTACGCGCAAAAATTCCGTTACGTGATGGAAACCTCGGTGACTCCCGACCAGTTGCTGGCCGACGCCGAGGCCGAACTCAAGCGACTCCGCACGGAAATGTTTCAGACGGCCCTCCCGCTGTATAAGGCGATGTTTCCCGGCCAGGACGACTACAGCAACCTGCCGGCACGCGAGCGCGAGAACAAAGTCATTCGTGCGGTGATCGACAAGATCGGCGAGGAGCATCCTGACCGCGATCAGCTTATCGAGGCGGTGAAGGCCGACCTCGAAGGCATCAAGCAGTTCATCCGCGACAAGAAGATTGTTGCGTTAGGCAGCCGCGAGAACCTGAAAGTCATTGCGACGCCCGAGTTTGAACGCGGCATTTACTCGGTGGCGGGATTCCACTCGGCGCCGCCGCTGGAGCCGAACGCCGAAGCGCAGTACTGGGTAACTCCCATTGACCCCAAGATGCCCGCGGCCAAGGCCGAGAGCAAACTGCGCGAGTACAACAATTACGCCCTGAAGTGGCTCACCATTCACGAAGCCCTGCCGGGTCACTACGTGCAGGCCGAGCACGCCGACGACGTGCAGCCGCCGACGCGTCGTGTGCTGCGTGCCCTGTTGGGTAACGGGCCCTACGTCGAAGGATGGGCTGAGTACATTGCCGATGTCATGACAGAGGAGGGCTACCTCGACCACAGTCCCAAGTTTTTGCTGATACGGCGCAAGATCATGCTGCGGGCCATTGCCAACACCATCCTCGACATTCGCCTGCAAACCATGGGCATGACCGACCAGGAGGCTATGGACCTGATGCTGAACGATACCTTCCAGACCCAGGCCGAGGCGGAAGGGAAGTTGCAGCGCGCCAAGCTGAGTTCCACCCAATTGCCAACTTATTTCACCGGGTCGCGGCAGTGGTGGGAGTTGCGCAAAAAATATCAGGCAGCCAAAGGCAGCAGCTTTACGCTGGAGGAGTTCCATAACAAGGCGCTCGATCAGGGAGCTTTGCCGATCGAGTACCTGGAGAAAATCATTTTGCCGTGATTCACCTAACCCGTTGACTCGTTGAGGAATTGCGGCGGTCACGAGGCGGAGAGGGAATCGCATCCTGGCCTACTTTTCGCCTGTCGCGCGCCGGAAGTTCCCAAAATCGCACTTTTGGGGTCGAAACGGCACCGAATGTGAAGAACTGTAAAATAAATGGCTTTTCTAGGTGCACGGAGCGACTTTTTGGGGCAAAATGCGTCTATAGGAGTAACCCAAATCAGGTGGGCGCCGCAACCCCGACAGCAACCCCAATAGGCGCCCACCGCCCCCTCTAACAGTTTTTCAGTTCTGACCCATCCGGAATTGCACATGCATTTTGTAGCGTGAAATCACGGCTGCGCGGTCCATCGCGAAGTCGCTGCGTTTCGCGGTGATCGTGGTAGCTGCACCACTACGGATCATCGCTCTCGCACCAGCGCTACAATGAACCTAAGGTAGTTGCCATGAAGTCAGTGGTCCATGAAGCCCGATGGTGGGAGACCTTGGCCGATGGCCGCCTGCACTGCTACCTCTGTCCGCGGCACTGCCACATCGGCGAAGGCCAGCACGGCTTCTGCTTCATCCGCAAAAATGAAGAGGGGCGTCTGGTTCAACTCGGCTATGGCCGTCCTGCCGCAGTTGCTGTCGATCCCATCGAGAAGAAGCCGCTCAACCACTTTTTCCCGGGAACAACAATTCTTTCGATGGGCACTGCCGGATGCAACATGGGTTGTTTCTTCTGCCAGAACTGGGACATTTCTAAGGCCAAGTCCGACCAGGTGCGCTCCGCCGATTCAGATCCGCGACAGGTGGTCGAGTTAGCTCTGGAGCATCGGTCGCCGCATATCGCGTTCACCTACAACGAGCCCACTATCTGGGGCGAATACGTCATCGACATTGCACGCGAGGCGCACGCGTCCGGTATCAACACGGTGATGGTTTCCAACGGCTACATCACGCGCGAGGCGTTTTTCGACATCTACCGCTACATCGATGCCGCCAACATCGACCTGAAAGCCTTTACTGAGAAGTTCTACTCGAAAGTCACGCTGACCCACCTGCAACCAGTGCTCGACACGTTGTGCTGGCTGCGTCACGAGACAGGCGTGTGGTTCGAGATCACCAACCTCATCATTCCGACGCTGAACGACGACGATTCCGAGTTCAAGCAACTCTGCGACTGGGTGCTGGAGAACCTGGGCGACGACGTGCCGCTGCACTTCACGGCGTTCCATCCTGATTTCAAGTTGCAGGACAAGCCTCCGACACCGCCGGAAACGCTGCATCGCGCCCGCCGCATAGCCATGCAGATGGGCGTGAAGTATGTCTATGAAGGCAATATCTATTCCGACGGCGGGAACACGATTTGTCCGGGATGCCAACAGGTGGTGATTACGCGCTCATGGCATTCAGTGATGTCGAACAAGTTGAACGATGGATGCTGCACGAAATGCGGGACGCGAATTGCGGGCGTGTTTACCAAGACCGAAGCAGGGAAGCGTCGCGAGTGGACGGGCGCGGCGGCAGCCGGTTAGAACGCCTTCCTTACTTGTCGGAACCGAGGAATTTCCCAGTACTCGATGCGGCCTTACGCAACGCACTTCCCACCGAGCGGGCGCTGGTATCGAGCGCGTCGCCGGTATGCCGCTGGGCAGAGTCCAGGGCGCGACCGGTACTTTCCCCAGCCGTGGCTAAAGCACTCGCCGTGGCGCTCACAGCGACCTGTATGCCGGGTGTGTCCGGACGGATTGGCAAGAATTGGTTGTTGCCGCTTACCTGCAACTGTGCGAGCACCACGTCAGGAAAATCGCTGTTCATCTTGTCGCCCAACACCCAGAGCGGGGACGCCGTCCAATCCGATCCATTCATTGGCGCATCGGGTTCACCCAAGTTAACGACTCGTGGCACCGAGAGCGGTTGGAGGCCTGCACAATGGTCAGAACCGCAACCCTGCTGGCAGAGAGCAGTGTCGAGGTAGGACGCATGCTTGCCCGCCGAGACCGTAACGTCGGGGCCCCGGTCGATGGCGTGCACCAATCCAGCGCCTGCGGCATGGCTTCGGTCACACGTCGTCCCCTGACGGGCGCTGGCGTACCAATACAACGCCACCCAATCTGTGGTCGGCGCAGACATTGAGCTGGCCGTGATCAACGCCGATACGTGTTCAACATCCAGCGAATGTGCTGTCTTTCCACAGTCATGTTGCCACAAGTGATAAAAGTGCAATTCGACCAGTACACCCTTCTGGCCAGGCACCGAGGTCGATTTGGTGAAGGCCTGTCCGTAAATCGTTCCGTCCTGTACCAACGCAACCGGATCGAGTGCTCCCTGGAGGAAAAGCGACGGGGCAACATCGCAGTCTCCCGCGCTCACCAGAAAGTGCGGCAGGAACCGCTCGAGGAGGGACTGCTCTACGGCATCGTCGACGCCATCGCGATCAAGGTCAGCTCGCGATTGAGCTGGCCTCGCAGCGGTTTGACCAACGGCTGACGCGCAAACACCGAGGCAGAGCGCAAGAGCGAGTTTCGCGAGGTTCATGGGAATAGCTTACGCTTCGAAACGTAGCTTGATGCGAAATCCGTGAGGGAAGGGCTGCGGCGTTTCTTCCGGCTCAGTACCTCTTAGAGCACCTCTGGGAGCTTGACGGGCTAACCGGGGTCGGACTAGAAGGGGTAGATCGATGTCGCAACACGAAGTTCTTTCGGCGGTGACCATGAAACGATCCACACATCGAGCGTGGCTAATCCTCGGGCTTACCGTACTGGCTATTGCGCTTCCTGCCACGTGCCAGATTACTGTCATACTTTCCCGTCACGCCGAGAAAGCCGCGTCGCCGCCGAAGGACCCGCCATTGTCGAGCGCGGGAGAGAAGCGCGCGAACCTGTTGGCCTCGATGCTGGCCGATGCTGGAGTCGATGCAATCTACGTCACTGAACTCCAGCGGACGCAGCAGAGCGCCGCGCCCCTGGCGGCTCGCACTCACGTCAAGCCCACAATGATTCCGGCTGATGACACCGACCAACTCATCAAGGCAATTCGTGGGCGTCAGAGCGGAGTGGTGGTAGTCATCGGTCATAGCAATAAACTGCCCGCTATCATCGCGGGACTGGGCGGACCGAAGGTGACGATTCCGGAAACGGAGTACGACAACTTGTTTGTGCTCACCGTCGGCGCGACACAGAGTTCGTTGTTGCGGATGCATTACGGCTCAACAATTCCCGCGCCTCCCGCGACGGGCATGATGGAACCCGCAAAGCGCACGAAGTAGGCAGGGATTCTGGGTCTTCGGTGCTGAATAGCTCGGACCGGTGAAACGATCCCAAAGTGCGTTAGTGAGAAGTCTTAGGTGCCCTCACCGCAGGCGTTAGCGCCTCGGCGTATACCTCGCACTGCGCACTCCGCAAGTTTGCGTCCGCAACCGGGCCGCGATCGGTGAATTCAAGGTAACGCTTGGTATCGGGCTGATATTTTGGCCACGCTGGCAACCCGGTGCCGTCGGGGTTCCCGGTTTTCGCAAAGTTCGTCCAATACGCCTGCATCGCCTTTGAAATTGCATAGTCAGAAGCGTCATACTTTGCGCGCGTCGGATTGAATTCGTCTAACGTGCCGAACACGTACGCCACTTCACTGGCGTGAACCGCGCCGATTTCCGGGTGTCCGGGGACGCCGCGATTGAACTGATACAGATAGGTTGACTGCTTCGCGGCGGAATTCCACTGGGCAATCACAACAGCCGGACAACGGAAGGAGATGTCGGTCATCCACTGCGCTCCGGCGTCTCCGTAAAGGGAGTCGGGTGAGGGTTGTGCGACCTTACCATCGGGCGACTCTGTGATTCCGTACAGAGGAAGCGCCTGGGCGGCGAGTTTGCCGTAGTTAGCTTCAATCGCCTTCTTCACATCGGCAGCGTTCGGCGGTCCACCAAACTCGCGAGCATTGATACCTATCATCAGTTCCGCAGGCAACTGAGTGCCAGACGCAAACAGTTCGGCGGGAGCTTGGGGAAGCACCCAACCATCCACATCCACGCCGAGTCCCGGCGGGATGCCACCCGGCCCGGCCAACTTGCCAAACGCATCCAGAAGCTGTTCGACCGGCATGCTGCGCAGCGCCTGAAGAGCGGCGGCACCTGATGGAGCCTTGGCCAACTCGGCGAACTTTTCCCCGCGCTGTTCAGCCGTGCTGAGGGGTGAAGCACCCTTGTCGAGCAGAACGCTCCCACTCTCGGCGATTACCCGGTGAAACAGTCCCTTGGCCAGAGGAGAGGTCATCAATAGGTTGACATCCATCGCACCGGCCGACTCGCCGAAAATGGTGACATTTGATGGGTCGCCGCCGAACTTCTTGATGTTGTCCTGCACCCATTTCAAGGCTGCGATTTGGTCCATAAGACCGTAGTTACCGGAGGCATGGTGCGGCGATTCGGCGGTCAGCGCGGGATGCGCAAAGAACCCGAACAATGCCAGCCGATAGTTGAAGTTGACCAGCACCACTCCGTGACTCGCCAGGCTCTCGCCGTTTTCTCGTCCCGACCCGGCAACATTGCCCCCGCCGTGAATCCAGACCATGACCGGCTTGAGTGAAGTCGGCGGCAGCGCTGGCGTCCAGATGTTGAGGTAAAGGCAGTCTTCGTTTACTACCTTGGGATGTCCCCACATCGGGTTCTGGGCGCATTCGCCACCGAACTCCGCCGCTGGCCGAACTCCAGTCCACCGTTTTACCGGCATGGGTTCGCGCCACCGCAGATCGCCCAGAGGCGGTTGCGCAAACGGAATTCCCCTGAACACCGCACCACCATCTTTCATCGACTGGCCCTGAACTTGGCCGCCCGGTACGGCGACGATGGGCCCCTGCCAGCCGTACAAGACGTACACGGAAGACAGGACCAAGAACAGGCACGTCGTGGTTCGTGTCAGCAGCGAGTTGTTCAAGGCTGTAGGCTCCTTTACCGGTAAGTTGCCGCAGTCAGGCAGCCTGAAGGCTAACTCTGAGAGGTTGTGGGTGTAAAGGAACGATTCAGCCCAGGTCCGCCCGTGGTGCCACCGGAGCTAGCGCTCGTCGCGGCTGATCCACTTGTCGACGGTGGGTGCACGGAACTGCAGCATCATCTCCAACAGTCGTGTGGGATCTCGATCTTGCAAAACAAGACGCCTATTCTCCTCGCGCAGAAATCCTTCACGTACGGCGTGATCGAATAATTCGAGCAGGGGATCGTAATAGCCGTTCACGTTGAGCAACCCACAGGGCTTGGCATGAATGCCGAGTTGCGACCAGGTCACAACCTCGCAGAACTCCTCGAATGTGCCGAAGCCGCCGGGCATGGCGATGAAACCGTCGGAGAGGTCCGCCATCAATGCCTTGCGCTCGTGCATCGATTTGACGATGCGCAAATCGGTCAGGCCCAGATGACCGACTTCTTTTGCCATCAGCGACTCCGGGATCACGCCGATTACACGGCCACCTTTCTGAAGAACAGCGTCAGCCAAAATGCCCATCAATCCAATGTTTCCGCCGCCGTACACCAATTCGGACCCGCGTTCAGCCAGCAGTCTTCCGACCGCGATGGCCGCATCGCGGTAGGCGGGGTTCATTCCCGAATTGGAGCCGCAGAACACGCAAATTCGTCGGAAGTTCATAGGCGATGCTTATTGGTCAGGTAGCCTGATCAGTTTAACGGAGATGTGCGTGGTTCTGTTCGGGTGGTGCTGACGTTCAGGGCGCCGAAATTGTTATGATCCAAAACGCGTGGACAATCTGAATCGTTTGATAATAATTCTCATCTGATACTCGTGCGCCGGGAGACTTACAACGAGTTTCGCCAGATGTGCCGCGTGCACAACCTGGCAGCGACCCACCAGAGGCAAAAAATCTATGAAGCGCTGGTGTCTCGGCCCGGGCACTATTCGCCGGAGGAGATCTACGACCAGGTAAAACAAGACCTGCCGTCGATCTCACTCGCGACGGTTTACAAGAACCTGAAGACCTTTGTTCAGGCCGGCATGCTACGCGACGTGAGCCCGCACCATGGGCCCTGGCGCGTGGATGCCAACACCGCGCCCCATCACCACTTAATCTGCACGCATTGCCATTTGATCTCCGACCTCGACATCGATCTCCTCCAACCGGTGAAGCTGCAAGGCAAGCTGCCTTCTGGATTCCGGCTGGAGAAGTTCAACGTCGAAGTGCAGGGCGTTTGCAAGTCGTGCGCAGCCGGCGCGGCAGACGGGCAGCGCGTGAATGGGAAAGCCAGGATGAGGGCATAGTTTGTCAAAGTTCTATGACTAATTCGAACGGAAGTTGAACGCATCGATAAAGCACTCACCGCTGCAGCAGGGGCGACTGTCCCCGAGAATAAGGAGAAAGCCTTGTCAATCGAATCCAAGTGCCCAGTCAGACACACCGCAGCTGGGGCCCCGAGCAATGCGGAATGGTGGCCGAACCAGCTAAGCCTGAGAATCCTGCACCAGCATTCTTCTCTGTCCGATCCGATGGACAAGGAGTTCAACTACGCCGAGGAGTTCAAGACCCTCGACCTCGATGCCGTGATCAAGGACCTCCATGCCTTGATGACGACATCGCAGGACTGGTGGCCCGCCGACTTTGGCCACTACGGCCCGCTCTTCATTCGCATGGCGTGGCACAGCGCCGGCACCTACCGCATTGGCGACGGCCGCGGCGGGGCAGGCTCCGGCGAACAACGTTTTGCGCCCCTTAATAGCTGGCCCGACAATGTGAATCTCGATAAAGCGCGCCGCTTGCTGTGGCCGATCAAGCAGAAGTACGGTAAGAAGATTTCCTGGGCCGACCTCATGATCCTCGCCGGAAACGTTGCGTTGGAGTCGATGGGCTTCAAGACCTTTGGTTTCGCCGGCGGCCGCGAAGACGTCTGGGAGCCGGGAGAAGACATCTACTGGGGCCCTGAGGGCAAGTGGCTGGCGGACGAGCGCTACAGCGGCGATCGTGATCTTGAAAATCCCCTAGCCGCGGTTCAGATGGGCCTGATTTACGTCAACCCGGAAGGCCCCAACGGAAACCCCGATCCCCTTGCGGCGGCACGCGACATTCGCGAGACCTTCGCCCGCATGGCCATGAATGACGAGGAGACGGTTGCGCTGATTGCCGGCGGACACACCTTCGGCAAGACCCACGGTGCTGCCGATCCGAAGAAGTATGTCGGTCCTGAGCCCGAGGCTGCTCCCATCGAGGAGCAGGGCCTGGGCTGGAGTAACAAATTCGGCACGGGTAGTGGCGACGACGCGATCGGCAGCGGCTTGGAAGTCATTTGGACCACGACGCCGACCAAGTGGGGCACCAACTTCTTCGAGAACCTATTTGGCTTCGAATGGGAACTGACCAAGAGCCCGGCCGGCGCGCATCAGTGGACCCCGAAGAATGGCGCAGGCGCCGGCACGGTGCCCGACGCGCATGATCCATCCAAGCGTCGCGCGCCATCCATACTGACCACCGACCTCGCGCTGAAGCTGGACCCGAACTATGCGCCGATTTCGAAGCGCTTCCACGAGAATCCTCAGGAGTTCGCCGACGCGTTCGCCAAGGCTTGGTTTAAGTTGACGCACCGCGACATGGGGCCTCTCTCGCGGTATCTTGGCCCGCTTGTTCCTGCAGAGCCGTTGATATGGCAGGACCCTGTTCCCGCCGTGGATCATGAATTGATTGGGGCGCAAGATATCGCTGCTCTGAAGGCGACGATTCTCGCAACCGGATTTTCAATCTCGGAGCTGGTCACAACTGCCTGGGCATCGGCGGCGAGCTTCCGCGGCTCCGACAAGCGTGGTGGCGCAAACGGTGCGCGCATTCGCCTCGCCCCGCAAAAGGATTGGGAAGTCAACCAGCCGGCTGCATTGGCGAAGGTCTTGCAAAGGGTGGAGGCGATCCAGAAGGATTTCAACGGAGCGAAGTCCGGTGGGAAGAAGGTCTCGCTGGCTGACCTGATAGTTCTCGGCGGCTGCGCCGCCGTCGAGGAAGCTGCGAAAAAGGCCGGCCACGACGTGAAGGTTCCTTTCTCGCCGGGCCGCACCGACGCTTCGCAGGAGCAGACCGATGTACACGCATTCGCGGTAATGGAGCCGAAAGCAGATGGGTTCCGCAACTACCTCCAGAAGGGGCACCGAGGCTTGGCGGAGGAGCTACTGGTGGATAGAGCGCAGTTGCTGAATCTGACCGCCCCCGAAATGACGGTGCTCATCGGCGGTTTGCGCGCGCTGAATGCGAACTATGGGCAGTCCAGGCACGGCGTCTTCACCCAGCGGCCCGAGACGCTGACCAATGATTTCTTCCTTAACCTGCTCGACATGAATACGACGTGGCAGCCCTCCTCCACATCCGAAGGCGTGTATGAGGGACGCGATCGCAAGACCGGAGAAATCAAGTGGACCGGCACCCGTGTCGACCTGATCTTCGGTTCGCACTCCCAGCTCCGGGCGCTCGCGGAAGTCTATGCCTCGAACGACTCGAAAGAGATGTTTGTGAAGGACTTCGCGGATGCGTGGGCCAAAGTGATGAACAATGATCGCTACGACCTTGCCTCGTCGAAGAAGCACACTGTCAACTGATTTCCAACCCCAGGGTAGTGTCTCAAACCGAGACACTACCCATCACGGTCGTCGATCGTGCTTCTTAACTTGCCAACGGCCGTTCTACAATAGTCTTGCCGGGCGAAACCGGAGAGCGCTCGCTCTCCATTTCACACCGAACCAACATCCTCGACATCAACTTTACGAATGAAAACAAACGGAACTAATTCAATTCATCATGGAGAGTGAACCACTATGTTAGGAGTAGGCGAGAAGTTTCCCGATTATAGCGTCACCGCAACCGTCAGCCTCGAAAAGGGCAAGGAATTCACCACCATCACTGACCAGAACTATGCCGGCAAGTGGAAGATCTATTTCTTCTGGCCCAAAGATTTTACTTTCGTGTGTCCTACTGAAATCGCAGCATTCGGAAAGTTGAACAAGGAATTTGCCGATCGCGACACCCAGATCCTGGGCGGCAGCACTGATTCCGAGTTCGTCCACCACGCGTGGCGTACTCATCACGCCGATCTGAAAGAGCTGCCGTTTCCCATGCTGGCCGACATCAAGCGCGACTTGTGCGGACAGTTGGGCATCCTCGACGAGAAGGCCGGCGTAGCTCAGCGCGCCACGTTCGTCGTCGATCCCGAGAACATCATCCGCTTCGTGTACGTCACCGACTTGTCGGTGGGCCGCAATCCGCAGGAAGTTCTGCGGGTGCTCGATGCGCTCCAGACCGACGAACTCTGCCCCTGCAACTGGCAGAAGGGCCAGGAAACCCTGAGCGTCTAAGTTCGATGACCGGCGGGACCGCGTCCGCGGTCCCGCCAGGCATTATAACTTTTATTATAACTCTACCTTTTTCTGACCCACGAGGAACAGATGAGTCTCGACGCCTTGATCGAAACGCTGCCGACCTACGCCAAGGACCTGAAGCTGAATTTCTCCAGCGTGGTCCGGCAGCAAACGGATTTGAGCGAACAGCAGTTGTGGGGGACCGTGGTGGCCTGCGCCATGGCTTCACGCAATGAAGACCTGACCGCCGCGGCCTTGGAAGCGGCGGCTAAATATATGACGCCACAGGCGTTGGAAGCGGCCAGGGGCGCGGCAGCGATCATGGGGATGAACAACGTCTTCTATCGCTTCCTGCACCTCAGCTCCAACGAGAAGTACGGCACCATGCGCGCCGGTCTGCGCATGAATGTGATCCGCACCCACGGCGTCGATCAGCTTGATTTTGAATTGTGGTGTACCGCCGTGTCAGCAATCAACGGTTGTGGAACTTGCGTGGATTCGCACGAGAAAGTTCTTCAGAATAAAGGGTTTGGCGAAGAGAAGATCCTGGCCGCGGTGCGAGTTGCGTCAGTGGTGCATGCCATCGCGGCGGTACTCGACACCGAGCGGGTCGCATCCAGCCAGCCGGTTACTGCGTAGCCGTTTGTATCAGTAGGTCAGCGACAAGAAAGCGGCGAGGCTTGGCCCCGCCGCTTTTCCATCGAGAGACAACTCAGTGTCCGTCGAGACAGCCCTTCTGTCCGCTGCTGTTGGGATAGCCGGTGCCGGCCGAATAGGCCGCGTTCGACCACTCGCCCTGCAGCTTCCACTTGTTGCCATCGGGGAAGGTGACGGATGAAACGTTAAAGGTCCAGGCGCACTTGTCGCCGTTTTCCGCGCCGCTGGAGTCGTACCACGCTCCGGGTGAAGCCGGATCGCTGCGCGCCTCCGACAACTCATGTGCGGACACGTTGGCGATTGCTGCCAGACCCTGTGAATGGCCGGTCGTCGTGTCCCGGGGGTCACATCCCGCATCGCCATCCAGCTTGAAGAAGAAAGCGAATTGTACCGTTTTCCCGCCGCAAGTTCCGGCACTATGCCAGGCGCAGTAACCTGCGTTGCCGCGCGGCACATCCGTATAGACCGGGTAGTAGCCATTGCCAGTTGTATCGGGACTGGTGATGACCTTACAGACTTCGGCGAGGATGGTTGCGGTGTTGCCGCCGCCTGACGCCGTAGTGCCATCAACAATGTGCCCGAGGTAGGTGTCGGTTGGTCCTACCTGTCCGTTGGTGCCGGTGTATTCGTCCACCGTTTTGGAGTAGTTGGAGTTGGAAAGCCCGGTGTAATAGGTGTCAATACCGGTGATCTTGTCACCCGTGTAAGTGCCCCAACTTGTGCCCCAGAAAATCGCCCTGACATTGGCGGTCGGCATGATCTTTCCGCCGTGATAGGTCATATTGGCGCCGCGCCGGGCGGGCGTCAGCGCAAGACTGGGGTCGACACCACGCGCCCACGTTATGCCGATGATTGGCGGTTTCGCAGCGGTGGATGTTTCCGTTTGACCGAATGCATGCATCGTGGAAAGGCAAACTAACAGCAGCAGGGAAAACTTTCGCACGTAGTTCCTCCAAAGTGGCTTACCCCACAGGTATGCGCCCAATCGAAATATCAGGCAGGAATAATTACTGACCGCCGCTCACGCCCCACTCATCGGAATCCTTCAAGGGTGCTGGTAGTTTCTGGTCTGAAAGTTGTGTTGTCAATTCCACCAAAGAGGCGGTAGCTAGAGAATTTCTGGCGGCGATTTTCACCCCGCAGAAAGTCAAATGCCGGCTTCCGGAACCCGAAATGTCACTATCGATCGGTGACGGGCAACCCAAGTCAGAGGTTATAGCCGGGTTTGCTCGAACGCGGATAAATATCTTGTTTCCATAGCCCTGCCGATGATGGACGCGGGAGATTCCGCGTCGCGGCGCGTTGCTCATCACACGCGTTTGTGATCTTTGCACTTGTTGCGTGTGCGCTCCAAGCAGTCTGCTAAAGAGTATTTGGAGCAACGGCCTCGCATACCGCAACCCTGCGAACATGGCAGAAGCGGTTGAAACCGGCTGGGTTCTGCGATTTTATTCCGGTCACGTAGCCATGTGATCGGACGCACGGCACGGAGTGCGGTATCGCAAGGCCCATCACGATGAGGCCTGTGGTTCCCGGATGCGCGCCCGGCGCGCGCCGGCCGAAATCGGGAATACGCCGTGCAGGATAGGGGACGTCGTGCTTTCACCATATGGACTGGACATCATAGAAAATTGCCTGACCTGCAAAATGCGGGCCGACCATATTTTTTGCGATCTTCCTGCCGCTGCCCTTCAGTCGTTTGAAAATATCAAGTACGCAACCGCTTATCCCAAGGGTGCCGTGCTTTTTGTCGAGGGTCAGTCGCCGCGTGGCATTTTTGTTTTGTGCAAGGGCCGGGTCAAACTTTCGATCTGTTCGACTGACGGCAAGACGCTGATCCTCAAGATCGCGGAACCCGGAGAAGTCCTGGGACTCAGCGCTTCGGTTAGCGGCAAGCCCTATGAACTAACGGCTGAAACGGTCGATCCTTGCCAGGTCAATTTCGTGAAGCGGGAAGACTTCCAGCGTTTCTTGCGGGAGAACAGCGATGCCTGTCTGCGCGTGGCCGAGCAACTGAGCGAGAAGTACAACAGCGCGTGTCGCGAAATTCGTTCTCTGGGCCTGTCTCACTCGGCCGCTGAGAAACTGGCGAAACTACTGCTCGAGTGGAGCACCAAGAACGGTGAGGCTGCCAAGGCGGAACCGCGACTTAAGCTGGCGCTCACGCACGAGGAAATCGCGCAGATGATCGGCACCTCGCGGGAGACGGTCACGCGTTTGTTTGCCGACCTCAAGAAGCGGCAGATTGTGCAGGCCAAAGGTTCAACTTTGCTGATCCGTAACAAAGCTGCGCTGAAGGCGATGGCGATTACTCAGTAAGTCCGCAACCAAAATGGGAATCAAGCCTCGCGGCCTTGAGCAGTCGCGTTAAGCGATACATATCACTGCATAACACAGGCTGCTTATGCGCGGATGCGGGCTCGTGCGGGCGGTGCAATGTGAACAAGGTCACGAAAACCGGTGATTGCTATCACTGCGCTGACCCCGAGCAACGACGTATTACCAAATCATCATGGAGAGCGTAATCCAGCAAAGTTGCTTTACCTGCGACTTCCGTCCCGACCGTATCTTCTGCGATATGCCAGCCGATTCGCTGAAGGCTTTCGACGAGATCAAGTCCCAGGCGACTTATCCCCGGAACACGATCCTGTTCGCCGAGGGGCGGCCGGTTCGCGGTATCTATCTCCTGTGTGACGGCCGTGCCAAGCTGTCCATTTGTTCTGATAGCGGCAAGCGGCTGACCCTGCGTGTCGCCGGGCCCGGCGAAGTCCTGGGTCTGGGCGCTGCCCTGTCCAACACACCGTATGAAATCACGGCAGAATTGCTGGATACGTCGCAGATCGTCTTCATTCGCAGGAAAGAGCTGATGAAGTTTTTGCGTGAGCATCCCGACGTCTGTATGCAAGTGGTCCGCATGCTCAGCCAGGACCTGCATGGCGCCTATGAGCGCGTCCGCACCATCGGCATGGTGCGCACACGTCGTCCGCGCACCATAGTCCGGCCTCGGGCCATGATGGCGTAAGTTTCTTTTCTCGCGCCACAGTCGTCTAGATCGACCGCTCACTCGATCGTTCAAAGGATCGCTGCATGCATGCCGCCAACCTCGCTAATCTCAGCAAAGAATCGGAAAATCTGTTCACTTTTGACCAGACTGTGTTTTATGATAGGTGGTTGACTGTTGTGATACTGAATGCGTGCCGTCATAGTTGGCTGTCTCCGTCGGAGACTTGAGCCGCCTGATTGCGCAGCCGAGGTTGGACTTAGGAGCCGGGATGATTCATCCGAATCGCAGAACGATTTCGCCATTCATGCTGGCATTCCTCCTGGCCTGCTGCTGGAACACCGCGGCAGCAGCGCAGGAGAAGACAGGCAACGCAGCTCCGAAAACTTCAGCCGCCTTGCCCGATGCGACGGCAGGCTCCCAATACGTGGGTGCCGATACCTGCAAAACTTGCCACGAAGAGATCTACAACGGCGTGGAGACCACGGCGCACGCGCAACTGATGACCGCCAAGAAAGTGATGGACCAGCAGGGACATGGTTGCGAATCCTGCCATGGTCCTGGTTCGGCGCACGTGGAGGGCGGGGGCGATAAAACAAAGATTTTCAGCTTCAAGGGGGCCACGGTAAAGCAGGTCAGTGCTCGCTGCCAGACATGCCATGCCGGCTCGCATCCCAACTTCCAGCGCTCGCAGCACGCCCAGGCGGATGTAAGCTGCATCACCTGCCATTCGCCGCATCACGCCAAGGAACAGTTCGGGCTGCTCAAGGAGAAGACTCCGCAGCTGTGCTACCAGTGTCACGTCGATACCAAGGCCGACTTCAGCCGGCCCTTCCGTCACACGGTCAACGAAGGGCTGATCCAGTGCAAGGATTGTCACAATGTCCACGACAGCTATCCCAAGGCGGCAAAGCTCAGCTCGGCACAGGACCAGATCTGCCTGAAGTGCCATACCGAGAAGCGGGGACCGTGGGTGTTCGAGCACCTGCCGGTCAAGGCCGAAGGATGCACGTCGTGTCACGTGCCGCATGGTTCCAACAACCAGCGCCTATTGACACGCAACAACGTCAACAACATGTGCCTGGAGTGCCACGGGCTCTCGACGTTCCCCACGCTCCACAATCAGGCCAACAAGTACCAGGCGTGCACCATGTGTCACGCGGCCATTCACGGCTCCAACACCAGCAACATCTTCTTCAAATAGGAGGCGACGATGAAGAATGAATTCGCAAATCGATCCGTGCATCGCTCGTCCTCCCATACCGGGGAGCGGAACCGGTCAGGAGTGTGTCGCCGGCTGGCGGTGGTGCTGGCGGTAGGTGCAGGTCTGCTGTTGCCCATCGCTATCAGTGCGCAGCAACTAGGAGTAGATACCCTCAGCGTCCAGGAATTGCCGGGCATCGAGTCAGGGAACTATCACGTCAACTTCAATTTTGAGGCGGGATACCAGATGGCCAGCGTCGACGGCAACACGTCGATGTATGACACCCTGGTCAACTTGCACAGCGGGCCGCGTATCTTTTCGCAATTCCTGAGCATGAATGCCAGGAACCACGAAGGGACCTATTTCGACCGCCTCACCATGTCGGCGTTTGGCTTCGGCGGACAGCCGCAACAGGCCGTTCGCATCATGATTTCGAAAGACAAGTGGTACGACTTCAACATACTGTACCGCGCCAACCAGAACGTGTGGGATTACAACGTACTGGCGAACCCACTGAATCCCGTGAACCCTATCGTGACGATCAATACTTCGCCGCACACGATGGACACGCGGCGCAACATGGGGGATTACTCCCTCACCCTGCTCCCGGCTTCGCGCCTTCGCTTCCGCTTTGCCGTTACTCGGAATTCGGACCAAGGGCCAAGTTACTCGTCATTTCACGAGGGAACCGACGTCCTGCTGTCGCAGGAATTTCGCATCACTGGAATGACGTATCGTATGGGCGCTGACTACAATCTGTTCAAGAAAACCGTCATCACGTACGACCAGACGTTTGATACCTACAAGGGCGATACCTGGTGGCTGAACCAGAGCCAGTATTTTCCCTTGTCGAATGGCAGCAATGTCGATATCGGGCTGCCCTACAATCCGCCGGCAGGTCAACCCTGCAGCACGCCGTTCAAGAACGGCTTCTACAACCCGACGTGCAACGGTTACTTCGCTTATTCACGGGTGGGACCGGTGCGGAGTTTTTTCCCCACCGAACAGATCACGCTGCAATCGCACGACATCAAGCGCCTCGACCTGTCGGGCCGATTCGCCTACAGCAGCGGCTATAGTCAGATGAATGACTATAACGAACAATTCAGCGGGCTGGTGAGCCGCACCAACGAGCGCCAGTTCACCTTCTCGGGGCCGGCGAACACCAACCGCATCGTGGGCGATGGCGATGCGCAGGCCACCTACCACATCACCGACAAGTTGGCTGTCTCGGATATCTTCCGCTGGTACAACTCGAGAGCGCCAGGGGATTGGAACAGTCTGGGCACGTCCTGTTTTCCCAATGGCACGACCTCGCTCCTCACGCCGATCGGTACCTTCAATTCGCCGGGCATCACGCCCACGATTTGCGCTGGCGGCATTGGTCTGCCAAATCATGGGAATTCCAATGGTCCGGACATCGACAACGTCAACTACTACCGGTACCAGAACCTGAACTACAAGTGGAACACCGTGGACCTGGAGTACACGATGAACCGCATCTTCGGCGCGCATGCCGGGTACCGCTTCGCCGACCGGCAGCTTCACACGAATAACAATCCAGATGTGACCAATGCTGAGCTGGCTTACTTTTATCCCTTGAACGCGCAGCGTGGCGCGCCCTGTACCAACACACTCGCCGACGGGACCTGCGTCGTCGCCACCGATTTTGCCGACAACGAAGACGTTTACGTCGTCCATCAGAACTGGGGACTGTTCGGAGTTTGGGTGCGTCCGATCTCGGCACTTCGCATCAATGCCGAAATCAACATCATGTCGGCCAGCGGGGAAGGCGGTCTGCTGTTCACTCGCATGGAGCCGCGGCACCTTCAGAGCTACCAGGTACGTGCCCGCTATACGCCAAAGAGCTGGCTGATACTTTCCGGCACGCTGAACTGGCAGCAGAACACCAACTTCGGTCCCGACATCGATGGCTCAATCATGGCCAACAACCAAAGTCATAACCGGTACTTTGGATTCGACGCCACCATTACCCCGCGCGAGATGCTGGTACTGGAATTCGGTTACAACTACAACGACGTATTTTCGGGAACCAATGTCTGTCTGAACCTGGGCACGCCGTCCCTTGCAACGGATCCTTGCTATGCCGACAGCGGTGGCGGGAACACATATGGCCGCTGGAATTACAGCAATACGGTCAACTCGGGATACTTCAACTTCATCCTGCGGCCCCTGCGGAGGCTGGCGTTTGCGGGCGGGCTGAACCTGGTGGACAGCACCGGGAACGATCCCATCTACCTGCCCACGACGGGTGTGTGGACCGTAGCGAATCCGCGGCAGCCTCTGGGTTCTTTGTCATCGCTCTATTGGCGGCCCACCGCGTCGCTCGCCGTCGGTCTTGGCAAGGGGTGGGAGGCCAAGGGTAGCTACGAGTACTACGACTACCATGAGCGAGGCTACGCCGGACCCATCCTGCCGCGGAACTTTCACAGCAATACGGGAACGGTATCGGTGAAGTACTCCTTCTAGATCGTCGCCTCAGTTGTTCTTCCTGCGCAGGGTTCGCGCAACAGGGGAGTCGAGCGAACGCTTGTTCCATTCGCTCAAAACCTATGAGTCCGCTTGCTGGAACCCGAAGCTGAAGTGTGCTCTAACCGCCACTGTGCGGCCCTTGTTTCCCACCTCAAGAGGCATTGTCGGGCCCTTGATGGATGGGCGACCGCTCCGTGACTGCCCTCACATCCCGCCGTGAGCAAGCTGGTTCCGTGTGACTGCAGTCACATGCCCGGGTGAGCCCACTCACTGCCCATCTTTCCCCGCAACTGCGATGTTTAAGAGTCACCTGCCAACGGGCCGAAGAGGGCTGTGCGGTTGCATTCGACCGTGCAGCAAGGGCCAGTACGGGGACACCTAATCTATCGGAGGAATGAGCGAAACCATGAAAATCAAGAGTCTGGTTCTGATTGCATCCCTGGCACTGGCCGGTTCCGCATTTGCCGCGGACGGCGCTGCCATCTTCAAGGCCAAGTGTGCGATGTGTCACGGTGCTGATGGCAGCGCCAGCACCGGCATGGGAAAGAGCATGGGCCTGAAGCCGTTGGGCAGCCCGGAAGTGCAGAAGATGTCGGATGCCGATCTGACCGCCCTTGTTACCAACGGCAAAGGCAAGATGCCGGCGTCGAAGGGCAAGCTAAGCGATGACGAGATCAGCGCTGTGGTGAAGTACGTCCACACCCTCAAGTAGTCGTGTCGGACTGTGAAGTATCCAGCCTGCACTCGCTTGGCTGGCTGAAAGTGAGAAGGATCTTCGTGAAGCGTAGCAGTTGGATTGTTGTACTTGCTGTATTGCTCCCGGCGATGGCGGCGGCCTCCCCCAAGGCCGCTGCCAAAACCCCGAAAATGGGCAACGACGAATGTCTGGCCTGTCACAGCGAGCCGACTCTGGCAAAAGACGAGAACGGGAAGCACGTCAGTCTGCATGTGGACGGCGCGAGTTTTAAGACGTCCATCCATGGGAGCAGTTTCGGTTGCGTGGATTGCCACACTGACATCAAGGCATTTCCGCACGATCCCACTCCGGCCAAGCCGGTCTGCGCCAGCTGCCACGCCGATCAGCAGACCGCGTACGAGCACGGCATTCACGCCAAAGCGGCGGCCGCCGGCAACAACAACGTGGCTAAGTGCCAGGATTGTCACGGCAACGTCCACGAAATCCTGCCCTCCAGCGATCCCAAATCAAAAGTCGCGCATGTCAACATTCCGGCCACCTGCGGCGCCTGCCACGGCAAGCAACTGGTCATGGCCAGCAGCGGAGTCAGTTCCGCTCCCTACACTTCCTACGAGCAAAGCGTGCACGGCAAAGCAGTGACGGGCGGCTCCGAGTACGCCGCGGTTTGTACTGACTGCCACGGCACCCACGACATCATGGAGGGGACAGATCCCAAGTCTCCGATTGCCAAATTCAACGTTCCGGCCACCTGCGGCAAGTGTCACGCCGATGTGCAGACGGTGTTCATGCAGAGCACGCACGGCGCGGCGCTCACCCGCGGCAACTGGCACGCCCCAGTCTGTACCGACTGTCACGGCATTCACACCATCAAGGCGCCCAACGATCCCAAGTCTGCAGTTGCCGCGGGAAACGTCGGTAACACCTGCGGGTCGTGCCATGAGAGCGTAAAACTCTCCAACGAATTTGGCGTCGAGGGAAACCGGGTCTCTTCCTATCTGGCCAGCTATCACGGAATGGCCTCGCGCGTGGGATCGGCGACCGTGGCCAACTGCGCCAGTTGCCATGGCGTGCACAACATTCTGCCGTCCAGCGATCCGCGTTCCACTATCAACCACGCCAACTTGGCCAAGACCTGCGGCCAGTGCCATCCCGGCGCCAACGACAAGTTCATTACCAGCACGGTTCACCTCGATTCGACTCACAAGGCCGACGTAGGCACCAAGGTCATCGGCGTCATCAGCAAGTTCTACATCTGGATGATCGTTGTGGTCATCGGCGGCATGCTGCTGCACAACCTGTTGGTCTTCCGCAAGAAATTGGCGCTGCATCGCATTGGGCATCCGCGAATACTGTTTCGCATGACGCTGCTGCAGCGGGTGCAGCACCTCACTCTGCTGATCAGTTTCTTTACGCTGGTACTTACCGGGTTCGCCTTGCGCTACCCCTCGTCATGGCTGGCGATCGCGTTTATCAACGAACATGTGCGGAGCTTGATTCACCGCATCGCCGGAGTCGTCCTGATAGCGGTCAGCATGTTCCATATCTGGTACGTCAGCACCAACCCCGACGGCCGTCAGCTCATCAAGGACATGCTGCCCGATTGGAAGGATGTCACCGACGTTCGCGACGCCATGCTGTATTACCTTGGGATCAGCGAGCAGCGGCCGATGTTCCGCCGCTTCTCTTACGCCGAGAAAGCCGAATACTGGGCGCTGGTATGGGGCATGTTTGTCATGGCCGCGACCGGGCTGATGGCGTGGTTCAAGGGCTTTGTCGGCCAACGCGTTCCCGGATGGTGGATCGATGCCGCCATCACCGTTCACTGGTACGAGGCCATCCTGGCGACGCTCGCCATCGTGGTGTGGCACATCTATGCCGTGATGTTCGATCCTGACGCCTATCCCATGAACTGGGCGTGGTTCGACGGCAAGATGTCGATCGAACATTACGAGCACGAGCATCCCCTCGATTCGCTGGCCATCGAAAAAGCGAATGGCTCGGACAGCGAGGCCGAGGCCGCGAGCGAGGAAGCGCAGTCCGTGGGGAGCTCGAAATAGACCAGCGTGCGAAACATGTTATTTCTTCCGCCCGCTTAACCAAGGGTCACAACTAGCTATCGCCGAACCGTGATTTTGATTGTGGTAGCGTTTCGCTGTGATAATGTCGGAATCATTTTCAAATTGATCGAACCAGAGGTCGTTAAATGTCTGCGGACTCGCAGGAAGTGAATCCTCAAAGCTCCCATCCTCCAGTCAGCGAAAAGCTTTATAAGAACCCCATCAGCCTGATTGGCATGGCGTTGGCTGCGGTGGCTTTTGCCAACATCCTTTTCCTTTTCTTTCTGGATGCATTCAGTCACATCTCCAGTCCCTACGTCGGGATCCTTGCCTACATGGTGGCTCCGGCCATCATGATCGTGGGCCTGGTCATGATTCCCGTTGGCATGATCATCGAGCGCCGCCGACGCCTTCACGCGGTGGGCCACCCACCGCATTATGCGCGCCTTGATCTGAACAACCCGGCGCAGCGTAGCGCTGTGGCCTTTGCGCTCAGCTTTGTTGTGATCTTTGCGCTGATGAGCGCGGTTGGCAGCTACAAAGCTTACGAGTTTACGGACTCGATAGCCTTCTGCGGGCAGCTTTGCCACTCCGTTATGCGACCGGAGTACGTCGCCTACCTGCAGTCACCTCATGCCCGGGTAGGCTGCGTGGAATGCCACGTGGGATCGGGCGCCAGTTGGTATGTGAAGTCCAAGCTCTCAGGCGCTCGCCAGGTCTATTACACCGCCATGGGCACCTATCCGCGGCCTATTCCAAGTCCGGTGCAGAACTTGCGACCGGCCTCGGATACCTGTGAACAGTGTCACTGGCCAAAGAAGTTCTGGGGCTCGCAGCTCAAGGTCTTCACGCACTTCGGCAACGACGAGCAAAACACTCCGCGCGAGCTGCGTTTGCTGATCAGAACTGGCGGGGGCGATCCCAGTAGTGGGCAGGCGGCGGGCGGCATCCACTGGCACATGAACATTGCCAATCACATGAGCTACATCGCCACGGATGAGCAGCGGCAGGTCATACCGTGGGTGCGCATGGAAGACAACAAGGGCAATATTGTCGATTTCATGAGCAAGGACAGCCCGCTCACGCAGGCGCAGATTGACAGCGGCACGAAACGCAAAATGGACTGCATCGACTGCCACAGCCGTCCCTCGCACGTCTTCACTCCCCCGGACCTCTCGGTGGATCGCGGAATGGCGTCCGGCGCCATCGACATCGGGCTTCCTTTTATCAAGGCGCAGGGAGTCCAGGCCCTCATCGCCGATTACAAGACGGAGGACGAGGCCCTCAAGGCCATAGCCACGAAAATTCCCCAGTTCTACCAGGATAAGTATCCCCAGATCGCATCCTCGAAACCCGAGAAGATCGATGCCGCCGTCGCCGAGCTGCAGCGCATCTACAAAACCACCTTCTTCCCACACATGAAAGTGGATTGGAAGACCCATCCCAACAATATCGGGCACATGTTCTATCCAGGCTGTTTCCGCTGTCACGATGGCAACCACGTCAGCAAGGACGGCAAGGTCATCAGCAAGGACTGCAACTCGTGCCACACGCTGCTCGATCAAGAGGAGGGTGCATCGCATCTGGCGCAGATGCAGACGCAGTCGTTCAAACATCCGGTGGATATTGGCGACCTCACGGGCGTCAATTGTGCTGACTGCCATACCGGGGGCGTCGGACCGTAAGATTTCAGTCATACGCCACGGAGACACAAATGCTGGGAAACCACGAGGGAGACGCGGGACTGGTATGTACGTCGTACGAGGATGGCGGCACCTCCGGAGACTCTTAATGTTTTCCCGGTGTCGCCGTGCCTTTGCGGTGGAAACTTTCTGATTGTCCTCCGAGTGACGTACATCACAGGTCGCAGTGATAAGACTCACGGCTGATTGGGTCGCCGGAATCCTATCGTTAAGTACCGAGAGACGAGCCGGGAAAGTAGACTCGACGAGGAGAGCAAGCATGTCAGACGGCAATGGCAACGCGCATACGGCGGCCAGCCAGGAATTCAAGCCGCGGCTGATTTTCTGGGAGGTGACCAAGGGTTGTAATTTGCGATGCGTCCACTGTCGCGCCACCGCCACCGAGTTGATGTCACCCCAGGATCTGCCCACCGCCAAGGCCCTCGATATCATCGACCAGATCGCCAAGTTCGGGAATCCGATCCTGGTCTTGAGCGGCGGCGAGCCGCTGTATCGTCCTGACATCTTTCAGTTGGCCGAATACGGCACCAGCCTGGGATTGCGGGTTGCCCTAGCCACCAACGGAACCCTGGTTACGAGGGATGTTGCCGAAAAGATCAAGTACGCCGGCATCAAGCGAGTTTCGATTTCGCTGGATGGATCCGACGCCGCCACCCACGATTCGTTCCGTGGAATTCCCGGTGCCTTCGACGCCGCGGTTTACGGCATGCGCAATATGCAGGAATTGGGAATCTCGGTGCAGATCAACACCACGATTGCGCGTCACAATGCGCACCAGTTACCCGAGGTGCTTGAACTGGCTCGCCGACTGGGAGCCGACGCGCTGCATACGTTCCTGCTGGTGCCGGTGGGATGCGGGGTCGATATTGCCGCCGAACAAATGGTGGCTCCGGACGAGTACGAGCGCATGTTGAACTGGTTTTACGATCAGTCGCTGACCGGCGACATCGAACTGAAGGCCACCTGCGCGCCGCACTACTTCCGGGTAGCGCGCCAACGCCGTGCCGCCGACCGTCGCGCCGGCAAGCCGACACCAGCCGCTCCAATAGCGCACCATCCTCCAGGACACATCGGCGCCACGGAAATGACCATGCCGGGATCGACGGGAATCTCGCTCAAGCCAGGCGGCGGTCCGCCGGCCGGACACACTGGACATCCAGGCGGCCATCCCGGTGATATGAACGCGATGACGAAGGGTTGCCTCGCCGGAACCGGTGTGTGCTTTATCTCGCACGAAGGAGAGGTCTTCCCCTGTGGTTACCTGCCCGCTATCGCTGGCGACTTGCGTAAGCAGAGCTTCGCCGACGTTTGGACGAACTCAGTGGTGTTCGACCAACTTCGCGACGACGATAACCTCAAAGGGAAGTGCGGCTGCTGCGAATTCCGCCATGTTTGCATGGGATGCCGCGCCCGCGCCTACGCTGCCACCGGCGACTTCCTGGCGGAGGAGCCCTTTTGTGTGTACGAGCCGGGTACCTCTGGGCAGATGGTCCGGGAAATTGCCGATGCCAAGAAGTAACGAGCTCTCTTAGCTGTCCTTCCTCCTCCGGGTCCCATCAGGGGCCCGGTTTTCTCTGTGGACTGCGGTCGCGGATAACCCAGGCGACTGGCTGGTTGCGAAGGAGCGTTGCTTGACCATTCTCGCGGTTTGACCGATAGTTGGGTTAATCTAATAGCTGATACCGAGAGGCTGAAATCACGGCTTCCCGCGTAGCGGAGGCCTCGCCGGTAGCTTCCGTACTTCAAAGTCGACAACGGATTGACAGCACATATACTTGGGCCATTCCGCCCGTATGGGACGTGAACTAAATTCATGCATTCGGACACTCTGCTCCAGGTAGACCTAGCGCCCGTTGCCACCACGATCGTCCAGCCGCGCAAGGCTTTTTGGGATTTGGAACTGGGCAGTCTTTGGGAGTACCGGGAGTTGCTGTATTTCCTGGTTTGGCGCGACATAAAAGTCAAATACAAACAGACCGCGCTGGGAGTGGCGTGGGCCGTCCTGCAACCCTTGATGGCTACTCTTATTTTCAGCATATTTTTTGGCCGCCTCGCCCGAATTCCATCGGATGGTGTGCCATATCCGGTGTTTGTGTACGCGGCGTTGGTTCCGTGGCAGTTTTTCACCAACGCATTGACCGAGTCCTCCAACAGCCTGGTCGCCAGTCAAAACCTGATCAAGAAGGTTTATTTCCCCCGCCTGGTAATTCCCCTGGGATCGGTGCTCGCCGGGTTGGTGGACTTTTGCTTTGCGTTCCTCGTTTTGATTGGAATGTTGTTCTATTACGGGATTACTCCGACCGCCTCAATTCTGCTGTTCCCGGTGTTTCTGCTTCTGGCCGTGTGTACGGCTCTGGCGGGCGGCCTGTGGCTGTCGGCGCTGAACGTTCAGTTTCGGGATGTCCGGTACATCATTCCGTTCCTCACGCAGTTCTGGTTGTTCGCCACGCCGGTGGTGTATCCAAGCAGTCTGGTTCCGGCGAGATGGCGTGTATGGTTTGGCCTGAACCCGATGGCGGGCGTCGTGGACGGGTTCCGCTACGCGCTGCTGGGACGGGCCGCAAAACCGGGCCCGATGATTTGGGTGTCCGCCGGTGCCGTAGCAGTGCTTCTTTTAGGTGGCTTGCTGTATTTCAGGAAAATGGAGTCCACGTTTGCCGATGTGGTGTAGAACGTGGTGCCTGGCGTGTCTGAAGTCAAAGAGGGATTGATTTGAGTTCGATTGCAATACGAGCGGAGGGCTTGAGTAAACGGTATCGGCTGGGCACCAGCTCGTCCTACAAGACGCTGCGAGAGTCCCTCCCCGGCCTGTTGAGTGGCGCGGTTCGACGTGTGCGCTCCAGCGGTACGAAGCCCGGCAGTTTCTGGGCTCTGCGGAACGTGTCGTTCGACGTCCAACACGGTGACGTCATCGGCGTCATCGGACGGAATGGCGCGGGCAAGAGCACTCTGCTCAAGATACTCTCGCGCATTACCTGGCCGACCGAAGGGCGGGCTTCCATCCATGGCCGGGTGGGATCGCTTCTGGAAGTTGGGACCGGGTTTCACCCCGAGCTGACCGGCCGCGAGAACATCTACTTGAACGGCGCGATCATGGGAATGCGCAAGGTGGAGATCGCGGCCAAGTTCGACGAAATCGTTGCGTTCTCGGAAGTGGAGAAGTTCATTGATACTCCCGTCAAGCATTACTCCAGCGGAATGCACGTTCGACTGGCCTTTGCCATTGCGGCGCACCTGGAGCCGGAAATCCTGATTGTGGATGAAGTTCTCGCGGTTGGTGATCTGGCATTCCAGCAGAAGTGCCTCGGTAAGATGAGCGAGGTCAGCCGTGGCGGACGCACCATCCTGTTCGTCTCGCACAACATGGCGGTAGTCGAGAAGTTGTGCGAGCGAGCGATCGTGCTGGACCAGGGGAGCATCGAGTACAGCGGTGAAACCTCAGAGGCAATTCATCATTATTTAAACAGCATGCTGGCCGCCAGCAACCCGGATGGACACGTGTTTGACTTGAGCGGAGCCACTAATCGTCAGTCGAACGTAGGCAAGTTATTGAAGCGCATCGAGCTCTACACCGACGACGACCTGCCGATCCTGGAGGGTATCCGCATTGGCACGGGCTTGAAAGTGAAGATCTTCTTCGACCTGCCGAAACCTACTCGAAGTTTCGACATGGGACTGGGTTTCGACAGCATGTTCGGACAGCGCATCTTTACGGCGCACAGTTTGTTCGAACCGGCTCGGCCGAACGGGGAACTAGTGGGTGCGCAAGTATTTGTGTGTGACATCCCAAGCTTCACCCTCACGCCGGGGACCTATAACATGCGTGTCTGGCTGGACATCAATCATGCGGAAGCCGACTTGATCAACCAGGCGGCGCGAGTGACCGTGCTCGAGTCGGATTACTACGGAACCGGCAAGGCGCCATGGAACGGTGCGTTAGTGCTGAAACACAACTGGTACGTGGAACAGCCGGCCAAGGTCGAACGATAGGCTCAGCCGCCCAACGGTTTGTTGATTTCTAGGGGCTGTTAACACTACCTGAGGGGCTCAACGATTAGGGCTAAGTTGAGGAAGGCAAGAAATACGATGTCGAGTTTGTCGAAGCGCGAAAAGATGCGGCGGAAGCCTTTCCGTCGCTGAAAGAGTCGCTCGATTTCGTTGCGTCTGCGGTACATAGCTTTGTCCAATTGCCAGAGGTCGAGGCGATTGCTTTGGGCGGAACTACCGGAAGGAAG
>Ga0208478_1000019_pt1 | contig 78249 bp, 66 predicted proteins | sample NGESurdeep072012_5_FD_184462 | JGI IMG/M metagenome (GOLD analysis project Ga0208478, IMG submission 184462) | Arctic peat soil microbial communities from Barrow, Alaska - NGEE Surface sample 415-2 deep-072012 (SPAdes) | ecosystem: Environmental > Terrestrial > Soil > Wetlands > Peat ...
TCTCTCGCCCTTGGCACTTGTCGCCCGCCAGGTGCCCCACACAAGCCGATTTTGCGTGTGTGAGATTTGTGTCATCGACTACCCGCCAGCCGCGCCCTTTCTTCTGTCATCCTTCTTGCGACTTGCCATCCCGAGCGAAGCGGCGGAGTCACGTGAAATCGACTGCGCGACATGACGAAGGTAGCTGCAGTGTCGGATTGAAACAGAGTTGGCGGCCATTCTCCCGCATTTCATCCCAATTCCCAGACCGGACAGCACGCAGCAGCAGTTTCCGGGAACATGCTGTAGGCGGATCGCGTCTATGAACCCAACGGGCTGCGCTGGCTCTGAAGCCGGCGAAGGGAAGGGTGTATGGAGCGGTTAAACTCGTTCGCTCAGGACGTACGGTACGCGCTGCGCGGGTTCCGCCGCGACCGGGGTTTCACGATACTCGCAATCGTCGCGCTCGCCCTCGGAATCGGCGCGGTCACCGTGATCTTCAGCGTCATTGAGAATGTGCTGATCGAGCCCTTTCCCTATCGCGCCCCCGAGCGGCTGGCCCTTGTTTACGTGCACGACACCACCCGGCCCGAGGGATTCAACAATCCTACCTACCTGCTTCCTGAGTTTCTCGAAATCCGGGACCAGAACCACATCTTCGAAGACGTGATGGGCAACTCCGGCCTCGACATCCTCTACACCAGCAAGGACGGCACCCTGCAATTTGATGGACAGTGGGTGACGCCCAACACCTTCGAGTTCCTCGGCATGCAGCCGCTGCTGGGGCGCATGATCACGCGTGCCGACGGAGATGCGGGCGCGGCGCCGGTGTTTGCAATGAGCCATCGCTTGTGGAAGAAGCAGTTCAACAGTGACCCGACGCTGCTGGGAAAGACGCTGGTGCTGAACGGCGAACCACGAACCCTGGTCTCGATCATGCCGCCGCGCTTTCTGCTGGGCAATGTCGATATCTGGGTGCCCAACAACATGAACCGCAGCGATCCCGTCAACAAGCACATCGACTTCTGGCTGCTCGGGCGCTTGAAGCCCGGCGTCACGACGCAGGGGGCGGCCTCCGATTTCGAAGTCATCGCCCGCCGCTTGGCGAAAGCATACCCCGACGATTTCCCCAAGCAGTTCACCGTGGTGTCAAAGACGCTGACTGACGACGTGGTGGGACAGTTCAAGATGACGATGTTCACCTTGCTGGCGGCGGTCACGATGCTGTTGCTCATCGCCTGCAGCAACGTCGCCAATCTTTTACTAGCGCGGGCCACGGCGCGTGAGCGCGAGATCGCCATTCGCGCCTCGATGGGCGCCAGCCGCGGGCGCATCGTCCGGCAACTGTTGGTCGAGAGCCTGATGCTCGCGCTTGGCGGCTGCCTGCTGGGCTGTCTCTTCGCCTACTTGGGATTGAAGGGCGTCACTGCCGTCATGCCCGACCAGACGATTCCCGCCGAAGCCGTGCTGCGCCTGAATTGGCGCGCCCTGCTCTTCGCAATGGGCGTGACTGGGCTCACCACGTTATTGTGTGGACTCGCGCCCGCCGTGCACGCCGTCCGCGGCGATCTACACACCCGGCTGAAAGACACCGGCAAGGGCGTCAACATCGGATACCGTCACGGCAAGTTCCGCTCTGGTCTGGTGATCTGGGAAGTTATGCTCTCCATCGTCCTGCTGGTGGGAGCAGGACTGATGATGCGCAGCCTGTTCGCGCTGCAGCACGTCGAACTTGGCCTGAACCCGGTCAACATCCTGGTGGCGCGAACTCCGCTTCCCAAAGGCCAGTACGAAACTGCGCAGCAGAAGAAGATCTTCTTTCGCCAGGTTTTGCAGCGGGTGACAGCATTGCCGGGTGTGATCGCCGCGACCGAAACCTCGTCTCTGCCTCCATATGGCGGGCCGGAGAGCGATGTCGTCATCCCGGGCAAAACGCACGCTGATCCCTGGAACGTCATGTTTCAGTTATGCAGTGAAGGTTATTTCCAGACCATGGGCCGGCACCTGTTGAGTGGCCGGCTGCTGACCGAGTCCGACGTGGACGCCGCGCGCCCCGTCGCCGTGGTGAACGAGACCCTGGTGAAAACCTACTTCGGCAAGCAAGACCCCATCGGGCAGAAGATTAAGTTCAAAGTGCTTGACGAAATGCCGCAATCGACCAAGGACCAGTACTTCGAAATCATCGGCGTCGTCGCGGACGCGAAAAATCGCGGACTGCAGGAGGCCATCCAGCCGGAAGCGTATCTGCCATACAGTGTCACCGGCGCCGGCGAGCGCGGCATCCTGGTGCGCACTGGCGTCGAACCGCTGTCGATGCTGATGCTGGTGCGCCGCGAAATTTGGGCCGTCGATCGCAACGTGGCGCTGACCCTGACCGGTACTCTCGAAGGCTACCTGCAACAGTTCTCCTATGCCGGGCCGAAGTTCGGCTTGATCCTGTTGGGCGTTTTCGCCAGCGTGGGGCTGGTTCTGGTGGCCATCGGGGTCTTCAGCGTTATGGCCTACTCGGTTTCGTTGCAGACCCACGAGATCGGCATCCGCATGGCTCTAGGCGCCCCCACGATTACCGTTTTGAAAATGGTGTTGAGCAAGGGACTGCGTCTCATCGGAGTGGGCGTCGTGCTGGGCATGCTGGCCAGTATCGCCCTGACGCGGTTGGTGGCGAGCATGTTCTGGGGCGTCTCACCCCGCGACCCGGTTACGTTTATTGGTGTGCTGCTGGTGCTGGCGGCAGTGGGAACGGTCGCGTGTCTGGTTCCCGCCCGCCGCGCCACCCGCGTCGATCCGCTGGTGGCATTGCGCTACGAGTAGTGGTTTTCCGAATGACTTTGGCGGCCACACACAAACCGATGCTGCGCGTGTAGGTCTTGACTAAGCGCAAGGGTAGTGCGGCGCGGCCCGTTTCCCTGGCGAACGCCGGTTTTGCGCTTGCTGGGGTGGTTGAGCGCAGCGTTGCAACGCCTCTTCTTGTCCGTCACGCGAACTTCCGTCCGCGGGGATCTGCTCTTCTCCACGGGCCATCAAACAGCCGTGTGCCCCACACCAGCCTTGCTTGTGATTCGTGCCATTGATTCCGCTTAACAACACGAACCCCGCCGGAAATCGACGGGGCTCATTAGCACTCTGGGCAGCACTGAACTACATTCCCGCGTGCTCGGACATGTTGCCGCAGCAGCCAGCCGGCGTCACGTGCGCGGCTGTCGTATCGCGGCTGCAGCAAGGGTTGGACCCGCCCTTGCAGCATGCTGCCCCTTTGGCGCAGCAAGACGCTGAAGCGGTTGTCTTGTTCTTCTTCATCATGGGGCACTTGTCACCGGAGCAGCAACCCATATCGCCGCAGCATGACTTGCCCTCGGCCATTTTGCCGTCCTTCATCATCGGGCACTTATCGCCGGAGCAGCAGGCCATCTTGCCGTCCTTGTGGGCCTTCATGTCGCACTTGCCGTCTTTGCAGCAGCTACCATCTTTGCCGCAGCACTCCATCTTCTCGCCTGACTTGGCGTCGGCTTTGTCGTGATTACAACAGGCACACGTTGCTGCTTTGTCCCCCGACGCAGCGGGAGCGGCTGGCGTGGCAGTCTGGGCCATCATGGCTAGCGCCATCAATAAAGTCGTTGCGATTACAAGAATCTTGGAGTTCATGATTTCCTCATTTTTCAGTTGCGCGGAGAGATCTTCGTCCGCTGGATGACACGTGCAACGGCACAACTGCTACCGTCGTGCAGACTTGGCTAGGCGCGCTCTAGATCCTGAGGTCGGTTTTCAGATCGAGGATGGGTTTCACATGGCGAGGCGCATTGGCACTGCGCATCTCGCCAAAATACTGTGCCAGAGCCGGCACGAAGCTTCCGGCTGTCGTGGCGGCCGGGGCCAATGGATGCGGTGTAGTCCGCTCGGAGCTGAACAGAAACGCGAGCGGCCGCTCCGCGTCGTTGCTGACAGAACAGCACGGCGGATGGTTCTCGGCCAACATGGGTATCTGCGCGGGAGCGGACGGGCAGCAAGGCATCGCATCCGGGTCCGCCATATCGGAATCGTCAGACGCGGCCATCGTGCTGGCGTAGCCGTGCATCATCATCGTCTGGCACGCCATCGCCCGGTCGCCCGCTACCAGTGCCAGTCCAGCTTCGGCCCATAGCAGAATCGTCAGAGCCAGCGTCGCTGTCAGCACTTTTCGGATTGTGGCAAATCCACTCATCAACACATCTATTGTGCGGCGCTGCGTCCCAGCAGTCTGTGACGCCCGTCACGCAACAATGATTCGACGGCCAGCGCCCTGAAACGTAACTTGGGCAGCCCGTTGGGGTTCCAGAACTCGCCTGCATTACACTGGAACGGCAAAGGAACCCGACCAAATGAAGCCATCTTTATTGCTAGCCGCCCTGCTTGCTGCTGCCACCTTTGGTTTTACTCAGAACCCACCCGCCGCACCGGCAGGCGCCTCGGAATTGCCGCTGCAAAAGCCCTTGATGGGCCGGATCGCTTCGACTTCCGTCTGGCAGATTCCGGCAACATTTCTCGCTGCCGCGCACAAGGCCTGTGACAGCGCTCCGCCGCCGAGCTTTGCCGAGTGCTTTATCAACCAGATGTCCAAGTCAGGAGCCTCGCCCGCAGCCGTGACGTTTACCCGCATGCTGCAGAAGCAGAGCGGTGGCGATGTCGGCATCATGAGCGGCTTTAATAAGGTTGGTCCGGTCGACGTCGCCTTCGTCGCCTATCCCTTGCGCGCCAACACCAATAACGGCATCCTCTTCGTGAATGGCACGCCCAAGATCGTCAACGCCGAGGACCTGAGGTTGCTCGATCAGGCAACCATGCAACAGAGTCCGCAGTTCCAGAACACCAGAGCGCAATTTCCCAAGGTGACGGTCTGGCCCGGCGATCGCGATGGCACCACCTGGCCCAACTCCTCGCAGAACTCCGAGGGAGGCATATCCTTCACCCTCGGCTACCCGCTGCTCAACGGATGCCACGCCTGTGAGCGCGCCGGTACAGCGGAATTCAATTGGAAGTTCGGCCCCACCGGCAAGTTTCTCGGAACCACCTTCATGGGCATGACGCCGCCGCCCGTGCAGTAAGTCCGCGCCAACGGTCGCATCAGTGGCGAAGTGAAGCCGGCTGATAGAGATTCGGGATAGGGATAGAGCAGGGACTTGCCGAGCACGCGCGGTCCAACCGAAATTACTTCGCTGCTGGCGCCGGTTTCGCTTCTTCCTTGTCGTCAACCGGCGCGGAGAGATGGAGTTTGCTTATCTCTTTGGCTCCCTTCCCTGCATCCACAGGCTCGACCTTGATACCAGTTGCCATGGGTCCGGAGCTCCATTTGAAGTAATAGGTTTTGCCCGCCTCCGCCTCAAACCGGGCCCGCTCGTTTTCTTTCGCCCTGGCTTCATTGGCGGCCGCCCCGATGGACATGACGACGCTTCCGTAGTACTCCTTGGGCAATCCTGAAATCACAACGGTACCCGGCGGCACTTCCATGAATTCGTATTCGCTGTTGAGGAGTTTGCCGAGGTGCGTGCCGTTGACATAAAGCTCATCGTGTGCGGACGAACCGGTAAATCTGTACGTGCGGTAGATGCAGACGATGGCTTTGCCGCTGGATGGCGCAGGCAGTACGGCAGGACTATTGGAATCCTGTGCAAGGGAGATGGGCCCGGTGAAGAGCAAAGCCATCGCACTTAATACGAGCAGAAGGCTTGCGAGTGACTTGCAATCTCTTATGGGGCAAAACGCTGCAACACTACTGAAAACAGGGTTACTCATCTTAATCATGGCGAGTCTCCTCGTATGGATGTGCTGGTGCGGAGGTTATGAGTGAAGAGGAATTCCCATTTTTCAAGACAAGTGAACGATAACCCTCCGGCATATTTTGTCAGTGAGCAAAGTCACGTCAGCCCGTGACTAACCTCGATATCCTCTTGAACTGCCCCAAGATTGCGATTCCGACCGGCTTTTCCTCCCGATCCACAGCCTTCCACAGACTTGCACCGAGAATGGGCGTTGTATCCGCCCTCGCGCAGGACTACATTCCGTAAATCGGTTTGCGCTTTGCGATCAGGCGACACATCACTTCGGGGCCTGGAAATTGCACCGGCCAAGCCTCAGGATTTTTAGAGAATCTACGCGTTTTCGCCAAGCCTTTTCCGCTCTGTAGTTTGAGGGCTTTCGCCGCTCGTACGGGACCGCATGTTTACTCGCGTGGTTCCCTTTCGGAGGCGTAAAATACAAGATGTTGGGTTAGTTACTTGACATCCACAATATCGTGGGCGTACTGTCCATTTCACCCTCAAGTGACAACCGGGGTGCAGCGGACGGAATTTCCGAGGCAAACCGGGGGCCGGGGCGGCAGAGGTGACTGTCGCGGTCTGTCGCAAAAGACGATGCTGTAGCGGTACAGGTAGTGGGTCAGTTTTGCCCGAATTCCCCCTCGAGATTGGGCGACGTTGAAAGTTCAGGACAGTGAGGCGCATCGCGAGGCGATCGCTTCAGTTGTGATCCTTTCCAAGTCAAGGTAATGCTTTTGGTGCGCAGGTCACTCAGCGTGCCGAAAGCTTGTGTTCCGTTCGGACGCAAGCAGCCGCACTCAATTTCAGATTGCGAATCTGCGACGCGTGCTCACGAAATTTGTGCGCATGCGAGAACAATATTGCGGTGACACCGAACGCGAGCACAAATCAGTACGAGGCAGTGCTCGGTACTAGGCAGTGCGAAGAGGTAGAGAACGGGATTTCAGAGCGTGAGTGATAGCCGAGTTTGGGATGCGAAGGCGGTACGCAGCAACCGGAAACCAGCCCCGTAGGGGCGAAATATCATAGCCCAACACGGAGCCGAAAGGCGGAGTGCTGGGTAAGGCGGAAAGAGACTTAGAGTCCCGTGGGGACGACACAATTCTCTTTTCCGTCCAGCAGCAGATTCAGGATTGATACATTCGTCAGGAGCAGGATCAATGGCCGAAGCAAGCGAGAAGACGACAACGGCGGCAGTGACCGCGGGCGCCGCAGCGCCAGCCACATCCAACAAGAGAAAAGCGGCGGCTGGACTCACCTTCAAGAGGTACTTCACCAAGGCCGGCGTCTCGCCCTATGACGAGATCGAGTGGGAGCTTCGTCTGGCCCAGATAACCGACTCCAAGGGCGGCGTGATCTTCGAGCAGAAAGACGTCGAGACTCCCAAGGATTGGTCGATGACGGCGACCAACATCGTCGCCAGCAAGTATCTGCATGGCACGCTCGACACTCCCGAGCGCGAGACCGGCGTCCGCCAGCTCGTGACCCGCGTCGCCGAGACCATTCGCGACTGGGGCATCAAGGGTGGATATTTCCGCACTGCCGACGACGCGGCCATCTTCCACGACGAACTCGCGCACCTGCTATTGCAGCAGAAGGCGGCATTCAATTCGCCGGTCTGGTTCAACGTGGGATGCGATCGCATCGAGCCCAACTCGGACGCGCAGAACTGGCACTGGAACGAGGTGGAGCAGAAGGTCGAATTCAGCTCGGTCGGCTACAAGAAGCCGCAGTGTTCGGCGTGCTTCATCAACTCGGTGCAAGACTCGCTGGACAGCATCCTGACGCTCGCCAAGACCGAGGGCATGCTGTTCAAGTGGGGCTCGGGCACGGGTAGCAACCTGTCGCCGCTGCGCTCCTCGGCCGAGACGCTTTCCGGCGGCGGCACCGCCAGCGGCCCGCTGAGCTTCATGAAGGGCTTCGACGCATTCGCCGGCGTCATCAAGTCCGGCGGCAAAACGCGTCGCGCAGCCAAGATGGTGATCCTCAACATCGACCATCCCGACATTGTCGACTTCATCGAGTGCAAGCGGAAAGAAGAAGCCAAAGCCTGGGCGCTGGTCGAGCACGGCTACGACGGCTCGGGTCCCGACTCCGAGGCCTACGCGTCGGTGTTCTTCCAGAACGCCAACAACTCGGTGCGCGTCAACGACGACTTCATGTACGCCGTGGTGCGCGATGGCGAATTCAGCACCCATGCGGTGAAAGATGGTCGTCCGGTGCAGACCTTCAAGGCGCGCGAGTTGCTGCGCAAGATCTCCGACGCCACCTGGCATTGCGGCGATCCCGGCATGCAGTACGACACCACGGTCAACCGCTGGCACACTTCGAAGAACACCGCGCGTATCAACGCCAGCAATCCTTGCAGCGAGTACATGTTCCTCGACGACTCCGCCTGTAACCTGGCTTCGCTGAACCTGATGAAGTTCGCGCCCAACGGAACCTTCGACGTCGAAGCCTATCGCCACGCCTGCGCCGTCGTGATCACCGCGCAGGAAATTCTGGTGGATAACAGTGGCTATCCCACCGAAGCCATCGGACGCAACTCGCACGACTACCGTCCGCTGGGACTGGGCTACGCCAACCTCGGCGCGCTGCTCATGGCGTCGGGGCTGCCTTACGACTCCGATGCGGGACGCGACTACGCTGCTTGCGTCACCGCGATCATGTGCGGCGAAGCCTATCTGCAATCGTCGAAGATCGCCGAAATGTGTCCCTCGCTCGAACCCGCAACGCCGCTGACCCACACCGTGGAAATCACCGGCGGAGCCTGCCCCGGCTGGTACGTCAACCGTGAGCCTTTCCTCGACGTGATCCGCATGCACCGCGCGTCGGTGAACAACATCAACAGGAAGAATGTCCCCGCGGCGCTCTACGAAGCCAGCGCGGCCACCTGGGACGAAGCTCTGCAGCACGGCGAGAAGTTCGGCTACCGCAACGCGCAGGTCACAGTGCTGGCGCCCACCGGCACCATCGGCTTCATGATGGACTGCGACACCACCGGCATCGAGCCCGACCTGGCGCTGGTGAAGTACAAGAAGCTGGTCGGCGGCGGCATGATCAAGATCGTGAACAACACCGTCCCCGCCGCGCTGTTCAAACTCGGCTACTCCAGCGACCAGACCAACGCCATCGTCAGCTACATCGATGCTACGGGCACGATTGAAGGCGCGCCCGCAGTGAAGGACGAGCACCTGCCCGTCTTCGACTGCTCGTTCAAGCCCTCGAAGGGCACGCGCACCATTCACTACTCCGGGCACCTGAAGATGATGGCGGCGGCACAGCCGTTCATCTCGGGCGCGATCTCGAAGACCATCAACATGCCCGAAGACGCCGCCGTGGACGACATCATGGAAGCCTATATCTCGGCATGGAAGCTGGGCCTGAAGGCGGTCGCGATCTATCGTGACGGCTCCAAGAAAGCGCAGCCGCTGAGCTCGATGGGATCGGCCACGCACAAGTCGCAGAAGGGCGACGCTACGGGTGCCCCATCCTTGTCCGCAGGACAGGGTGGGTCTGAGGAACCCGAAGATCCGTCGGCGGCCCCGCCGCGCGCGGTGCGTCACCGTCTGCCTGACGAGCGCCTCTCCATCACCCACAAGTTCAAGGTGGGCGGACACGAAGGGTACCTCACTGTGGGACTCTACCGCGATGGCATGCCCGGCGAGTTGTTCATCACCATGGCCAAAGAAGGCTCGACCGTCAGCGGCCTGATGGACAGCTTTGCCTGCGCCACCTCGATCGCACTGCAGCACGGCGTACCGCTCAAGCTGCTGTGCGAGAAGTTCGCGCACACCCGCTTCGAGCCCAGCGGCTGGAGCAACAATCCCGACATCGGCTATGCCAAGTCGATCATGGACTACATCTTCCGCTGGCTGCAGTTGCGCTTCCTCACCGGGCAGCAGCAGGCGCTGTTCGACGGCCTGCGTCCCAAGTACATGGGCGGAGTGGCCCCAGTAAGCGCGCCCGACGAGCCGCTGGACGGCGGGCCAGAGCAGCCTCCGCTGGACGGCTTTGGCGACTCCCACAGTGTGGCACATCCGTCGAAGGGTGTTCCGGGAGGCACGGTGACCGGACACTACCACGCGGCGGACGCACTGAAAGACCTGATCGACATGGGCGATGCTCCCAGTTGCCACGTCTGCGGCGCCATCATGACGCGGAACGGGAGTTGCTACAGATGCATGAGCTGCGGGAGCACCAGTGGGTGCAGCTGAGAGGCGGGATTGTCTTCGGGCCGGAATCGGTTATCGGGTATGTACCAGCGAACGATGGCCTTGCGGCGGCGGACCATTACGGTGCGACGGTTATGCCGGCGCTCTGCGATGGAACGGGGATGACGCATTCGAGTTTCTCCTGCCGCCCACATTTACGCGGCGTGACTAAGCGAGAAAAGCGTCTGTCCCATACGGCCTCCGTTCTTGCGATTCTAACCTCAGTCGAGGGAAACCTGTATTCTGAGGTGGCTCTGGTCGGGGACCCACCCTTTCGCCACCACCCGTTACTATGGTGCGAACAGATTCTGCGAACACTCGCTGCCAAGTACTCGCAGCGCACGAGGCCAAGTACTCGCAGCGCACGAGGGGAGGAGCAATCGATGTTTTGCAATCATTGTGGCAAGGCGAGTCCGGATGACGCGCGGCTGTGCGCGTATTGCGGGGCGGCGTTAACCGGCAGCGTGGCGGAGCGGCGGCTGGTGCGTCCGCGGGGAGGACGCCGCATTGCGGGCGTATGCGCGGGAGTGGCGCAATATTACCGATGGAACGTGACCACGATCCGGCTGTTGTGGGTTCTTCTATTCCTGTTCTGCGGAACCGGCGGGCTGTTGTACCTCATCTTATGGATTGCCACGCCAAACGAGGCGTAAGTCTAACGAAGCCCGTTGAGCAGCAGTTGGCTTGCGAGGTGAGTGCGTTTGCCACGCAGGAGTCCGATGCGGCGCCGATCCTCGGATCCTAACTCTCCCGATCTTGCGGACAGGAGAAAGAGCTCGCCTTCGATCTCTCGCAACTGTTCCCAAATATCGATCCTTCGCTTCTCAGAATTGGATAATTGCATCTCATACCCTAACGATCGTGTGAGCGTGTGCCGCTCAATCAGAACCAGACATGGGGTGCGCCGATCTCAAGAGGAACGTGCGCCACTGCTTCCAATCTCGCGCGCTGGAATGGGCAGGCCCGTTTTGCTGAGAACCCGGTCCACGATTTCTTCTGCGCAATCGTGGTACTCCGTGTGTAGGGTGCTACGCCAGCCAGCGAATTCGCCACGGAGAAATTCGGCCTCGCATCCGGTGGGGCTATTCTTATGCTCAGCATGAAAAGCTTGCAACAGGAGTGAGCCCTGCTCGACGAGACGATCGATAGTTTCCGCGTTTGCCGTAAGATGCATGGTTATCATCCTTCGCGCGATGGATTGCAAGAGAGAGCAGTCGCGCTATTACCACCAAAGGTGGGACGAGCTAGTAAGCTGCGTGAGACGGCGGCCGGTTTTCGAGTACACTTTGTAGCCCGGGAAGGCGGTTAACCGCCTTCCCGATCCGCATGTTTGCGGATATTAGACGGCGACGGCGACGTTATGGAAGGTCGAGATGACCGTCTCAAACGTCTGAACCCGCGGCGTTCCATCGATTACCTTCGCCAGGGTCTTCAACACTTCTGGGTACGTGTTGGTGTTGTAATCGTCTGCATTGTTCTTGTTCTCCCACAGACTGATTGAAACCGCATCCACCGTGCCAGGGGTGCACAGGGTGATTTCTTCCTTGAAGCCCTTCTGCTTGCGTAGCATGGGAAGAATCTGGTTTTCAAATGTGCGGGTGTAGTCAGACTGCATGTTGGATTTCAAGCGAAAAGAGACATTGCGTGCGTACATATTCAACCTCCAATAGGGTTGTTTCGCATATCGCATATAAGACGGAGACAACTTCAGATGGGCTGACTTATATTCAGGGAACCTGAATGAGGGGAAGGTCTACACTGCCTCATCTATTACTGTACAGCATAGATTCAGCCTTGTCAAGAATAAGACCTGCTGGACAAGCTCCGCACTACTCTTTTAGTCGATAGTGTTTACTTCGGCAAGCCGCCCCGATGATCAGTCTAAAGGACTTGTGTCACCAGTTCTAACTCTGCGATTCTCCTTGCGGAGCGAGCTATAGTGCTCAGACTCAGCGCTGCACGTTGCCCTACCATCGTGTCTGGCCAGAGAAATATAAGGAGAAACGAATGAAATCCAAGAACCTACTTGCTGTCGTCCTGGGGACGCTTATCGTGTTTGCCCTGTCGCTGCCGGTGATGGCACAGAGCACTTCGGAATCAACCACCACCAGGACGCAGACTCCAGCTCCCGCGCAGACGCAGAGTACCACCACGACGACTTCGCAGGAACCGGCAGCGCTGCCGCCGGCCCAGACCACGCAGACGACCAATACCAATACGAAGTACAAACACCACAAGGTGAAACAGACCGATACGACGACCACCACAACCACGCCAGCGGCCGAAGCGACGAAACAGACCGACACCACAACCACAACAACCACTCCGGCGCCGGAAGTGAAGAAAGAAACTACGACTACGACGACCACAACTCCTCCCCCGCAGAAGTAGTTACGGGGAAGTAAGGCTAATGTCCCTGGACGGGTAGCCAGTCCGCCTATCCAAGCGTGCACCACTCAAGCTTCACCTGCTTGGGTGGATTTTTGTTATTGGAAACATTCCCGCCAAAGCATACAAGGCTTGCATGGATTACCGCGCTTCGATAACGCCACGGTATGAACATATGATTGAAGGTGAGAGAGTTTCCCGACTCTTCATTCAGACCCCCTTGAACTAGGTCTGCCGTTCTGGAGTTCCCTCCTCCTAGTTGTGACATCACAGAAGTTGAAATGTCCAAATCCAAAGTCTAAGTTAGTCCGAAGATTTTATCTGCTTTACCTGCAGAACCCGTTCAGAACTTTTCAGCAAGTATCTTTACCGATGACGAGACACGAACCCGTGCATTCCAGACCTATGAGTCTCGCGACAGAAACGGCAACCGCCCTGATGAGGACTGAGGCAAGGCGCAGACTGAACTGATGGAAATGCCAGGCGGCAAGTAGCTCCACCGGCGCCGGTCGGCCCACGATACGGGCCAAGGCGTGGTCGAGCTATGGTTCTCCCGATTGGTGCGCGAGTGCCGCTTTATCGTGGTTTTCAGTGGACAGAATAGCAAATACCCTCGCCCGGGGTTTCAGGCGAGGGATGGCTGGATTGGCATTCTGGCTGCGCCGCAAACTGGGTTAGTCGAACTCCTCGTTTTCGAAGATTGGCGTATCGGAAGGCGCGTGCAGGAAGATTGAAAGGGTTCACGGGAATCGACGATCCCTACGAGCCGCTGCTCAATTCGGAGGTCGAGTCCCTGACCGACCGCGAAAGCCTCGCCGAAAGCTCCGGCAAAGTGCTGCGGCTTCTGGAACCGAGGCTGTCGATGACGGAATGATTACGTATTTCCACCCGGTCGCTGGTCAAGAAGGCGGGGCAGCCGCCCAATAAAAACGCCGCTGACTGCATTTGTGGCTCTTGTCCGAGATGGCAAAATTTGTGGAATGGATTCGCCACCGAACCGTTCGCCAAGCTGGACAGTAGTGATATTGTTATACCGTCTTCGGGGCGGAATTGAGGTGTTGCCATGCCCACTCCCAATGCAATTGTCGGCCTGATCTCCGGCATCGAGCCGCCGGTTGAGAGGCTGAGCGGACCCGAGTTTTTCCGCCGCCATCCTGACGGCGCTACCATCGCATTCGAGGGCGATCGCACGGCGCGCCTTTATCCCGGAGAGCGCACTGCCGGCATGCCGGAAATCCTCGAGGGGCTGCGGCGAATGCGCCTTCCAGTTTACGCCGAGGTGGATCCTGAAACACGCGGCATCACGCGCCTGCTGATCCCGCTGGTGACCAGAGTAACGGCCATTACGGAGGCTAGGCCTGGGGAGTTCCGGGTGGACCTCGAGGCCTCGCACGCCCGCCACCGGCTCAAGCGCGAGAACAGGTACTTTGACGAGTTGCTGGAAACTCTGCGCGCTGCCATGGCAAAGAATGCATCGCTGATCGTCACGGAGACCGACAACCACGAAATCATCGACGCGCGGCCCAGCCCGTATGAATCCAAATTGCCCCAGACCGCGACCGGTCCGGAGACGATCGAGGCGCGAACGACCTGGTTCCAGCGCTTCTGCCGCCGCTGGATCTGCTGGGTGTGTTGCGTCTCGCCGCGGCGGGCCAACCAGTTGTTCGCGCTGTGCAGCGCCACCAGTTGCAACCCGCTTACCGTGCCACCGCCGTGTATCCCGTTTCTCTACCCTGACGACGGTTGCTGGGCGCGCGCGCACGAGATGTGCCGCCTGATGATTGCCGCCGGCGCAAAGCCGCGAAAAGTCTGGATCGACGGTAACCTGCACGCTAACACGAAGAACAACCCCCAATGCTTCGTGGACTGGGGATGGCACGTCGCACCGACCATTTGTGTACGGCACCGCCCGTTTCACGCTGAGTATATGGTGATCGACCCGTCGCTTTTTGCCACGCCGGTGACCGAGACCACCTGGAAGAGCGTTCAAGGTGATCCCAACGCGACGCTCACCAACACCGATGCGTCAGTCTATTGGCGTAACGTGATCCCCACCGACCCCAACTACGTCGATACCAACATGCGGCTTCAGTTCTACCGCCTGCAACTCCAGAACCGGTCATTGAACTTCGGCCCACCGCCGTATGCCAACTGCCCATGAGGCCGTGAATCTTACGCGTGGGGCTTTACATGAACTGGCGTCCGGCCGAGCGGGGAAGGTGTGTGATCGGATGGGGCACTAGTCGCGGAGGTCAAAATGGCTCTCAGCTTCGGCGAAGATATCCGCCCCTTGTTTCGTGACGATCCTGATGTGGAGGCCATGAAGCCCTTCGGCCTCGACCTCTCGTCGTACGACGATGTGCGCTCCCAAGCAGGCAACATCCTTGCGCGTTTGGAAGACGGCACTATGCCCTGCGATGAGGTGTGGCCCACAGAACGAATCGACCTCTTCAAACACTGGATGGATGAAGGAATGGCGCCATAACCCGAGGTGGCAATCGCCAAAATGATCGCGACCCGACACTGCTTCAGTGGGTGGGCCCAGTCTTAGCCGGGGGCGGGCACTTGATTCCCTTCTCCTTCTTCCACGATGTGACGTTCACCGGCTTGCCTTGCATGCAGGTGGACATGCCGTGGTGCGCTGTGGCTTTGAAACGAATAGCAGTGCCTGGTTTTGGGGCCTTCGCGCTGAACAGCAGATTGTAAGTATCGCCGGTCTTGGAATCGATCAGGACATGGCAACTGGTTTCGACTGCGTTCTCCACACAGCCCGAACCCTGAATGGTTCTGGTTGCGTGGCGGTTTGAGGTTTGTCCCACCGCGATGGCGCAAGAAATCAGGATCAACGAACTTAACGGGATAGTCTTCAACGTGCGCCTTCCTCTATCGATGGATGATAGCAAACGGAAAGCGCGATCCCGGGACGGTGCCATCTGACGGGACTTCAAAGTGCCTCGGGCAATTCCACACAAGTTAAAAGCCCCGCATGGAGAACCCGGGAAGATTTTGGACGGAGTGCAGCAAGGGCCACTCGCACCCACCCAACGAGTGGCCCCGCGGCGCCAACGATTTCTCCGCTACTGAACCCTTAAAGCGGAGCACCCTGCTGCAAGTTCAGGAGGCTTATTGCAGCGTGTAGTTGGCGACAGCTATCGGGCTGGTGGAATATCCGTTCACTGCGGCAATCGCCTGTACCTTCGCCGATTGGGTAATGACGAAAGGCCCGTGATACAAAGGCGAGGACAAAGATGGCGTGGAACCATCCAGCGTGACGTAGATGACCGCATTCTGTAGACTGTCTTGAATGGTGACGGTCAGCGGAGTGGGGTAGGTACCGGATGCGGGCGCGATAGCCGGCGCAGGCGCAGCCGTCCTGCCCATACCCGATCCGTAGCCTCCACAGCCCAGGTTGATCAAAAGAACTAGAATCCCGACCAGTAACGACTTCACAAATACCTCCCAGACTCCGGCAAAGGAAGTGCATGCGGACTCTCGATTGCCGACGTCCACGTAAGCAGAGGTTAAGGCGAACCGAGGTGGAGGTTGTCATCAGGAAGCAAAATGTATGTCACAGGAGCGTGACGATGAGGGCCGGAAGATAGTATGGATGCGGGACGTCCGTCCGAAACAAGGGCGCAGGTACCAAAAAACGCCCGGCATGGGCCGGGCAGCTAGAGTTCTGGTTGGGTTGCGGCGCTCTTGTGACGTCGCTAGTAAAGTAGATGCGGTGGCCCTTCGACAAGTTGCAGGTCTGCGCTAATAACAGCGAAGCGCTGAGAACGTAGTGTTACGACTGGATTAAGATTCTGCAGCTACCCACCCGACTGTGTGACTCAATTTACCAAGGAACTCGCTCCACATGACCCATGCCAAGCACGAAGATACCTATAGTGTGCCGCACATCCTCGAGATCCTGCGCAAGAAGCGCAATGGCGCTGAATTGTCGCGCGCGGAGATCGAGCACCTGGTGTGGGGCCACACGCGTGGCGAGATTCCCGACCACCAGGCTGCCGCATGGTTAATGGCGGCGCATGTCCGCGGGCTGTCTCCGGCGGAGACGGCGCATCTCACCGACGCCATGCTGCACTCGGGCGAAATGCTTGACCTGATTTCCCTCGGCATGAAGGCGGTGGACAAGCACTCGACCGGCGGGGTCGGCGACAAGACATCGCTCATCCTTGCGCCGTTGGTAGCGGCTGGTGGGCTGGCGGTTCCTATGATCAGCGGGCGCGGCCTGGGACACACCGGCGGTACGCTCGACAAACTCGAAGCCATTCCGGGCTTTCGCGTGAACCTTTCGATTGCGGAATTCACGCGCGTGCTCGAACAGTGCGGCTGCGCCATGATCGGCCAGACCGCAGAGATCGCGCCCGCCGATCGCAAGCTGTATCAGCTTCGCCATTTCACCAGCACCATCGACAGCCCCGCGCTGATCTGCGCTTCCATCATGAGCAAGAAACTGGCGGAGGGCATCGACGCGCTGGTGCTCGACGTGAAGACAGGCTCTGGGGCGTTCATGAAACTCGAAGAAGACGCGGCGCTGCTCGGCGGTTTGATGGTTGATACCGCCAAGCGCATGGGAGTGCGCGCCGTGGCACTCATCACCGACATGGGCCAGCCGCTGGGCCGCAAGATCGGCAACGCCCTCGAAGTCGAGGAAGTGCTGGATGTATTGCGCGGCGGCGGCCCCAGCGATCTTGGTGACCTGACGATGACGCTCGCGGCGTGGATGTTCCACCTGGGAGAACGAACCGCCTCCGTGGAAGCGGGCGAGCAACTGGCGCGCGAACTGATCGCGTCGGGCGCGGCGCTCGCGAAGTTTCGCCGCATGATCGAACTGCAGGGCGGGGACGTGAGGGTCGTGGAAGATCCCCAGCGCATGCCACAAGCAAAGTTTCGCGCAGAGATCGCGAGCGTAAGTTCCGGCTCCGTCAGCGCGATGGAGTGTGAGCAGATCGGACACGCCAGCGTACTTATCGGCGGCGGCCGCGAGCACGAACACGACATCGTAGATCACGCCGTGGGATTCGTCCTCCACAAGAAAATCGGCGACCCAGTGCAGGCGGGAGAGTCGCTATGCACCGTGGTCTACAACTCCGAGGAGCGCATGGAGCGCATCCGCGAAATGCTTACCAGCAGTTTCATCATCGCGCCAGATCCTCCCGCCGGTCGCGGCGGGACTGTGCGGCGGGTGATACGCGACTGCGAATGAGCTTGCGATCCGCTACAAGCCTGAAGTCGGAAATCGTCACAACTCGGTGAGGTGGGTACGCGAGGCCATCCTGCGTCGCACTTCAGGGCTGCTGGTTTGGGTTGGCCTTGGCTTTGTCGAGCCAATACTGCGCCTGGATGTCATCTTTGGCAACGCCCCAACCGTTCTGGTGCATGTGGCCCAACTGAAGCTGGGCGCGCGGGTTGCCCTGGTCAGCCGCTTTGGGAACCACTGCGCGGCCTGCGCATAATCCTGCGGAAGGCCCCAACCTTTGAAGTACATGTTGCCCAGACTGTATTGCCCGACGGGCAGGTCCTGATCGGCTGACTTGCGGAACCACGACACTGCCTGGGCATAGTCGCGCGGCAGTCCTCCCCAGCCTTTGAGCTACATCACGCCGAGTTGATGTTCGCCAAAGGCATTGCCCTGTTCAGCCGACCGCCGGAACAGGTCGGCGGCCTGCTTGTAGTCCAGGGGAAGTCCCTGTCCTTGGAGATAACACATGCCAAGCTCGTTTTCGGCGCGGGGAAGGTCCTTGTCTGTGGCCTTGCGGTACCACTCTGCCGCTTGCGCGTAATCCTGCGTGACGCCCAACCCATGCTGATACAGGAAGCCGATACCGGCCTGCGCTGGGGCGAAGCCACGCTCGGCCGATTGGCGGTACCACGCGAGCGCCTGCAGGTAGTCCTTGCTTTGCAGCGCCTCGTTGCCCCGGCGGTTCATCTCCTCTGGACTCAGCGACCCAGCTCCAGGATTGGCCGGCGAGACGACAGAAGCAACTGCAGCAGGCGCTGCAATCGGCTTCGGTGACGTTGAAAGCTTTTGAGAGGAGGTGACCGATTCAAAATCCGGCGTGCGCTTCGGCACAGAGTTGGAGGCGGCGGGTTCGGGCCTAGAAGAAGATGATGATGACGGCACAGTCTCAGGCGGCGCGGTCGGGATCGCCGGCGTTTGCGGCACCGCCGCGTTGGCGCGGGTTTGCGGTTGTGGAACCGTCGAGCGACCCAGCCACGGATACACGATTGCCGCCGCAGCAGCCACCACCAACCCGCCGGCGATCAGCATGGTACGACTGCTCCTGGATGTAATTGCCCTGGGCGTCGTTGCAGGCCCTGTTGCAACTGTCGCCGCTGACGCAACCGTACCCTGGGGTCCAGGCGCTGCAGGAATGGGCGTTGGCAGCGCGCTCCCTGCGTTCGTGGTGCTTTCGGAATACTCAGTCGGAGGCCTGCTTGCCGCTGGATGTTCACCCTGGCTCCCTAGCTGCGCCAGGAGCACTGTTCTTTCATCCTCCAACGCTGCCAGTTGGGCCTGCGCGTCGAGCCGCTTGGCAATGCGTGACAACACCTCCGACAACTCCGAGCAGCTCTGGTAGCGCTCTTCCCTCTTCTTCGCGAGGGCCTTGTCGAGGATCGGTTGCAGCTTCGGCTGGTTGACGTTTTCCACCGGCCCCAGTCGCGGCGGCTTCTCCAGGAGAATTTTGGCGATGGTTTCGGCCGTGCTGCTGCCTTCGAAGGGCGGCTTACCCGTGAGCAAAAGGTAGAACACGATGCTCACGGCAAAAATGTCGGTGCGCGCGTCGGCCGACTCGCCATTGAGCTGTTCGGGCGCCATGAACGCGACCGTGCCCAGGACCATGCCGGTGCGTGTCATCGTCTGGTCGGAGAGATGTGCCAGTCCGAAATCGACGACCTTCACCGTACCGTCGCGCAATAACATGATGTTGCCGGGCTTGATGTCGCGATGAACGATGCCCTTCAGGTGCGCGTATTGCAATGCCTTCGACACCTGGACGACGATGTCGATCTTCTGTACCAGGCTCAGTGGAGTGCGGGCCTGAATCACGCGATCAAGCGGCTCGCCATCGAGGAACTCCATGACGATGAACGGATTGCTTTCGTGCTCGCCGAGTTCGTGCACCACGACGATGTTGGCGTGCTGGAGCATGCTGACTGCGCGGGCTTCACGCAGCAAACGCTCGCGGCCATCGGCGGTGTCGGAAAGGCCGCGGGTGATGACCTTTACCGCCACCATGCGGCCGAGGTTGGTGTTGCGCGCCTTGTACACCACGCCCATGCCGCCGCCGCCAACCCGCTCGAGGATCTCGTATTTTCCGATCCGTTCCGGTCCTGGCATCTGACGAGGCTCCGTGCCACGAAAGTTTACAGCGGACAGGCGGCGGCAAGCCAGACCAGCTTCTCCCCGGAACCTTGGGAGTAGTCCCGGTCCCTGGTGGCGGAATACCTTGACAGCCTTGCAGCGGCTTCTCTAACCTTGCTGGATTACAGTAAGGTTTGCATTGCGGGAGACAGTAATGACCCGGGACGGCGATGACCGCGAATTAGACTTGGACCGCAACATCACTCGGCGCGACTTCCTGAACGGCGTCAGTCTCGGTGTCGGCGGCGCACTGCTCGCCTCGAATGCTTCCCTGCTTGCTGCGCTTGACGACCTCGCGTCGAAAGATCCAGCCAGCGCCGGCTACTATCCTCCCGCGCTCACCGGACTTCGCGGTAGCTACGACGCGACCTACCAATACGCGCACGCGCTGCGCGATGACGCTTTCTGGGACGCCGCTCCCAAGCCATCCGACCTCACCGAAACCTACGACCTGGTCGTCGTGGGAGGCGGCATCAGCGGACTGGCCGCTGCCTATTTCTATCGGCAGAAGGCCGGCAACAAGGCGCGCATCCTCATCCTCGACAATCACGACGACTTCGGCGGACACGCCAAACGCAACGAGTTCACCGCCGCCAATCGAATGCTGCTCAGCTACGGAGGCACGCAGTCCATCGAGAGTCCCGACGAATACAGCACGGTCGCCAAATCGCTGCTCACCGACCTAGGGATTGACACCACGGCCTTCTACAAGGCATATGACCAGAAGCTGTACTCCAAGCTCGGCACGGCTGTGTTCTTCGATCGCGAAACCTTTGGTCAGGACCGCCTTGTCACAGGACTCAACACCACTCACTGGCCCGATTTCCTGGAGCAGGCTCCGCTGAGCGATGCGGCGCGGCGCGACATTGCACGCGTTTACACCGCCAACGTGGATTACCTTCCCGGCATGACGCGCGAGCAGAAACGCGCCACGCTGGCCAAGATGAGCTATGCCCACTTCCTCACCAAGGTGTGCAACGTCACGCCCGAAGCGCTGCCCTTCTTTCAGTCCTGGTCACACGACTTATTTGGAGTAGGAATCGACGCCGCGCCCGCGCTCTCGTGCTACGAAGCGGGTGACGACTACGGAGCCATCCAGTACCCCGGCTTCGACGGCCTCGATCTCGGCGAGCGCGCGAAAGAAGAGCCCTACATCTTCCACTTCCCCGATGGCAACGCCTCCATCGCGCGTCTGCTGGTGCGCTCGCTGATCCCCGGCGCGGTCCCCGGACACGACATGTACGACGTCGTCACCGCGCGCGCCGACTACAGCCAGCTCGACCGCGCCACTTCGCCCGTGCGCATCCGGCTCAACAGCACGGTGGTCAAGGTCAGGCACGACGGCCCGCCCTCGAGCGCCCGCCAGGTGCACGTGCTCTACATGCGCGAAGGCCGCCTGCAGGGCGTGCGAGCCAGCCACGTTGTCATGGCGTGCTACAACTCGCTGGTTCCGTACTTGTGTCCGGAGTTGCCGCAGCCTCAGAAAGACGCGCTGCGCTACGGCGTCAAGGTACCGTTGCTCTACACTCACGTCGCCATTCGCAACTGGCAGCCGTTCGCCCGCCTGGGAGTGCAGCACATCGTCTCGCCCGGCAGCTATCACTGCTACACCTCGCTCGATTTCCCCGTCAGCTTGGGCCAGTACAAGTTCCCCAGCCCGCCGGACGAGCCCGCGGTCTTATTCATGCTGCGCACGCCCTGCAAGCCCGGACTGCCCTCGCGCGACCAGTATCGTTACGGACACATGGAGCTTTTTCAAACGCCTTACGCTGACATCGAGCGCAACGTTCGCGATCAACTGGGAAGAATGTTGGGGGGAACGACTGAGGGTGGAACCAATAACGCCACGCAGGGATTCGATCCCGCGCGCGACATCGTCGCCATCACCGTCAACCGCTGGACGCACGGCTATGCCTACGAGTACAGCACGCTATGGGACCCGGACTTTGCTCCCGACGAGCGGCCCTGTGTCATCGGACGCCAACCCTTCGGCCGCATCACCATCGCCAACTCCGACGCAGGGGCGAAAGCCTACACCGACGCCGCCATCGACCAGGCCTGGCGAGCGGTGGGGGAAATTAAGGCAAGCTGACGAACCGCCATGGCGAGCACAGCTTTTGGATGAGCGATCCGGGAACCTTTCTTCCTGCTGTGCCGTAACAGACTGTGATTCCAGCGAATTCCGGTATATTGGCACCGCAACCCAGAAAGGCATATCCCTGACCATAATGATGATCATACGAATGCGCGCCCTCGCGACCAGCTTGCTCGTGCTTGTTCTCCTGTTCGCCTTTGCCGCTGCGGCGCAAACCGCTCCTGCAGCTCAGCCCGACATCACCAAGGTTCCCGCGGCAGCGCAGCCGTCTGACCACTTCGACGTGGACGCCGCGACCGATGCCTACCTGGCGCTGATGCCAGCCTCGGCCAAGGCACGCTCCGACGCCTACTTCGAAGGCGGCTATTGGCTGATTCTCTGGGACTTCCTGCTGGGCGCCGCCATCGCGCTGCTGTTGTTGAACCTGGGTTGGTCGGCGGCAATGCGCAACCTGGCGGAACGCATGACGCAGTGGAAGTGGCTGCAGACCTTTATCTATTGGGTCGAGTACCTGTTGCTGACAACGGCGCTGGGATTTCCCATGGCCGTGTATGAGGGCTACTTCCGCGAGTGGAAGTACGGCCTCGCGACGCAGACGATTGGTCCGTGGATGTGGGACCAGGTCAAGGGCCTGGGCGTTGGCTTGGTGATGGGCGGCATCCTGACCGTGCTGTTGTTCTGGGTGGTGAGAAAGCTGCCGCGCACCTGGTGGATCTGGGGCGCGGTGGTGACCATGCTGTTCATGGTGTTCGCGGTGATGATCGGGCCGGTGTACCTGCAGCCCATCTTTAATAAGGTCACGCGGCTGGACGATCCGAAGGTGACGCGGCCGATCCTGGCGATGGCGCAGGCCAATGGGATTCCGGCGCATGACGTGTACCAGATCGACGCGTCGCGCCAGACTACGCGCATGAGCGCCAACGTGAGCGGATTTGGCAGCACCATGCGGATCACGATGAATGACAACCTGCTGCGGCGCGGCTCGCAGGAAGAAATCGAGGCCGTCATGGGACATGAGATGGGGCACTACGTGCTCAATCACATTCCCAAGGACATCCAGTTCTTCCTGATTGTCACGGTGGTAGCGTTCGTCTACTTGCGTTGGTCGCTGGATTGGTGCCTGGCACGCTGGGGCGGGAAGTGGGGGATCCGCGGAGTCAGCGATCCGGCGGTGCTGCCGCTAGCGGTGCTGCTGGTGTCGATCTTCTTTTTTGTGCTGACGCCGTTTATGAACACCCACGTTCGCACCGCGGAAGCCGAGGCCGACATGTTTGGCGTCAACGCCAGCAGACAACCCGATGGGTTCGCACAGGCGGCGATTCACCTCGGCGAGTATCGCAAGATGAAACCCACGCCTCTCGAGGAGTGGTTTTTCTTCGACCATCCCAGCGGGTATAACCGGATTCATCGGGCGATGCAGTGGAAGGCGGAGAACCTGCAGCTGTTTACGCAGAAGTGATGCGGTTCGCGGCGAAAGGCAAAAGCAGCCACGGATCACACGGATACGGCTTAGGGCGTAAAAACAATGGCAACCGCGGATTACGCGGAGGACGCGGATAGGAACCAGGTCATAAAGGCGACCGCAGGTAGGATGACGGATCCCACCCAATTGTCCGCCGCGGCGCTATTCCCCGCCCTACCACTCGCGCAAGCGGAAGAGCGGGGCACCCGATGCGATCAGGCTTCGGCGTTCTTGAACTTCAGGCTGGGCTTGTTCTGCTCGAGGAACTCTCGAAGCTCGGTGGCTTGGTCGAGCAGGCGGATCCATTGCTCGTAGTAGAGCGTGACGGGAAAGCGGCCGAGGCCGTAAACGCTGACGCCGCCTTTCTCGCTCACCTTGAAATCGATGGCGCGTGGGCCACGCGCCTTGTTCTTTTCCTGCAACGCGGCCAGTTGTGCTTTCAGTTCTTCGTAAGTCGGTTCGGACATTTGAACACCTCGTTATTCGTTTAAGAGATCTGCCGTCCCTGACGGGACTCTGGGCCAACTATCTCGCCTACCCAGGACTTACGTCCTGGTCTCTGATATGCCGCCCGACGGGCTGGTCGTTCGTAACTCCAACCGCGGTTACAACCCGCGCCTAATTTTCAAGACTCCTGGCATCGGAACGACCCTGAGCAGTTTGCAAATCACACCAGGATGGTTTCGATTCCAGCTTTCTTTAACGCCCGCAGATGCTGGCGGGGTACTTGTTTGTCGGTGATAACGCCGTGAATATTCGAGAGCGGCACGATCGACGACAAGCTGGTGCGTCCGAATTTGCTGGAATCGCAGACGGCGATCACGCGCGCCGCGATTTGCACCATCAGGCGGTTCAACTGCGCTTCGAGCAGATTGGGCGTCGATACGCCGGACTGGGTGTCGAAGCCGTCCACGCCCAAGAAGAGGATGTCGGCTTTAAGGCGGCGCAGGCTCTCTTCAGCGATAGGACCGACCAACGAGTAGGAATTGCTGCGCAACATGCCTCCGGTCAGGATGACGTCGAGACTGCTGCCTGACAGTTCGCTGGCAATGTTGATGGCGTTGGTGATGATGGTCAGGTGCTGAAACTCGCGGAGGGCGCGGGCGACGGCCGTGGTGGTGCTGCCGGAGTCGAGGATGACCGACTGGCCTTCCTTGACCATCCCGGCGGCGGCGGCGGCGATGCGCTGCTTCTCGCGTGGGTGCTGCATCTCGCGCTCGGTGAGATTGCGGTCCGACTCGGAGCCGGCGCGGATGGGTAGCGCGCCACCATGGGTGCGATAGATCAGGCCGCGGCTGTGCAATAGTTCGAGGTCACGGCGGATGGTGATCTCAGAACTAGAGTGTTTCCTGGCCAACTCGCGCACCAGGGCGCGGCCGTTCTGGTTTACATAATCCACGATGGCCCGGCGGCGTTCTTCATTGAGTACGGAAGTGCGTTTGACTGGCATGGTCGCATACGATCCTATTCGAGCAGGAACGAAGACGAAAGAGGAAAACGGTGGCTGATCGGCGAAAAACAAGAGGAACCACCGATCTACACGGATCGCACGGATAGAGACGAGGTCCAGATCACAAGCAACCGCGGGTTATGCGGAGGACGCGGACAAATTGGAACCTTCAGTCCACCACGACGGATTTCACCAGGTTGCGGGGACGGTCCACATCGAGGCCATTCAACAACGCGATGTGGTAAGCAAGGAATTGCAGTGGCACCACTTCCATGATGGGCAGCAACAGCTCGTCGAGGTGGGGAAGATAGAACGAGGCGACGCCCATACTCTTCACGATCTGGTCGCCTTCCGAGGCCAGCAGTATCTGGCGCTTGGAGATCTGGCGAATGTCTTCGATGAGGGACATAGACTTTTCGTAGCGAACGATCGATTCCGGATCACGCCGGTCGCTGGTCACGATGGCCACGACGGGAAGGCTCGCGGTGATCAGCGCCGTGGGACCGTGGCGGAACTCGCCGGTGGGGTAGCCCTCGGCGTGAACGTAGGAGATTTCCTTCAGCTTCAGAGCGCCTTCGAGTGCAATGGGGTAGTGCACGCCGCGTCCGAGAAAAACGAACATCCTGTCGTGGTAGAAATCGCGAGCGATGGTTTCGGCTTCGGCATTAAAGCGATCGAGCGATTGCTCGATGAGATCGGGCAGGGTTGACAAGGCTTCGACCCGGGCGGTGACGTCAGCGGCCGTCAGCGTTTCTTTTTGTGCGGCGAGGAACAGTGCCAGCATGTAGAGCGCGGTCAATTGCGTGGTGAAGCTCTTAGTGGCAGGAATTGCGACTTCCCTGCCCGCTCGGGTAAAGAAGTTGGCATCGGCTTCGCGGGAAATGGTGGAATCGACCACGTTGGAGATGGAGAGGGTCTTCATGCCATTGTCCTTGGCGATGCGCTGCGCGGCCGTAGTGTCGGCTGTCTCTCCAGACTGAGTGATGGCGATCACCAGCGATCCCTTGCCATTTGTGGGCTTGCGATAGCCGTATTCGCTGGCGTGTTCGACCTCGACCGGGATTCCGGCGAGGTCTTCGATCATGAGCTTGCCGCAAAGGCCGGCGTGCCGACTGGCGCCACTGGCCACTATGGTCACACGCCGGAGCCCGGCGACTTCGGCCGGCGTCCAGGGGAAGCGGTCGGGGCGGACCGTGCGGGTGGCCTGGTCGATGTGCTGAAGGATGGTTTGCCGAATGGCCTCCGGCTGCTCATACACTTCCTTCAGCATCTGGTTAGGGAATTTGCGGTTATCACCCACATGATCCGATTGCGACAAGGCAGAGGCTCCTTTAGACAGCTGGGGCACAACGCCGCCCACCACGGCGCGGCCCCAAGTGATAATTTAGCATAAAAGAACAAAAACGATCATTTAAATGATCATAAACGAGCAATTTGTTACACTCGACTCAATTGTCGTTGCGGGCGTCCGGTGTTGAGGCGCAGAAACCGGCTCCTCACCGAGTCGAGTATGAGCAGATCCCTCGGTCGCCGCGGCGACCTCGTGATGACAAATTTGAAACATTGTTCTTTGACCGCGTACTTCACTATTGAGCTGTGACTGCAATTTCACCGTCATGCGAATACTAATTCCGATGTTACTGCTGCCTGTTCTCGCCTTTGCGGCTGGCCAATCCGGGGCCGATGGGGCATCCACAATCAACGTCATGCCGTTGCCTGCTTCCCTCCAGATGCAGCTGGGAAAGCTAAGGCTGGACGGCTCGTTCTTCATCACAACCAGCGGCCACACCGATGCGCGGCTGCAGGCAGCGATTCTACGCCTGCAACAGAGCCTCAAAGGGCGCACCGGAATCGTTTTGCCGTTGGGGGTCGCGCCCAGCGGGGCGGCGGCCGGGCTGAAAATCGAGGTCAAAGCAGGCGGCGCAGCGTATCCCAAGCTGGGCGACGATGAGTCCTACGCGCTGGTGATTGCCGGCGATGGGGCGACGCTAAGCGCCAACACGGTGTGGGGCGCGGTGCACGGCATGGAGACGCTGTTGCAACTGGTGTCCGGCGATCGCGATGGCTACTACTTCCCTCTCGTCAACATTCAGGACAAGCCGCGTTTTCCGTGGCGCGGACTGATGATCGACGTAGGGCGCCACTTCCAGCCGGTCGAAGTCATCAAGCGCAACATCGATGGCATGGCAGCGGTGAAGATGAATGTCTTCCATTGGCACCTGAGCGAAGACCAAGGGTTTCGCATCGAGAGCAAGCTCTATCCCAAGCTGCAGGAGATGGGCTCCGGCGGGTTGTATTACACGCAGGAGCAGGTGCGTGACGTGATTGCGTATGCCGCTGACCGCGGGGTGCGAGTCATTGCGGAGTTCGACATGCCGGGTCACGCCGGAGCGTGGATGGTGGGCTATCCCGAGCTGGCCAGCGCGCCAGGGCCGTACGAGGTACAGATGCAGTGGGGGATCTTCGATCCGGTGATGGATCCGACGCGCGAGGAGACCTACCAGTTCCTCGATGGATTCATCGGGGAGATGGCGGCGCTGTTTCCCGACGAGTACTTTCATATCGGCGGGGACGAGAACAACGGCAAGCAGTGGCAGGCCAATCCGCAGATCCAGGAATTCATGCGGGCGCACGGATACCACACCACAGCGGAGCTGCACGCCTACTTCAACCAGCGCGTGCTGCAAATCGTGCAGAAGCACGGCAAGAAGATGGTGGGCTGGGACGAGATCCTGACGCCGGACCTTCCCAAGGAGACGGTGGTGCAGTCGTGGCGGGGATACAAGTCGCTCGACTACGCAGCGCGCGCGGGATACGGGACGATCTGGTCGACCGAGTACTACCTCGATCACATGGGCCCGGCGGAATATCACTATCTTTCCGATCCGCTCCCGGCGGACAGCAATTTGACGGCGGAGCAGGCCTCACACATTGTGGGAGGTGAAGTCTGCGCCTGGGGAGAGTTTCTCTCGCCGGAAAACATCGATAGCCGCATCTGGCCGCGCACGGCAGCGATCGCAGAGCGCTTCTGGTCGCCGCGCGAGGTGACAAACGTGGCGGACATGTATCGGCGGCTGGACATGGTCAGCGTGTGGTTGGAACAGGCTGGCACATTGCACTTGTCGAGTACGGGCAAGATGCTGCGGCAGGTTTCAGGCACCGCCGAACTGGGATCACTGGGTGTGCTGGGTAAGATCACCTCGCCGGAAGGCGTGGGAGTGCGAGAGCAGTTGACCCGCGGCGGTACGCCCAGCACACAGCTGATGCCGTTGGTGCATCTGACGGATGCGGTGGTGCCCGACCCTCCCTATCGGCGGCAGTTCGCCGCTCTGGTCGAGCAATTGCTTGGGGATGCGCCCAAGTTCGCAGCTTCTTCCGAAGATCTGACGCATGCATTTAGGCAGTGGCGCGACATGGGGCCAGGCTTCGCAGCGATGACGGCAAAGGCTCCGGCGCTCGAGAATGCCACCAGCCGTGTGTTGCAGTTGGAGAAGCTAGGCAGCGGCGGGCTGGAAGCGTTGCAGTATCTGCAGTCGGGCACGGTCCCGCCAGCGGGGTGGAGCGAGTCGCAACTCGCGCTGATCAAACAGGCTGAGACACCGGATGCATCACTGCTGAAATTGCCGTGGATGAGGTCGTATCGGGCATTGATTGTGGCGGCCACCAATGTCGGAGATTTGAAGAAGGCCGGCGCCAAGGAATGGAAGCAGAGGGTCATGGATGAAGCTGCGCGGCAGGAGCCGGCGCAGAAGTTCACGTGGTAGGCTTGCGGGCGCTACGCGGCCTGGTTGAGATCTTGCGGACGACGATACCCGGGGTTCGCACCTCGGGCTAGAAACGCAGTTGCCTCTACGTGGCTCGGGTTTCAATTCGCGCCGACATCTATTTCTCGATCGAATTCACTTTCGGGTTCGCATCTGTCGAGAGCACCAGCAGCTTCGACGGATTCACGACATAGGCAATCCCAGTGGTATTGCCATTCGCGGTCAGCGGCGCGCGCCCGGTGGAATCGACACTGTAGGCTGCGGTCAGGGCCAGGCCCTGCTGCGGACCACCGGGTCCGCTGGTGTCGTAAGTCAGCGGGAAATTGCCGTTACCGTCGGGATTGGCAGAGTCAAGTTCAACCGTAACGCTGGGGAGGACGGCCACGATCGAACTGCCCTGGTAGGATCCGCTAATCGAGGTGTTGGAGTATGGCGATCCGAATTGCGGGACAAACGTTCCGGCAGTCACAGACGCGTCGCCCGCCACGGTGAAAGCGATGTTCGACGACAAGTAGAATACGATGGAAGAACTGCCGAAGCCGGTCAATGTGGTGCGTCCGTTGGTCTCAACGTTGTAGGTGCCGGTGTACTTGTTGGCGCTGAGGATACCAGCGAGGTTTTCGTCGGTGGAAACGGTCAAACCGCCGTTGCCGTCGAAGATCGCCAGCGCCAGAAGAGCATCCGAAACCACGTTGCCGTTGGAAAGCGCTACACCCTGGAGATCAGCGACCGTCGTTGTCTTGAGAGACGTATTGGTGTAGGTGTTATTGGGCCGAGTAGCCAGATTTAACAGGGCGAGCGGAGCGGTGCTGGAAACGGGATCGATGCCCAGCATGACCAACTCGCTGGACGAAACGGGATAGAAACTGTAGTTGGTGGTGGCGCCGTTGGTGACGGAAAGGGTCGCGGTACCGCGTCCGGTCACAGGGTCGATAACGACGAACGATCCGGTGAACGCAACGCTGTTGGCCACGATGCCGTTGTCGTTGGTGTCCTCAACTCCGCTGGTCCATGCGCCGGTGTTGTCGGCCTGGAAGGTCCCGGCGGCAGCATAGCGACTTGCCGCAACATCGGCCCCGCTGGCTCCAAAGGCCCAATACGCAGCGAGTGAGCTGATGGTGACTTTTATCGTGCTGGATACCTTGCGGATTACGCCCGTCCCCTGATCGCCAGCATTACCATTCTGGATGAAGCGTATGGTGCCGCTGGCCGGTACCGCCAACTGGTAGGAGAAGGTCCCCAAGGCGGGGACGACCAGGGTCATGGGGCCGGTGTTGGTGGCATCCAACGAATAGGTCCCGGTGAACGGCAGCTTGGTGTGTACTCCAGCGGCGCTGTTGGAATCCAACATGCCGTTGGTGATGTTGCCCTGACCGTCGGAGGTAAAGCTGCCGGCCTGAACGACGAGAGTGCCTTGGTGGTAGCCCGAGAACGAGAAAACGTAGTTCCCATTCAACCGGAAAGTGGGTCCGTTGATGGTCAGGCTTAGTGGCGCGGTGGCGGTAGCGGGCGTCGTCTGCGAATCGCTTACCTGCACGGTGAAGCTCGAGGTCTGCTGGGAGGTCGGCGTGCCGGAAATGCCTCCGGAGGTGCTGAGTGTAAGTCCGGTTGGCAAGCTGCCGGAAGTAATGCTCCAGGTGTAGGGTGGCACGCCGCCGGTGGCAGCCAGCGAAGCACTATAGGGAACGTTAACGGAGCCGGCGGTGAGCGAAGATGTCGTGATCGACAAGGCGGCATTGACGGTGATGGACTTGCTTGCGATGTCGACCGCAGCCGTGGGAGTTTGCGAATCGGTAACCTGCACCTTGAAGGTCGTGGTGCCCAGGGCGGTAGGAGTTCCGCTGATGACACCGGCAGTGCTGATGGTCAATCCTGGAGGCAGAGTGCCAGAAGCCATGGCCCAGGTGAACGGCCCCTTACCGCCTGCGGAGGTCAAGGTCACGGAATAGGGGACGTTGATGACAGCAGTTGGCAGAGCAGCCGGGCTGATGACCAGCGGAAGCACCGGAGTGGGTGGCCTGCTGGTGCCGCATGAGAGAGCGAACCCGCAAATAACAATACATAGAACGAGTGATAGAGTGCGTTTCAACGCTGTCATGGATCTCCTGGAGGCCCGAATCCCGATTGCCGCGAGTCATGGCTTCACGGCCGAGCAGCTACCGGCTCAATAAAGAGTTTAAGGTACTCCGGCACGAGGAGGGCAATCAAGTCATTCCCCGCGCTAACAGTCTATGTTAACCGCTGTGGTGGCGGAAGGCATGCGTGGGCGAAGGCAATCATCAACCGCAGATTTGGCGGAATCTGCGGCAGACGCGATAGCGAGATTTGGAACCACCCGCACGGCGCACTGGCTGCCAGCGATTCGTGCCATGCTACGTCTAATAGTAATGTGGTGAGGAGTCATCTATTGCAGTTCCGACGTACCGCTTCGTGCTTGACCTGGCTGTTCCTGGCACTGCACACCAGCCCAGCGCTAGCGCCGTTGTGGGGACAAGATGCCGCCGCACCGCCGACTCAGCAGCGCAAGACGAGCCCTGCGTATAACGGGGACCTCTCGATCTTCGATTATCCCGAACGTGAACAGAAGCTGCAAATCAAGCAGGTGATGGACGCGCTGGCGATCACACCAGGAAAGAGTATCGCCGACATAGGAGCGGGGTCGGGATGGTTCACGGTCCGAGCGGCCCGGCGCGTGACGGAGACGGGCAGAGTTTACGCGGTTGAGATCAACCCCGAAGCCATCCGATACATCGAGGAGCGGGCGCAGAAGGAAAGTCTGCGAAATGTGAAGACCGTCCTCGGGAAAGAAGACTCCCCGCAATTACCGGTGGACAGCGTTGACGCTGTATTGATGCTGAAGACCTACCACGAGGTTGCGAAGCCGGTCGATTTGCTGCGAAATTTGCGGCCTTCACTCAGAGCGGGAGCCAGAGTCGGCATTATCGATCGCGACGGCACCGGCGAGAACCATGGGGTGCAGAAGAAGATCGTGCTGCAGGAGGCGGAGCAAGCTGGCTATCGCCTCGTCGAGGAGCACGACGACTGGGTCAAGGCCGACCGCATGGATTACTTCCTGGTGTTCGTGGTGAAGTAGTCCGCTTGCAGGTCCGCGGCCCGAGAACGACCAATGCGACCAAGGATTTGCAGGGATCGCACGGATCAAACCGGGATCAGAAAATCGGTGGCGTCCGCGGATTCAGTCTAAGGCGCAGGAGATGCGGCACCCGGCTGATTCGTGAAGCCGACCCGGCCGACACGGATGAGTTGCGACCAGTCGGGACTGTCGCCGGCCGCCTTCGCCGCAGCGTTGATGTGGGCCTGCGCTTTCAGGGCGGGAAGCGGCAACCCGCCGGTCACCAGCGATCCGTGTTCATACATCATCTCGTCCATCTTGCCGTTCAACAGAACGCGCCAATCCCAGACAGTACCCCTACCTTTGGCCTGCGACGCCGATACATCAATGTTGGTGGTGCAGTTATTGGTCAGCGCGTTGTACCACTCTGGGTTCCTGTGCAACTGGTTCACGCGTTCGATGTACTCCAGAAAGATCTTTCGAGCGAGGTCCGGCCGTACGGCGGTGCGGAAGATGTACACCTCTTCATCCTTGCGGAAGTTGGTGCGCAGACGAACGACGTCGCGTTCATCGCTGACGATGTATGCCAGCTCATACTGGCGAAAGAATCCGCGGACGGCGGAATAGCTTTGACCAACCACGTCGCGGGTCTCGATCGAGATGGGCACGTGGCCTTGCGGACCGAAATCGAAGCTGGAAATGGGATGCGCGATCAAGGTCGGCCCCCACCAGGTGATGAAGATGTCGGCGCCGGTCAGGTTGGCCAGATTGAAGGAACGGGTTTCCCACTGGCAGGTGTAATCGAGTTCGGTCACGTAATTACAGTAGCGAAAGTTATGAATTGTGATGTGGTCGCCGCTAATGTCGGCCCAAGCAGTTTCTGCGTTGTCCGGCTGCCAATTGCGGTGGTTGGACGGCGCGAGGGAGAACCACCACAGGGCGACAACCGCGAAACCGGCGAAGAGAACGAGGACGCGGCTGGGGCGGCGCCGAAGGAAGAAGAAAGCCCCAAGCATCAGGACGAGGTAAAGCACCGCGAGTGGAACGCGCAAACTTGCGATCTGAAAGTCAAAATAAAGAGCGGCGGTTGCCCATGCGGTCAAAAGAAAAGCAACAAATACCAGGAGAGCGAACAGGACCTTACGCAGCAAATGCAAGTCGCGGGTTCCTTCCTCGTGGAAAACGATTGAATCCAAGGGTAACGTCTATTAGAGCAGAGGTGGCGGTTTAAGCGAAATGAGAAGGGCCAACGGATTGTGTGGGGCAGGGATCGCGGAAAGTACTCTGGCGCGCCCGGAGAGATTCGAACTCCCGGCCTATTGCTCCGGAGGACTTGCCGCACAAGAAATCAACAACTTAGCTCCGTTTGCAGGGAGTGGGATTCGCTGGTATTTATAGGGTTTCGCAATCATCGCAACACTGCGTACCAAGCGCATACAAACGGCCAGTGGGCACAATTCTAGGCACAGTCGCGTGCACCACGAAGCCAAAGGCCGGACGAATTCTCAAGAAAGCCCCCTCACAATAGCTCGCGTAGCTCTCTATGCTCGCGTTTCAACTCTCAATGGCCAAGACCCTGAGATGCAGCTTTCCGAACTTCGGGAGTACGCTTCACGCCGCGGCTGGACCATCACCAGCGAGTACGTCGATCAGGGCGTGTCGGGCTCAAAAGAATCTCGGCCCAAACTGAACGAGTTGATGGCTGACGCTCATCGGCGGAAGTTCGATGCTGTACTTGTCTGGAAGATCGACCGCTTTGGTCGTTCGCTGAAGCACTTGGTAAACGCACTCGCAGACCTTTGCGCTTACGGCGTCGCGTATATAAGGTTCCGCGACAACCTCGACCTCAGCACCCCATCGGGTCGCCTCATGTTCCAGATCAGTGGTGCAATGGCGTAGTTCGAGCGGTCGCTCATCCAAGATCGCGTCAAAGCCGGCCTACGCAATGCTCGCGCCAAGGGGAAGAAGTTCGGCAGCCCTCGCGCCCAAGTTGATGCTGACCGAGTAGCTGCGTTGCGCGCTGACGGGCTTTCGTGATCCCAGGTATGCCGAAGCCTCAATGTGAGCAAAGGGAGCGCCCAGCGATCGGTTGCACGCTTTGTCGAAGCGTCCAGCGGAACTTAACCGGATCCCGAGGAAGACGCAGAACTGGCGCACTTTGGTCGGAATTGAATAAGCAGATTGCGGCGGGAATCTCGGCTTCGCAGACCGGTACGATTGCCCTGCGTAGCGGCGGAGTGCTTTTAGAGATTGGGCGGCAGTACCGGGACGACGAAATAAGTCGATGGAGGGTCAGTAGCTCTCGACCGCGTGGGATCGCCATCAGGCAAGGGCGGGCAACAAGCTCAGCGATGGCGCAGATCCAAGAAATACATTAAGCGTCGGCAGTCTTTACGTCTCTGAAACTCGCTCGCGTCGCGCGGCATGTCGCCGGATGGCGCTCCCAAGCCTGAGCCTGTGCATGGCCCTCAAACTCTGCCGGCCTCGCTCGCCTGAAGGGGCTCGGCGCTAATAATGATTAAGCGTTTGGCTTTGCGTATAAGACAACACAGTTCCTGCGCCCGAACTCATAGATCCTTTTTCCGTCAGCATGAGCTTCGTAACGGTCGAAGGAACGTTAAAGTAAAGCCTGACCTTGAATGTACTTCCTCGAGCCAGGTTTCCCGCAGCAATAGGAAGTATACGAAAAGCTTCTCGCCGGCCTTGTGGTCCTGCCGCAACACCACGTCCTGCTTCCGCTTCCAGCGGCGGTAGAGGACACAGAAGCGACTGTAGGAATAACCTTCCGCATTGGCCGTGTGGTATTCCTGCCAGAGCAACAGCAGGGTCAGGTTGCGATGGCTCCGCAACTCGTTTTCCATCTGCACGAAATCGGGCAGGGATTGTCGGTTGGCTGGGGCCGTCGGCTGCGAACGAAACAGCGCAACAAAAACGGTGATCGGAATCAACCAAAATTACTGATCGGGATGGACAAAATTCCCCAAGAAACACGCAGAACCCTATGACATAGGTACTAACAGGCGAAATATAGCCCAAAAAATACAGCCATGCTGTTTGGGTGGAAACGGAAGACATCTGCGTCCGGGTCGGGCGAAGAATCTGCAAACTTCGCCGGCCGCGGCCATGCCCCCCATCTTCATCTGCGGCGTAACGCGGTGCGCTGCTTCGCGTGCCTGCAACGTTCGGGCGCCCTCGTACTTGGACACGGCGGAATCGCCACAAGCCAACGTAGCGTGTTGTAGGGTAGTGTCTCAGTGTGAATTTGGCGGAGATAGGGGAGCCACTACCATGACCGACCCAACCTCTACTTGCGTGTGTTGGCGGCGATCTGTTCCAAGAGCTGAATCATCTTGTTCGTCTTGCGGATATAAAGCGTAGGAACGTATAGAACTAGCACCGCGATCAATACCAGAGAAGCAACAGGCACAAAAAACGCAATCATGGATGCCTCCAATTAAGGTGTTGAAAAACAAATGTTGGTAAGTTCGTGAGTTAGTATCCGCTCTCGGCAGATCACTGTCTGTGACGGCGGTCACCCCCAAAGCACGATTTCTTCCTGAGTGGGCGATTGGCCATGACCACAGTTAACGCCGTCCGTGCCGACGTTCAAGGGGCAACAAATTCAAATTTAGACACTACCCGCCGGTCTAGAATCGCGCCCGTATCCCGCTGCGCGTTCCGCCGTGTCCCAGCCTCACCACTCACCCAACGCCGCGCGGGTAAACATCAGCGCAAACCTGACGATTTAGAAGATGACAGCGGTGGGTCTGTTCTTCCCTTCTCATGACCTGCTACCGTCAGTCGGTGACGCTTAAACCCTTCTCTGATCTTGGGGAAGGGTTTTCTATTTCCCGGCTGCCGTGTTTGGGTTCAGCGCACGTCAGGCTCAGAGGAAAATCTCATGCCAATAATCCAAGCAAGAAAGCCCCGGGCGAGCAGGGGAGAAAAGCCGCATTAGCGCGTTGGGCGAAGGCGAAGCGCAAACCCAAGGTCTAACGCTGCGGGTTGCTTGGCGCGCGTGCTACGTCCGGGCGCCTGGTGGTACTCAGACCCGGTAGAATTGCAACAGGTCAACGTAGCGCGCTTATCGTGATGCCTTCCAGAAGCACATGTCCCCGGCGGTTCCCTCCACTCAGGCGAGGGTCGTGAATGCGGATTTCTTACGACATGGCGAGTAGCTGTTTAAAAAGTCCGTTTCTTCAACAAAGGAATGACCAGAAATGTATCCGCAGTTCGAGAAAATCGTTTATAGAGCATCCTGCTAAGTCTGCCAATTACGAGTGCCTCAATTGAATGATTCAGTCCACAGAGATCGGCGGAAATCCGAGAGGAAGGGAAAACATTATAAGCTGTTGAAGGCAATGAAGAACTCTGGCGCGCCCGGAGAGATTCGAACTCCCGGCCTATTGCTCCGGAGGCAATCGCTCTATCCAGCTGAGCTACGGGCGCGCTAGCAAAAATTATACACGCGGATGCCGGGCTGACGGGCGTTCCGTTACAATGTAAGGCGTTTTGCTGGATGAGTTTCCGAGTAGCTTGAGGTGAAGCATGCAGAACTGGAAGAAGGCAGTGGTGTTCGGATCGATTGGAGCGGGAGCCATGCTGATCCTGAGCGGGAGGCGGTCCGTGGGCATGGCCGTGGCGGCCGGCGGTTTGGCTGTGCTGGCGAGCGAGTATCCCGAAAAGTTTGAGGGCCTTTGGGAAGACGCCCCCGAATATCTGCACAAGGGCATGGAGATTTTCGCGACGCTGCAGAAGGTGGGTGCGGACTTCGCCGAGGACGCCGAGCGCCGCAGCGTAAATGCGTGGCGCGACATGCAGGCGCAGATGGGGGATTGAAGGGTGTTAACGTTTGCAGAATGAGGGGCCGCAATGCGGCCCCGTTTCTTATGGGACGGTTCTCGTCGGTCGCGGAGAAGACAAAACCAACCACAGATTTCCACGGATGACACGGATAGGACTAAGGCCGAAAGACCAACTGCGGCCGCGGATGTAGAGGAAGGCGGAAAGCGTCTGGCTATTCGATCCCCAATTGTTTGCGGGCGTCGGGGCTTAGGCGTTCCGGGGTCCACTGCGGATACCACACGATTTCGACGCTGGCGTTGGTAATTCCGGGGACGCTAAGTAGGCGGCGCTTGACGTCGTCGGTGATCTGCCCCGACGAGGGACAACCCTGCGCGGTGAGAGTCATTTCGACTTCCACATCTTCGCCCGTGGTATTGGCGACGTCGGTAGGCTTCACGCGAACCTCGTAGATCAGACCGAGATCGACAATGTTGACCGGGATTTCCGGGTCGAAACATTCCTTGAGTGCTGCGTAAACTTCTTCCTGCGTAACCGGCATGGTATCTGCTCCCGCAATAGTGTAGCGGTTTAGGGCAAGTTGCGTCTGGCGGGTAGCGCGATGCAACGACACGGGCGACTATCCGGCAAGGATTGGCAACTTGCGGATGCGCTTCTTGGTCGCAGCGTAGAGAGCGTTGCACAGCGCGGGTGCGAGCGGAGGCACGGGCGGCTCACCGATGCCGGTGGGAGCCTCGTGACTCTCGACGAAGTGGGTTTCAATCGCCGGGACCTGGTTCATGCGCAGGATCGGGTAGGTATCGAAGTTCGCCTGCTGAATCTGGCCGTGTTCGACTGTGATCTGGCCGCGCAGTGCCGCCGACAGTCCGAAGATGATGGCGCTGTGGAGTTGCTGCTCGAGAATGTTGGGGTTGATGACCTGTCCGCAATCGACAGCGACGACGACGCGCTCGACATGGGGATCGCCATCCTGCATGGTGATTTCGACGACTTCGGCGGCGTAAGTCCCAAAGCATCCGAAGGCGGCGATGCCGCGATGACGGCCAGCGGGGAGTGGACTTCCCCATCCGGATTTTTCGGCGACCAGTTGCAGTACACCGCGCAGGCGATCGGATCGCCACTTGGTGTCGAAGTAGGAGATCTCTTTGTCCTCGGCCAGCAGATGCAGCCGATACTGCAACGGATCCTTGCCGGCAGCGACGGCTAGTTCATCGAGAAAACCCTCGTTGGCGAAGGCCATCTGCGCGGCATAGACCGACCGCAGCCATCCCAGAGGAACGGCGCATGGCGGCGCGACATACTCGACGCTGAGGTTGGGGACCAGATAGAGGAAGGCAGCCTCGTCCTTCAGGTCGGGATCGATGCCGCCGTCGCCGGGTTGGCCCTTCTGGCCGGAGATGGTCGGCGAGATGAGGCGATGCGAAAATGCCACCGGCCAGCCCTGCGCGTCGAGGGTCGCGCTCAAGCGATGGACACTGGGTGGTCGGTAGGTGGAGAAGCGCATGTCGTCCTCGCGCGTCCACATGACCTTTACCGGAGAGTCTATCGCTTTCGAGACTAATGCTGCTTCCACCGCGTAGTCGTGCTCAAGGCGGCGGCCAAAGCCTCCACCGAGCAGGGTGACGTTGACGTGAACGGCCTCTGGCTTCAGTCCGACGGCGGTGGCCACGGAATCGCGAACATCCTGCGGGACTTGAGTAGGCGCCCAAACTTCGCACGACGTGCCGAGATAATGGGCAAAACAGTTTTCGGGCTCCATGGGAGCATGCGCCAGCATTGGCGTCTCGTACGTGGCTTCGAAGTGGACGCCCTTTGCACTGCTGACGTCACCAGCGCTTTGTAGCGACACGCTCTTGTCGCCGGCCGCCTTCCGCAGGACGTCGACGATAGCGGCGGTGTTCAGGTTTTGATTGGGGCCGTCGTCCCACGCGACCTTCAGCACTTTGCGACCTTGCAGAGCGGCGAAGACGGAGTCAGCGGCGATCGCGACGGCGGAGTCTCCGACTTTCACAACATGGGACACGCCGGAGACTTTGCGCACTTCGCCGTCGTCAAAGCTGGCAACTTTGCCTCCAATCACAGGGCAGCGCGCCAGAAATGCGTACTTCATTCCGGCGATGCGGAAGTCGATGCCGAACTCAGCGCTGCCATCCGTCTTGGGGGGCGTGTCAAGCCGCGGCGTGCTCTTGCCGACGAGCCTGTAGGCCGATGTTTCCTTAAGCTTGGGTTCCTTGGGGACGGGCAGTTTAGCGGCACTTCCCACCAGGTCGCCATAGCTGGTCCGCCGGTTGGACGCGGCGTGGATGACGAAGCCGTTCTCGGTGGCGCACTCGGCTGCGGGCACATCCCACTGCTGGGCGGCGGCCGTGACCAGCATCTCGCGGGCGGCGGCGCCGGCCTGGCGCATGGGGTCCCAGGTAGTCCGCACGCTGGCACTGCCTCCGGTGGACTGGTCGCCGAATAGCGTGCTCGCGCCAGCCTGTTCGATCACGATCTGCGACCAGTCGGCGTCGAGTTCTTCGGCGAGGATCATGGGCAACGCAGTACGCACGCCCTGTCCCATCTCCGAACGCGCCACAACCACGGTGACCTTGCCGTCGGGTGTGAGATGCAGGTAAGCGTTGGGGGTGAATGTGCGCTCTTCCACGGGATGAAGGCCATGATGCGGAATGTAGAAAGCCAGAACGAGGCCGGTGCCGGCAACGGCTCCGCCCACCAGAAACTGACGCCGTGAAATCGGGCTCATCGGCCACCTCCGCCAGTCGATGCCGCACGTTGGATGGCGCGGCGTATGCGGTGATAGGTACCGCAGCGGCAAAGATTGCCCGTCATCGCGTCGATGACTTCCTGCTCGGAGGGATGCGGGGTCTTCAACAACAACGCTGCAGCCTGCATGATTTGCCCGGACTGGCAGTAGCCGCACTGGGGAACATCTTCCGCGATCCAGGCTTGCTGCAAGGGGTGAGGCGCGGACTGTGACAGGCCCTCGATGGTGGTGACGGTTTTGCCAGCGGCCGCGGACACCGGGGTCACACAGGAACGCACCGCTTCGCCGTCCAGGTGGACGGTGCAGGCCCCGCAGAGTCCCGCACCGCATCCATACTTAGTGCCGGTCAGATCCAGCGTATCGCGCACGACCCAAAGCAGCGGCGTATCGGCCGGCACATCGATTTTGCGTTCGCCACCGTTGACTCGCAGAGTGATCTCGGACATAGGCATCCCATTTGCAGCAGGTATCGCACCCGATGGTAATGGATTTCGCGACAAACGCAAGCCGAGAACAAGGCTCAGACTTGTTGACGAAGCTCGCGAAAGAGTAAGCAGCCATGGGGATTGCGATCCTGAAAAAGTACATTGACATAGAATTACGATCGTAATATTATGCGCGAATGCGTTATCCACCCGAGCACAAGCGGGAGACCAGCGAGCGGATCCTGCACGCCGCGGGAAGACTGTTCCGGAAGCAGGGGTACGCGGCGACGGGCGTGGATGCAGTCATGGCATCGGCGGACCTGACCGCCGGCGCGTTCTACTCTCACTTTCGCTCCAAGCAACACCTGCTGGCCGAAGCGCTCGACCTTGTCTTCCGCGAATCGAAGAACGATCGACCGAAGCACCTGAGCAAGTTGCAGGGGCGGGATTGGATCCGCGCTTTCGCGAGGTTCTACCTCAGCAAGAAACACCGGGATACCCCCGACCGCGGATGCCCGGTGGCGGCCTTGGCCGGGGAAATCGGGAGGATTGGCGGCGAGTCACGCGCGGTCTTTGAACATCACATTCAGCGTATGCTCGACACCGTAGCGCAGCAGTTCGACGCCGCGTCACCGGACCGGGGGCGCGCGATCACCGCCGTGGCGCTGTGCCTCGGGGGACTGACGCTGGCCAGGGCGGTGAATGATCGTGAGTTGTCGGAGGAGATCCTCAGCACATGCCGGAACTCCGTGCTTGAGGAGAGCGCGAGGACGTAGGAGAACCGTACTTCCGCGGCGGCCTCAGAGATCGAAAGCGCGGAAAGTTTGGGCCTGGACGCATTTGACTTACAACTTCACATCGAAACCTCCGGGCGGAAGCCCGGTACGCATAAGGAGATGAACTATGTCGGACGAACTGCAAGTAATTTTGAGCACGTGGGATGCGGAAGCGAAGAAAACCGCGGCGATGCTGCGGGCGCTACCGATAGACCAGTATGATTTCCGGCCTGATCCGGGGGGACGATCGATGGGGGAGATGGCCTGGCACCTGGCCGAGATTGAGGGATACATGGGCTTTGGCATCGATCGGGGCTTGTTTGAGATGGGCGTCAGGCCTCCGGGGATCGAGCGGCCGAAAACCATAGAGGCGCTGGCCACGGGATATGAACGAATCCATGCGGAAGCGTTGGGAAAAGTTGGAAAGCTGACTGCGGCGGACCTGGATCGCAAGCTGATGTTTTTCACCGGCAACGAAATGACGATCCGCGAAATTCTGTGGTCGGCGCTCCTCCATCACCAGATTCATCATCGCGGCCAGCTCTCGGTTCTGTGCCGGCTGGCGGGCGGAGCGGCCCCGGGAACCTACGGGCCGAACAGGGAGGAGATGACGAAGTTTCGGGAGAAAGCGCAAGCTGCAAATTGAAGGGGACGTCCCGCACATTCGCGAACGGGCAGAGTGTGCGGGCGCGTGGATCCGGGCATCACGGCCTCGTGCGGGGTGGCTTAATATGGTGCGTTACTCGAACTAGTCATCTCGCAGGAGGCGATCATGAAAGCGATTCGCGTGCATGAATTTGGTGGTCCGGAAGTGATGAAACTGGAAGAGGTCGCTGATCTTGTCCCCGGGCCGGGGCAGGTGGTGGTGAGAGTGCATGCCGCCGGTGTAAATCCGGTAGAGAGCTACATTCGCACCGGCACCTACGCGATGAAGCCCAACCTGCCGTACACGCCCGGAAACGATGGGGCGGGCATAGTAACCGCAGTGGGGGCAGGAGTAACTCGCGTGAAACCGGGAGACCTGGTGTATATCTCAGCGGCTCTTACCGGAACTTACGCCGAACAGACTCTTTGCGTAGAAGCGCAGGTGCATCGCCTGCCGGAGAAAGTGAGCTTCGAGCAGGGAGCGGCCCTGGGAGTTGCCTTTGGCACCGCCTATCGCGGCCTGTTTCAGCGTGGCGATGCCAAGGCGGGCGAGACCGTGCTGGTGCACGGTGCCAGTGGCGGCGTGGGCACCGCGGCGGTGCAACTAGCGCGGGCGGCGGGCTTGACAGTGATCGGCACCGCCGGCAGCGATGAAGGGCTGAAGCTGGTGAAAGAGCAGGGCGCACACCACGTGCTAAGCCATTCGTCCGAGGGATACCTCGACGAGTTGATGAGGCTGACCGAGGGGCAGGGCGTGGACCTCATCCTGGAAATGCTGGCCAACAAGAACCTCGGGAAGGACCTGACGGTCTTGGCGAAAAAAGGCCGGGTGTCGGTGATTGGGAGTCGCGGCCCGATCGAGATCAATCCGCGGGACCTGATGGGACGCGAAGTCGACATACGCGGCTTGACCCTATGGGCCACCACGGAGGCGGAGTTCAAGCAGATGCACGCCGCCCTGGTAGCTGGACTGGAGAATGGAACGCTGCGACCCGTGATCGCGCAAAAGATTCCGTTGGCTGAGGCCCCACGGGCGCATGTCGAAGTGATGAAGCCGTCGGGCGCGTTGGGGAAGATCGTGCTGGTTATGGGGTAGGCGCAAGAAGCCGAAGCCAACCACGGAGTTCACGGAAGACACGAATAACCGTTGGCACAAAGTCAAAATCAGCCGCAGATTTGCACGGATTGCGCGGATCAAAATAACACCGAAAGCCACGGCGACCGCCGATTGCGTGCAGGACGTGGGTCGAGCGGGAGTTCACAACCCGAATGCACAAAGGCGCGGAGCCTTGGCGTGCTTCTTTCAGTCCCACCGTGATTAGCAAGAAGGTTCGCCATGAGAAGCGCACCGGCGATCGGGAGTCCAGAATCATACAATCGAACTATGAGGCGTGCGAGATGTTCGCGGGCGTGGGCGGCAAATGCTGCGTTAGGCCTGGCCACGTGTCTCACATTGTGGGATACAGCGCTCGGGCAGGCTAGCGCGAAGGTCGCCGGCGACTCATCATTGCAGCAGGCAGTCACACACGCGATGGCGGGACGGAACGGCACAGCGGTCGTCGTCGATGTGCACTCGGGACAGATTCTCGCAGCTCATAGGCTTGATGTAGCCGCGCGACGACTGGTGCGTCCGGGATCGAGCATCAAGACGTTCACACTGCTGGCGCTGCTCGATGCAGGAAAGGTTGATGCCAGCACAGCCCTCGTCTGCAAGCGGCCACTCACCGTTGGCGGCCATCGGCTTGACTGTCCACATCCCGTAACGCGGCAACCTCTGTACCCTCCCGCAGCTCTGGCCTACTCGTGCAATTGGTATTTCACGCAGGTGGCCACCCGGATAACGCCAGAGCAATTGCGTGCTGGTTTCATCCACGACGGATTCACCTCAGGCACAGGTCTTGCAGAGAACGAGGCGGCGGGAACCGTGGAGTTGGCGCAGAGCCCTGAGCAATTGCAATTGGAGGCCATCGGCGAATGGGGGATCGTGGTCACGCCGCTGGAGTTGCTGCGGGCCTATCGCAATCTGGCCCTGTTGGCATCGGGGAACAGCGACGCGAAGTTGGCGCTCGTATTTGCCGGGTTAGAAGGATCCGCTGCTTACGGGATGGGCCACCTTGCACAGCCCAGTTCGGCGATCAAGGTTGCGGCAAAGACCGGGACCGCACTCTCTGACGAAGGCGCCTGGACCCACGCCTGGCTCGCCGGATATGTACCGGCCAATGATCCCGAGATTGTGCTGGTGGTGTTTCTCGAGAAGGGCCGCGGCGGGGTTGACGCCGCCAATATCGCGCGCGCAATCTTCACTGCCTATGCGACGTCGCGCTCGACAACTTCACGCCAGCCGACAGCGGGCGGGGCGCGATGAGACGACCGTGCCTTGCCCTGAGCGCGCTGTTGCTTCTGTCGATCGCTGGAGACGCACAATTCAACGGACCTTCGCAGAGCAATTCGAAAGCCGTAACGAACAGCGCCCGCGGATTTCCCCAAACCGTGCGCGTCCGACTATGGTACTTGCGCCCGCCTCGCGAGTTGAAGCTGCGCGCCGGAATGGGGCAGGCTCACTTCCGCAAGTGTGCAGGCTGTGCCGAGAATGTGCTCACCGCCCTCGCAATCCGCGCTGTCGGGTCGAAGATTCAGATCGATGGCGACAAGGGCGACCCGTCTGAGCTTCGCATCAGCGGAGTATTTCAGATCAGCGCGCCTGATGCGTTTCCGCTGCGAGCTGACTTCCCGGTTGAGATACGAGCCAGCGAGGGACATCTGCTGGTCACGGCCTCCATGCCGATGGAGGAGTACCTTGCGGGCGTGCTGGCAGGCGAGACGGGGAACTTCAAGTCCGACGAGGCGCTGAAGGCCATGGCGGTCGCGGCGCGCACGTATGCCATGCGCTTTGGCAGCCGGCACGCTGTGGATGGTTTTGATTTCTGCGATTCCACGCATTGCCAGAATCTGCGTCTGGCAGACGTCGATGGGCGGCTGCGGCGAATCGTCGATTCCACCGTAGGTGAAGTGCTGTGGTATGACGGCGAGCCGGCCGCAACCTACTATCACGCGAACTGCGGCGGAATCACCGAAGACGGCCACTACGTTCTCGGCAACGACGAGCAGCGCGCGCCGTACCTGAAGCAGCACGCGGACACATACTGCATACGCGGCGGCGGGAACCAGTGGCGTAGCGAAGTCAGTAAGCGTGATCTGCAGCGCGCGCTGGCCGCAGAGGGAGTGAATGTTCCGGGGCAATTGCGCGCGGTGGCAGTGCTGAATCGCACGGCCAGCGGCCGGGTCGAGTTCCTGACCGTGACGGGCAGCCGGAGCATCACGGTGCCGGCGCTGACGTTTCGCTTCGCGATCGGGCGCAACATCGGATGGGACCGGCTGAAGAGCAATTGGTACGAGGTGGGCGGCCTGGGCGACCACATTGCGTTTCACGGACGCGGATCGGGACACGGCGTGGGACTGTGCCAGGTGGGCGCGGAAGTCATGGGCGACGAGGGGCGCTCGTATCGCGAGATCCTCAGCTTTTATTATCCCGGCACGAAACTGGGCGTGGGAGCACAAGGCACAAAGTGGCAGCAACTGGGCAGCGAGGATGTTGAGTTGTCAACCACGCGTCCGGAACGTGACCGCACGCTGGTACCGTTGGCGACACGGCTGATGCACGAAGCCGAGGAGAGCTCGGGATTGGTGTATAGCGGTGCGCCGAAGATGAAGGTGTACCCCACGGTGGCGGCGTTTCGCGATGGAACCGGAGAACCGGGATGGGTGGCGGCGTCAACCCGCGGACGTACGATCCGGCTGCAGCCTACTGATGTGTTGCGCGATGCGGGCACGCTGGAGAGCACGCTGCGTCACGAGTTGCTGCACATACTGGTGGAGTCGCATGCGAAGCCGGGGACGCCGTTGTGGTATCGCGAAGGATTGGTGTTGTACCTTGCGCAGCCTCGTGGCGGAACGCCAGGGAGTGGGGCGTTTGACAGTGTGGTGGCGCTGGAGAAGGCGTTACGGGCTCCGGCGAGCGAGGAGGAATTGCGGCAGGCGTACGCGGAGGCGCGGGCGCGAGTTGCGAAGTTAGCGCGAGAACATGGGAAAGAGACCGTGCTCGATTGGTTGCAGAGTGGGATGCCTGCGCAGTAGGCAGTTTCGAGTAAATGCAGATTCTTCCTGAATAGCTCCCATCCTAGCGCCACAAACGGGCGCTAGGATGGGGCACCGGCATTTTCGAGTTTAGAGTAAATACGGTTTCTTCGCACGAAAAGGGGTCCTTCGACTCGTCGCTCCGCTCCTCGCAGGATGACAACGTAACGATCAAGCAGGTAATTCTAGAGCGGGTCTTCGTGGTTGGTGTGGGTCGCGGTTATCCAAACTACGACGAGGAACGCGGTGACACCGATTGTGTATGCGACAAGGAAGCGCAGTCCCATGCTCCAAGCCTGCTGGCGGATGGTTTGCAAGTCGGGAATCCACCAGACCAGTTTGTACGGAATGTAAACGCCAGTTCCCAGCAGAAGACAGAAGCAGAGCCAGTACATGGGCTGTTTCCACACGCGGCGCGAGCGCACGATGTGTTCGGGCTTGAATCCCACGGCTGAGACGGTGGTGGCGATTGGCAGCCACAGCGCAGGCATTACGAATCCCACCAACAAAAGTAGGAGCCAGTTCACGTCGTTCATGATGTTGCGAGGCGACGGACCGGCGTTGAGCTTCTGGCGGAGCCACACCGCAAATTGCGGAACGTAGTTACGCAGGCTCAGCAGCAACCACGCGAACACGATGAACACCAAGACCCACAGAGCTAGCGCCGGAACATGGCGCATCGCTCGACGATAGGCGCGCCAGACGGTACCCGCTTTGCGAAACTCCGCGATTCTGAGACACGCAAAAGTGCCGGCGCGCAACCATAGCACCAGTGCCACCACAATCACGGCCAGCATGGCCGAACCTGCTACTTGCCAGACGCGCGCGTCGGGAATCAGCAGCCAGAAGTAACCGGCGGCCAGCACAACAGCGTTGGCCACGAAGTTCAGCAGCCAGAGCTTGAAGATGCCGGTGCGGTTTGTCTTCGATTCGGTCGTAGTCATTTCACCGTCACCGTGGCCGCGTCACTGGTGGACAGGTATTGCGGCTGATACATGGGCTCCACTCGCGTGGGACTGACACGGAAGACGCCGGGGTTCACCACCTTGAGCAAGTATATGTATTCGGCCTGACCCCGCGGGAAACGGTAATTAAAGAACGTGGTTCGGTCACCGCGCAACTCGCGATGACTGCTCCAGCGATTCGTCCACCAGGGCGGTTGCTGATCGAGTTGGTAGAGATCGTCGCGCGCGATGGACTCGGTGCCGGAAGGAATCGGGTCCTCGATCATAAGGTACTTCCAGTCACTGCCGCCGACGGTGATGCGCACGGCAAGCGTGTCGCCCACTTGCAACGGTCCCGAGAGTCTGTCGAGATGGTAGATCAACCTGTCGCCAGTCTGTTGCGGCGTCAGCTTGTAGTACTCGCGGACGGTGCTGAGTTGGAAGCTGCCCGTGTTCACGACGTTCGGCTGGCTGGAATAGTATTCGCCACGGACCGACCAGTACATGCGTCCCGCGCCGGCCTTCACCAGACGAACTTGATTTGCGCCCGGGGCGAGTTGCGCTTCGGCCACAGTGACCGCGGTCGCGGGAGCGGTAGCGTCAGCGGCGGTGAATTTCTTTGTGGCCACGGTCTTGCCATTCACCTGCACATCCACGCTGAAGTTGGGCTTGAGCTCCTGCGTGCGCTCGAGGTAATCGGTGAGTCCGTAAATCACCATGGCAGTCTGCTGGGTGGACTCCCAGTAGTAGCCCTCGCTGCGGTGATTGACCAGATAGAGCGCGGCCTTGGACAACAAAGGGCTCTGAGGATCCACACGATCCAGCAGCCGTAAAGCAAACGCCGTGGCTTGCGGCGTGGTGTCGCCGTAGAAGTCCATCAGGTTGTTGGTGTCAGTGGGCCACCAGGCTTGCGCACTATCCTGCTTGGCGTCGGACGTCAACTGCTTCACTAGATCGTTGGCGCAAGGGTCGTTGATCTGCACCATGGCGAGTCCGAGCAGAGCCTCTCCATACGCAGTGAGTGTGGATCGCTGGTTCCACACAGAGTCGACAATTGTGACATTGGAGTCGGTGCCACTGAGCACCAATGCATACGCCATGTATGCGCGCAGGTCGGTCTTTACCGCCGCCGAGCGGGTGAACTCCGGCAGCAGCCATTTGCGGGCGCGGTCGATACGGTCCTGCTCGACGTCGTAGCCGGCGGACTTGGCCTGAGCGAGTCCGGCGAGCACGTAGGCGGTCATGAAGGGCTGGCTGTCGTCAGTCTGCCACCATCCCCAGCCACCATCGGGATGCTGATACTGGTAGAGGCGATCGAGTCCGGCCTGCACCTGCTTGTTGAGCGTTTGCGGATCGATGTTCATTCCCACGCCGAGCTTCTTCATGGCATCGGCCACCAGCACGTCAGGCAAGAAACTCGACATGGTCTGCTCGGTGCATCCGTAGGGAAACGACGTGAGGAAGTCGAGGGCGGCAAAGACCGTGCCTGCGATCGAAGGCGTCAATTCAACGGTGAGTTTGCGTGTCCCAGTTTCGGCACCTGCGGGGAAGGCAATCTGCTGCGAGACATCGCTGTTTCCTGCCCCCGCGATCGATCCGGATTTCGCGATGGCGAGTTTCACGCCGAAAGGAATCACCGGCAGCGTCAGTTCCATGGCATCGCTCTCGACATCGGTGAGGGCCTTGCCCAGCACCTTGGCGGAATCAACATCGAGCACACGCACACGATAATCAACCTTGACCACGCCGCGGCTGGGCACCGGAACGTCTCTGGTCGTACCGTCGATAACCTCCAGTCCGGTGAAGTCCATGGAGACATGCGCCGTTCTTCCCGTGGGCAGATAGTTCTGCACGATCGTGGAGAGGGTGATCTGGTCGCCACGGCGGAAGAAGCGCGGCACCACGAGGCGCACCATCAGGTTCTTGCGCACAATGGTGTTCTCGACGGCGCTGCCCACCTTGGTATCTTGCGTAACGCCACGCGTGGTGGCGCGCCACGAGGTGATGGCATCGGGATAGTCGAACTTGACGGTCGCCTGTCCACTGCTGTCGGTGCGAACATCGGCCACCCAGAAGGCGGTGTCGGGGAAGGCCTTACGGATCTTGGGCTGCACCAGACGCTCGGGCTTGACTTGGGCGAGCGCGGTCGAGGTGCGGGACGCGCCGCCGGGCGCGCTCGCCAACTGCATAACGCGCTTGCCGGCTTGCCCACTGAAGTAGTAGGTCAGCGAACTGTCGGTGCTGACCTTGGAGTATACCGTCCCGTAGAAAGCCGAAACAATGCTGCCTACCGACTCGGGCTCGATGGCGTAGATCGCCTCGTCGACCACGCCCAGACTGAATTCGGCTGAGACTGGATTGCCGCTAGAGTCTTTGGCCCTGATGGTGAAGGCGCCGGGCTGTCCGGGCTGATACTGCGGCTTCGAAGGCTGCAGGTCCACCTTGAGTACATGCTTGGTGGGCGGCACGGAGAGGCTCTTGTTGCCCTGGTAAAGCTTGCTGCCGCGAATGAAGACCGCCGAGACATAGAAGTTTGGCGCGAACTCGGGCTGAATAGGAACATCGACAGTAATGCTGCCGCCGCTGCTCTTGATGACTTGTGCGGAGTAGAGTCCATTGCCTTCGGCGGTGACCAGCACGGAAGCCGGCTCCTTGCCGGTGACGATCAGCACGTGCGCGATGTCGCCCGGCGCGTAGGACTTCTTGTCGGCGACGATCTGGATGTGTTCTTGCGTGGTGCCGCTCCACCACGGACTTTCACCCGGGGCCCACAGGTACGCCGTGTCTTCGACTTCACGCTTCTCCGGCGTGACGGCAGTGATGCGAACGCGGAATTCTCCCGCCTCTGGAATGGTGAATTGCACCTGGCCTGTCCCGCTGGCTTCGGTCTGGCCCTGCGCGGTCGAAATAGATTCGCCCAAACGCTTCTGCCAGTTCCAACGGCTGAACTCGGCCCGGAACGCAGTAGCGATGGGCTTCTTGTCGTAGTCCTGTGCGGACACGTTGATGATGGCAGTGCCACCCTTGGAATACACATAGGAGTTGGGCTGGGCCGTCAGGAAGAAGCTGCCGTAGGTCGCGAGTGCGAATCCATGGCCTGAGATTTCGCGATTACCTTCGTCCGTGACGCGCGCCTCAATGCGATACGTCAAATCCTGCTTCGTCTTGTTGTCAACGCGGGTCGGAATGGTAATTTGCAGCTTGCCGTCGGCGCCGAGCGTGCCACTCTTCTCTGTCTCCTGATCGCCACCGTAGGTGTCAGCCTCGCCCCGCCCTCCATCACCCGCGCCGTAGCCTTCGTCACCAGTGTCGGCTTCGGACTCGTAGCGTCCCATGGGCCAGTACGTCGAGGTGTGCACCACCCACTTCACCTTGGCGTTGGCGACCGGCTCACCAAAGTAATAACGCGCATCGATGGTCGCCTTGATCGGTTGTCCCTGCACTACGTGCGGAGTCTGAGCGACCACCTTCACGGCATACTCGGGCTTTTTGTAGTCCTGCACGGAGAAGCGCGTGCCTTCGACGTAGCGCTCGCCGGACTGCATCGACAGGTAGTAGAAGCCGAGGTTGGCGTCAGCGGGGATGACATAGTCCCAGTGCGACGTGCCCATGTCGGAGAGTTTCACGGTCTGCTGCCAGATGGGTTGATAGGTACGCGGATCGCGCAACTCGAGACGAAGGTCGCGCGGTTGCGGAATCGAGTAGCCGCCCGGGTTCTCGGAACGCACGATGGTTCTGAAGTGCACAGTATCGCCGGGCCGGTAAACTGGGCGGTCGGTGTATGTATAACCGCGCAGGTTGCGGTCGGAAGCGGAGCCGAGGTTCCATGCGCCGGGGGTGCTGACCGCAAACTGGTCGTTGTAAGTCACTAGTACGGCGACGTTCTCGGGTTTGTCCTGCGTCACCGTTGTGTCCATCAGTCCCTGCTGGTCGGTTGGCTTCGAGGCAATTTCCTTCTGATCGATCCAGAGTCGGGTCATCGCTCCGACGATGAGGTCGCCGGAGTGGCGATCGACCACATAGCTCAACAGGCGGCCGGGCGCGGCCTTAGTGATGACGGCGATTTCGGTGACCACGACGACGGTGTAGGCGCGCAGCGTGCCCTCGGTGGCCTCGACGAGGTAAATGCCCTTCTCGCCGACGGGCACGGTGACCTTTTGGCTCTGCCAGCGCTCGCCGGGCAGAACCGTCCATTTCCACGTCGAAACAAGCTGCTGCTGGTTGAGGACGGGCACCTGCGCGTATTCGTCAACCTGGGGGCCTCTTTTCTGAGGTGCGGCTTCTTCCATTCGCCACAAGCGAATCCGGTGGCGCGAGTCGGGCGAGAATTGGGCGCGGATGAAGTCACGGATCCAGGCCCAGATGCGATGCTTCCAGGCATGAAAACGCTCGAGCCAGGTATGCGCCTGTTTGGGCATGCGCGGCGCCTGGCCGCCGAAGCTGTGCATCTCCTGTAACTGGGTGAAGAACTTGATGGGGTCGTTGACCCGGTAAACGCGAAACTGCAGCGCGCTGACGTTGTGCGAATAGACCGCGACCTCGACTTTTTCCCCGGGCAGGTAGGTGCGGTCGCTGGTGAGCGAGAAGTAGGGTTGGACGTCCTGCTCCTGCGCGAGCAGGGGCGACAACAGAGCATGAAGGAGAAGAACGGCGAAGATGGCGCGCTGCCTCCGCATCAGTCGGCTCCTCGCAGAATGTTCCAGCGATAGACCCCGAGGAATCCGGGATTGGACGGAATGGGCCGCCAGCGCGGGTCAGGAAAATTCAACAGTTGCGCAACCGTTGGACGACGAACCTCGCCGTGAGATTTGCCGATCGGTCCGGTGTGGTAGATCACCAACGGTTCGCGTCCCGGTTCGATCTGGCTGCGAGCGAGAAATATCATGGCGTGAAACGGCAGCGACTGGCCGGGCTGCCGGAAGAACAGCAGGTCGCCGGGGCGGGCGCGGCTGATGTCGCGTCCTACCAAGTAGGAGTTGTTCCGCCAGAGGGTTTTGGCGTCGGCGAATTGGGCGAACGCGCCGTCGGTGAGGTCGTCGGACACAAAACTTCCGTCGCGAACGCGAAACAGTGCTGCACCGAGCGGCGTGTAGGGATATTGATATTGGCGAATGTCGTCTGCTGAGGGCGCGACGGTCAGAGCGGCCGACTTCGCCCAAGCGGAATCATGCTGGCGCAGGGCCTCGCGATAGGCATAACGGAGCAGCGCCGCACAGTCGTCGATTCCGGCAGGCGAGTTGTGGCTGCGATAATACTGCGCCTCCGTCAGCAAGGTGAACCAGCGGCGAAAGGCAGCGCGATCGGCGGGATCATGCAGACGCAGGAAGTCTGGTGTACCATCTCCCACAGAGTCAGACACGTCGAGAGTCGTGCGCAGCGTAACTTGCCGAGGCGCGAAGCCCGGCGCGGTGAGTTGGATTCTGGTTTCACCGGGGAGCACGCCTGTGCGCAAGGTAATGACTGCGGAGTCGTGATCAACGGCGACGGAGTCCAAGGCAGCGCGATGCGGGTCTTCGACTTCGACGCGCAGTCCTCGAAGATCGCGGCCGGTACTAGAGTGGATTGTGATTTCTGTCGACGCGAAACCGTCGGCGGGAAGAACTGTCTGCGACGCCTGTACTAGCATGGCAGCAGGCGTAAGGACGTGGTGCACGGTGAAAGCGCAGATCATGGTGACGATCGCGACTACCGCCAGCACTGCCAACCAGCGAGGCACGCCGCGCATGAATCGTCACCCTCCGCGGAACGAGCGGATTATAACGCAGTGGAAGACGATTCACCACAGAGGCACAGAGTCATAGAGGGCCGCGAATTAGTAGCGTTAAGCAGGGATTTACAAGGATACTCACGGATCAGAATAAAGCTGAAAACCTCCTGAATAATCCGTGGTGATCCTTGAGATCCGTGGCTAAGCGGTTCTGGCTTTCTCCGCCAGCGCGCGTAGTTCGGTCAGCAGACGCTCAACTTCTTCCGCCGTGTTGTAGTGCGCCAGACCGATGCGCAGCATGCCTCCGCTTTGCTGCACGCCGAGACGCTCGGCCAGGTTGATGGCGTAGTAGTTGCCGTCCCAGGTAAAGATTCCGCGCTCGCCCAGACGCTCGGCGAGTTCGCGTGGAGTATAGCTTTCCATGCGAATAGCAACGGTCGGCGTGCGCTGATCGAACTTCGCCGGGTCCGTAATGCCGTAAAACGTGAGGCCCGGGATGGCCAGCAGTCCGCTGATGAGTTGCGCGGCCAGTTCGCGCTCGTGCTGCTGGAAAACTTCGTATGCCGCGACGATCGCCTCGCGGCGGGAGTGGACTTCGGAGCTGTGATGGCGTCCGACATCGGCGATGTAGTCGATAGCGGCGGTCACTCCTGCCATACACTCGTGGTTCTGCGTGCCGGTCTCCCAGCGGTCGGGAAGCTTTTCGCTGCGGACACGTAACTTGTAGGGGCGCAGGCGCTGCAACTGTTCGCGCTTGCCGTAGAGGATTCCCTGGTGCGGACCGAAGAATTTGTAGCTGGAGCAGGCTAGGAAGTCAGTGTCGATGGCCTTTACGTCGATGAGCCCGTGAGGAGCGTAGTGCACCGCGTCAATGAACGTCACGGCCCCGACGTCGTGAGCGAGACGAACGGCCTCCTGAACGTCGCAGATGGTGCCAACAGCGTTCGCTGCCCAACCCACCGCCACCAGGCGCGTGTTGCGGCGAATCTTGGCCTGCAAATCGAACATGTCGATGGTGCAGTCGGCGGCTTTAATGTCGGCCGTACGTACTTTTGCGCCGCGCTCCTCGAGGCAGACCCAGGGGGAGACGTTGGCGTCGTGGTCGAGGCAGGTGACCAGCAACTCGTCGCCACTTTTCAGGTCGCGGCCGATGGCGCGGCTCAACGCAAAAGTCAGCGTCGTCATGTTTGCGCCGAAGACGACTTCGTCGGGCGAGCAGTTGAATAAGTCGGACATGGCCTGGTGCGCCTGCTCGACGATCAGGTCGCTGCGCTGGCTGGTGAGAAACGCTCCGCCGAGGTTGGCATTCCACTTCGACAGGTATTCGGAGATGGCGTCGATCACCTGCTGCGGAACTTGGGTTCCGCCGGGCGCGTCGAAGAAGACGGCAGGCTGGCCGTTGACCGTCTGGCGCAGCGCAGGAAACTGCTGCCGTACCCAGTCGACATCGAGTCTGCTGATTGTGGGGGCGATATTGGCACTTGAGGACATGCTTATGAACTCCTGACCGCGTTGACAAAGTCCGAGAGCATTCCGTAGGCCGTGGCTTCCGGTCCGGGATCGCGCTCGCTGATGATCAACTCCTTAAAGATATCGGTTTCGAAGGCGATTAGGAGTGATGTGCCGCGTACCTGAGCCAGCGGATCGTCGAGTTTGAGATTTTCCGGCGCTACCGAGGCCGCGATGCTGCCGTCGGACTGTCGCCGGGCGCGACTGACCAATCTCCACGCTTCGCCGTTTTCGTGGGCTCGGTGCAACTGCTCGGGGGTAATGCCGCGAATACCCCGCCGCGTCACATCGGCCAGCTTGAGGCTGGCACCCATGAGCACGTTAGCGACTTCCACGACCTTGACGGCGGCGTCGATGCCATCGATGTCAGCGGAAGGATCGGATTCGGCGACACCAAGACGCAGCGCTTGGGCAATGGCGTCGTCGACACTCTTGCCAGCTTGCATGGCTTCGAGGATGACGGTCGTAGTGGAATTGATGACGCCGCGAAATCCGAGAATTTCTATTGCCGGCAACGCCGATCGAAAAAGCGAGAAGACGGGAGCACCGTCCATCATGGCGGACTCGAAGTAGAAGCGCCGCCCTTTGGACTCTGCCAATTGGGTCAGTTCGCGATAGGCATGCAGCACCGGGCCCTTGTTGGCGCTGATGGCGTGGGCTCCGGACTCAAGCGCAGCGCGAATGTGGGTAATGGCAGGCTCGCCAGTTTCAGCGTTGAGGGAACTGGCTTCGAAGAGCGCATCGGTCTTGGCGGCGCGAAGCCAGTCCGCAAGATCGATGGCTGTCCTCGCCTCGGAGAAATCGCCGGCCAACAGCTTCTCAGGGGTGAAGCCACCTGGAGCGACCAGCCACCCGAGGCGGCGCGAGGCCACTCCCGTCACGCCAAAGCCAATGCCATAGCGGTCGGTAAGCTCCTGCCGTTTGCGCTGCAGGAGCGCCACCAGGGCCGAGCCAACATTGCCCAAGCCGACGATGCATAAGTTGTAAGTGCGGATGTGGATGTCTCCCCGTATCACTGAAGGCGCTCGAACCATTGTAATCAGCATCCGCATCGCACACGAGATTTGCCGTCGAAACTACAATGGATCAGGATCGGGCTTATGCGAGACGATGAAATCCTGAAACTGGTCAAACTCGGTCATACCGCGATCTGGGCCGTCATGGCAACAGCGATCATGGCCGTTCCCGTTGCCGCAATGCTGGGCCGCTTCCGCCTGGCGGGATGGCTCACCGCTTTAATCGTGGCGGAGTGCATGGTGCTTCTGCTGAACCGAGGACGCTGTCCACTCACTGATCTTGCGGCCCGATTCACTCCAGATCGCAACGCAAATTTCGACATCTTCCTGCCGCACTGGCTTGCGCAGAACAACAAAGCGATCTTCGGAAGTCTTTTTGTTGCCGGAGAGCTTGTTTGGCTGCGGCGGTTGATCAGCTGCTAGACCCAGTCCGAGTCCTGCCTCGTGGCGTGCGTATCCCCAGATAGAAATGGCGCCACCCGAAGGTGGCGCCATTGGTTAATGCAGTTCGTCGGATCTTACTTGCCGCCAAAGGTGAAGTTCACGCCGGCGAAATACTTGAAGTTGTTCTGGCTGCCGGTGTAGTTGGTGCCATTGATACCGAAGCGGGTGTACAGGTAATCCACTTCAACCGGGCGCAACTGGATGCGCGGGGTCAGAGCATAATCGAGACCGCCGCCGAACTGCATGGCAAAAGCATTATTGTTGCTGCTTGCCGACACGAGTCCGGTCTGGGCGGTGTAAATCTGGCCGTAGAGGTTACTGTGCGCCGCACCAAACAGAGCTTCTCCGAAGGGCTGCAACTTGCCGGAGTGCTTCTTGATTTGGGGGCCGAACATGTAGGTGAATACGTTGCCGTTCGCCTGGCCGGCATAGCCAAGGTTGGTCAACTGATTTTTCAGGCCGCTGCCCTGGGTGTAGCCCGCGAAGTCGGCCTTGATGCCGATCCAGGGGGTCACGTTGTACACAAAGCCGCCGCCACCACCGAAGATGTTGAAGCTGGTAAGCTGCGTGATGCCGGGGTGAACGTTGACGAACGAAAAGCCCACTGGAACTTCGAACTTCGGGTAATCCTGCGCTACTGCAGCCATGCTGACCAAGAGCGCAAATGCGATAACAACAATCCACTTCTTCATTGTTTACCTCTCCTCTTCAACTTGAACTTGCTCCACAGCTCCCCATAATCAGTTCGACCCATCCACTAAAAATTTTTAGTGGGGACAGGCGTGGGGCTCGTTCGAAGCAGGCTCGCCTATCGGTCTTACGAAACCGATTCAGGAGCCACACTCATTAACTCCGCTTTTCGAAGATTGTTGCCCGCAACTATTTGCCACGAATGGGGTTAAAGGCAGCCAACTGTAACAACTGGGGTGTGAAGTGCGTGTCGCAAGGGACTAGTTGCTTGAAGTTTTTCCCCCTGTTCTGGTCATCGGCCACTGGATGACGATGCCGCGCAACCGGTGCGGTTCCGGCTCGGTTATAATCTCCAGTCAAGCTGAGTCCACGAAGTCCATTGATTTCCATCGCAAAAGTGGCCGGGCAGCATCTGACAAGCAATCCACTCCGCTACGAAAACAAGGAGCGCCTCGATGGCCATCAACGCAAGTGAATCAATCTGGTGCAACGGCAAGCTGATCCCATGGGATGACGCGAAGCTGCATGTGATGGCCCACGTCATCAACTACGGCTCATCGGTGTTTGAGGGCATCCGCTGCTATCAGACGCCGAAAGGCCCTGCGATCTTCCGCCTGCTCGACCACACGCAGCGGCTACTGGATTCAGCCAAGGTGTACAGGATCGATGTGGATTACACCGTCGAAGAGTTGATACAAGCGACGTTGGAGGTGGTTGCCGCGAACAAGGTTTCGCCCTGCTACATCCGTCCCATCATTTTGCGCGGATATGGGACGGTGGGTGTCGATCCGGCAGGGTCGCCCACCGATGTGTATATCGTCAACTACGCCTGGGGTAAGTATCTGGGGGGCGAAGGCGACGAAGGCGTCGATGTGTGCGTGTCCTCGTGGAGCCGGCTGGCTCCCAACACTATGCCGACCATGGCCAAGGCTGGCGCCAATTACATGAACTCGCAACTCATCAAGATGGAAGCCATTGCGAATGGCTACAGCGAGGGAATCGCACTGGACGTCAACGGCTATGTCAGCGAAGGCTCGGGTGAGAATGTTTTCGTGGTACATAAAGACCGCATCTACACGCCGCCACTGGGCAACAGCGTGCTGCCGGGCATTACGCGGAATTCCGTGTTGCACATCGCCCAGGATCTTGGAATTCCGACCATAGAGCAAGTATTACCTCGCGAGATGCTGTATCTGGCCGATGAAGTCTTCTTCAGCGGGACGGCGGCCGAAATCACTCCCATCCGCTCCGTGGACAGGATCAAGGTGGGCAACGGTACGGTGGGTCCGATCACCCGGACGATTCGCTCGGAGTTCTACTCCATCGTGAACGGTCAAGCTGAAGACCGGCATGGCTGGCTGACGCCGGTGCCGATGAAGCAGCCGGTCGCCGTCTAGAACTCGACAACATTCGTGGCAAGAAGAAGAGCGCAACGCATGCGCCCTTTTTGCTGCTCGTGAAATTGACGAACTTCGGCGGATTCGAGACCTTCACATAACCAACGTCCGTCCCGACGCAATGCAAACCGGCCGACGCTGCTATTTAACCTGCAACGACTCCAGGTAGGCGGTCAGGTTGCGTATACGGAGCTGAACTTCAGCTTTGCTGTGACCGCCGATTGACATGAAGATCGGTCCCCACACAGGCATGTCCTTGCTGCCGTGGGCAGGCGTCAGGGCATCACCCTGAATCACCGCCGCCACGTGCGCGGCTGGAAACGTTCCGCCGTTCTTCACGGTCAGCGTGGTCAGGTTGGTCGTGGGCATCTTCAGTGCCGGGGCGGCAGGTCCATCGCCCTTCGCGTCGTTACCGTGGCAGGATGCGCAATACGCATTGAACATCTCCTTCCCGGAGGACGGAGTCGTGTAGGGAGCAGGAACATGCTTGATGGCAGGCGTGTTTGACTGCGGGGTTGCCGCGGCAGGCGCCGTCTGGGCGCTCATCCCAAGGGAACCAATCAGCAGGACTATTGCCGTCAGGCACAGGATACGGGAGGACATAATTGCCTTCTTTCCAAATCGATAGTGATCAATACCTTCCAATATCAACTGCCCGCGCGAAGTGGTCAACGACGGGCGTCACAAGTAACGGGTGACAAAATATCACAATTTCCCGATTTGGGAATTTTGCATTGATCAAGATATCTCAGAGAAAGCCGCCGCGGCGCGAAATCTGGCACTCCCGCTTTAGACCACCATGGTCTTCAACTCGGGACTGACAATCAGCGGAGCCTCGGTGGCGCGCTGAACGTCTTCCACGCTCAGGCCGGGCGCGAGTTCGTCCAATACCAGCCCTGATTGGGTGACGCGAATGTAGGCCATTTCGGTCGCGATGTTGTGGACGACGCGCAGTCCGGTGATGGGCAGGGTGCACCGCCTCAGGATCTTGGGAGCGCCGTCGCGCGTGGTGTGCTCCATGGCAACGATTACGCGACGGGCACTGGCGACCAAGTCCATTGCCCCTCCCATGCCCTTGACCATCTTGCCGGGGATCATCCAGTTGGCGAGGTTGCCTTCCTCGTCCACCTCCATTGCACCAAGGACGCTGAGATCGATGTGGCCGCCGCGAATCATGGCGAACGACTCGGCGCTGGAGAAGTATGCGGTCCCGGGCAGCTCGCTCACGGTTTCTTTGCCGGCGTTGATCAGGTCGGGATCTTCCTGGCCGGGTATTGGATACGGTCCGACGCCCAGCATTCCGTTCTCGCTCTGCAGAACGACCTGCATGCCCGGAGGAACGCAGTTGGCGACCAGCGTCGGCATGCCGATGCCGAGGTTGACGTAGAAACCGTCGCGCAGTTCCTGCGCTACGCGGCGCACGATACGGTCGCGCTTCTCGGTGTCCTTCTGCTTATCGGGTTTCGCGTCTGCCATGCCTATACCTTCCTCAGCGTCCGACGCTCAATTCGCTTCTCGTAATCCACTCCCTGCAGAATCCGCTTCACATACACACTGGGCGTGTGCACCTGGTCGGGCTCGATTTCTCCCGGTTCGACGAGGTGCTCGACTTCGGCGATCGTAATTTTCGCCGCAGTCGCCATCATGGGATTGAAATTCCGCGCGGTCTTGCGATAAACCAGATTGCCCCAGCGGTCGCCCTTCCACGCCTTGATGAGTGCGAAGTCAGCCTTCAGCGCGTGTTCCAGCACATAAGGCCGCCCATCGAACTCGCGCGTTTCTTTGCCTTCAGCCACCACTGTGCCGTATCCCGCAGCGGTGAAGAAGGCCGGAATGCCCGCGCCGCCCGCGCGGATGCGCTCGGAAAACGTACCCTGCGGAATCAGTTCGAGATCGATCTTGCCAGTTAGCACCATCTCTTCCAGCAGTTTGTTCTCGCCGACGTAGCTGCCCTTGTGCGAGCGGATCTGGCCGGCGTAAAGCATGAGGCCGAGACCGAACTCGTCAACTCCGACGTTATTGCTGATGGTGTTGAGGTTCTTGACACCTTTTTTCACCAGCGCGCGGATGAGGTTCTCTGGGATACCGCAGAGTCCGAAGCCGCCGACCATGATGGTCGCGCCATCGCCGATATCAGCGACGGCTTCGTCTGCACCAGCAAACACTTTGTTCATTGACATGGGAGTAAGTTCCGAACGGGCGATTGTACTCAGCGGAAGGGCGGTATGGCAAAGAAGAAAGACGACGCAGGGACTTAAGGCTGCGCTTCGGTTTCTGCGGACTCCTCCAGTACAAGCGGTGTGGAATCGGTAGTGAGCTGAATTGCATGGATGCCGTTCGCTTCCAACGCGCTCAGTTGGGTGGCTGTCAAATAAGGTGGGTTGTACCTGACGACTATTTCGTACTTGTCGCCAGGACTGAGATTGATTGCCTTGTACAGGGGTACCGTGATGTCGTAGGACCCTCCCGGTGCAATGGTGATCCATTCAGCGGCGTCGGCGAGGATATCCTTGTGCCCGACTCTTTCGGCCACGCATCCCGTCCCTCCCTTTGAAGTCGTCGGCGTGGGAGGCAGTGACTTGCTGCGTATCATTACCGAACCGCCCAACGAGTCTCCACAAAATTCAGTTGGCCTGGGGAGGCTAACAGAATCGGCTCCGTCATTGACGATCCGAATCGTCAACTGCCCCTTTTCTCCCGTCTTGGTGGGGACGCTGTTCCGAGCCAGTTCCAGACGAATCTGGCTCCCTGTCGACGGAGCGGTGACACTTTCCTGCCCCACGATTGCCAATCGGCCAAATAGAAATAACAAGAGGCAAAATGCTGGTGCGAATCGACTCATCGGCGTTTCTAACATTGCTCCCTGACTAAATTGATAGCGGCTTTATTGTTGCTTGCGGCCGAACTTGTTCGCGCTCTCAAACATCTCCCGCAACCCTGGCCCGCGCAGGTTCTCGCGCAGATGGGTCAACTGCTGTTCGAAGCGGAGCACTACGTCTTCCAAGTTCTCACTGTTAGTGAGCGCAATATCGCGCCACATCGAGTAGGGGCTGTGGGCGATCCGCGTCATCTCGCGCAAGGCGCGGCCACCGATCTGCATCACAATCTCGTCGTCCCCCAACTCCTCATGCAAAACCGAAGTCAGCGCGGTGGAGATCATTTGCGGAAGGTGGCTGATCCACGCGCATAGCAAGTCGTGACGTTCGGGATCGAGCACAACCACGCGAGCGCCGATCGAGCCCAGCAGCGCGATGAACTCGTCCTGCAACGCGGTGTATTGCTGGTCAGCCACAACTGGCGTGATGAGCCACACTGCGCCTTCAAACAGGTTAGCGTCGGCATGCTCGATGCCGCCGAACTCCTTCCCCGCCATCGGATGCCCGGGCAGGACACGCTTCCCTGCCTCGGCGCCAAACACCATGCGAGCGCGCTCGACCAACTTCTGCTTCGTGCTGCCGGTATCGGTGACCAGAGTCGTGGGCGGCAGCGTGGGAGCGATGCCTTCGAATTGCGAGAGAATAGTGCCAACCGGCGTCGCGAATACAATCACGTCGCAGCCGAGGACAGCGCGCGCGATGTCGGCGTCGGCGCGATCGATGGCATTGCGTTCAACTGCCACGTCGAGCACCGAGCGCTTATCGCAACCCACGATCGTTCCGGCAAATCCACTCTGCCGCAGCGCCAGCCCCAGCGACCCTCCGATGAGTCCGGTTCCTACGATCGTGATTTGTTGGATCGGCATGAGTAATCACATTCGACGAACGTAACTCCACAGCCCCGGAGGGGCGAAAGAGCATAGCCCAGCGCTTCAGCGCTGGGGAGCCGGTGATATTTGCTCCGAGTCGCGGCAGGGATGACAGATGTCGCGGGCGGACTTCAGTCCGCCTTCAATACCAACCTATATCGTCCTTCCCACCGCCGGCGCAATCATCCTCAGCCGTTGCATCAAATCCGCGAACTGCTCCGGGAATAACGACTGCGCTCCATCTGACAGCGCGTGATCAGGGTCGGGATGCACCTCGATCAAGAGTGCGTCGGCTCCGGCAGCCAGAGACGCACAAGCCATGGGCGCGACCTTGTCCCGCAACCCCGTGCCGTGCGAAGGGTCGGAAGTGATCGGCAAGTGCGACAGCTTGTGCACGATGGGAATAGCCGAAATGTCGAGCGTATTCCGCGTGTACGTCTCGAAAGTGCGGATGCCGCGCTCGCAAAGAATGACATCGTAGTTGCCGCCCGACATGATGTATTCGGCGGAAAGCAGCATCTCCTCGATGGTGGCGGCGATGCCGCGTTTCATCAGGACTGGTTTGTGGGCCTTGCCTAACTCGCGCAGCAGGTTGAAGTTCTGCATGTTGCGCGCGCCCACCTGGAGGATGTCGACGTAGGGCAGCATGATGTCGATCTGCGAGATTTCCATTACTTCGCTGATGACCAATAGGCCGAAGCGGTCTCCGGCTTCGCGCAGCAACTTGAGTCCTTCGAGGCCGAGGCCCTGGAAGGTGTAGGGAGAACTGCGGGGCTTGAAGGCGCCGCCGCGCAGGACTTTCGCGCCCGCCTGGGAAACCATTTCCGCCGACTTGAAGAGCTGTTCCCGCGATTCGACGGAACAGGGCCCCGCCATGACGACAACTTCCTTGCCGCCAATTTCGACGCCATTGGGAAACTTGATGACGGTATCGTGCGGACGGAATTGGCGTCCTACCAGCTTGTAAGGCGCGCTGATGCGGTGAACCTTTTCGACGCCAGAGAGTACTTCGAGGTCACGTGTGTCGAAATCAATGCGCCGGCCGACCGCTGCCAATACCGATTGCCGCGCACCGGTAGTGCGATGCACCGCGAACCCCATTCGCATCAGGTGATCGGTGACGTCCTGGATCTGGGTTTCGGTGGCGGTTTCTAACATCGCAACAATCATTCGAAAGCAATCTCCTAACTCAGTCCCAGTAGTTTCTTGTAACTGGTAGCTGGCAAACCCTCGCGTGTACCAGCTACCAGTGACCAGTCACCTGTTTCAATCGTTCGGTTCGAGTTCGGTCGGCTCGCCCGTAGGTTCCCTAACTTGCTCCGGAGCAATTTCATCTCGTTGAATCTGGCGCATGACGTCCACCAGCCGTTCGTAAACCTGGCGCAGATGCACCTGCGAAAGCGGCCCGTGGTTCTCGCGCGCAATGTTTTCGAAGATGATCCGCTCGCGGTCCGGCTCGTAGATGGGAATGCTCGAGTTGCGCTTGAGCTTTCCGAGTTCCTCGACGCAATGGGCGCGCTGGTTGATGAGCGCGACCAGTTGCCGGTCGAGTTCGTCGATTATGAGCCGCCATCCCGCGATGTCCATGGTCTTTGAAGCCTTGAAAGGGCACGGCTCTAGCCGTGCCGATACGCCACCTATATCGTTGTCACGCGGGCTCCAGCCCGCGGGGGATCTGCATTTCCGGGCTCCCCAACCTGTCGCGATGCGTCGCCTTCCGCTCGCTGCGAACTTACGCCCAGGGACTTTAGAAATTCTGACACAGCCGCAGCCTCGCGTCCCGGGTTTTGTTCGATGCGCTGCACGATGGCGCTGCCAACGACAACCGCGTCGGCGAACTGGCCAACCTCCGCAAACTGCTCGGGAGTGGAGACTCCGAAGCCCACCGCGATGGGCAGCTTGGTCAAGGCTCGCAGGCGCTGCACTAGAGATTGCGCGTCGCTGGCCACGTCCTGACGCGTGCCGGTAATGCCAGTGCGCGAGATGGCGTAAACGAATCCCCGCGAATTCTTGGCTACGGCACGCAGACGCGCGTCGGTGCTTGTCGGTGCGGCGAGAAATACCGGCGCGAGCTTGTGCGCCTTCATGGTCCGCAAGTAGTCGGCGGATTCCTCAACCGGAAGGTCGGTTATCAGCGCTCCGTCAATTCCAGCAGCAGCGGCAGCGGCGCAGAATTTCTCCAATCCGAACTGCAGTATGGGATTGAGATACGAAAAGATGACGAGCCCTGCCTTCGATTGCTGGCGGATTTGGCGGGCCACATCCAGAACTCCTGCGAGATCGGTGCTATGCCGCAGGGCACGTTCGCTGGCGCGCTGGATGACCGGCCCGTCAGCCACCGGATCGCTGAATGGTACGCCCAGTTCGATCACGTCCGCACCCTCAGCGATGGCAGCGAGCGCGACGTCGCGCGAAATCTCGAGGTTTGGATCGCCACAGGTGATATAGGCGACGAGGCCGGGTCGTTTTTTGAACACGATTGCCATCGGAAACAGTCCGTTGTGCTGAAGTTCCAGTCTATAACGCAAGATTCTCGCGCAGGATGCCGATGTCCTTGTCGCCGCGGCCGGAGATGTTGACGATCGCCACGTCCGACTTGCTCATTTTGGGGGCGCGCTTGATGCACTCGGCAACCGCGTGTGCTGACTCTAGCGCGGCGATGATGCCTTCCAAGTGAGCGAGTTGGCGCAGTGCATCGAGAGCTTCCTTGTCGTCGGCGGAGACGTATTCGGCGCGGCCCTGATCGTGCAGCCAGGCGTGCTCGGGCCCGATGGCCGGGTAGTCGAGCCCAGCCGAAACCGAGTGAGTGGAGGCGATTTGACCGTTCTGATCCTGCAGGACGAAGGAGTAGGTTCCCTGCAACACGCCGGGCCCTCCGCCGTCGAAGCGCGCAGCATGATCGCCCAGGGAGTGGCCGCGGCCACCGGCTTCGACGCCGATCAGCTTGACGTCGCGGTCCTTGATGAACTCGTAGAAGACGCCAATGGCGTTGGAGCCCCCACCGACGCAGGCGATGATGGCCGAGGGCAGACGGCCTTCGGCTTTGAGGATTTGTTTGCGCGCCTCCTGGCTGATGATTCGGTGGAAGTCGCGCACCATGGTGGGATAGGGATGCGCGCCCAGCACACTGCCCAGCAGATAGTGCGTGCTGCGAACGTTGGTGACCCAGTCGCGCATGGCCTCGTTAATGGCGTCTTTCAGCGTCTTTGAGCCGGAATCGACACTGCGGACTTCGGCTCCCAGCAATCTCATGCGGAAGACGTTCAATTCCTGCCGCCGCATGTCTTCGGCGCCCATGTAAACCAAGCACTCGAGGCCGAACAAAGCGCAGACGGTGGCGGTGGCGACGCCGTGCTGGCCGGCTCCGGTTTCGGCGATGATGCGGTGCTTGCCCATGCGGCGTGCGAGAAGCGCCTGGCCGATGCAGTTGTTGATCTTGTGGGCTCCAGTGTGGAGGAGGTCTTCGCGCTTCAGGTAGATCTTCGCGCCGCCGAGTTCCTTGGTCAGGCGCTCGGCGAAAAATAGCGGCGTGGGACGGCCTGCATATTCATGCAGCAGGCGGAGATATTCCTTGCGAAACAACTTGTCTTTGCGCGCCTCGGCGTAGGCAGCTTCGAGTTCCTGCAACGCCGCCATCAGGGTCTCGGGGACGTAACGTCCACCATATGGGCCGAAGCGGCCAGGGATGGCGCGGCGTGGTTTAGGCGATGGAGCGGGCGGTCTATGGTTCGGTTCGGAAATGTGTTCCATGGTTAGTTGGCCGGGGCTACAGTCCCTTGGTTAATAAAAGACTACATGACGCTGGGCTAAAGGCCAGCTCTTCCACCGGATTCAAGCACAGAACATTTCTCAGATCGAAAATTTACGGGTTGCGACGTGCGGCGCCGCGCGCGGCGGCGATGAAGGCGCGGACTTTGGCAGGATCTTTTTTTCCAGGGGAGAGTTCGACGCCAGAGACGACATCGACTCCGCAGGGATCGAAGCGGCGGATGGCGGCGGCGACGTTGGCTGGGCTGAGACCTCCGGCGATGACGACCGGGACATGTTGCTTGATGCGCTCGACGATGGGCAGAGCGTTGTGCCAGTCGAAGGTCTGGCCGGTGCCGCCGCGGGCGTTGGGTGAGCCGGAGTCCAGCAGAACGCCGTCGATGGATTTGGAGTTGCGCAAGTATTCATCCAGAGTGTCGGGCGCGGCGAGCAGTTCGCGAGCTTGGAGCGTCTTGATGATTTTGCGCAGGCCAAGCACCCGGCGGAACTCGGGTAGTTGGCCAGCCGGCTCGTCGCCGTGGAGTTGGACACCGGTCAATCCGGTGTCGCTGGCGAGCTTCGCGAGCGTTTCGGGGGTTTCGTTGACGACGACACCGATCTTTTCTGTGCTTGGCGGCAAGGCGGCGATGATTTGGGCGGCGGTTTCGACCGCTATGCGGCGCGAGCTTTCCGTGAGGATGAAGCCCAGGGCGTTAGCGCCGGCGTCAATGCTGGCAAAAGCGTCATCGAGGTTCGTGGTGGCGCAGATTTTGATCCAGATAACAGAGCGACCGGATGGTTGTGCGTTCATGCGGTAGCCGCCGATCTCGCCAACAATTCGCGCAACTCGTCTCCAGGATGCTGGGCGCGCATGAGCGACTCGCCGATCAGGAAGGCGTCGAAACCGGCGTCTCGAAGTCGCGTGATGTCGTTTCCGGATTCAATGCCACTCTCGGCGACCTTGAGCACGCCAGCCGGAATCCGCTTGGCAAGTTGCACCGAGGTGTTGAGGTCCACCTGAAAGGTATGGAGATTGCGATTGTTGACGCCAATGATGTCGCAGCCAGCTTCCAGTGCGCGGTCTAGCTCGGCCGCGTCGTGAACTTCACAGAGAACATCAAGCTGCGTTGCGATGGCGCAGTGATGGAGGACAATTAAGTCGTCTTGGCTGAGCGCAGTTACGATCAGCAGAACGGCATCGGCGCAGTGGGCCCGCGCTTCCAGCAACTGGAACTTATCGACGATGAAGTCCTTTCGGAGGCATGGGATGGCAGTTGCTTGCGAAGCCACTTCCAGATTGTTCAGAGAGCCTTGGAAATACCGTTCTTCGGTCAGCACCGACAGCCCCGCCGCGCCGGCTTGCTCCAGTTCGACTGCCAGGTCGGCCACCCTGAAGTCCGCACGAATCAATCCCTTGGAGGGCGACGCTTTCTTCAGTTCAGCGATAATCGCAGCGCCCGACCTAGACACCCGCTCGAGGTTAGCGCGGAAACCCCTCGGCGTATGACGCGCAGCGGCAGCCGACAACTTACCGTGATTTGCGCCTGACTTTGCGGCAGATACCCGTTCACGGGTTACGGCGATGATTTCTTCCAGCTTGGTCGGCATGGGAGTAGAGAAAGTATAGCGGGTTGCACATCCGCCTCCCACCCTATCGCCAGAACATGGCAATAAGGATGGGGTACCCTGGCCGGCCGGCGACTGCTGGGGTCACTCCCCTGATTCCGCCCCGTTTCGATGATTGTTCCCCTGACTCGGCGGCCTATAATCAAGGTGCTCTGGATGACTCTTCCGCCGGACACCCCCCACCCGCTCGGTGTGCGCTATTGGTGTGGAGTATCCGGAAGCTTGTGTCCCCATGCCCAGCCTCCTCCACGAAACAGGCGGACGCACAAGCCGATCTCAGCCCGTGAACCTCCTTTCCTTAACATGCCTTGCCGTAAGCCAGCGGTCGAATCGACCCCTTTGGGCGGTTGCGGTCGTGCTCGCCCTGTGCAGCGCGGGCTTCGCTGCGAGTTTCATGTCTCCGCAGGTTCGCAAACAGGCTGCCCGCACCCAGTTTGAGACCGCCGAACGGATGCGGGAGGCGCTCAACGGCCGTCCCGCCGAGGAACGTACCCGTCGTGATTATCAGAAGGTAGCAGACGCATATCGCAAGGTTTATTACGTCTCTCCGGCGTCGATCAAGGCTGACGCCAGCGTGGTTGCGGTAGCGGAAATCCTGGCTGAGATGGGCCGCCAGTTTCAGCCGGGCGACAAAGACCTGCACGCAGCCATCGGGCAGTACGAGTTTCTACGGCGGGAGTATCCCGGCAGCAAGTACCGCGTCGAGGCGCTCTTCACCATCGGGCAGATCTATAAAGAAGACTTGGGAGACGAGGCTGCGGCGCGAACAATGTTCGAACAGTTCCTGAAGCGCTACCCGCATAACCAATTGACACCGAAGGCGCAGGAAGCGCTAGCCGAACTCAACCAGCCAAAGCCGAAGAGGAATGTCGAGGCTGCCGCGCGCAGCGACGCGCCACCGGCAGCGCCCGATACCCAGCTACCGGCACCCAAGAAAACCACACTGGCCCGTGTGACGGGAATCCGCCATTGGTCCACAGCCGACTACACCCGTGTGGCGATTGATCTCGACGCCGAGGTGAAATATCAGGCCGGGCGCGTGCCCGACCCTGACCGCATATTTTTCGATCTACCGGACACCCGGCTGGCCTCAACCCTGGTGGGCAAAAGCTTCGACGTGCAGGATGGCTTCCTGAAGAAGATCCGCGTGGCCCAGTATCAGTTGGGATCGACTCGCGTGGTGCTCGAAGTCGATGACGTGGCGGAGTATTCCGCATTCCTGCTGCCGAATCCGTGCCGACTGATCATCGACATCCATGGGAGGGAGCCGCACGCCCGCTCGCAAGTTGCGGCCGATCGGCCTTCGGGAGTTGCGGCTGATGAGTACGCCGCAAAAGCTGCGCTGCCGGTTTCGCCTTCGAATACGGCAGCTTCAGGAACTACGCCTAAGACCATTAACAAGCAACCCACAGTGGCAGCCAATCCGACAACAGCCGACGCTAGCGCTAAGCTGGAACCAAAGGCGTCTTCGATGCAACCCAACCGTTCGTCGTCTTTAGCATCGCACACTGTTGCAAAAGGTCAGCCCGGGGAGGCCAGCCCTCCGACCAACGGAAGTTCGGCGACAACAGAACTTGCCATAACTACGACTGACAGTGCGTCGAGGTCGGTGGCCACGAACTCACCACAGACCACGCCGAACAAAGCGCCTCCCGCCACTTCTGCCGCGCCATCCGAGACAGCCGCGACGAAGAATCCCAAGGGCGGGCAGGACGCAGTTGCCAAGACATCCCCGAAGTTCGCCGCAGCAGTTACGCGCGCCAATGGATCGGATGACTCCGCCGACCTTGATATGCCAAGTCCGACTGAGGCCAAGGTCAAAGCGACTGCGAAACCCACTGCCGCGCCGACTGCAGTCACCATATCGCCCGACAAGAAGGCTCGCGGCAACAACAAGAAGACAGCCACGGCGTCTGCGACCCAGGGTCCAGCCATCCACGAAGCCTCGCCCACGGCTGATGGCGACCGCAGTTTGATTCGCGCCCTCGGGCTGAAAATTGGCCGTATCGTGATCGACGCCGGACACGGCGGACACGACACCGGAACCATCGGTCCCAATGGCTTGCTGGAGAAAGATCTGGTGCTCGACGTCGCGTTGCGGCTAGGGCGGCTGCTGGAGTCTCGCCTCGGGGCCGACGTGATCTACACGCGCGACGACGACACGTTCATCCCGCTGGAAACGCGCACCGCCATCGCCAACGAACATCAGGCGGACCTCTTCGTTTCCGTCCACGCCAACTCGAGCCAGGATCCTTCGGCGAGGGGGGTGGAGACTTACTACCTCAACTTCACCTCAAACCCTGAAGCCCTGGAGGTTGCGGCGCGAGAGAATGCCGTCTCCGAAAAGTCGATCCACGAATTGCAGGACCTGGTAAAGAAGATCACCCTCAAGGAAAAAATCGAGGAGTCTCGAGAACTGGCAAGCGATGTTCAGCTGTCACTGTATTCCGGGCTCTCAGCCAAGAGCCCGACGCTGCGCAATCGTGGGGTGAAGAAGGCTCCGTTCGTGGTACTGATCGGAGCCAACATGCCCAGCGTTCTGGCGGAAATCTCGTTTGTTTCCAATCCTGTGGACGAAAAGAAACTGGAAACGCCAGAATATCGGCAGAAGATTGCCGAGTCCCTGTACAAAGGCATCGCCAAGTACGCTGGTGGATTAAGCGGCGTGAAAGTCGCGGCCAAGTTCAACAAGGACGCCGGTCAGTAAACGCGCCTTTCGAATAAGGTTTATCCTTCCTCACAGTCGCACCCCTCGTTATGACATTGTGGAGCACAAAATCGCCGGTCACGCTGGCCATGGCCCGACGAGTAGCGGAGCAATTCTCTGTCCTGCCGCAAGTGGAGGCGGTCGTCGTATCGGGCTCGCGCACGTCGGAGTTCGCTGACTCAAGGTCCGACATCGATCTCTACGTTTACGTGACGGAAGACATCCTACTGGAACAGCGAGCGGAAATAGCGATCGGATCGCCGCGGGCCGAGATCGGCAACGCTACCTGGGAGCCGGGCGACGAATGGATCGATGCCGAGTCTGGCACGTCGGTGGACGTGATGTACCGGCACGTGGGCTGGATGGAAGAACAACTGGACCGGGTTTTGTTGCATCATCAGGCGTCTGTCGGTTATTCGACCTGCTTTTGGTATAACTTGTTCCACTCCCAAGCGCTGTTCGATCGCTCGGGATGGTTTGCCAGCTTGCAGAAGCGCTCCAGGAGGCCGTATCCGGATGAGCTGCGACAAGCGATCATCGCCAAGAACTATCCCTTGTTACGCCACAACCAGTCGTCCTACTTGCATCAGATTGAGTTGGCAGTGGAGCGGGAAGACCCGGTCAGCGTGAATCACCGGGTTGCAGCGCTCCTGGCGAGCTATTTTGACGTGCTGTTTGCGCTCAACAAGTTGCCGCATCCCGGCGAGAAGTGGTTGATCCAACACGCCAAGACGAGTTGCCCAACGCTTCCCCGTGACATGGAACGGCAGGTGGCCGATTTGCTGGCGTCTGTCGGAGAGCTCAATCGAGACACTGTGGCCAAGCTCAATGCCCTGCTGGAGAACATGGATGAGCTACTGTTGGGGGAGAAGATGGTAACTGGGGAGCACGGCCATTTTGCACCGGGGACCGCGTGATAGAAACTTTGCCAGCCGCAAAGTAGTCTAATCTTGTAGCTGAGAGCAGGTTCCTGCCTTGCAGCACCGTTTCGCATGAGACAACTCCTTAAATCGATTCTGCGGATCACGCTATTGGGTGTACTGGCCGGTGGCGCCAGTGGCGAGAACATCCTTCCCAAGTCGTTCGCGGGATGGACACAGACCGGCGAGGTCACGACCACCAGCCAACCTGGGCAAGCCGACTCAGCTTATCCGGCTGTGCTGAATGAGTACGGGTTCACGGGCTCCGAGACAGCGACCTACAATCGATCCGACGGGCGACAACTGACCATCACGGCGTCGCGCTTCAAGGACGCGACCGGGGCCTATGGAGCTTTCACCTTCTACCGCGATCCGACGATGAAGGTTGAGCAGATCGGAACCAAGTCGGCGTCGGCCAACGAACGCATCCTGTTTTTCCGGAGCAACGTTCTGGTTGATGCGAAATTCGATCGTGTGACCGGCATGTCGGCTGCCGAACTGCGCGAGTTGGCAGGCATGCTGCAGGAAGCCGCAGCCACCGACGCTAATCTGCCCAACTTGCCAGAGTATCTGCCGAAACAGGGTGTTATCGGGAACTCTGCGAAGTACATCCTCGGACCGCAGGCACTGGCCGCCACTAAGACCCCTCTGCCTTCCGGGTTGGTTAGCTTCGCGACCGAACCCGAAATTCTGACGCAGGGCTACACAACCGCAGACGGACCCGTGACGTTGATGTTGGTGCAATACCCGACACCGCAGATTGCAATTGAGCGGCTACGGGCGTTTCAGGCTTCTCCCGAATCGGGTACTACGTTCGTCGCGCGCAGGACAGGACCCATCGTCGTCGTCGAGACGGGAAGCGCAGGCAGCAACGAAGCCAAGGCATTGTTGAACTCAGTGAACTATGAAGCCGAGGTCACATGGAATGAAGCAACTGCGATCGCCAAGCGCGACAACATCGGCAATCTTCTGGTCGCAGTATTCGGGCTGATCGGAATTCTGCTGGTCTTCGGATTGATCTTCGGAGTCTTTTTCGGTGGGATTCGTCTGCTTCTGACGCGGTTTTTGCCGGGAACGATGTTTGACCTGCCCGAGAACGTGGAGATCCTGCAGTTACACCTGCGCGACGGCCCAACTGCGGATAAGTAACTGAAACATAAGTATTTGCCGGATGGTAGAGGCGAAACCGGTCAATTTCGGTCAATTTCCGCAGATCCTGTGAATCCTGCGTAACTTATTGAAAATACAGTAATTTAAGTCCTAGAAATTGCTTGACACGCCGATAGCGTGAACCTACTATTTGTGCAGAAAGTTTTGACGGTCTAGCCTCCGTTGGAACTATTCTCCCTTGAAGAGAAGGCCGCCCTGTTGCCGGGTGGCCTTTTCGCTTGTGATCGCCGATATGCGACATCATTTGACTGAGTAAGAGCGACTGATGCCGCGACATTGCATCCTATGCGGTGCAATGTTGTTCGCAATCCCAGCCGCTCGTGCGTGGATTCGGGTTGAGGACTTTGATATTCGTAGTACTCGACATTTGCTTTCGAACCCAACCGCCCTCGGGCAGAATCTAAACTTACTTGGCACGCCCACCTGAAGAAAAATATCTCGCCCGTATGGGTCGCGAGTCGTCGAAGCCGGCGGCCAAGACGCCTGCCTTCCAAGTGCTTCCTGAGATCTGGCAACTCATTCATCCGCGCCGCGCCCTTCTGGCTCTTGGCTTCGGACTGATGGTGATTAACCGCGTTTCGGGGTTGGTGCTTCCCGCCTCGACCAAGTACCTGGTTGACGACATCATCGGCAAACGTCATTACCAATTGCTGTATCCGCTGGTCGGCCTGGTGTTGACGGCGACCATCGTGCAAGGACTCACGTCGTTCGCGCTCACCCAGACGCTGTCGAAAGCCGCCCAGCGGCTGATTACCGAGTTGCGCCGACGGGTACAGGAGCACATCGGGAGGCTTTCAGTCTCCTACTACGACAGCAACAAGACTGGCACCATGGTTTCGCGCATCATGAGCGACGTCGAAGGCGTGCGCAACCTGGTAGGCACCGGCCTGGTGGATTTCGTTGGCGGCCTGCTCACTGCGGTCATCGCCTTCGCGGTACTGATGCGCATCAGCCCGATCATGACCGTGATCGCCTTCGGGTTCCTGCTGGTCTTCGGCGTCGGCTTGCGCAAGGCCTTCAAAACTATCCGCCCCATATTCCGCGAACGATCGAAGATCAATGCCGAAGTCACAGGGCGACTGACAGAATCGCTGGGCGGCGTTCGGGTGGTGAAGGGCTATCACGCCGAGGATCGCGAGCATGCCGTGTTCAGCGCGGGAGTGGAGCGTCTGCTGCAAAACGTGTTCAAAACGCTGACCGCGACGTCCGTAATGAGCCTGACTTCCTCCACCTTGATGGGCGTTATCGGCGCGATCGTGATGTTTATGGGCACGCGCCAGATCCTGGCCGGCAAGCTGACATTGGGCGGTTTCTTTACCTACACCATGTTCCTTGGCTATCTCGCCGCTCCGCTCTTTCAGGTGGTAGGAATCGGCACGCAGATCACCGAGGCCATTGCCGGGCTGGAGCGGACCCGCGAGGTACTGACCGAGGTCCCTGAAGACGAAGACCCCAGTCGCACCATCAACTTGCCAGTGATACGTGGGGATGTCTCGTTCCAGGACGTGACGTTCGCCTACGAACAGAAGAAGACTGTGCTGCACGACATCTCATTCCACTCCGAACCCGGAACCGTCTCAGCGCTGGTGGGTTCGTCGGGGTCGGGCAAGTCGACCATCATCGGCCTGATCGCGGCGTTTCACAAGCCGAATACCGGCATGGTGCTCGTGGATGGCATCGATCTCGCAACCGTCCGACTGGATTCCTATCGCACTCAGCTTGGGATGGTGTTGCAGGATTCGTTCCTGTTCGACGGAACGATTCGTGAGAATGTGGCTTTCTCGAAGCCGGACGCCAGCGAAGAGGAAATTCTGCAGGCGTGCGCGATTGCGCGGGTGGATGAGTTCGCGGAAAAGTTCGAATTGAAGTACGACACCATCATTGGAGAGCGGGGCGTAAAGTTGTCCGGCGGTCAGCGCCAGCGGGTCTCGATCGCCCGCGCGATTCTCGCCAACCCGCGAATTCTGATTCTTGACGAGGCGACGTCAAGCCTCGATTCCGAGTCCGAGGCGCTGATCCAGGGCGGACTGTCGTACCTCATGCAGGGTCGAACGACATTCGTGATTGCCCATCGTCTCTCAACCATCCGGCGCGCCGATCAGATCCTGGTGGTGGAAGGTGGACAGATCGTCGAGCGCGGCACGCATCAGTCGCTCTACGAACTGGGCGGTCGCTACTTCGATCTCTATACGAAGCAGCACGGTATCGAGCAGAACTTGTTCCTGGCTCCGGGAGAGGGCGATGTGCCGGAAGAGGTGGGCGCGAATGGGAGCGCCGCGGGTGAGACCGACGCGGCGGACGTGATGGATCGGGAGACGGTATAGGCAAAGCCAGACCGCCGTGTCCGATACAAGGTCTCGTGACTCGTCGTCGCGAGCTATAATCCATCGCGGCAGGTAACAGCCAGCGGAAAATCGTAATGCCGACGGGCTCACAACTGAAGAATCTGTTCGTTACTGGTGCCTGTTGTATCGCGGCGTATCTTTCCTACACCTTCTTCGGTGGATATCTCGTGTTCGGGTTTCGGAACTTTGCAGAGTTCTGTTTGATCGCAATTCCGATGTTTGTGCTGCCAATTGCCCTCTTAGGCTTTCGATACACATGGGTAAGCGCAGCTTTGTCCTTGGTAATCATCATTTTATTTTTGGGCGTCCAGATCTATCTTTTGGGGCCGCCTTGGAGCCGCGTCCTCCACAACGGCACGCAGTTTTCAAGTTCTTCAGCGTTGCCGTGCTATTGATCGGGGCGGCTGGAATTGAAAATCTTCAGCGTCTAAATGCTGCGTAGCAGGGCGGACTTCGGAATGGCTAGGATATAAAGGGCTACTTTGGGGCGAAGACCCACATGCTCTAACTGCAAGTCTTCGCCCGTCCCAACTGCTACTTGTTGATGTTCTCTTTCTTCTCCAGCCGGTTGATCAGCCCTTGGATTTGCGACTTGGCGTTGTCCGGCGCAGCGGCCTTGGCGAGCGTCATCTCCTTCAACGCTTCATCGTAATTTCCGTCTCCAACGGCAATTCGGGCCAGTCCCGCATACGCGAAGAGGTTCGTCGGGTACTTCTTGGCGATGTTGCGATAGATAGCGAAGGCCTCGTCCTGCTTGTTATCGCGTTGCAACTGGCGGGCATACTGGTACGACTGCGGCGCGTCGGCTTTGGCGAGAGCCTCGGCAGCGAAGGTCTTGGCTTCGTCGGTCTTACCCATGGCCGCAAGAATGCGCGACTTGGTCATGAGGTTGTCGTAACGCTCTTCGGCCCCGACGGACAGGTCGGCGTACTTGAGTCCCTCGGGCAGATCGGTCTTGGCGTCTAGGAAGTAGTTGGCCGCGTCGTCGTAACTGACCCACGTGTACTGCACGATGCCGCGGAACTGCTTCGCCAGGCTCTGCTCGACGACCTGGGGCACATTGACCGAGACCTTGAACGGTACGGCGAGCTTGTCCCACCGCAGGGTGACTACCGCGGAGTCGGGCTTGAGATCGTCGAACTCGTAGATCAGCGCTTCGTGGAAGTCCGACGACGACGCCTTCACGGTGACGCGCAGCACGTCTTCATCCTGTTTGTAGGTGAACGCGCCCCAGGCGCTTGAGGTCTTCGAGAAGATGATGGTCCACTGGTCTTCGGTGGGGATCATGAACAAGCCATAGGTTCCCTTGTCCAGCGGCTTACCTTCGATGCTGACCGGATCGCTGAAAGTGATGACGGTGTTTTCGTTGGCTCCAGCGCGCCATACGTCACCGTAAGGAACGAGGCCGCCCCAGACTCTTCGTCCATTGGTCAGCGGCCGGCTGTACTTCAGAGTTACATTGGTGATGCCGATGGTTTGCGTTACCTCGGCGTTCTGACTCTTGCGCGGCAAATCCAGCAGCGCCGATTGCGCCTGGCAAAGACTGGCGGCGAACATCAGGCCTAACAACACCAGCAGAAGGCGAACTTTATGCATTTGGAACTCCTCATGTTCAGAGAGTCTGCCAGCGGACGCGCAAGCAGGTGGGTTCACCGAACCCGACAGCGGTGATGCGACACTTGGACGACAGCGTAGGCGCAAGGTGAGCGCATGGATGCCCAACCGCTTCCCGTCCGACGTAGAAATACATTTGATCGGGATGGAAAGTCGCGATTCAGGCTGCCGAATTTGCCGAAGTGACTAATCTGACCACGGTGCGGGCTTTCGGTCCCAGCGGTGCTTCTTCAGTTCGGCGAGCGCTGTCGTGTCGAGCGGCCCCAGGTCGCTGTAGCTGGTGTTCGCCAATACGTGTTCGGGGCTGCGCATCCCGACAATCGTCGTACTGACCGTCGGGTTCGAAAGCACGAAGCGCAGCGCGAATTCGGGAAGGCTGATCCCCTCAGGCAACACTTTCTTCAGGCGCTCGACTCGCTCGATGGTCGGCCCAAGGTTCTTGGGGCTGAAGTAGCGCGCGCGCCAGTCGCCGTCCGGAAAGCGAGTTTCCACTGTCATCTTTCCGCCCAGACTGCCTTCGTCCAGCGGAACGCGAGCGACCACCCCGATATTCATTTCGCGGCAAAGCGGGAACAATTCGTCTTCCGGTGCCTGATCGAAGATATTGTAGATCACCTGGACGGCGTCAACCAGTCCGGTTCGAATTGCCTTAATCCCGTTTCCCGGCTCCCAACGATTCAGGCTGAGACCGAACGCGCGTACGATCCCGTCGCGCTTCAACTTCTCGACTGTGTCGCGAAAATCGGGTTCGTCTGCCCACGCGTCCTGCCACACGTGAAAATGCAATAAATCGATGGAATCAGTGCCCAGGTTGGAGCGGATCAAATCGGCAAAATGGAAAACATGTTCAGGGGAAAAGACTTCGCCGTATTTGTACGACGGCAGAGCGGGCCACTTGAGGTTCTTGGGAGGCACCTTCGACGCGGCATACAATCGCTTTCCGGGATTTCCAGCGAGTACTCGTCCCAGAAACTGGTCGCTCTTGCCTTCTCCATAGCCCCAAGCCGAGTCGAAGAAAGTGCATCCTGCGTCGGCAGCACGCTGGAGAGAGGCGAGTGACTGCTCGTCGTCCGAGCCGGTCCACCCACCCATGCCCCAGAGACCGTAACCGATGTCGCTAACCTTCCAACCTGTGCGTCCAAGTTGCCGGTATTGCATAGAAGTCCGATGCCTCGCTGACGGCTGGACAAAACCTCGCCGTCGGATTAGTACGCCGTAGTGATGGTATCAAGCAGATCATAAGTTCGCGTGTGTTCGCGTGTTGAGTGGGCAAGCGCGGACGCGTATCCTTGAGGTTGCGCGCCGAAAATCAGCAGGTGGTGGAATCGTTTCGGGGAGGCGATGAAGTGGATCGTGCGTTCTGTCGCGGTTGGAAGTTGAGTTTACTGGCACTATTCCTATTAATGGGAGCGGCATCGCCGCTATGGGCACACGCCATCCTTATGGAGTCAACGCCCAAGCTGGATTCCACAGTCAAGGGCCCCGACTTCGCCATCACTTTGCGGTACAACGTGCGTATCGACGGCCCGCGGTCGCGCATACGTCTGGTGTCGCCAGGCGGGACCATATCGGCCCTCACTCTCGCCAGCCAAGCGAGCCCCGACACCTTGCAAACCCAGGCCGCCGGGTTGAAACCGGGCGCCTACAAGCTGCAATGGCAGGTGCTGGCCTCCGATGGCCATATGAGCCGCGGCGAAATTCCCTTCACGGTGAATTGAGCCGACATGCTCCTCAAACTGGTCGATCTATTTGCATTCTTCTCCGTCATCCTGCGCGCCGGCACGCTGGTGTTCCAGTCAGTGCTCCTGGGAGGCGTGCTCTTCGTGCTTTGGGTGGCCCGAAATTCGCCCGAGATTCCGACGGACAGCATCGGAAGAATCCAGACGGCGTCTTGGAAATTGCTGCGAATCAGCGCGATCGGATTGGCAGTCGTTCAGATGCTTTACCTGTACGTGAACTCGACCGTGCTCATGGTAACCGCCGAGATTGGATTTGACGGCGTCGTCGGCGCCAACTTCTTTATTTCAGGCTGCGTCGTGTTGACCGCGGCACTCATGACAGCAGTCGTGGCCAGCGGCAGCAAGAATATCGCGAAGTACGCGCTGCCGGTGCTGGCCGTGATTGTGATGGGCGCGTCAGTGATGACCAATCATGCCGCCTCGCGCCTCGAGGGACGGCCGGCGTTGATCGCACTGTCGTGCATTCATGAGTTGGCAACCGGCTTCTGGATCGGCGGACTGCCGTTTCTCGTCCTCGGACTGTACCGCGCGAAGGACCTCGCAACACAGTGGTACGTGACCGAACGTTTTTCCCGGATGGCTCTCGTGTGCGTCGGGTTCCTGGTGCTCAGCGGCACGGTGATGAGCGTGCTTTACGTCGGATCGTGGGGGGCCGTGCTGGGTACCGCTTATGGCGCAATGGTTGGGGCCAAGGCAACGATGCTGGCGGCGCTGCTGGTTCTTGGAGGAGTGAATTTCCTGCTCGTACGAAACACCACGAAAGAAAACGCGCTGCCGCGACTGCGGCGCTTGATTGAAGCGGAGGTGGGAATCGGCATCACCGTGATTCTCACTGCGGCGTCTCTGACCTCACAGCCTCCGGCGGTGGATCAGGTCAGCGAGATAGTGACCTGGCATCAGATTTATCAGCGATTCAAACCCGTGGTACCTAGGCTCACGTATCAGTATGTTGTCGAAGCAGCTGCTCCGAATGCCGGACCTGAGGCTATTGGAGGCGCTGCTACTCCGCTGAAGCAGCCGGTTTACAACGTGGACGGAGTTCCACTGACCTCTCGCCTCATCAACAACTCGATTGAGTCGGAGTCGAATCATCACTGGATGGGACTGGTAGTGCTGGCCATGGGGTTGCTTGCCCTGCTGGCGCGAACGGGAAAAGCTCCCTGGGCAGAGTACTGGCCGCTCCTGCTGATTGGCATCGCCATCTTCATATTTCTTCAGGCGGACACGGAGTGTTGGCCAATGGGATGGAAGAGCTTCGGCGCGTGTTGGGCCGATCCAGAGGTATTCCAACACCGAATGGCTGCATTAGTGTGCGTCGGATTCGCCGTCTTTGAGCTTCGGGTACGACAGCGGAAGCGTGACGGCGGCGGTATGGCGCTGGTCTTCCCCCTGATGTGCGCCATCGGCGGAGCCGTCCTTCTGACGCATTCGCACGCCATCACCAACGTGAAGGAAAGTCTCCTGGTCGAATTGAGCCACGTCCCGATGGGGCTCATCGCAGTTTTTGCAGGATGGGCGAGATGGCTGGAACTGCGGCTTCCGGAAGGAGACCGTGCCATTCCTTCCTGGATTTGGCCCGTTTGTTTCGTGCTAATTGGAGCAGGACTGCTGAATTACCGAGAGATGTAAGTCGGGCGAAAACAGCCCGCGGAACAGGCCCAGAGGGCAGGTTGGCAGAGGCTTACTGGAACCGACGACGGCGTTTTGCTTTACTGTTCTTGATGGTCCTGCTGCGCGATTCGGAGGGAGTTTGCAGCGCCATTCACTCCCTCAGCATGGGAGGAAAAAAGCGC
>Ga0208478_1000020_pt1 | contig 74720 bp, 64 predicted proteins | sample NGESurdeep072012_5_FD_184462 | JGI IMG/M metagenome (GOLD analysis project Ga0208478, IMG submission 184462) | Arctic peat soil microbial communities from Barrow, Alaska - NGEE Surface sample 415-2 deep-072012 (SPAdes) | ecosystem: Environmental > Terrestrial > Soil > Wetlands > Peat ...
TGATCAAGGCGGGACGCACGGCCGCCGCTGCCAAGGCCGCGGCTTCGCATACCGGGGCCCTGACCGGAAGCGACGAAGTGTTCGATGCGGCCTTCCGGCGCAGCGGCGTGTTGCGGGTCACCAGCATTTCCGACATTTTCTTCATGTCCGACGTGCTGGCCAAGCAACCGCGCCCCCGTGGCAACCGCCTGGCCATCCTGACCAATGCTGGCGGTCCCGGCGTGATTGCCACAGACGCGCTCGTTACTGGCGGGGGTGAACTCGCTGAGCTGTCGCCGCAAACCATTGCGGCGTTCGACGAAATCCTGCCGCCGCAGTGGAGCCACAACAATCCGGTGGACATCCTCGGCGACGCCGAGCCTGAACGCTATGCCAAGTCGCTGGAAATCGCGGCGAAAGACCCGGCGATCGACGGCATGCTGGTTATCCTGACTCCGCAGGACATGACCAACCCGACGCAGATCGCCGAGAAGCTGAAACCGTACGCCAAGGGATTCGGCAAGCCGGTGCTGGCAAGCTGGATGGGCGGCGCGGAAGTCGCGGCGGGTGAACAAATTCTCAACCAGGCGGGCATTCCCACGTTCCAGTTCCCTGACAGTGCGGTGCGCGCCTTCAACTACATGTGGCGCTATGCATACAACTTGAAGGGCATCTACGAAACTCCGACGTTGCCACACCACGAGGAGGCGGTGATGCAGCGGGGCAAGGCGGAACGCATCATCCGCGATGCCCGCCAGCAAGGCCGCACCATCCTGACGGAGTACGAGTCGAAGCAGTTGCTCAAGGCCTACGGCATTCCAACAGTGGAGACGCGGGTTGCTGTGACTGAGGACGAGGCCGTGCAGGCAGCGCAGGAGATTGGCTTCCCAACCGTCATCAAGCTGTACTCGATGACCATCACGCACAAGACCGATGTCGGTGGCGTGCTCCTGAATCTGCGGGATGCCGACGCGGTGAGAAAAGGCTTCCAGGCGATTAAAGCGGCTGTCACCGAGAAGGTGGGGGCGGAGCATTTCCAGGGTGTCACCGTGCAGCCCATGATCAAGCTTGATGGCTATGAGCTGATCATCGGCAGCAGCGTTGACTCGCAATTCGGGCCGGTCATGCTGTTCGGTACCGGCGGGCAACTGGTGGAAGTGTTCAAGGACCGCGCGCTGGCGTTGCCTCCACTGAATTCCACGCTGGCTCGACGGCTGATGGAGCAGACCAAAATCTTCACCGCGTTGAAGGGCGTGCGCGGGCGCAAGCCAGTGGACATCGAGGCACTGGAAGAACTGCTGGTGCGCTTCAGCCAGTTGCTGGTGGAGCAGCCGTGGATCAAGGAGATCGACATCAACCCCCTGCTGGCATCGTCGGAGCGGCTGCTGGCGCTGGATGCTCGGGTCGTGGTGTACGGCCCCGAGGTGAAGGCTGAAGAGCTGCCTGAGCCGGCCATTCGCCCCTATCCGGTCAAGCTGGTCTCCACTTGGAAGATGAAGGATGGCAAGGACGTGGTCATCCGGCCCATCCGGCCGGAGGACGAGCCGCTGATGATTCCGTTCCACGAGAAGCTATCGGAGCGCAGCGTCTATCTGCGCTACTTCCAGCCGCTGAAGTTGACCCAGCGCACGGCCCACGAGCGGCTGACGCGGATCTGCTTTATCGACTACAACCGCGAGATGGCGCTGGTGGCCGAGCGCAAGAACCAGGCGGGCGAGCCGGAACTGCTGGCGATTGGCCGCCTGAGCAAGATCCACGGCCGCGACGAAGGCGAATTGGCCGCGGTGGCCATCGATGCCGCACAGCACAAGGGCCTGGGTACCGAGCTATATACCCGCCTGATTGCCGTGGCCCGCGAGGCCAAGCTGAAGACGCTGATCTCGAACATGCTTCCCGAGAACCGCGAGATGCGGGCGCTGTGCGTCAAGCTGGGCTTCAAGATGCACTCCAACCTCGAGGACAACATGATCCGGGCCGAACTGGATCTGTGAGTTCTTCGAAGAGAAATACAGAGAAGGCGTCGCGCCCTGATTCGCGGCGCTTCTTTGTTGCAGGCTGTGTCCGTGCGACCGCTTTCGCAGCAACAGCCTCGTGACGCTGGCAAGGGCCTAATGCTATGATGCGAGTGCCAGCGGAAGTCCAATCCTGCATAGCGTTTGTGCTACTCGATTCGCAGTGCCGAAGGGGCGATCGTTAGAACGTGCCGAGCGAAAAACAGGTGAAGTGGTCCCAACTCCGGGTTGGACTGACCGTCATCATTGCCAGTATCACGCTGGCTGTCCTGATCTTCGTGATGACCGGCTCCACCGGCCTGTTCACCAGGAAGATCCTGATCCGCGCCTACGTTGACAACGCTGGCGGGCTGCGCGTTGGAGCGCCGGTGCGGCTTGAAGGGGTTGACATAGGAAACGTCACGCACATCCGGGTAGTGCGCGACCCGCTGCGCAAGCTCTCCCCCGTGGAAGTCACCATGAAGATCACCACCAAGTACGAGGATACGATGCGGTCCGACTGCCGGGCTTCTATGAACACTGCGGGCGTGCTGGGTGAAGTCTTCGTGGATGTGGACTGCCGCCAGGCCAAAGGCGGTCCGCTGATGAATGGCGCCGAGCTTCCAACCGACGATGTCGCGCAACTGCAGGATGTGGTGCGCGCCAGCCAGGGTACGCTGCAGAACGTCGACACTCTGGTGAAACGCCTCGACAATATCTTGACATTTATCCAAAGCGGGCAAGGCTCGATCGGCAAGGTCATTTACGATCCGTCTCTGTTCAATCGCGCCAATGACATGCTCATCCAGTTACAGCAGATCGTGGCCCAGGCAAACTCGATGAATGGCAGCATCGGCAAGTTGCTTAATAGTGATGAGCTTTACAACAAAGCGAATCTGGCGGTCGATAACCTGAATAAAACCATCGACCAGATCAACAGCGGAAACGGCACGATCGGTAAGTTCATCAAAGATCCGGCGCTCTACGACAACGCCAACCAGACCATGGCGAAGGCCAATCAACTGATTACCGACATCAATGCCGGCAAAGGAACTCTGGGCAAGCTGGCCAAAGACGAGGAGTTGGCGAAGAAACTCGACACCACGGTCACGCGGCTGAACTCCATCCTGGACCGGCTGGATAAGGGTGAAGGCACCGCGGGCAAGCTGATGGTCGATCCGTCGCTGTATAACAATGCCGACCAGATGCTGGTGGAGTCCCGGAACCTCATCGCCGCGATCCGTAAGGACCCCAAGACGTACCTGACGATCCACCTGAAGGTCTTCTAGCGGTATTTAGTCACCAAGGTCGCTGCTCACCCCCCACGAATTTCGCAGTCTAAGCTGTTTGTAGTAGTGTGTGTGGTTGGAGATTTGCCATTCTTCCGTCTCCATCCGGGTGCATCCAGCCCTACCCTTCGTAAGGTTCTGCGCGGGCTATCAAGGCGGCGCGGGACGATAATTCATGATGCGAGGCAATCATGCCCATACGAACTCTTTCGGTTGTATTCCTTTTGTGTGCCGCAATCCTGTGTTCGGCCCAAACCACTCCATCCACTTCCGGAGCTCCCAAGGAGATCCCCAGCTTCGATGTGACCGCGATCGACAAGTCCATCGAACCCTGCGTCGATTTCTACCAGTACGCCTGCGGCAACTGGATGAAGAACAATCCCGTACCGGCCGACAAGTCGCGCTGGGGCCGCTTCGATGAGTTGGCTGAACACAACCTCTACATCCTGCGCGACATTCTCACCCCGGCGCAGGGGCCCGGCCAGCACAGCGCTCCCGAGAACATGGTGGGCGAGTTCTACGCCGCCTGCATGGATGAGAGCATCATCGAGACCAAGGGAACCGCTCCCCTGACCGCTGAACTGGCGCGCCTCAACGGAGTGAGCACGAGAGCGGACGTGATCAGGCAGATCGCTGCCATGCATCAGAGTGGCCGTCCGGCGCTGTTTGCCTTCTACGGCCAGCCGGACATGCATGATTCGAACGCGACCATCGCGAACATCGACCAGGGCGGCCTGACCCTGCCAGACCGCGACTACTACATCAAGGACGATGCCAAGTCGGTCGAGACCCGGCAGAAATATCTTGAGCACGTACAGAAGATGTTCGAGCTGGCGGGGGACAAGCCAGAAGTTGCCGCCGCCGAAGCTAAGACTGTGCTGGCGGTTGAAACCGGACTGGCCAAGGCCTCGATGGACCGCACGCTGCGCCGCGATCCCAAAACCCGCGACCATAAAATGACAGCCGCGGAAATCACTGCTGCCGCTCCCAATTTCGACCTCGCCGCCTACTTTGCCAGCAACGGCTCGCCCAAGTTCAACGCGATTAACGTGGGCAACCCCGAGTTCTTCAAGCAGGTCAACAGCCAGCTCGACGCGGTGCCGGTCGCGGACTGGAAGACCTACCTGCGCTGGAAGATCATCAACAGTCAGGCGCCGACGCTAACGGCAGCATTCGTCCAGGAGGACTTCCTCTTCAACGGCAAGTTCATGTCGGGACAGCAGGAGATGGAGCCGCGCTGGAAGCGCTGCGTGAAGACCACTGATCAGATGCTGGGCATGGCGCTGGGACAGCTTTATGTGGACCGCACCTTCGGGGCCGCCGGCAAGGAGCGCACGCTGAAGATGGTGAAGGCCATCGAGAGCGCGATGCAGCAGGACATCAACCAGTTGACCTGGATGTCGGACACGACCAAGAAGCAGGCTTATATAAAGCTGAACACCATCGTGAACAACATTGGCTATCCCGACCAGTGGCGCGATTACAGCAGCGTGACCATCAAGTCCGACGATTACGCCGGCAACACCGCGCGCGCGGGGGCGTTCGAGGTCAAGCGACAGTACAACAAGATCGACAAGCCCACCGACCGCAAGGACTGGAGCATGACTCCGCCGACGGTCAACGCTTACTATCGCCCGCCGATGAACGACATCAACTTCCCAGCGGGAATTCTGCAGCCGCCGTTCTACGGCAAGCTGGTGGACGACGCGGTGAACTACGGCGCCATCGGTGTGGTGATTGGGCATGAGTTGACGCACGGTTTCGACGACCAGGGACGCAAGTACGACGCGCAGGGAAATTTCGTTGACTGGTGGACGCCCGCCGACGGGAAGGAATTCGAGAAGCGCGCCGACTGCACAGCCAGTGAGTACTCGAGCTTTGTGTCGGTGAAGGACGACAAGGGCGAGGTGAAGCTCAACGGCAAGCTGACGTTGGGCGAGAACACCGCCGACAACGGAGGCCTCAAGCTGGCCTACATGGCGCTGACCGAAATGATCGGCAACACTCCGGTCAAGCCGATCGACGGGTACACGCCACAGCAGCGGTTTTTCCTGGCTTACGGCCAGATTTGGTGCCAGAACATGACCGACCAGGAAGCTCGTAAACGCGCGCTGACCGATCCGCACTCGCCGGGACGCTGGCGCGTCAATGGAGCAGTGCAGAACTCAGCGGCGTTCCAGCAGGCCTTTGGATGCAAGGCCGGCCAGCCCATGGTGAGCGAGAACGCTTGCCGCGTCTGGTAAGGCTGCCGCTTCGAGCCAGATCCGAACCGAAAGTCGCTACTTCCACGTATAGCACTTGGAGAGCAGCGAAGAATTGTATTTGTACATTTCAAGCGAGGTAATCATGAGACGTTTGATCCTGACGGCTGGCGTAGTTCTGTTGGCCGGAATCAGCGCGCTGGCGCAAAACGCCGGCAGTACTTCCACCAAGCCGGCGGTCCATGTCTCCAGCTTCGACCTGACCGCGATCGACAAGTCGGTCGATCCCTGTGACGACTTCTACCACTACGCCTGCGGGAACTGGCTGAAAAACAATCCGATCCCGCCCGACCAGTCGAGCTGGGGACGCTTCAACGAACTGCATGAGCGCAATCAGACGATTCTGCGCGGCATTCTGGACAAGCAGTCGGCGGACAATCCCGGGCGCAGCGCGGTCAATCAGAAAATCGGCGACTACTACTACTCCTGCATGGACGAAGCAGGCATCGAGGCGAAAGGCACTGCTCCGGTCAAGCCCGCGATCGACAGCATCAATGCCATGAAGACTAAGGCGGAGATCCCTGCGGTTCTGGGCGGATTGCACCACACTGGCGTGAGCGCATTTTTTGGATTCGGCGCCGAGCCGGACTTCAAGGACTCCAAGACCGATATCGCCACCGCCGAACAGGGCGGACTTTCACTGCCGGACCGCGACTACTACTTCAAGACCGACGCCAAGTCGGTGGAGTTGCGCGAGAAACTGGAAAAGCACATAGCGAAGACGTTTGAACTGTACGGCGAGTCGCCGGAGAAGGCCGCGGCCGATGCCAAGACAGTGATGAAAGTGGAGACGAACCTGGCAAAGGTCTCGCTTGACCGCACCGAACAGCGCGACCCGACCAAGGTTTATCACAAGATGAGCGTGGCCGATCTGCAGAAGGTCACTCCTGATTTCGCCTGGAACCAGTACTTCACCAGCATCCAGACGCCAAACTTTGACAGTATCAACGTCGCGATGCCTGATTTCGTCAAGGGCATGAACCAGCTCATCGCCGGCAACGACCTGGAAACTGTGAAAACCTACCTGCGCTGGCAGACGCTGCGCGCCGCCTCTCCCATGCTGCCCAAGGCCTTCGTGGAAGAGGATTTCGATTTCTACGGCAAGACCCTGCGGGGAGCCAAGGAACTGCGTCCGCGCTGGAAGCGCTGCGTGCAGTACGCCGACGGCGATCTGGGCGAGGCGGTGGGCCAGGCCTACGTGGCCGAGACGTTCCCGCCGGAAGCCAAGGCGCATACCCTGCAGATGGTCCACGAACTGGAAGCTGCGCTCAAGACCGACATCAGCGAGCTGTCGTGGATGACTCCGGAAACCAAAAAGCAGGCGCTGGAGAAGCTATCGCGCATCGACAACAAAATCGGCTATCCCAACCAGTGGCGCGATTACAGTTCGCTCGACATTGTGCGGGGCGATGCGATGGGCAATTCGCGGCGCTCCAATCAGTTCGAGTTCAACCGCCAGCTGGCCAAAATCGGCAAGCCGGTAGACCGCAGCGAGTGGGGCATGACTCCGCCGACGGTGAATGCCTACTACAACCCGCTGGAGAACAACGTAAATTTCCCGGCGGGAATCCTGCAACCGCCGTTCTATGACTACAAGGCGGATGACGCCATTAACTTCGGCAGCATCGGCGTGGTGATTGGCCACGAACTGACGCACGGCTTCGACGATGAGGGCAGCCAATTCGATGCCGACGGCAACCTGCGCAACTGGTGGACTCCGAAAGACCAGGAGCAGTTCACCAAGCTGGAGGACTGTTTCGTCAAAGAGTACGACGGCTTTGTGGTGGTTGACGACGTGCACATCAAAGGCAAGCTGACGCTTGGCGAAAACACCGCCGATAATGGCGGATTGCGCATTGCACACATGGCCCTGCTCGACGTGCTGGCCGCGAATCCGGAAAAGACGGTCGAAGGCTTCACGCCGGACCAGCGCTTCTTCCTCGGATTCGCGCAAATCTGGTGCGCGAACCAGACCCCGCAGACATTGCGTTTGCAGGCCCTGTCGAACGAGCACTCGGCGCCGCAGTACCGGGTCAACGGAGTGGTGTCGAATTCGCCCGATTTCGCCAAGGCCTTCGGCTGCAAGCCCAATGCGCCGATGGTCCGCAATCCCGCCTGCCGCGTCTGGTAGGCAGCGTAATACCTGAAGTGGAGGCAAAGGGAACACTCGTTCCCTTTGCCTCCACGCACCAGCTTTGCAACTACCACGTCACCCCCGGCTCCGTCTGGGACTGGGTTATAGTGAAATGTGGTATCGGTGAACTCGTCCCGCCCTTATTTTTTCCGCACACTCGTGGCGTTTGCAGCGCTCCTGCTGCTGGCGTTGTCGCCCGCTTGTAAGCGTTCGGTCATCACCAAACATGAGTACATGTATGTTTCGGCTGCGGAAACCAGTCTGCGCGACCGCGTTGCCACCCTGTACAGCAAGGTCGGGACGGTGCACAACGGCGATCGGGTTGACGTGCTGGAACGGCAGAAACGCTTTGTGCGGGTGCGCACCGACGGCGGCATCGAGGGCTGGATCGAGCAGCGCAGCCTGATTTCGCAGGAAGTCTTTGACGGCTTTCAAAAGCTGCAGCAGGAAGGCAAAGACGTGAACGTGCAGGCGCACGGAACCACGCGCGCTGAACTCAACATGCATCTCACGCCGTCGCGCGATGGCGAACATCTTTACCAGCTTAAGGACGGCGAGAAGGTTGAAGTCCTGAAACGCGCCACCACCGACAAGAACGCGCCCAAGCCACCACCACCGCCAAAACCCGGGGCACCGAGTGGGAAAGGCCAGCCCGCTGGCAAAGACCAAAAACTGCCTTTGCTGGGGCCGACTGCAGGAGTGAGTTCGCCTCCGAGTCCGACTGCGACGGTCCAACCCGCTCCGCCGACAAGCGCGAAGCCGCCAGCTTCGTCCGCCGCCAAGACCGCGGCTGGTGCTGCCGACAAATCCAAGGAAGCGGAACCGCCCAAGCTCGTGATGGAAGACTGGTACCTGGTGCGGAACTCCGCCGGCAAGGTTGGCTGGGTACTAATGCGCATGATCGATCTCGACGTTCCCCTCGACATCGCGCAGTACGCTGAGGGGCAGCGCATCATGGGCTACTTCGTCCTGAACACGGTTCAGGAAACGATCGACGACCAGGACAAACAGATGCCGCAGTACCTAGTGCTCCTGAACGAGCCAAAAGACGGCTTGGCGCGGGATTACAACCAGATTCGCGTCTTCACCCGCAATCGCAACAAGCACCGTTATGAAACGGCTTATCGCGAGCGCAATCTGGAGGGATATTTCCCGGTGAAAACCGGGCACGCAATGTTCGACAAGGAAGGCGACCTGCCGACGTTTACCATCCGCAGGAAGACGGACGACGGGCAGATGGTGGACGTGACCTACAAGATGAATGGCCCCATCGTGCGCCGCGTTCCGACTCCGGAGGAAATCGCGGCGCAGAAAGCCAAGCACGATGCGGACTCGGCGGCACGCCAGCAGCCCAAGGCATCAGGCCACGCGCAAAAACCGGCCACGCAACAGCAGCCAGCCGCAAAGAAAAAGAAGAAGCACCACTGAGGCGGGTGGGGGAGTCGCATGATCGACAGCAACCTCAAGCGTAGCGTTCTGGCGCAATGGTTCTGCCCTTCGCCGACGAGGTTACTCGTAACTGCGCTGCTGGCTTGAATGATCGCCGCATCAACGCTCCTATCGCAAGGTTTCGTCCCGTCGAAAGTTGAGCAAGAGAAGCTTCTATCTGCCCTAATCGAGGTTAATTTTGGAGTTATTTACGTCGATGATGGAACCGGGGATGGCAATGTGACCTACAAAGGCCAAATCCTCGGTTCGGGTCCTAACGTGAAACCTGATGATCGGGTGAAAGCTGTCGTTAACTTGAGAAGTACAGCGGTTCCTCTGCTGATCGAGCATTTGGACGACACTCGACCCAAAAAGAATTTGTTCAAGGGCAAGCCGACGCCACTCGGGTATGTTGCCCTAGATATCTTGACCCACATTATTGAGCCGACTGACACAATATTCATACTGGACTGCGCTGATGATGGACTGGGGGCATGTTTTCAGCCTGGGTATTATTTCCGTCCCGACGCTTCTTTGAGCGAAATGAGAAACGTCAAGGAGAGCTGGCAGCGAGCATATCGAAGTGACACGATTGTGTTCGATTACCCAAGTGGGTGGAGATGAACGATGCTGTTATGACAACGCTACGTTCGCATCGTTCGGCAGCGTGTTCAGCCATGCTGCCTTTGGTTACTTTGGTTTTCCTGCCATGCTGATTCCCGTGGCGTATACTCTCGCCACGCGCTACAACCAGTCTGTGGGGCCAAGGGAGCAGTGTCCTTGGCCAGTTCAACGTCCAGCGCGTGAACACAACCGTTCTTTGAAAATTCCCAAAACCGGAATGGAGTCTCTCAAAGCTATGGAAAAACGTCCGCTAAGTCCCACGGGCAGACATGGATACGTATAACTATATTTAAAATCAATTGGTTGCACGTAATTTTGCGCTAACTCATTGATTCTAAAAGAACGTCAATCAGGAACCTTTACGTTCTTGCGCGTTGTCGGACGTGGGAATCCTAGCGGCTGTAGAACTCGGCGATCGCGGCCAGCACGCGCTGCAGTTCGTCGTCGCGCAATTCGGGGAAGATCGGCAGAGCCAACGCTTCTCTCGCGGCGGCCTCCGAGACCGGCAAGTCTCCGGACTTGTAGCCCAGGTAGGCGAAGCTCTGCTGCAGGTGCAGAGGCACGGGATAGTAGATTTCGGTGCCGATTCCGCGCTCGGTAAGGAATGCGCGCAACTCATCGCGGCGAAAAGCGCGCACTACGTACTGGTGATAGATGTGAAAGGCCTCAGAGCGCGTCTGCAACAAGCCGATCGGGGCTTGGGCCTCCACGGCCCGCGCCCAATGTTTCACCAAGCTCGAGTCGCGGAAGAGCGCGTCGTACTTGGCCGCAACCTCGCGGCGTTGCTGGTTCCACTGGTCGATGTGCCGCAGCTTGATGCGCAACACCGCCGCCTGCAGGGCATCGAGGCGACTGTTCCAGCCGATCTCCTCGTGATAGTAGCGCTGTCGGCTGCCATGGTTGCGCAACCTTCGAACATGCGCCGCCAGATCCTCGTCGTCCGTCGAGACAGCTCCTCCATCGCCATAGGCGCTGAGGTTCTTGGTGGGATAGAAGCTGAATGCGCCCGCGCGTCCCAACGTTCCAGCTTTCTTCCCGCGCCAATTCGCGCCGAAGGCCTGGGCCGCGTCTTCGATGATCGCGACGCCGTGCTTCTGGGCGAGTGCGGCGAATGCGTCCATGTCGGCACACTGCCCGTAGAGATGCACCGGCATGACAGCGCGTACCGGATGCGAACCGCCGAGCAGCTTTTCCACTGCAGCAGGATCGATGTTCAAGGTCGCGGGATCGACGTCGGCGAACACTGGAATTGCGCCGCAACGCGTAATCGAGCTCGCGGAAGCAAAGAATGTGAACGCCGAAGTGATGACGCGATCGCCGGGCTGAACTCCCGCAGCCGCCAGCGCCAGCCACAACGCATCGGTACCGGAGGCGCAGCCCAAGCTGGCTCGGACGCCGAGGTACGCAGCCGATTCGCGCTCGAATGCATCCAGTTCCGGCCCGCCGATGAAATACTGCGCGGTCAACACCCGCTCGACGGCAGCTGTGACGTCGTCTTTGATCGACGCGTACTGCCGCTTAAGGTCGAGCATGGGCACAGGTTCGGGCTTGGTGGAAGAAACGGACGGAACCGGCGCGGATGAGGTGCTGGAAGCCATGGCGAAACTGTAATTCTAGCAGTGCAGTCAGGCTTGCAACGCCAAGTTTCGCGATGCAGTCCTATTGCGACCGGACCTTGATACTCATCTTGCCTTCGCCGGTGACATCGACGGGAGTGCCGTTCTTTAGGTACGGCTGAAGCGCCATGGGGCTTGCCCAATCGAGGTCCCAAGCGTCCTGCAAAGCGATCGCAGTGTACGGTCCCGGCAACACCTCGGGCAGATTGAACGTACCATCGCTGTCGCTCTGGTCGCGGCGGAAGAGTGTCAGGTTGGCGTCGGGATTGCGCGGGATGAGCACCACCATCGCCCCGGCAAACGGCTTGTCGTCGCGCAAGACGACCCCGGTGACTTTGGCCACCGCGCGCGTTGCCGTACAAACCAGCTGCACGTTGCCGCCACTGATTTCGAGTGTCCGGCCCACAACGCGCGCTCCCTTGGCGAGCAGGCTCTTGATCTGAAAACCCGGCGCATTGTTCAAAATGACATCGTAAGTCCCGGAACGAATTTCCGTATCGCTGAAGTCGAATGTACCCTTGGCTGTGACCTCGGCTGCGAAGTTCTCACTGGAAGTTCGATTGGCGAGGACCACGTAGATCTTCCCGCCGGGGCGCGACCCACCTTCCAGCATCAAGGCCCCGGTAACGGATGTGAGCGGCGGGTTCTCGCGGGCATCGAGTTCGACCGTGCCGGCAAGGTCGATTTCTTTGTACCAGCCAGTCCCGTTGCGCTTGCCACCGGATTCGGGCATCTCGATCACATAGTGTCCGGGCGCGATGCCGGTGTACTCGTACATGCCCGCGGTGTAGCCAAAGCCCTGCGCCGAATTCACCGGCACCAGGGCTCCCTCGAAGATGCGTTGCGAGATCCGCGGAAAGCCGCGCGGAAAACCGACGCGAAGGCCGTTGCCGTGGTTGTTCCCTTCGGCTTCGCCGCTCTTGATACGCAGGTGCACGGCCGGGACCGCGCGCATAGCGACGTCAGCAGGCATCCGCTCGCCGGGGTGAAGCACGATGGCACTGGCGGTGGTCGAGTCTTCGGAGGCAGGGTAAAAGGTCAGAGGATAAGCGACGTCAAACTGTGCCTCTTCCTCGGCGATGCGAGCTGCGTTGTCGGCATTAGCGGCAGCGTCCCCGGGCGCAGAATAGTTCGCATACCATGGCCGCGCCGACACCGCGACGAAGTAAATTCCAGGAGCGAGGTGGCCGAATTGATAGTGGCCGCGGTCGTCAGTGACCGCGTTGGTGATAGCTTGCGTACGCTGCTCGCCAGTGTCGTTGTTGCGTTGAAACAACTGCACATTGGCGTTCCGCACCGGTTCGCTGTCGTCATCGGTGACGACGCCTTCGATGGCTGCGTCCGGAACCAGACGGAATACCGGATTCCCGCCGTCGAGGTCGGGACCGACGGCAATGCCGGTGAAAAAGTTGCCGTGCTGATTGAAGCCTTGCGCGCGGTACCCGTGGGCGCTGGCGGTGAGCGAGTATTTTCCCGAAGGCAGGGCGGGGAAGGCGAAACGTCCGTCGGCGCGCGTCTCCATGGTCTGCGACGTCTGGCGGTTCTCCGTGGCGTTGATGGACACCGTTACGCCGGACAGCGGTTGTCCGGACACGGAGCTAACCACAATACCGGCGATGGGATAACCGGTCGGCGCTCGGGACGGGGCAGGTGCCTGTGCCGCCGTTCCGGCTGCCATCAGAGTTACGAAGATGAGCCGGGCAATCAATTCGATGAGTCCGCCGTTCGGATCAGGTCGACCGTGACTTGGGCCCGCTGGTTGGGCGCGATAGTCACGGGCGTGGCCTGCGAAAGGTAGTTTTGCAGCACGTCTGGATTGAAATACTCCAATCCGTCGATACGATCGAAAGCCAGGACGAGATACGCGCCGGGGGCCAGCGATGAGATCTCGGATTCAGATCGCCCGCCGGTTGGGTCTCTGGACGGGGAATACTGCGTGGTTCTCGGTGGCATGTTGGCGCCTCGCGCCGGAACCACGACGATGGTAGCTGGAACGTCCGAGCCGCTCGATAGTTTCACCGTCACGCCCAACGAGGCCACGTCGTCGCGCAGTACGACGTCCATGGTCAGCGCTGGCGCACCAGCGGTCACGATCAGCTCGTCCGTAAGCAGGTTGCCTTGGCCGTATTCGGCGGACTGCACATAGAAGGAACCTTGTGGCATCAACTCGACCGAATACCTGCCGGGTTCCACGTTGTGAAGCATGAGAGTCTGCGTTCCAGCCGGCCCTTCGAGGGTGGCGTAAGAGTCAGACGAGCCAGGTTGGCTGGCCAGAAGTCGAACCCCGAGCGGCGGGCCCTGCGGGGGCGGAAAGGAGTAACGCCGGGCGCCCGGTGCTGATTGTGCCACCGATTCCGTTCGCACGGAGATGGGAATCGAAATCGCGGGAACCAGCGCCAAGTGCAGGTTGAAGACATTGGAGACGACATTCAGGCGTGCCTCGGCACGAACTAGCTGATTGGGCGCCACCTGCGAAAACGCCTTCAGAACATAAGCGCCGGAGGGTACGCCGTGGAAGTCGAAGCGTCCGTTATCCGCGCTGAACTGATACGAAAAGGACACTGGGCTCCCGGACTGGTCGCACAGCTGAAGATTGACGCCCTGATTGGGCATGTAGCCGCTGATGGCTCCCGAGATGTTGTATGACGGTACCTCATTCAGGGAGAAGCTGGCCTCGGCCTGCTGCCCAGCGCTCAGCGAAATAGGCGACGAAGAGGCGAGATCGGGAACTCCGGGATAATACATGCTGGGGTAGCCGGTCTTACGTTCCGGCTGGAAATCAAACACTGTTTCTGGCAGAGGCGTGAAAGGCTCTGCGGAGAGGTAGTACGTTCCTTGCAGCAGATTGGCGAAGCGGTAGCGTCCGTCTTCGGCTGTGATCGCGGTCCCCTTGGAGTCGTAATGCCTTCGTCCTTCTCTGACATTGAGGTAGGTCAGACTGAGTGGGACATGCTCCAGCGGCGTCCCGGTCGCCGTTGTGACCTTGCCGGCGATCACGCCCTCCGGTGTCAGCTTGAGCACGACGGAGCCTGACTTGGGGCCGACCTCAATTACAAGTTGTCCCTGCCCACGGATTTCTTGGTCGCCGAAATACCCCGGCTTTTGTGCGTTCAGCGCGATCTGGCCGGCAGGTATCCCCTGGAATTGGAAGCGCCCATCGCCGTCGCTAAACGCAGTGCGCTGGTGCGGCCCGTTAATTTGAACCAGCGCTTTGCGGACGGGCTCGCCGGTCACCGAGTTGATCACCGTTCCGGAGACGGAATATTGTTCGCCGCGAGCCTGGTCGGAAGGCATCCCGGGAGCCGACCAAACCTGAATGGTATCGGGAGCTTGTGCAAGGGCGGGAAGCAGAAGCGCACAGCAAGAAATGCCCAGCGCGAGAGTACGCATCAGCCACTCAGATGCGCAGACTGAGAGTGAGGCGGTCCGAAGACTAATAAGGTAGCGGACTTGCATCGAAGAATTCCGAGGCTGGCGCCTACGTCCAGCCCCACTCCACTATAGACACCAGTGGAAGGGACAGAGTTGCATTTCCGCCACAATTGCGAAGGTCGGCCGGGCGGCAGGCGATGGGACGCCACTTCACATCATTTCCCCGAACGCCTGCTGGCGCGGGCGATAAAGGTCTCCTGGCTGTTGAGCGCGCTCTTTCGCGCGTAGTTGGGATCTCGCACGTACTTTCCGTCGGACTGCATATGCCGCGCCTTGGCTTGCTCCTTCATATAGGTGCCGAGGATGTCGTCCTTCAGCACGCGAATCAGGCTCTTGTCCTCTACCGGGAAGACGACTTCGACCCGGCGGTTCAGGTTACGTGGCATCAAGTCAGCGCTCCCGAGATAGATCTCTTCGTCCCCACCATTGCGGAAGTAATAAATCCGGCTGTGCTCGAGGAATCGTCCTACGATGCTTGTAACCTGGATGTTCTCACTGACGCCTGGCACATGCGGGCGCAGGCAGCAGATGCCGCGAACCAGGAGATCGACTTTCACGCCGGCCCGTGACGCCTGGTAGAGCAACTCGATCATCTTCTTGTCCACCAGCGAATTCATCTTGAGAATGATGTGTCCGCCGCGGCCGGCCTTCTGGTGCTCGATCTCACGTTCGATCAGGCCTTGCAGGCGCTCGCGCAGGGAGATGGGCGCAACCAGCAGCTTGCGGTATTTCGATTTTGCGGAATAGCCGGTGAGGAAATTGAACAAGTCGCTGCAATCCGCGCCGATGTCGGGATCGCAGGTCAGCATGCCGATGTCGGTGTAAAGCTGCGCGGTCACGCTGTTGTAATTGCCGGTCGAAAGGTGCGCGTAGCGGCGGATCACGTCGCCTTCCTTGCGCACGATCAGTGCGGCTTTGCAATGCACCTTCAATCCCATGAGCCCGTAAACCACGTGGACGCCGTATTCTTCCAGCTTGCGCGCCCATACGATATTGCTCTCCTCGTCGAAGCGCGCCTTTAGTTCCAGCAGGACAGCGACCTGCTTGCCGTTTTCCGCAGCCTCCAGCAGGGCGTCAACCACGGGAGCATTGCGTCCCACGCGATACAACGTGATCTTGATGGCCAGTACGTTGGGATCGTTGGCGGCTTTTTGCAGCAGCCCAACAATGGGCTGAAACGAGTCGAAGGGATGATGGAACAAAACGTCGCCGCGCCGAATGGTCGAGAAGATGTCCTCGTCCTCATCCTTCAACAGGGCCGCGGGCAATGCAGGTATGAAGGGCGCAAATTTCAGGTCGGGACGATCGACCTTCACCAGGTTGCGCACCCGCACTAGCGACAGCGGGCCGGTGATCTTGTAAATGTCGTCCCGGTCAAGTTCGAGATTGGTGACCAGGATCTCAAGCACCGAAGCGGGCATGGCCTCGTTGATCTCGACGCGCACCACGTCAGCGAAGCGACGCTGCCAGACGCCTTCTTCCACCGACTCCATCAGGTCGCCGGCCTCCAAGTCTTGAATGGCAGAGTCGGCGTCGCGGGTCACGTGGAAGGGATGCGCCTCGACGATATCCATGCCGGGAAAGAGCGCTCCCAGGTTGGCCGTTACCAGTTGCTCGATCCACACGAACACTTGTTCCTTCACCACAACTTTGGCTCGGCTCTTGGCTTTCGGGGCGGCTGATACCGGGACCAACTGTGGGAGGGTGTCAGGGATCTTCACGCGGGCAAAGTGTTCGATCCCCTCGGCATCGCGCAGAACAACGGCCAGATTCAGGCTGAGGTTCGAAATGTGCGGGAAAGGACGGCCGGGATCGAAGGCCAGCGGCGTCAGCGTGGGAAAGATGGTGTCCTGAAAATACGAGTCGGCTACTGCGCGTTGTTCTTCGGTGAGGTCAGCGAAATCGGCGATGCGCAGCCCGGCCCTGCGTAGCGCGGGGACCAGCTCTTTCGACCAGCACTCATAGGCCGCGCGATTCAATCGGATGACCGAGGCACGGATGGCGCGCAGCAACTCGGCGGGTCCTATGGCGTCAGGGCCACTGTCGGTCACTCCCTTTTCGATCTGGCGCTTCAGTCCCGCGACGCGCACCATGAAAAACTCGTCGAGGTTCGAGCCGACGAATGATAGAAACATGACGCGGTCGAGCGGAGGGTTGGTACTGTCCTGAGCCTCCTCCAGCACGCGACGCTGAAAATCGAGCAAGCTCAGTTCGCGATTGATGAACAGGCTTGGATCGTCAAGCGCGGGAGCCCGTGGTCCAACAAGGCGTTTTGCGGCTGACGAAGATGGTGCTTTGGGAGGTGTCTTGCGTGACTTTGCGGGTGTTGCTTTCGCGGAACTTGCCATAAATTGAGTGGGGTAAGTGACGGGAGAAAACGCCCCACTGCACATTGTAGTGTGCTGCAGGGCAAATTGCCCACTCGGCCAGTCCCAGCCTTGCGGTGGTGGTGGCAATTCTTGGCGGAATTCAGCCGTGCGGGTAGCTTACGTGGCCCGTCCGCCGAACAATATTGATCAAAAAGAACATCCCACATTGTGGGATACAACATAGACAAGTTGTTGTAGCCGGACGGACAGTTTGACACTCGCGCCTGCTTGCTCTATTCATCGTGAGGACAGTGCGGGCAAAGTAATGTGGAAAATCATGGCGGAGAAATTGGCATGAAGATCATTCCGGCAAGTGACTCGTCGCTGCTGGTGGTCTTTGGCGACGCCATCTCGCCGGAGATACAGCAACACGTGCTGGGCCTGTTCCACGCCTTGCAGACCCGGCAGGATCCACGCATCTGCAACCTGCATCCTGCCTACACGTCGCTGCTGATCGACTTCGATCCGCTGCTGACGACGCACCACACAGTTGCAACACTGGCCGAGTCGCTGTCGAGCACCGGGCGCTCTGCGGCAGAAGACAGCACTGAAGTTGTCGAGATTCCTGCGTGCTACGACGCCGAGTTCGGCGTCGACCTCGCCGACGTAGCGGCGCACAACCACATCAGCAGCGACGACGTAGTGCGGCTTCATTCGTCCGCGTCCTACCATGTCTGCTTCCTCGGATTTACGGCGGGATTCGCCTACCTTGGCGGTATGCCGGAGGCGCTATATACGCCTCGGCTGGCCACTCCCCGGCGCCTGGTTCCGGAAGGAAGCGTGGGCATCGCCGGCGGCCAAACTGGCATCTATCCCGCCGAGACACCCGGCGGTTGGAGGATCATCGGGCGCACGCCGCTGCGCATGTTCGACCCGCTGGCGCAGCCCCCAACCCGCCTGCAAGCCGGCGATTGGGTGCGTTTTACGTCCGTTGATCGGGCAACGTTCGAGCGGCTGCGGCAGGAGCGCCCATGACGGTTCGCGTGGTCAAGCCGGGCTTCTTCACCACCGTCCAAGACCGCGGACGCTTTGGTTACGCGCATCTAGGCATCTCACCAGCGGGAGCCGCCGATGCCCTGTCGCTCCGCATCGCGAACCTGCTGCTGGGGAACGACGAGAACGCTCCGGCACTGGAGATGACGCTGGTGGGCGCGACCCTGGAGTTCGAGGAGAGCGCTATGGTCGCCATCAGCGGCGCGAACTGCGATTGCAGGGTGGGACACAAATGGCTTCATGGCCAAACTGCGACCCATATCCCCGCGGGCTCGGTCTTACATTGTGGGAGTACCATAGACGGTGCCCGCAGCTACCTGGCGGTGCGGGGAGGATTCGACGTCCCGCTCGTCATGGGCAGCGCGTCAACCGATGTGCGAGGACGCTTCGGAGGATTCGAAGGGCGCAGGCTGCAGGGCGGCGACGTGCTGCAGGTTCGCAGAGCCGCCACGGCGCAAGTTTGCCTCCTGCATGGCGGGGTGCTAGAAGCTGTGTGTCCTTCCGGGCCGTTGCGGGTGACCAGGGGCGCGCAGCACGACTGGTTCAGTCCCGAGGCTTACGCGAAGCTACTGGCCTCGACGTATCTCGTCAGCGAGCAGTCGGACCGCGCCGGACTGCGACTGCAGGGGGAACGGGTTTCGCCCAGGGAGACGTCGCAATTGCTCACGGACGGAATCCCGCTAGGCGCCATCCAGGTGCCGCAGGATGGGCAGCCGATTGTCCTTTTCGTCGATCAGCAGACCACCGGCGGATATCCCAAGATTGCCAACGTCATCGCCGCCGACATGCATCGCATTGGGCAACTCCGGTCGCGCGACCAGGTGGGGTTTGGCGAAGTCTCCATCGCTGAAGCGGTTGAGGCGCTCCGCCAACAAGAGCTATGGTTGAAAAGGATTTTTGCCACAGGATCGGTGGATCCCTTCACTGCATGAGGGAAGCGCATATGAGTGAACTCTGGATGGACATAAACGCTGACCTGGGCGAGTCCGAGGAATCGCTGGCCAACGGTACCGACTTCGAGTTGATGCGCTACATCACGTCGGCCAACGTCGCCTGCGGAGGACACGCCGGCGACGAGCACACCATGCGCGAGACGGTGCGCCGTGCGCTTGAGTTGCACGTCTCTGTGGGAGCGCATCCCGGCTATCCTGATCGTGCCAACTTCGGCCGAATCGAGTCGCCCATCGCTCCGGCGGAGATCGAAGCCTCGGTGCGCGACCAGATTGCTGCGCTGGCGGCGGTTGCACAGCCGTTAGGTGTGCGACTGGTGCACTGCAAACCGCATGGCGCGCTGTATCACGCCGCCAACAAGAGTGTGGAAGTCGCGGCGGCCATCGGGCGCGCTGTGCTGGAGAGCGACAAGCAATTGATCATGGTTAGCCAGGCCGGATCATCTACTCTGACATTGTGGGGGACCATGGGGCTGTCCTGCGCCGCCGAGGCGTTTGCCGACCGCGCCTACGAGCCGGACGGCATCCTGCGCAAGCGCACACTGCCGGGCGCCTTGCTCGACGATCCGCTGCGCGCCGCGCAGCAGGCGTGGGGTATTGCTACCCGGAAGCTCGTTGTGACCACGAACGGAGCGGAGTTGCGGGTGGAGGCCAACACCATCTGCATTCATTCCGACACGCCGGGCAGCGTGGCCATCGCGCGTGCGGTGAATAAGCGACTGAAGCAGGGTGGGGTGCGGGTGCGAGCTCTATCTCGATGAAAGCCTCCCTGAGCGAAGCCGAAGGGCCGTGCTCGCCCTACTCGTCTTCCCCCAGTAGTTTCTCCAACGTGGGCCTGTGCTTGGGCGATTTCGCAGTGCGCTTCTTCACGGAAGGCTCGGTACGGGTGGGCGGAGGCGCGCCGATATTCTCCCGGGCAGCAGCCTTCACCGCTGTCGATGCCTTAAACGGCTTGGGTTTGCGTAGCTTTGACGGCATGGACGTCCTCCGGCTGCAACACTCTGAATCTTAGCAGCACCAAGAAGCCCGCCCGCCCTCACAGTCGCGATGCTGGTTGGCACAGCGACAGCAGGGAAGGCTTCTCGGAGGAGAGGAATCAATACGAGTACCCGTCGGGCTGGGCCACTGCGCCGACTTCGACGGTGGTATCCACGTAATCACGTCCGGCAGCAATGGCCTTGCGATCGAGTTCGAGCAGCCTCTTGTTCTTCACCGAATGTTCGAGCACGTCGATGGCGGTATCGGTCGGCAGGCACCCAGTCTCTTCCAGCAGCCCCCCCAGCATGACCACGTTTGCCACCTTGGCAGAGCCAATATCGTCGGCCATTTGCGACACCGGAATGCAAATTGCCCGCGCGTGCGTGACCTTGAAGTCGGCCGGCAGCTTGTCGGCGTTATAGAGAATCAGCCCGCCCGGCATCACACCCGCAGCGAACTTGCGCAGCGACAGCTCGTTCATGGCGACCAGCACATCGGGGCGCGAAATCAGCGGCGATCCGATGCGCTCGTGCGACAGCGTGACATGGCAGTGCGCGCTACCGGATCGCATTTCCGGTCCGTAGGACGGCAGCCAGCTCACTTCCATCTGCTCGCGCAATCCCATCTCGGCCAGCAGTTGTCCCATCAACAGGATGCCCTGTCCGCCGAAGCCTGCGAACTTCACGGTGATTTCGCGGGTGTGATGGCGGCGCGACGGCGCGGCTTCCTCGCCCTCGCCATCTTCCACCCCCAGAGCCTGGGCCACGGTCTTTACCGGGACCTGCGGCGGCGTGGGCAGTTCAGGCCGGCGATCGCGGAAGACGCCCAGCGGAAATTCCTTCATCAGGGTTTCGCCGACCCACTTGCGCGCGACCAGCGGGTCCATCTTCAGAATGGTTGGGCACGGCGAGAGAATCTCCACCAGCGAGAATCCGCCGCCATTGTTCTGGATTTCGAGCGCCTTCTTGATGGCCTTCTTGGCCTTCATGATGTTCTTCATGTCGCACAGAGCGACGCGCTCGATGTACGCAGGCGTTGCCAGCGATGCCAGCAATTCGGCGACATGCAGCGGCAGGCCCTCGTTGTTAGCGCGGCGTCCCCAAGGGGATGTTGCGCTTACCTGTCCCATCAGGGTGGTGGGGGCCATCTGGCCGCCCGTCATGCCATAGATCGAGTTGTTGACGAAGAACACGCAGATGTTCTCGCCGCGGTTAGCGGCATGAACGATCTCTGCCGTGCCGATGGCGGCAAGGTCGCCGTCACCCTGGTACGACATCACAATGGCCTCGGGATGCGACCGCTTCATTGCAGTAGCGACCGCCGAGGCGCGTCCGTGCGCTGCCTGCACGTTGCCGATATCGAAATAGTAGTAGGCAAACACCGAGCAACCGACCGGACTAATCAGGACAGCGCGGTCCTGCAGGCCGAGCTCGTCGAGCGCTTCAGCGATCAGTTTATGCGCCACGCCGTGCCCGCAGCCCGGACAGTAGTGGGTCTGCTGCTGCAGTTCCGCTTTTCGTTCAAACTTGTCGTAGAACGCCGGCGATTTTTCGTGGACCACTTCGTATTCGTTCACAAATTCCTCCCGCCCGCCTAAACCAGGGCAGCCATGCGCGACGTAACTTCCGCGGTGATTTCTTCCGGTGAGGGCACGTTGCCGCCAGCCCGGCCGTAGAACTCCACCGGTACGCTGCCGTTCAACGACAGCCGCACGTCTTCCACCATCATTCCGGTGCTGAGCTCGACCACCATCACCGACTTCACGTGCTTCGCTACCTCGCGCAACTCGCGCGATGGATACGGCCACAGAGTTATTGGCCGGAAAAGTCCCGCTTTCACGCCCTGCGCCCGCAACTGATCGACAGTGGATCGCAGTATGCGCGACACGATGCCAAAGCCAATCAGCAGGATGTCAGCGTCGTCGGTGAGATAGTTCTCGCTGCGGGTCTCCAACTCCTGGGCCAGCGCGTACTTCGCTTCCAGCTTGCGAATGTGCGCCTCCAACTGGTCGGGCTCGAGAAAGATCGAGCTGATCAGGTTCTTCCTGGTCTCGAGCGTGCCCTTCACCGCCCAGTCTTTCTCAGGCTGGGGGATGTCGCGCAGCTTAATTTCGAGTGGCTCCTGCATCTGGCCGACGTAGCCGTCGGTCATGATGACCACCGGGTTGCGATAACGGTCAGCGAGTTCGAACGCCAGCACGGTCAGGTCGAACATCTCCTGTACCGACGATGGCGCCAGGACGATGTTGCGATAGCAACCGTGGCCACCGCCTTTCACCACGCAGAAGTAGTCGCTCTGTTCCGGCGCGATGTTGCCCAGCCCCGGGCCGCCGCGGACAACGTCTACGATTACGCAGGGCAACTCGGCTCCCGCAATGTAGGACATGCCTTCCTGCATCAGGCTCATGCCCGGACCGGACGACGCCGACATGACCCGAACGCCTGCAGACGACGCCCCGTACACCATGTTGATGGCCGCAACTTCGCTCTCTGCCTGCAAAAAAGTACCGCCCACTTCAGGTATGAGGAGGGCGGCATATTCTGCGATTTCACTGGCTGGAGTGATGGGGTATCCATAGAAGCCCCGGCACCCGGCCAGCACCGCGGCCTTAACGACCGCGACGTTTCCTTTACAGAGTTGCCGCATGGGCCGCCTCCTTAACTCCATTGACTATGACTCCCGCCACCTTGGGCGGAGGCACCATCCGATACACGGTCAGGGCCCCGGGTTCAGGACAGCAGTAGAAGCAGGCACCGCATCCGGTGCAGCCGTCTCCGGTGTACATCGCCGGATGCACCCCGTACTTGCTGAGTTCGGGCGCCAGTTTCAGGCACTTGGGCGGGCATGACTCAACGCACAGCCCACAGCCTTTACATTCCTCGACATCGATTGTGACGTCACCGCGCGGTTGTGATGCCATGTTCTCCTCGCACTTCCACCAAGTCTAGTTGGTTACGCTGAAACCAGCGCTGTTTCTCGCAATAGTCCACAAGCTCTTTGCGGAACTTGGGGTGGGAAATCTGGATCAGGGATTCGGCCCGCTGCCGGATGGTCTTTCCGTGCAAGTACGCGACCCCGTACTCGGTGACTACGTAGTGCACGTCGGCACGACCCGTCAACACACCCGCTCCATGGGCCAGGCGCGGTACGATGCGCGAGAGGGCGTCGCTCTTTGCCGTGGAGGGAAGAGCGATGATGGGCTTGCCCCACTTGGAGCGCGCCGCCCCACGAATGAAGTCAAGCTGGCCGCCAAAGCCGCTGTAAAACCATGAGCCAATCGATTCGGCACAAACCTGGCCGGTGAGATCAACTTCAATGGCGGAGTTGATTGCCACCATGCGCTCGTTCAACGAGATTCGAAATGGATCGTTGGTGTAGGCCGAGGGATGAAACTCGAAGATTGGGTTCTCGTCCACGAAATCGAACAGCTTCTTGGTTCCCAGCATGAATCCGAGGATGATCTTCCTCGGCTTGAAGTTCTTGCGTTGCCCGTTGATCACGCCCGTTTCGATCAGGGGAATCGCGTTGTCAGAGATCAGCTCGGTATGAACGCCGAGGTCCTTGCGGTCCATCAGGTTGGGCAGAACGGCGTCGGGGATGCCTCCGATGCCCAACTGCAGAACTGAGCCGTCCTCAATTAGAGATGAGACATGCGCGCCGATCGAGCGATGGAGCTCGGTAATCGTATTCTCCTTGATCTCGCACAACGGGCGCGAGACTTCAACGATGGCATCGAGTTCGCTGACGTGAATGAAGCTATCGCCATAGGTCCGCGGCATCTGAGCGTTGACCTGGGCCACCACACGATGAGCGTACTTGGCTGCGGTGAGAGTGGTATCCACGCCAACGCCGAAGCTGCAATAGCCGTGCGAATCAGGCGGCGACACCTGAATGAAGGCGACGTCGATGGGCATCTCGCCGCTCTCGAAGAGCGCTTCTACTTCGGACAGGAAGATGGGGGTGTAATCGGCGCGGCCATCGTGCACCGCCTCGCGCACATTACCGCCGACAAACAATGCGTTATGACGGAAGCTGGCCGAAATCTCGGCCGCGCAATACGGCGATGTGCCCAGGGTGAGCAGGTGAACGACCTCCACCCCTTTTACGTGGGGGGCGCGTTCCATCAGGGCTTCCACCAGCGCCTCGGGCTCGGCGCAGCCAGGGTGGATGTAAACCCGCATGCCCGATTCCACGCAGCCAACCGCCTCGCGTGGACTCATGAGCTTGCTTCTATAAGGATCGATCCAGGACATGAAGTGGCCTCGTATCAAACACTGATCGTTTCGTTACAAATTGGGTATCCGTTGGCTGCTCGTTCATGCCCGAGCGCGGCGAAGTAAATGGCGCGGTTAAAGAATTGATCGAGCATCTCCAGCAACTCCATTTCGCCGAAGATCTCCGCCGGTTTTTCCAGCTCCGCATGTTTCTGCAGGTAGTCCCACAGATTTTCGCGCACCAGGCAGATCATCCACACCACCTGACTGGCCGGCACGCCTTGTGCGGCGCGCTCCGCACCGATCTCCAGGTAGCGGCGCTCGATGTCGGCTTCGGTCTTGCCCAGCAGCCATTCGCCCAGGTGGCGATACACCTCGTAAACCTTCGACGTCAGCTCGGCGTCCGGAACGTTGGCATAGGCCGAGCACTTCTTGTCGTTGCGGTAACGATCCTGGAGGCTGCGGGCCAGTCCATCGGAATGCGTCTCGATCAGCTTTACCAGCCGATATGCGAGCAACATGGCTGACCTTCTTTCGTCCTCGCAAGTGCCTTTGGGGGAAGGACAAGGCACGGGCGGAATCCTCACTTAGTTACAACTAAGTGTCATCTTTTCCCGGCTGCCCAGCCGTGATTCATGTCACCCCAAAAGGTGACAAGGGTCACGAATCGGGAAAAGTGTAACAAATGATTCATCCGTGGGCCGGGAGTACAGGGGACAGGTTCAGGCTGGCTTACACCCTGTCTCAGGGGCGGGAATCGCCTTCGGGCCCATGACATTTGTCACTCGCCGTGGCTGACAAACGGCACTACTGGCCATTCCCAGAATGGCAGAACATCACTCTCATACCGGGGATTCACCTGCAGAGGAGCAAACGATGTTGAGCGCAATCGCCGAACTGACACCTTATCTCAATGCCAGGCCGACAGCCGTGGCACACACGCGCGGGCTCACCAAGAAATACGGTGCCATCACAGCCTTGCACAACGTGACCATGGATCTGCGAACAGGAGAACTGCTGGCGCTGCTCGGCCCCAACGGTGCCGGCAAGACCACGCTGGTCCGCATGCTGCTGGGTCTGGCCAGTCCGGACGCAGGCAGGGTTTCGGTCTTTGGCGCCGACCCTCGCCAGTCAAACGTCGCAGAGCGATGCGGGGCAATGCTCCAGGTCGGCCGCGTGCCCGAGACCTTGAAGGTGCGCGAGCACATCGACCTGTTCTCGTCGTATTACCCGAGGCCACTGCCCTTGGCCGAAACCTTCAAGATCGCCGGACTGGAGGAGTTCAAAGACCGTCCATTTGGCGAGTTGTCCGGAGGACAAAAGCAGCGAGTACTGTTCGGCATCGCGATTTGCGGCGATCCCGACCTGCTGTTTCTCGACGAGCCGACGGTTGGGCTCGATGTGGAAGCGCGGCGGCTGATGTGGGCGCAAATCCGCACCCTGATCTCGCGTGGCAAGACCGTGCTGCTTACCACCCATTATCTGAACGAGGCCGACGCACTGGCGGACCGAATCCTGGTGCTGCAGCAGGGGTCGATTATCGCTGAGGGGACTCCGGCGGAGATCAAGGCGCGCGCCATCGGCAAGCAGATTCGATGCGTCAGCCGCTTAACGGCCCACGAGATGCGGCAGATCCCCGGCGTGGTCAGCGTGAAAGAAGACCGCAACGCATTCGAACTGCAGGTCACTGTCGCCGAACCAGTTGTGCGCGAGCTGCTGCAACGCGACTCCTGGCTCTCCGAACTGGAAGTCACCAATGCCGGGCTGGAAGAGGCTTTCCTGGCGCTGACCCAGAACCATTCGTCAAATTCGAAACGGAGCAACTGAAATGGCAACCACCACGTTTCCCGCAACCTATGCCGTGCCGCAGCGCTCGCTGGCCCAACTGATCACGCTGTATGCCAAAGAGGCGAAGTACGAAATCCTGAAGTACGCGCGGATTCCGATCTTCGCGCTCTCCACCATCCTGTTCCCCGTGATGTTCTACGTGTTGTTCGGCATCGTGATGGCTCCCAGTGGCCCGCACCGGGCGGAAACCGCCACCTATTTACTGGCGACCATGGCGTGCTACGGCGTGATGGGCGTCGCCATGTTCAGTTTCGGAGTGGGCATCGCCATGGAGCGAGGCCAGGGCTGGCTGCAGGTGAAGCGGGCCTCACCCATGCCGCTGCCGGCATACTTTCTCGCCAAGATCGCCAACTCCTTGGTGTTTGCGACCGTGATTTCGCTGGTGCTGCTGGCGGTGGGCGAGGCCTTCGGCGGAGTTCGCTTGGGGTTCTTCACCGCCGCTAAGCTGATCGCCATTCTGGTGGCCGGTTCGATTCCGTTCAGCGCAATGGGTTTGGCGCTGGGGTATTTCGCCAAGCCGAATTCGGCCCCGGCGATGGTGAACCTAGTTTACCTGCCGATGTCGTTCTGCTCGGGACTGTGGATTCCGATTTTCATGCTGCCGCATGTGCTGCAGAAGGTGGCGCTGATTCTGCCACCGTATCACATGAGCCAGTTGGCACTGAATGCCATCGGGGTCAACCCGAATCCGACGCCGGCGTGGGGACATCTGGAGGCGCTGATTGGAGTGACGCTGCTGTTCCTCGGCATCGCGACCTACGGTTACTGGCGCGATGAGGGAGCGTCGTACGGATGAAGATGAGTTGGTCCGGCGAGGATCGCCCGTCATCACCTGTCGCCCCGATGCCGGACGAGACTCAATGGTCCCCGAAACTCGCAACGGTGTGGGCTTCGGGACAACACGAACCGAAGCCCGCGCTTCGATACCCACCACGTCGCAGCGCACGGCTTCGGATCGTGAAACAAAGGTTGACTCGCCGGGTGGCCCCAGGTCCGCGCTTTCCGGCGCTAACCTGGGAATACAGAGATCAAACAGGAGTTGGTTATGAGCAACTGCACTGCGCGATGGATACTGTGGTTCGTATTGATGGCGGTGTTTACTGGTCTCACGCTGACCAGTCGTTGGACTGATCTGGCACTAGCCCTGACCATTGCGGCGGTGGTGTGGTGCGGGATTGTGCCCGAACCCCGTTCCAGACGACAATAGCGCAGCAGGGCGCGGCAAGGTAAAAGAAGCGATGAACACGGTTCAGGCAATCTGGCGAAAGCTATATCCCGCCGATCACGAGCATAAGTGGATGCCGCTCATCTGGCTTCCCTTCATGGTCTGGTTCTTTCTTGATCCGTACTGGAAGCACGCCGGGGCGTTGCACTGGGTGTGGAACACCGCCGCCGGGCTGTTTTTCATCGTTCTCTATTTGCAGGCCTTCTCCCGGTTCGGCCGAGTCAGAAACGTTTGCATCATCGCCATGATCGTGATGGCGGCGATCTGTATTCCCTTGAATGGCGGGGCCGCGGGGCTGCTGATCTATGCTTCGGCTGCCGGCGGGTTCAACCCGAAGATCCGTTGGGTGATTGCGCAGCTTGCTGTCGAGGTTGCCATCCTTCTTTACTATGCGGCAAGGTTTCATTTCGAGATCGGCATGTGGGTTTCCATGCTGCTATTGATTGTGCTGGTTGGCTTGGGTAACCACCACTGGGCAGTCGCCCATTGCGCTGAAGAGAAGCTCCGTGTCGCGCACAGCGAGATGGAGCACCTCGCCAAAGTCGCCGAACGCGAGCGCATCGCGCGCGACCTGCACGATGTCTTGGGACACACCCTGTCTCTAATCACCCTGAAAGCCGAGTTGGCGCGCAAACTGGTGGACCGCGATCCCGAACGCGCCAAGCAGGAAATGCTGGACGTGGAGATCACCTCGCGCGCCGCGCTGGCCGACGTGCGCGAAGCCATTCGCGGATACCGCACCGAAGGCATTTTCGCCGAACTGGCTCGCGCCCGAGCCGCGCTCGAGACCGCCGGCGTCACCGTCGAGTGCGACACCGACCGGGTTGCGCTCAGTCCGGAGCAGGAGTCGGTTCTGTCGCTCGCCTTGCGTGAAGCCGTGACCAACGTTGTGCGTCATGCCGACGCCAGCCGCTGCAACGTCAGCCTGAAACGGAATGAGGCGCTGTGTACCCTCGAAATCGCCGACGATGGATGCGGCGCCACCGGTCCGGAAGGCAACGGATTGCGCGGCATGCGCGAGCGCCTGGAAGCCCTCGGCGGCTCGCTCCGCCTACTCACGTCCAATGGGACCCGTCTGATTATCGATTTGCCTCTCGCCTCAGCCGCCTCTGCTCTGCGAAACTGAGGGCATGGCAGCCTTCAAGCGTGACAAGATTCGCGTCGTCCTCGCCGAAGATCAGGCCATGGTCCTCGGCGCGCTGGCTGCGTTGCTCGAAATGGAGGACGACATCGAGGTCGTTGCCCGTGCCCGTGCCGGCGACGAAGCGCTGCGACTGGTGCAGCAGGCGCATCCCGATGTGCTGGTGACCGACATCGAGATGCCCGGCCTTACCGGGCTTGAACTCGCCGCCGAATTGAAGCGACGCGGCGTCCAGGTGCGCGTCATCATCCTAACCACCTTCGCTCGTGCCGGATATCTGCGCCGCGCACTGGAAGCCGGAGCGTCCGGCTACCTCCTCAAAGACATGCCTGCCGAACAACTGGCTGACGCGGTGAGGCGGGTGCGCAGCGGATTGCGCGTGATCGATCCCCAACTCGCTGCCGAAGCCTGGACCAACGAGCCCGATCCGCTGACCGAGCGCGAGCGCCAAGTACTTCGTCTCGCCGGAGAGGGCGTGGCCAGCCTGGACATCGCCACCGAGCTGAACTTGTCGGAGGGCACTGTGCGCAACTACTTGTCGGAAGCGATCAGCAAGCTGGGCGCCGCCAATCGCACGGAAGCCGCCCGCATCGCGCGTTCGAAGGGATGGCTCTAGCGTACTTCCCTCGCCGACGTGGTCGGTTATCATCTCTCCATACAGGGGAACTACATTGACCACGGAAACCGCGCGGCTGGAGGCTTTTTCGGATGGCGTGTTCGCCATCGCCATCACTCTATTGATACTCGAGATTAAAGTGCCAAGTTCCGACACCGGAAATCTCGCCGCGGACCTCCTTCGCCAGTGGCCGTCGTATCTGTCGTTTTTCGTGAGCTTCGCATTCATCGGTGTCATGTGGATCAACCACCATCGTCTCTTCACTCACATCAAAAAGAGCGATGACACGCTGCTGATCATCAACCTCGCATTGATGTTCGGCGTGATTGTCATCCCCTTCACAACCTCCGTACTGGCGGCGCACCTCGGGCATCCCGGCGCCAGGACGGCCGTAATCGTTTACGACTCGGCTTATCTGGGGATTGCAGTCTTTTTCAACTTGCTGTGGCGCTATGCCGCCTCGCGCGATGGACACCTGCTGTCCAAGGATATGGATCGAGAAGCGGCGGAGAAACTCACGCAGCAATACAACTACGGCCCCCTGGCGTATGCGATCGCGATTGCCCTGGCCTGGGTCAGCATCACTGCCAGCCTTCTGATCAATCTAGTGCTGGCGTTTTTCTTTGCTCTGCCGCCGCGTTATGCCAGCAAACACATTCCAGCGCGGAAAGCTGCCAACTACTAGCGCGTCGAGCCAGGCATGAAAAAGCCCGAGCGGTTCGCTCGGGCTTTCCAAAGTTGCAAAGACCAGCTTATTCACCGATGGGCTGCGGAGTCTGCGAAGTGCTCTTCGGCAGTATCGGCGACTTGATGTAGCTCGTGGGTATCTGCCCGGTCAGCGAACCCATCCAGCGTTCAATCGACTTCACTTGCGCGTCCGTAAGCTGCGTACCGCGCTGGTGAACCGCCATGTTGCGGATCGCCTGGTCCAAGGTCGCAACCGAGCCATCGTGGAAGTACGGGCCGGTCTTATTGATGTTGCGTAGCGACGGCACCTTGAAGACCATCATGTCGATATCTTCCTTCGTCACCTGGTACCGGCCCGTGTCTTTCTGGTCGGGCCACGGTTTCATGACGCCGAGTTTTTGATAGGCGGCTCCGCCGACATATGGGCCATTGTGGCACCACTGGCATCCGACAGAGGCAAAAGTGTTGAAGCCAGCTCTCTCTGCGTCGGTCAGGGCTGCCTGGTTTCCTGCCAGGAAGCCGTCCCAGCGCGACGGCGTCACCAGTCCACGCTCGAACGCTCCAATGGCCATGGCCATGTTGTCGTAGGTAACCGGGTCTTTATCGTTGGGGAAGGATGCCTGGAAGAGGGCAACGTACTCCGGCATGGACTTAAGCACATCCACGGCAACTGCATGGGAGGGCATGGCCATCTCCACCGGGTTCATGATCGGGCCTTTCGCCTGCTCCTCAACAGTAGGGGCACGTCCGTCCCAGAACTGCACAAAGTGCCCGGCAGCGTTGTACACGGTGGGCGCGTTGCGGTTCCCCTTCTGGTTCTTGAAGCCGGTCGAGACCTTGGTGGATTCCGCGCCATAGGCGTCGAGTGGATGGCAGGTATTGCACGAAATCTTCTGGTTGGCCGACAGCCGGGGATCGTAGTAAAGCATCCGTCCCAACTGTACCTTTGTCGCGGTAGCAGGATTATCGGGCGAACCCATGACCGCGGGAAGTGGAGAGAAGAGTTTGAGGGCCTCGGAATCTAGCTGTACCTTTCCGGATTCCGATAAAAGATAGGTGGCGGGAATCAGTACGAGTACGGCCAATACGGCGAACCAACGAAACTGGTGTGAGTTGAAAGCTGACATGAGCGCCTCCTCGACGGCCCCCCCGAGCCTAAGGCGCGGCTAGGCACGTTAGTGCTATATTCGCCTGACTGGGCGGCAGCTCTCAAGGAAGCCAGTCACCAAGCCGTGTGACAGTCGTGGCGGCATCGCTCCATGCCGGAAACCTCCCGCAATCCCGGGCGAGACGAGAACTCACTCCAGGCACGTCTTCGCGCGCACGGTAGTGGGCTCTTCTACAATCGGTGCGGAGACACCAGTTGCAATGAAGGCCGCCGTCCTAACCAAGCCGTCTGCGATCGCCGAGCGCCCACTGCGAATTGAAGAGGTGGCGCAACCGCAACTCGCCGAGGGACACGTCCTGCTGAAGGTTCGCGTCTGCGGCGTCTGCCGAACCGATTTGCATATTGTCGAAGGCGAGCTGCCGCAACGGCGTGTGCCACTGATACCGGGCCACCAGATTGTGGGCGACATCGTCGCGGGTGCGACGCCCGAGTTGCCGCTGAACACGCGCGTGGGCGTCTCGTGGATCGGCGGCGCAGACGGCACTTGTTGGTATTGTCAGCGCGACAAAGAGAACCTCTGCGATTCGCCAACATTTACCGGCTATACGGTAGACGGTGGTTATGCCGAGTACGCGACCGCTCGCGCAGACTTTGTTTTCCCGCTCCCCGCTGCATTGGATGACCTGGGGGCCGCGCCGCTACTGTGCGCAGGAATCATTGGCTTTCGCAGCCTGAGGGTTGCAGATGTACAGCCGGGAGAACGCGTCGGGCTGTTTGGTTTCGGAGCCTCGGCGCACTTGGCGATTGAAGTGCTGCATGCCTGGAAGTGCGAGGTCTATGTCTCGACGCGCGGAGAATCGCATCGTCAACTGGCGCGGTCGCTGGGAGCGGCCTGGGTCGGCGCTGAAACCAAAAAGCCACCGGCCGAACTTGATCGGGCGATTACGTTCGCACCCAGTGGGGACGTGGTGATCGCGGCGCTCAGCAGCCTGCGGAAGGGTGGCGTCGTGGCCATCAACGCCATTCACCTCGATCGCATTCCCCAGTTCGACTACGACAGTTTGCTGTGGGGAGAGCGCCAGATTCGCAGTGTCGCCAACATGACGCGCGCGGATGCGCGCGACTTCCTGCAGATCGCCGCCGAAATCGGAATGCGTCCCAAGGTGACGGCATTTCCTCTCCACCAAGCCAACCAAGCGTTGCTGGCCGTCAAGCGAGACGCCATCGACGGCGCGGCGGTACTCGTCATCTGACGGCAGTCGAATTACAGCCCCGCCGGGTCCTGGGTCTCCGTCGCTACTCCCAACTCCTCAAACGCCTTCTGCGCCCGCTTGACGGCGAACTTGCCATCGCGTGCTAGACGCGACAGCGCTGCCGTTGCGATCGACTCTGCGTTGATCTCGAAGTGCCGACGCAGATGCTGCCGGTTATCGCTGCGACCGAATCCGTCAGTCCCGAGAGTGACCAGCCGATCGTGCAGCCAAGGGGAAAGCTGGTCGGGAACGACCTTCATGTAGTCGGACGCCGCAATGATGGGACCTGCCGAACCAGCGATCGCAGTCAGGATGTAGGGCTTCCTTTCGGCGTCGCCGGGATGCAGCCGGTTCCAGCGCTCGATTGCCAGCGCGTCGCGCCGCAACTCGTTGTAGCTGGTCACGCTCCAGACGTCGGCGGCGACTCCGTACTTTTCGGCCAGGATATCCTGCGCCCGCAGCGCCTCGTTGAGGATGGGACCGCTGCCGAACAACTGCGCCGCGGCATTGCCCTTGGCGGCCGCGCGATATTTGTAAATGCCCCGCAGGATGCCCTCTTCGCAGCCCTGCGGCATCTCCGGCATGGGATAGTCTTCGTTGTACAGCGTGATGTAGTAGAAGCGGTCTTCGCCCACTTCGTACATGCGACGGATGCCGTCGTGCACAATGACGGCGACCTCGTACATATACGCCGGATCGTATGCGTGACACGTTGGGACCGTGCTGGCCAGCACGAGGCTGTGGCCGTCCTGGTGCTGCAGTCCTTCGCCCGAGAGCGTGGTCCTGCCGGCCGTGCCACCCATCAGGAAGCCTTTGCCGCGCGCGTCGGCGAACGCCCACACCATGTCCCCGATTCGCTGGAACCCGAACATCGAGTAATAGGTGAAGAACGGAATGGTGGCAACGTTGTAGTTCGAGTAAGCGGTCCCGGCTGCAGTGAATGAGGCCATGGAACCTGCTTCGGTGATGCCTTCCTCGAGAATCTGGCCGCCCTTTTCTTCGCGGTAGTAGAGCAGCATGTCCTGATCGTGAGGCTTGTAGAGCTGGCCCTGGCTGGCGTAAATGCCCACTTGCCGGATGATCGATTCCATGCCGAAGGTGCGGCCCTCGTCGGGAATGATAGGCACGATCAGCTTGCCGATCTTCGGGTCCTTCAGCAACTGGCGCAGCATGCTGACATACCCCATGGTGGTGGAGACGCCGCGGCCCTTCGAACCAGCCAGGGATTCGGCGAATTCCTCCAGCGGAGGCGCTGTAAATTGAAGGGGCTGCGGAATGCGCGTCGGCATGTATCCGCCCAACAAGCGGCGGCGCTCGCGCATGTATACCAGTTCCGGGGTGTCATCGGACGGCTTGTACAACCATCCTTCTTTCGCTGCCTCGTCCGGGATGGGGATATCGAAGCGCGAACGAAACGCCGACAGTGCCTGGTCAGCCAGTTTCTTTTCGGAGTGCGTTGCATTGCGCGCTTCCGCCGAGCCGAGACCGTAGCCTTTCACGGTCTGCGCCAGAATTACGGTTGGCGATCCAGTGTGTTGCGTGGCCTGCAGGTAAGCGTTGTAAACCTTCTGCGGATCGTGGCCGCCGCGGGTCAGGCGATGCACGTCCTCGTCGCTCATGTGCTCGACCAGCGCGAGCAACTCTGGATATTTCCCGAAAAATTCCTTGCGGATGTAAGCTCCGCCCTTGGCCTTGAAGCTCTGTAGTTCGCCATCGACGCACTCTTCCATGCGCTTCAGCAGCAGGCCCGACTTGTCGCGCGCGAAGAGCTGGTCCCAATCGGCGCCCCACAATACCTTGATCACATTCCAGCCGGCGCCGCGGAAGGTGGCTTCCAGCTCGTTGACGATCTTTCCGTTGCCGCGCACCGGGCCGTCGAGCCGCTGGAGATTGCAGTTGACGACGAAAATCAGGTTGTCGAGTTTCTCGCGCGAGCCCAGCGAGATCGAACCCAACGTCTCTGGCTCATCCGTCTCACCGTCTCCCACAAAGGCCCACACCTTGCGCGGAGTCTTGTTGATCAGGCCGCGGTTTTCCAGGTAGCGCATGAAACGCGCCTGGTAGATGGCGTTCAGCGGGCCAATGCCCATCGACACGGTGGGGAAGCGCCAGAAGTCAGGCATCAGCCGGGGATGCGGGTATGACGATAGTCCCGGCGTGTCGCGTAGTTCATGGCGGAAGTTCTTGAGCTGCGCTTCGCTCAGGCGACCTTCCAGAAAAGCGCGCGAATACACGCCCGGAGAGGCGTGGCCCTGGAAGTAAATCAGGTCGCCCGGCTCGTCTCCGTAGCTGGCATGGAAGAAGTGATTGAATCCAACTTCGAGCAGTGTGGCGAGCGAGGAGTACGTCGAGATGTGTCCGCCGATGCCGGGATCCTTCTTGTTCTGGCGATGCACCATGGCCATCGCGTTCCAGCGGATCAAGCTCTTGAGGCGGCGTTCCAGCTTGCGGTCACCAGGATAGGGAACTTCTTCCGAGGCCGGAATGGTGTTCAGGTAAGGCGTGTTGAGCTGGACAGGGACATCAACGCCGGACGTCCGGGCGTGCTGGACGAGAGCGTTAATCAACTCAGCACCCTTGCTGGCGCCTTCGTCGTCGATGACCTGATCGAAGGCCTCAAGCCATTCGGCAACTTCCGCTTCGTAGTCCGCTTCCGGCTTAACTGGAAACTCGATGAGCGTGTTCAATAATTTGTGCAGCGCCATGATGACCTCTGGAATCTGCCTGACCGCAAAATCGTTCCTCGAAGCATGAACCGCGGGTCAAGCCTAAAGAATCGGTTTTGTACAGATGCGTCTCACTAAATCTGATGCAATTGAGGCCGGACCGTTTCTTTTTTACGGCAGCCCGCCCGGAGGCAACCTGAAAGTCAGAAATACATCCGCATCATAAGCAATGCGTTGCCCTTGAATCGCCTACGCCGCTCGAAGAATTCAATGGTAGCGAGCGGCATTCATTGCCGACAGAAATGATTCCCCACTAAAACGGAAACCGCTAATCGATAGACAAAGTTTAGCAGACGCGCTCGGCGGGGTGAACCGGCATTGGGCAATACGGGAGCGTCCGGATTTTCCGCGCAAACCCGGTTGGCGATACAAGGACCGGCAAGGTCAATAGACGGTGTTCATTCGCTGCCACAACGCCATACCTGCAATCACCAGGATGAGCAATCCAGAGGCCGCGCCCAGAATGCGCACCCAGGGGGTGACTTTATTCATCCTTGACAGCACTTGTTCTTGTTCCGCGCGCAGGTTGGACGTGGAATCGTCCAGGAAGAGTTGATCATCTTCGTGCATGCTGAGTGTGCTGCGGTAGATCAGGACAATGATCAGCGCCACGGTGATGACAGACCATATAACGATCAACAGCATAATCGGGGACATATGCCACCTCGGTTCTCGCGAACCGGCCTCGCGTCTCGATGGGCATGCTGCGATCGCCCACCAGATTGGGGGCCCTCACGCCGTCATTATAAGCGCGGTTCAAGGAACTGTTGCGAATTTTTACTGAGTGGACAAGAGTGCTAACCGGCCTCACCCAAAGCCCCTGGATGGTGGCCGCATAACCGGTTGCAACCCCAGGCAAATTCAGGCATCTAAGAGTTATGGCACATTCCGGCCAATCTTCAGCCGGGATAGGGTTTGGAGTGAGCCGTGAGCTGGCAATTTGTTATAATTCCGCCAGGCTTTCAGGAGAAGAGGAATGGCAACCACAACCACCACACCGACCACCACGACACCCAGCGTCGAAACCAAGCCCGTAATCTTTACGGACACCGCGATTGCCAAGGTAAAAGAAATTATGGCGCAACAGAATCCGGTACCCGCTGGGCTGCGCGTGGGCGTAGTCGGCGGCGGTTGCTCGGGCTTTTCCTACTCGATGTCATTCGAGAACGGCGCCGGCATGATGGACAAGACCTTTAACTTCGACGATCTGAAGGTGTTCGTCGACGCGACGTCACTGATGTATCTCAAAGGCGTCACGGTGGACTACGTCGAATCGCTGGAAGGCGCGGGCTTCAAGTTCGAGAATCCGAACGTGAAGAGCACGTGCGGCTGCGGTTCGTCCTTCAGCGTATAAGCGCCCTTCGCCAGAGAAATTATCGAGCCCTGTCCAGCGGACAGGGCTTTGTCATTCGCGTTCAATGCTTCACTTCGCGCAACGTGACGTCGTAGTTCGGGTTTGAATAGGCGTGGCGGCGGGGACAGACGCCTGTCTGTACCCTTAATGCGTCGAGCCTATACAATAAGAGATTCTGTGCATGATTCTGGCCGGACGAATTTCCGTTAGGAAGACTGGATGAGGTTTTTGCGTAGAATCAAGGTCGTCGTACCCTTTGTTTTGTTTCTGCTGATCGAACTTGGCTGCGGCGACCAGTATCGTCCCATTGCCAATCCCATCGTTTCACCGGGCGGGCAGCCGCAAACCACGCATTTCGCGTACGTGCTTAACTACAACCCGAGTGGCAACGGATCGAGTACCAAGATTAACGTCTCTGGCGATACGAATCTGCAGGTGGTGACCGCCGGGTTGGGATCGGTAGCGCAAACCTTCCAGGGCGGAGTGGCAGGCGCTATGTTCATCGCCAATCGCGACAGCGATACGGTCAGCGAGTTCACGCTGCTCACGACCCCCAGCGTAACTAATATCGGGCTATTTCCTGGGTCGCGCCCGGTCAGCCTCGCCGCCACTGCGTCGACCGTGGTGTATGTGGTGAATTCCGGAACAACTTCCGTCTGCCCGATCGGTGGTTCGTTCAGCCTGATCGACACCTCCACCTTAGTGGTTAGAAGTACGGTATGCGTGGGCGTGAGTCCTGGCCCGGTTGTGCAACTGCCCAGCGGTGGAAACGTCTATGTCGCCAACCAGGGAGACAACAGCATTTCGGTGTACAGTCCGACCAGCCAGAGCGTCATAGCAACCCTTACGACGGCCAATGGTCTGCACCAGAACCCGGTTTCGCTGGTCGCCAGTACTGATGGGAATTATGTATTCGTGGTCAATCAGGGTAACGGAAGCAGTCCGGGCGCACTGGACATTATTTACACCGGCACCAATGCCGTCGGTGCTTCGGTACCGCTGGGAATATCTCCGACTTTCGGCTATCTCGACCCAATTCTGAACCGTCTGTACGTGACCAACACCGGGGACAATACCGTCTCGGTGTTCGACGTGTCAAACGTTGTCCTGACTGCGAACCCGGCGATTCCGACACTGGCGACGGTCAATGTGGGTTCGCGTCCGGTGTCGGTGACGGCGCTGCCCAATGGGCTCAGCGTTTATGTGGCAAATTCCACGTCGAACGACGTCAGCGTGGTGAACTCCAGAAGCTTGAGCGTGGTTACGACCATCCCGGTGGGGCAGGGTCCTGTCTTTGTTGCCAGCGAGCCGACGTCGACTAAGGTTTACGCCGCGAACGCCGGCGGCGGGACGGTCAGCATCATCGATACTGTCAACAACACCGTGAGACTTGCGATGCCTGCGCCGCAGCAAGACCCCAACTGCAATCCCCAGGTCAGCACTTGCCCGTTGCAGCGGCCACAAATGATCCTTACGCAGTAACCCCTGTCTAAAACAATGAGCCGGATGAGTTGATCTCGTCCGGCTTTTTCCCTTGTGTCTGCCAGGCAATGCCTCACGTGAACATGAATTCCTTGCTGCGCAGATCGCGGACCTGATCGCGTAGCTTCGCGGCCTGCTCGAACTCGAAGCGCTTGGCGGCTTCGCGCATGTCGCTTTCCAGTTTCGCGATGAAGGAATCGAGCTCGGCCTGCGTGCGGAATTCCGGCAGTCCTTCGGCCTCGTTGGTCAGGTCAACATAATCGGCGGCAGCGACCGCCACCAGCGTCATGTCAAGCGCTCTCACGATCGACTCCGGCGTGATGCCGTGCTCCTCGTTGTAGGCGTGCTGGATGGCCCTTCGGCGATAGGTCTCGTCGATTGCCTGCCGCATTGAATCTGTCATCTTGTCGGCGTACAAAATGGCGCGTCCGCTCAGGTTGCGGGCGCAACGGCCCATGGTCTGGATCAGCGATCCCGCCGAGCGCAGGAAGCCTTCCTTGTCGGCGTCGAGAATCGCCACCAACGAAACTTCGGGCAAATCCAGTCCTTCGCGCAACAGGTTGATGCCGATCAGCACGTCAAACTCGCCCTTGCGCAAATCACGCAGGATCTTGATGCGCTCCAGGGTCTCGATTTCGGAGTGCATGTAGCGGCAGCGCACTCCAACTTCGCTGTAGTACTCGGCCAGGTCCTCGGACATACGCTTGGTGAGCGTGGTCACCAGCACGCGTTCGTCGCGCTTGGCGCGTTCGCGAATTTCGTGCAGCAGATCGTCGATCTGTCCTTTCACCGGACGCACTTCAACTTCGGGATCGATCAGTCCGGTGGGGCGAATGATTTGCTCGACCACGACTCCAGCTGACCGGGTCAACTCATACGGTCCCGGCGTGGCCGATACGTAGATGACCTGGTTCACGCGGTGTTCGAACTCCTCGAACGTCAGCGGACGGTTGTCGAGCGCGCTGGGCAGTCGGAAGCCGTACTCGATCAGGTTCTGTTTGCGGGAGCGATCGCCGTGCCACATGCCGCGCACCTGCGGCACCGTCTGGTGCGACTCGTCGATGAACATCAGGTAATCGCGCGGCACGTAATCCAGCAGCGTTGGCGGAGGCTCGCCGGGGAGGCGGCCCGTAAAGTGCCGCGAGTAGTTCTCGATGCCATGGCAGTAGCCCATCTCTTTGATCATCTCCAGATCGAACCGGGTGCGCTGATGAATGCGCTGGGCCTCGACGATCCTGCCCTGCTCTTCGAGTTCGCCTTCCCACCACTTCAGCTCTTCCAGGATGGTATCGACTGCGGCGGTCTTGCGCTCGGGCTGCATCACGTAGTGGCTCTTGGGATAAATCGGCAGCCGGGCATACTTCTGTTTCACCGTGCCGAACAGGGGATCGATTTGCGCCAGCGACTCCACTTCATCGCCAAACAACTCGACGCGGTAGGCGTTGTCGTCATAGGTGGGGAAGATTTCGATGACGTCGCCGCGCATGCGGAAAGTGCCCCGCTTGAACTCGTCTTCCGTGCGCTCGTACAGGATTTCGACCAGCTTGCGCACGATGTCCTGGCGCTTGATCTTCTGGCCCTTTTCCAGAAACAGCAGCATGCCGTAGTAGGCTTCGGGCGATCCCAGGCCGTAGATGCAACTGACGGAGGCGACGATAATGCAGTCACGGCGCTCGAAGAGCGAGCGGGTCGCGGCCAGCCGGAGTTTGTCGAGCTCGTCGTTTACGGTCGATTCCTTTTCGATGTAAACGTTGCTTGCCGGAATGTAGGCCTCGGGCTGGTAATAGTCGTAGTAGGAGACGAAGTACTCCACCGCGTTCTGCGGGAAGAACGACTTGAACTCGTGATAGAGCTGCGCGGCCAGTGTCTTATTGTGGGCCATCACCAGTGCGGGACGGTTCAACTGCTCGATGATCTTGGCCATGGTGTAGGTCTTGCCCGAGCCGGTGACGCCGAGCAGCACCTGGTGCTTCTCGCCGTCGTAGAGGCCGCGGGTGAGCGACTCGATGGCCCGGGGTTGATCTCCGGCAGGCTGATACGAACTGGCTAGCTTAAAATCCATGGGCTGATTGCCTCGCCATTTTGCCTCGAAGTGTTGCGACTCCGTTCAGGGCAGGCCCTCACAGAAAGCAATTTCGGCGAGTGGGCATCTCATCATTATAGGGCGAAAATCGATTGCGGTTCTCTGCGGGAGGACGCGCTATTGAGGCAGCACTCCCAGTCAGCACTGTCGCGATACTGCTGCAGCGCCGGCTAGGCGGGCCAAGCTTGTCCAAAGTGACACACAGAGCGACTAGGGCTGACTTCTGGCAAGAGTGCGCAGTCTAGCGGGTGGTGCAGCGAGAACTCACAATGAGGCGCATTAGAGCGGTCGTCAGCGAAGATGCGCGCATAAGCTTCGATCGTGAGCAACCCTGGGTGAGTGTTCTATTCTGGCTTGCCTGTGTAATGTTCTTGCGCATGCACGGCCGCGTGGTCTTCTGCCGACTCCAGATGCGTAAACACTTCCGCCGGCACACTGAGCTGTTGCGGCAAGCGCTCTTCCAGCAGCGTCGCCAGGCGATGCGCCTCGCCGACCGCCATGGCATGCGGGAACAGCAGGTGTACCTCAATGATCTGCCGATACCCTGTAGTGCGGAAACGTACACCGTGATACTGCAGTCCCAAGTCGCCGCAAATGGTATCCAGCTTGCCCCGGATTTCGCTTCCGACCTTTGGGTCTGAATGGTCGAGCAGCCCTACAGCCGAACGCCACACCAGGTGCCCGCCTGCCCATAGAATATTGATCGCCACTGCAATCGCCAGCAGAGGGTCGAAGGGTTTCCATCCGGTCAGCATCACCAGTCCCAGTCCGGCCACCACACCGAAACTGGTCCAACTGTCGGTGAGCACGTGCTTGCCGTTCGCCTCCAGGATGAGCGAGTGGTTGCGCCTCCCCGCACGGATCAGGTACCAGCCCAATCCAGCATTGAGGACGGCTGCTGCCAGAACCAGCAGGGTGCCAGCTCCCAAGTTCTCCAATTGCAGCCCGGTCATCCACTTCTCAATGGCTGCGTACAGAATGAAGATGGCTGCCAGCACGATCATTGCCCCTTCGAATCCGGCGGAAAAGAACGTAATGCGTTCATAGCCGTAGAGGAATTGTGGCGCAGCGGGCTTGGTGCTAAGCCTCAGGCTGAAAGCCGCAAACGCCACCGCAACTACGTGGATCACCGACTCCGCCGCATCCGACAGGATGGCCGCCGAACCTGTCATAAAGTACGCCGCCGTCTTGCCTACCAGCATCAACACGCCGAACGCCAGCGAGATCTGCATCGCGAAGCGCATAGCGCGCACTTCACCCTCATCGCGGTGCGAGGCGAGGCGCAGCGACGCGGTCTCGGTTGATTTGAATTTGCACGCTGTCAATTCTTCCAAGGTAAGCGTTCTCCCCAATCTGGCGGACCCGTCTATATTTTCACAAGGCTCACCTATGGGGATGTGACGACACTCACAGGTGAAACCGACAACGTTCTGCCGTGATCTGCGCACGAGATGAGAGGCGCCTACTCGACCACCAGCTTACCCGTCATCTTGGGATGGATCGAACAATAGTACGTATACGTGCCTGGCTTGCTGGGCGTGAAGCTGAACTTCTCGTCAGTGTCGAGTGCTTTGGATTTAAAGGTCTGGTCCTCGCTGGTGACGGTATGAGGCATGTCATCGTGGTTCGTCCAAGTTACCTGCGTTCCCGCCTTAACGGTGAGCGTGGCCGGCGAGAAGGTGAAGTTATCAATCGTGACCTCGGCAGTCGGGGGGGTGGCGGCCACCTTCCTGTCTAGCGCAGGAAAAGCAACTAAGGCAAGCAACATCACTGCTGCAATACAGAGTATCCAGTTACTGCGTTTCATCGTTCTGCTCCTATCACAATCGATGTTTGTAGTTTTGGCGTTCTCGGTCCCAATTACTCCAGCGTGGAATCAATGACAGCCAGGGCATGACTTCCGTGCACGTGATTCACGTCGGTCACTCCCAGCAGACTGCGCAACTGCTCCGGCGGAACTTTCATCGGTCCCGCGGACGGCGCTGCTCCGGGATGTGGTTGCGGAAAGGCCGTCGAGGCTGCGGTGTGGAAGGTGACGTTGCCTTCCACCTTCTGCATGGTTTGGTGAATGTGTCCGTTCAAGACGGTCACCGAGCCGAAGCGCTTCAGATAAGCCAGTGCCTGCGCGCTGTCCTCGGTGCCCCATCCCCACTCGGGATAGACGCTCCACAGCGGAATGTGCGCGAACACAACGATTGGCGTGCTCTTGGAAAGATGTTTGGTGTCGTCTTCGAGCCACTCCAGTTGTTCCCCACCCAGCGAGCCAAGCCCTCCAGCCTTCAGGTTCATCACATTGACGAGTCCGATGAAGTGCACGCCTTTCTTGTCGAAGCTGTGCCAGCCAGAACCTCTCGTGTTCTTGCCGTATCGCTCGCGGTACTGGTTGCCGTCATCCTCCAAAACGTCGTGCTCACCGGGGACAAAAAACACGTCCTGCGGGCGAGCGGATTTCAGAATCTGGTCAACGTTATCGAACTCCCCCGGCTTCGACAGATGACTGATGTCGCCGGTGTGCAGGATGAACTCAGGAGGCACGGTCAGGGCATTGATTTTCTGCACCGCGGCTTGCAGCGTCGCGGCAACATCGGGATTTGCGGGCTTGTTGAATCCCATGTGGCTATCGCTGATCTGCACAAAACTCAGGTCTCCAGCGGCGGCCTTCTTGGCATGGGAAGGATCGCTCAAGCTGTAGGACTTCAGCACGCCGCCCTGCAGCACGCAAAGCGCCCCCGTGCCGGCCCAGGCCATGCATTTCAAGAATCCGCGGCGGTCGATTCCATCGTGGTTGTGGTCGAACAGAATTGAGTCGCTGTTTTTCTGCATTGTGTTTTCCTTTCGGGAGTTCATTTCGCTCCCTGATTCACTGTGCAGAACTGGCGGCCCGTCGTTTTATTCCAGTCAGAATTTATTGAGTGTTACGGGAATAGAACGGTCATTCGTTGGTTTACTCTTGTGTGCGTGCCACAGGAGCGCTCGTCATCGGGTTCGTTCGAGGAGCTAGCCATGCCCCTCTTTGAGCGGCTCTATAACTTCGCCCACTGGCTGACGCAGGACCGGCAGGAAGCCGAAGACCTGGTGCAGGAGACTTATGCCAAGGCGCTCAAGGGATTTCGCTCGTTCCAGCAGGGTACGAATTTCCGCGCCTGGATGTACCGGATTTTGCGGAACACGTTCCTGACTTCTCGCACCGGGCTGCAGGCAGCCGCAACCGAGCAGTTGGACCTGGAAATCGATCAGGGGGTTCTCCCCACGGCGAAGGACACGCCGGAGAGTATCCTGCTGCAGCGCTCGGACCAGCAGCTTGTACAGGCGGCCTTAGAGCGATTGCCAGTGACCTATCGCGAGGTGTTGCTGCTCTGCGAATTTGAAGAGATGTCGTATCAGGAAATAGCTGCAACTCTTGCCATCCCGATGGGCACGGTGATGTCGCGTTTGTCACGCGCCCGCCGGGCCTTAAGGGATGTCGTGCAGGAATTTCAAAGGGACTGAACTATGGCCTGCGAGGCTTGGACGGAAAAACTCGATGCCTACTTCGACGGAGAGCTCCCGTTCGACGAGGCGCGTGCGTTGCAGGAACATTTGAGCGGATGCGCCGCGTGCGGCACGGAGGGTCTGAGCAGATTGCAGCAGAAACTTGCAGTCCGTGCTGCAGGGCCCCGGTTCAAACCGGATCCAGCCTTTCGCGCTCGCTGGGAAGAAAGCATCACAGCGCCCAAGCCGTCTCCATGGAAACGCGACTGGCTCCCCGTCCTTGCGACCGCCGCTGTGCTGCTGATTGCCGGTGCGATTCTTTTGACTTTCAATCACGACCGCATTGAACAACAGCATTTGATGAGCGAGTTGGCGGACCTGCATGTGGCAACCCTCGCCAGCTCCAACCCGGTGGATATCGTTTCCACCGATCGGCATACCGTGAAGCCGTGGTTTGAAGGCAAGATTCCCTTCACCTTCAACCTGCCCGAGTTGCAGGACTCACCATTCGTGCTGGCAGGCGGGCGCGTCAGCTACCTCAATCAGTCTCCCGGTGCGGAACTCATTTTTCGCGTCCGCCAGCATCAAATCTCGGTTTTCATTTTCCAGGAGAAGGACCTGCGAAATGTGGGCGGGGGTGACGCGCTGCTGGCCCAATCGTTTGGAGTCCGGAGCTGGCATCGCAACGGTCTTCGCTATTTCGTAATCGGCGATGCTAACGCCCAGGACTTGGACAAACTGAGCGAACTGCTGAAGGCCGCCGGTTGAGGCGTTGTCCGCGTTGCTTCTATCAAGCTCAGATTCCAGTCAGCCCCAGCGCAGCCAGCGTGCCCGCATCGTACACCGTCTTGGCCAACTGCTGGAGCGTCGCGAAGTGGGCATCCCATAGCGCGCGGCCGCGTGGATCGTTGGCCAGATCGGCGTCCTTCAACACCAGAAGCGTGACCGCAACCTCGGCGCGAATGGGATTCAGTGCGGGATCGAAGGCCTGCTCCGCGATTTGCATTTCGGTGATGCGCACCGGCACGATCCGCCGTCCGCCTGACACCCACACAGTGAGCACGCCACGTACGGGATATAAAAGCAGTTCCAGCGCCGAGATAGCCGGCAGCAGTCCCGTCTGCTGGGTCAGGACATCGCCTGCCTGCAGTTTATCGGCGGCATCGAGAGCCAGCGTAAAGGTGACAATTTCGCGCGGAGCGGGGGGCACGCCCGGCGGGGGCGGTGGAGGCACAACGGGATTGACGCCTTCCAGGCGGCGAACCAGCGTCTCAGGGTTGTACTGAACCACGAGGATCGTCGGCTTGGAGTTTGCAGGGTCGAGCTGGACGAAGCCCGCCTTTACGAGGTTTGGAGATCCGGGAAACGATGCCATGCCTCAGCCTTCCATTGTTCTTCAGGTCGTCGGAGGATTATTGAACGAGGGCTCGGCCGGCTCAACCACCGCGGGGTCACGTACCCAGCCTTCGTTTTCCAGCTTGATGTGCTGAATCGCGACTGCGGCGGCGTTAGCATCGAGATCGGGAAGTGCCACGTACTCCGATACCCAGCAACGGTAGATGTTGTACGCCAACACCTTCTGCCCAGCCTCGTTATAGAGCTCGAGGATGATGTCCTTGCGAAAGTCTTTCAGCGACACCTCGGAGCCGAGCCCGGCGCCGTAATTCCACACCTTGTTCGCCCACTGCTCAAATTCCACGTCGTGCGTGACGCCGCGTTCCAGCGTGATGGCCTCGTACTCGGTGCGGCCGGGCGACTTACGGGTCGTGCTGGGGTCTCCCCCTTCGCGGTGCAGGACAACTTCGGTGCGACGAACCAGTGGGCTTACGTGGGAAATGCCCGCTACGTACTTGCCGTCCCACTTCACCCGGAACTTGAAATTCTTGTAAGGATCAAAGCGCTGTGCGTTGACGGTGAATTCTGCCATGCAAGACCTCGGGGAAATAGCTTGCCACAAACGGCGGTACAACGGGTAAAGAATTGGCAGGATAGCCATAGAAACCTGGACCGCCACAGGGACATATGAGGCCCGACCGCAATTCGCATCACCCATGCGTGTGACGTAGCTCGCTGCATTTCCAGCGCCGTTTGGCGACCCTTGCTATTCACCAGGAGAGCGCCATGCGAGGCAATGAGAAGGTTATCGAGCAACTGAATGTGGCACTCAGCAATGAGATGTCGGCGGTGGTCCAGTACATGGTGCAGGCCGAAATGTGCGCGGGCTGGGGATACCAGCGGCTGGCTGCGTTGACCAAAGGGCGCGCCATCGAGGAGATGAAACACGCCGAACGCCTGATCGAGCGGGTGATCTTCCTCGACGGAACCCCGAACGTCGCCGTGCCCCTGACTCCGAAGATCGGCGTCAACGTGCCCCAGCAACTCGAGATCGACCTGGTTGACGAGACCAACGCTGTGCAGGAATACAACGACGCTGCCAAAATTTGCCGCGAGGCGGGCGACGCCGGTTCGAAGGACCTATTCGAGAGCCTGCTGCAGGACGAAGAGCGGCACGCGGACTTTCTGGAGGCGCAAGTGCACTCAATCAAAGAACTGGGGCTGGGTGCATACCTGTCGCAGCAATTGCTGGCCGGGAAGTAGAGAGTGAAGGCCGCTACGGGGCCCAGACAACGTTTCATTTGACCCCAGACCAGGGCTTGCGCCCCGGGCTAGAAACGTTGTCGGCCGCTGCGCGGCTGGGGTCTTGCGGGGCCATTCTGGTTTTCAAAACACACTTGTTCTCTTTTGGCTGATGAGCGCCCCGTCCCTCGCTGCCAACTCCGCCTGCCATCTCGGGTATCATTTCTCGGTATGCAATCCGCCATCCGATGCAGCGAGCTGACCAAGACCTACGACGGAAAAGTCGAGGCCGTCCGCGGACTCGATCTCGCCATCGAGACCGGCGAGTGCTTCGGGCTGCTGGGTCCGAACGGGGCCGGCAAAACCACGACCATCGAGATTCTCGAAGGGCTGCTGCAGCCGACCTCGGGTGAGGTCGAAATCCTCGGGATGACGTGGCAGGGACACGAGCGCGAGTTGCGCGAGCGGCTGGGTATCTCGCTACAGGAGACGCGTCTTTCCGAAAAGCTGACCGTTCGCGAAACCCTGCATCTGTTCGCCAGCTTCTACCGCCAACCGACCCCGGTTGCAGAAGTTCTCGACGAACTCTCGCTGAACGAGAAGGCCGACGCCATGGTGGGCAAGCTCTCCGGCGGACAGAAGCAGAGACTGGCGGTGGCCACGGCGCTGGTCGGGAATCCGAAGATATTGTTTCTCGATGAGCCGACGACTGGACTCGATCCGCAGAGCCGGCGGCAACTGTGGGAGATCGTGCGCCAGTTTCAAAAGCGGCGCGGCACTGTGCTTCTGACCACGCACTACATGGATGAGGCCGAGCGATTGTGCGACCGGCTCGCCATCATCGACCACGGAAAAATCATAGCCGAAGGTACTCCCGCGGAGTTGATTGCGGGCCTGAGCGGACATCACGTGGTGGAATTCTCCATCAGCGGCGGCAGTGGTGGAGGCGATGAGCTGTGGAACCGGTTGCCGGGAGTGCAATCGGTCCGCAACGATGACGGACTGTTCTGCCTACAGGTGGACGAGCCGCACCACACGATTCCCGCGCTGTTGTCCGCAGTGCAGCAGCGGGGCGCGCAACTGGCGCACTTGACGACGCGGCAGGCGAGCCTGGAAGACGTATTCGTGAAGCTCACCGGCCGCCACCTGAGGGAGGACTGATGGCCCATCTCGACACACAGACGCCGCCGGAAAAGGTGGAGACTCCGGCCATCGTCAATGGGCGCTGGGCGGGATACTGGGCCATTCTGGGCGCGCGCATGAAAGAACTGTGGCGCGAACCCGAAGTGATCTTCTGGGTATTCGTGTTTCCGCTGCTCCTGGCGTTTGGGTTGGGCATCGCATTTCGCAACAAGCCCGCCGACGTTACTTCCATCGCGGTGGTCGATAACGCGCACGCGCAGCAGATGGTTGACCTGTTACAGCGCTCCCCAGAGAAGAACGCGATTCATGTCGATGTGATGGACGCCCCTGTGGCCCTCGATCGATTTCGGCTGGGGCAGTATGCACTGGTGGTGACAGCCGATGACAGCGGAGTGCATTACCGCTACGATCCGGCGCGGCCGGAGAGCGTGCTGGCACGCTCGCAAGTAGACGATGCTCTGCAGACCGCTGCGGGGAGGACGAGTCCCCTCAAAGCCGAGACAACGCAAAGCAGCGAGCCGGGGGCCCGCTATATCGACTTCCTGATTCCAGGACTGCTGGGCATGAACTTGATGAACTCGGGCATGTGGGGCATTGGGTTTGCGGTGGTGGACATGCGGCAGCGCAAGCTACTGAAGCGGTTTATCGCGTCTCCCATGCGGCGCACGGATTTTCTGCTGGCGCTGGGCAGCAGCCGGCTGGTGCTGATGATTATTGAGGTGGCGCTGCTGCTCGGCTTCGGAGTGCTGGTGTTTCACATGCAGGTCGAGGGATCGCTGCTGGCGATACTATTTGTTGCTGCCTTAGGGGCGGTGTCATTCGGCGGCATCGGACTGCTCACCGCCAGCCGCGCGCAGAAAATTGAAAGCGTGAGTGGGCTAATCAACCTGGTGATGATGCCCATGTGGATCTTCTCCGGCGTGTTCTTCTCCTACGAGCGTTTCCCGCATGCCATTCAGCCGCTGATCAAGGCGCTGCCGCTAACCGCGTTGAACGATGCCTTACGCGCCATCATCCTGCAAGGCGCGGGATTGAGCTCGCAATGGATGCCATTGGCGATCATGGCCATCTGGGGCGGGCTGTCGTTCGCAATCGCGTTGAAATGGTTTCGCTGGAGCTGACGCATCTTCGAGGTGGATGTGCCGAGTGGAGCACCGCTTCACAGGCTGCTGAAAAAGTCGATCTAAGGTAGTGCTGGCCTTCAGGCCAGCGTCTAAGTCGTTTATTTTTGATTCTCTTCGCGGACTATAGTCCGCGAGAGATGGCCACTAGGGACTTCTTCCGCAGCCTGTTCAGCGGTGCGTTGCCTGCCCGTTGAGGGGTCCGGCTTCTGCCGCTGAGGTAAGACTCCCCCGCTTTACCTCAGGCGCTAAAGCGCTTTCCGTAAGGCGAGGCTTCGATGGACGCCTAAGTGTCCTCCACTCTGGTACGGCGTCTCGCAGAAAATGCTAGAAAGCCCTCAGTATTCCGGCTTCGCGGCCATTGCCTCCTGCAACGTGATGCGCCGGTTCCCGCGATACGCGAGGTTCGCCATGTGTGCGGCGACGGCGGACTTGTATCCGATCTCAACCGGCGCATTGGTCTTCTGATTGCGGGAACGAATGCATCCCATCCAGTTCGCCATATGGTTCTGCCCTTGCGATTTTCCGGCTATGGCCGTCCCGTCGGCGCGATTGGTCTTCTCCGGGTAGTAGCTGATGCCACCCTGGTATTTACCCGTCACCATGTCGGTCGCGCCCGTGATGTGTTCAACCGTGCCGTCGGAACCCAGAAAGCGCTCGCCCAATCCGAAGCGGCTGTTGCTGAAGGTCGATTGCCACAGCACCGTGAGGTCGCTGGGAAATTCGAAGGTGACGGCGATAGTGTCGGGCACCTGGCGTCCGTCTTTCTCTGAATAGACGCCGCCCATCATCCCGGCTGCCTGCGGCACCGGAAGGTCCATGGCGGTCATGATCCATGCAATCTGGTGCACCATATTTTCGGTGACGTTGCCGCCGGAGAACTCCCAGAACAACCGCCAGTTCATGTACTTGTTGGCGTCGAATGCCATCTTGGGACGGTTGGCCAGGAAAAGGTCCCAATTCACGTGCTGTGGGTCGCAGTCCCCCGGAATCTCGCGATACCACTGGCCATGGCCGTGCGGAGTGTTGCGGCTCATCCATGATTCGACCATGGTGACTTTGCCCAGCATCCCGGACTTGTAGAACGACCGGGCGTCGGCCAACTCCCCCGAACTCTCGTGCTGCAATCCGATCTGCACCACCTGTTTGGAATTCTGCGCAGCGTGCAGACACTCCACCGCTTCAGGAATGTCCCACGTCATGGTCTTCTCGCAGTACACGTCCTTCCCGGCGGATAGCGAGTCGAGTAAGTATTTCGCATGAAGATGAAGAGGCGTGGCGATGATGACAGCGTCGATATCTTTGCGGTCGAGAAGGCGGCGCGGGTCGTCGTAGGTCTCGGCGGAGGTCGCGATGGCCTTCGCCTGCTCGCGACGAAGTGAATAAACATCGGTGACGGCGACACACTCAACATCGGGCTGCGCGATTGCATCTTTCAAGTCCTGCTGGCCGCGGTCGCCAGCACCGATCAGGCCTATCCGAATGCGATTGTTCGCGCCCAGCACGCCGGAATACGGGAAGGCGGCAAGCGCGACGGCGCCGGCTGCCATGCCAACAAACTCGCGGCGGTTGATTGCGCTCGCGTGATGGCTTGCGCCGTGGTCAATCTCTTTCATGACAGTGCTCCCGCTTTCTGCAAGTCGGCCTTCATGCCTGCCCAACTTTGCCGCGATGATTCTTCCGGCGTTCCGGCGCCATTCCAGTGGGTTTCCAGCGAGACACCGAGGTCGTAACCAGCCTGTTTGAACGCCCTGAACTGGCCGACCCAGTTGATGATGCCTTTGCCCACCGGCATCCATTCAAATCCTTCGCCGCCCGGCTTCAAAACGACATCTTTGCAGTGGCAATGCCCGATGCGTTTCTTGGGTAGAAGGTCGTAGCCATTGGGATAAGCAACCTCGCCGCGCGCAGCCGCGTTGCCGGGGTCCCAGTTCAACATGAAATTTGGAGACGAAATCGCAGCCAGCGTCTTCGCGGCCTCGGCGCCCGTGGCAGTGTTGCAACTCATCTCGTTTTCCAGAAGAAAGATGATCCCGTGTTTGCCGAGTTGGGCAGCAGCGTCCTGTAACTTCGCGTTGATGGCTTTGCGGTACGGCGCCTGGTCCTCGAGGCGCCAGAAATCGAAGCCGCGCACGCGATTGGTTTGAAATGCTTTGGCCACTTCGATGCACTTGTCCAAAACCTGAGGCTGCTGATCGTTGTTGAAGTCAGCCTTGAAATGGTCGTGCTTGGGGCTGTACTTCGAGGTGGGAGCACCCGGCCAATCGACTTTGAACAGCGGGCTTCCAATGTCGGTCAAGCGAAGTTGGTACTTCGTCACAATCCGCTGCGCCTCGGCAATCTCAGCGGAGGCGAGATTCATCAAATTCTTGTTCCAGAGACCGCGCACTTCCACCCATTGCATTCCGAATTCGCGAGCGGCAACGTAGCAGGCGTGATCAAAGTCCTGTGAGATCTCGTCGGTGATGACGGCGACGCGGAAAGGAGATTTCCAAGCCGGCATGCCAGGTTGCTCGGCAGCCGAGAGATCGGATGGCAGGCCGGTGGACATTCCCGTGATGGTTAATAGGGAGCCAGCACCAGCCAAAAAATCGCGTCGCGTAAATTCGGACAATTCTCCCTCCGGCAATCAGAGGTTTGGCGGAAGCGTGTGCGAGTCGAACGCACCATCGACATCGAAGATGCCGATCGCCGGTTTTGAAGACCGGGGGAGTCACCGGACCCCCTTCGCTTCCGCAGGCCCTCGTAGTTGGGCAGGTTCGATTCTAGTCGAAGAACGAACAGCAGGCCTCACCGCTCTTCCCGGGCGTGTAGTGAAACCGGCCCGGTGAATGCACCAGCAACGGATGCACACGGGTATTGCAAGGCGGTAACGTCCTTGCCTCGGAATATGCGATGTGGTGGTTAGTCAAGTATCCCCCCATCCAGGTATCACTGCGGACAGTCGTCACAAGGGCTGGACGGCAGGGAGGGTACATCGCATGTCTTCGTCGAATCATTCTTCCCCGCCGAAACAGCCCCTGCGTGTTCTTCTGACGATTGTGACCGCAACGATTCTGCTCGCAGCGCCTGCAGCAAGAAAGAAGCCGCGCCGAGCACATCCGAGCCCCCAAGACGGCTGCGGCTCCCGAGGCGGTGAAGGCTCCCGCAACGCAACCCGATACGGCGACCCTTGCCCCGGCCGAAACGGCGGCCCAGTCCGACGCGTCCGGCGGCCTCCATCTTCCCGCGAACTTCCAGCGCCGCACCGGCGATCTCGACGTGATGTTGAAGCAGCGCAACCTGCGTGCCCTGGTGTTTATGAATCCCATCGGCTTCTTCTACCAGCAGGGTCGTCCGCATGGGATCAACTATGAGGCGCTGGATGAACTTGAGCGCTACATCAACCAGAAGTACAAAACCGGCACCCTCAAGGTGAAGGTCGTGTTTATTCCCATTCGTCCCAATCAGGCGGAGAAAGCGCTGACCGAGGGCATGGGCGACGCTTTGGCCCAAGCCGTCGCGATCACTCCGGCGCGGGAGCGGAGCTTCGCCTTCACAATCCCGGTTCTGAAAGACGTCTAACAGGTCATTTTGACCGGGCCCGACCTGGGAGGGGCCACGACGCTCGCGGATTTGAGCGGCAAAGAGGCTTGGGTCAATCCCCTGAACACCTATAAAGACAACCTGTAAAAGGTCAACGAGGAACTGCAAAAGCAGGGCAAGGCGCCCATTCTTATCAAAGACGCCGACAAGCAACTCATGGACGACGATCTGGTTGAAATGGTGAACGGCGACCTGATTCCCGCGACCGTGACCACCTCGAGCAAGGCCGCGCTGTGGACGCAGGTGCTGCCCGATGTCAAAGCCCCATCCGGTCTCGTGATTACGTCGGAAGGGCAGATGGGATGGTTGATGCGTCAGAACAATCCGCAACTCAAAGCCCTGCTCGATGAGTTGATTCAATCGCACGGCGTTGGAACGTCGTTTGGCAACACGCTTTTGCGGCGCTACCTGCAGAACACGAAGTGGATCAAGAACTCGACCTCCAAGGAAGAGATCGCGAAATTCAGCGCTTATTTCGAGTATTTCAAGAAATACTCCGGGGAGTACGACTTTGACTACCTCATGATGGCGGCGCAAGGCTATCAGGAGTCCATGCTCGACCAGAACCGGAAGAGTCCCCGGGGTGCGGTGGGTGTAGTGCAAGTGTTGCCCCAATACGCCGCCGCGAAGCCGATCTTCATCCCCAACGTCTCCAACGCCGACAACAACATTCATGCCGGTATCAAGATGATGCGCAATATCGCGGTCACGTATTTCAAGAACCAGGGCATCGATCCGGTGAACCAGACGCTGCTGATCTTCGCCAGCTACAATGCCGGCCCCACGCGCATCGCACGGTAGCGCAAGCAGGCTGCGGAGCAGGGCCTCAGCCCCAACAAATGGTTCGGCAATGTCGAGCTACTGGTGGCCAAAGACATCGGTCAGGAGACCGTGACCTACGTTAGCAACATCTACAAATACTACATCGCCTACAAGCTGACGGTCGAACAATCCGAAGTCAAAAAGAAAGCTATCGCGGGCACCAACTGACCCAACAAGCCGCGACTGATTTGACAATCGTCCCCGCGCAATCCTGATAGATTGTCCGGGGGAGTTACTTTATGGCGAAGCGCACATTCGACTTTGTTCAGCTCGACGTCTTCACCGACCGGCCGCTGGAGGGCAACCAACTGGCGGTAGTTCCCGACGCACGCGGCCTGAGCGATGAGGAGATGCAAAAGCTGGCGCGGGAAACCAATCTCTCCGAGACGACATTTATTTTCCCGCGCGACAAGGCCATCGAACAGCGCGAAGGGGTCAAGGTACGCATCTTCACGGTCAACGACGAGCTGCCGTTTGCCGGGCATCCGACTCTGGGTACGGCGTGGTACCTGCGCCAACACTCGCTGGCTGGCGAAATCGTGCTCGATCTCAAGGTAGGCAAGGTGCCGGTACGATTCGAGCATCGCAACAACAGTCTCTTTGGCGAGATGCGGCAGGTGGATCCGAAGTTTGGGGCGACTCATCCGCATGCCGACGTGGCGAGGGTGCTGGGCATCCCAGTGTCAGAGTTGGACGAGAGCCTGCCGATCCAGTCGGTGTCCACGGGAATGTGGTTCACCATGGTGCCGTTTCGTTCGCTCGCGACATTGCAGAAGCTGAACGTCAGTTGGCATCAGATGGCTGCCTACCTGCAAAGCCTGGGCGACAACAGCTTCTTCTATTTTGTGAGCCGCGAGACAGTGTCGCCGGACGCAACGCTGCATGCGCGCATGATTTTTTACAACGGCGAAGATCCGGCGACCGGTTCGGCGGCGGGATGTTGCGCGGCGTGGGCAGTGCAGCATGGGGTGCTGGACTCCGATCAGCGGGGACTCATTGAGCAGGGGATGGAGACACGGCGTCCGAGCTCGCTGTATATCCGCGCCGAAAAGCGCGGCGATGTCGTCACCAACGTGCGCGTCGGAGGGCACGTGGTGCAGTTGATTAACGGTACAGTAACGATGTGAATAATCTGCGGATATTCTGTGCACGCTGGAAGACCTTGGCAGTGGTGGACTTGCAGAGGCTTCGAGGGTGCGAGTGAAGATTGGATGCAACCTTCACTGTGCTGTTTCGCGCGCGCGATTGCGTCTCCGATTTAACCACTGCGGTACTTTACAGGCCCGCTGCAGAACCGTACGATCCGATAGCGTCATGCTCTGGCGCACAAACATTTTAGACAGCTCCGCTGGTAACTGCCGCAAGCGCCGCCTCTGATCAGGTTTGCTATGGCGCGGTCGTGCAGCCACCCTCGAGAAGTCGCAGTGGGATGGCCGATGAAACCAAAACGCACGATTCTTTGCGTTGACGAAGATGAACGTTCACTTTCCATTCGCAAGGTGATGCTGGAGACGCGGGGCTACCGCGTTGTGGTGTGTTCCGAGGCAGGGCGCGCGATTGACCTGATGAGGGCAGGCGGGATCGACCTTGTTCTCGCCGACTTGATGATGTTGAAACTCAGCAGCGCCAAACTGATCCATCAGCTCAAAGACATTTCGCCCAGCACACCGGCGATTGTGTTCTCGGGGGCCTTAGGTACTTGCCCGGACGATATTCTCGCCGATGTCTTTCTTTCCAAAGCCAACTGTAGTGCGGCGCAGTTGCTCGACCATATCCGGATGGCGCTGGTGCGCAAGCGCGGGCCTAAGCCGGCTGGGAGCAGTACAACGACTGCTGGACGCTTCGCGTCGTAGGCGGTTAGTGCTTCGCGTTGAGGATTGGCAGGTTGCGGAGAAAGATAAACCAGGATGATTGGGCAATGAGGCAGACTTAGCTACGTCTGCAGACACGCCATGTGCGTTTCGCAGGCAATAAGAAAGCCACTCGGATCGTGCACGAGTGGCCAATCTCCAAATAGTGCCGCGCCAACGACTCAAACGGACGGCCTACGCCTTCGCCTTGGCCTTCTTCTTTCGCTCTGCCCAGCGAAGCTTCATCATCTCGGAAATGCGCTTGCGGGCGGCCGGGCTCATCGTCCGGCGTTTTCCACCCTTGGTGGAACCTGGCGGTCTTCCGGGACCGCGGCCCGACTTGCCCGTGCCCTCCAATGCTCGAATAGCAGCATCAATCCGATCACGTTCATTCTTGAGATCTGACACGATTTGTTGAATATCCATGGATCACCTTTCGAGTTATTTGACCAGGACTTCAGTCTATCAGGCTAAAGTATAGCTTGCCGCTAGAATTAGCAAGGGTCTTAATATGTAATTAATGGCCGGGTAGAATGCAGGACTAGACTCCGGACAAGATTCTACGGTCTTCCGTATGGGTTATCACCCTGACGAACGGGTGGCGGAAGTTCTCCGGCAGCCGGGATAACCGCCACTCAGCACCACTCGAGTTGCGGATTCTTTTGTCCAATGATCATATGCGATATCGGGGGGATCATGTCACAAGAGCAAAACTTCCATATGACCGCCGAGCAGTTCCGCCAGCACGGCAAAGAGGTAGTGGACTGGATTGCCGAGTACTATGAGCGTATCGAGTCGCTGCCGGTGTTGTCACAGGTGCGTCCCGGTGAAATCCGTCAGGCTCTACCCGAATACCCTCCCCAGCACGGTGAAGCCTTCGAATCACTTCTCAAAGACATAGACCGGGTCATCCTACCAGGGGTTACTCACTGGCAGTCACCCAATTTTTTCGCCTACTTTCCCGCCAACGCCTCGGGGCCGGCCATCCTGGGAGACCTGCTGTCGTCAGCACTGGGAGTACAAGGCATGCTCTGGGCAACCAGCCCTGCCTGCACGGAGTTGGAGACGCAGGTGCTCGACTGGCTGGTGGCCATGCTAGGTCTTCCGGAGAAATTTCTGTCGTCGAATACAGGCGGAGGAGTGATCCAAGACACTGCCTCGAGCTCCGCCCTTTGTGCCATGTTAGCCGCACGCGAGCGTGCTACCGACTATGCCACTAATTTACGTGGCAACGACGGAAAATTGGTAGCCTACACCTCCAGCCAGGCCCATTCCTCGCTAGAGAAGGCAGCCATGATAGCAGGAATTGGGCTCAACAATCTGCGCCTACTGGGCGTGGACGATAATTTTGCTATCAAGCCAGATGTCCTGAGGCTTCAGGTGGAAAAGGACCGGCAAGCCGGGCTACTTCCTTTCTTTGTATGTGGGACTGTGGGAACGACATCGTCGAACGCCATGGATCCGCTTCCGGCCATCTCAAAGATATGCCGCGAGTACAACCTATGGTTCCATGTTGACGCTGCTATGTCCGGGACTGCGGCCTTGTGCCCGGAATTTCGCCACTTCCAGCACGGGGTGGAGCATGCCGACAGCTACTGCTTCAACCCCCACAAATGGATGTTCACCAACTTTGATTGCGACTGTTTCTACGTGGCCGATCGCAAGGCGCTGATCAAGACCTTAAGCATCCTGCCGGAGTATCTGAAGAACCGTGCTACGGAGTCAGGGGCGGTCTTTGACTATCGCGACTGGCAAATACCCTTGGGTCGCCGCTTTCGGTCGCTGAAACTGTGGTTTGTCATCCGTCACTACGGAGTCGAAGGGCTGCAATATCATGTGCGTCAGCACGTCGAACTCGCGCAGGCGTTTGCCGCATGGGTGTGGCATGACGGCCGCTTTGAGCTAGTCGCTCCCGTGCCCCTGAACCTGGTGTGCTTCCGTTATCGCGGTAGCGAGGATCAGAACCAACGGCTGATGGACCGGTTGAATCAGAGTGGCGACTTGTATCTGACACACACCCGCCTGCGCGATCAGTTCGTGCTGCGCTTCTGCGTGGGGCAAACCAACACCACTAGGAAGCACGTCGAACATGCCTGGCAGCGCATCCAGGAGGAGGCAGCCAAACTCCAGGCGGAGGCGAAATAGTCCGCCTGGGTGGTTCTTCGCTTCTCCTTATAATGTTGGCAGTCTCCCTATGACGCACAGCCTCGACAAGATTCAGTGGGACGGACTGTTTCCGTCGTCCGCTTCTCTGCACGACCCGCCGGAATTTGCCGGACTCGTAGCGGGCCGGAGCATCCTCGTCACCGGCGCGGGGGGATCGATTGGCGCGGCGCTGGCACGCGCCATCCACCATTGGAAGCCGCACACCCTGGTACTGCTCGACTCATCGGAACAGAACCTCTATCACATTCACCGCGACCTGTCGGCCCTCAGCGGAGCGACCAAAATTGTGCCCGTAATTGGCTCGGTGGCCGCAGTCGGTTGCGTACGTGATGTCTTTCGACGCTTCCGTCCACACGTCGTGTTTCACGCCGCGGCGCTTAAGCATGTGCCCCTGGGCGAGATGAACCCGTTCGCCGTGGTGAGGAACAACGTCTTTGGCACAGCCACCGTGGCGGTCATCGCCCAGGAATTCCTGGTCGAGCGGCTGCTCATGATCTCCACCGACAAGGCAGTAAATCCCCTCAGCATTATGGGCGCTTCCAAACGCCTGGCCGAAATTATTCTGCTGGGGATGGGCGATGATGCGACCCGCATAAATTCCATTCGGCTGGGCAATGTCCTGGGCTCGGAGGGCAGCGTGGTACCGCTGTTTCTTGAGCAGATCGCCTGCGGCGGACCGGTGACGGTGACCGATCCGGAAGTCGAACGCTACTTTCTCACCATGGAAGAGACCGTGCACCGAGTGCTGAGCGCTGCGGCATCGTGTCCGACGGAGAGCGCGATAGCGATTCCGCTGATGGGCAAGCCGGTCAAGATTGCGGATCTAGCGCAGTATCTGATTGCGGAGGCGGCAGCGACCGGCGTGTCGATCACGTTTACCGGACTGCGTACGGGTGACAAGCTGCGCGAGGAGTTTGTCTCGGAGCGCGAAACCATCTCGGACAAGATCAGCAATAGCCTTCAGTGGGTCCGCAGCCCACGACTCTCTGACGCAGAGCTCGAAGCCGGGCTAGCCGAACTGAATGCCGCCATGTGCGAACTCGATCTCGCCAAACTCCTGGCCACGCTGACCCGGCTGGTTCCGAACTATCAACCCAGCGCGTACTTGCAGAACCAGATCGAACAGGCGGCCACCTAGATGAAACGCAAAATCGCCGTCGTAACCACCTCGCGCGCCGATTACAGCCATCTCTACTGGCCGCTGCACGACCTCTCACGCCACCCTGACGTGGACGTGCAGTTGATCGTGTTGGGTGCCCATCTGTCGCCCGAGTTCGGACACACCATCCGCGAGATCGAACGCGACGGACTGGCGATTGCTGCCCGCATTGAGTGTCTGCTCAGTTCCGACACCGACGTGGGCATGGCGAAGACCATTGGCCTCGCGACACTAAGCCTCGCCGACTGTCTGGGACAGATGCGTCCAGACATCATACTGCTCATCGCCGACCGCTACGAGATGCTGGCCCCGGCCGCGGTGGCGCTGGCCTTGCGCATTCCCATCGCGCACATCGAGGGCGGAGAGCTCAGCGAGGGCGCCATCGACGATGCGGTGCGGCACGCGCTCACCAAAATGAGCCACGTGCATTTCACTTCGACCTACGAGGCGCGTGCGCGGGTCATCTCGCTGGGAGAGGAAGAGTGGCGTGTCCATCGTGCGGGTGCTCCGTCCATCGATCACCTGCGCCGCAATACGCTGTTCACGCGCGAGCAACTCGAAGCCCAGTTACACCTCGACCTGACAGAGCCGTCGGCGGTTGTGGCCTATCATCCCGTCACCATTGCCCGCGACACCACGCGAGAGGCGGACGAAGTCTTCACGGCGTTGCGCGAGGTCCCCGGACAGATTCTGTTCTGCTACCCCAACTCCGACGCCGGTGGCCGTGCATTGATCCAGCGGACCGAGCAGTTTCTATCGCAGCGGCCGGATGCCCGCATCTTCGTCAATCTGCCGGCGCTGACCTACTGGAGCTTGTTGCGAAACGTGGACCTGATGATTGGCAACTCCAGCAGCGGCATCATGGAGACACCCTCGTTCGCCCTGCCTACGGTGAATGTCGGCATGAGGCAACAGGGGCGGGAGCGGGCCCGCAACATCATCGACGCCGCGCCCAACAAGGCCGACATTCTCGCCAAGGTCGCGATCGCACGCAGGGAGGAATTCCGCTGCTCGCTGGAGGGGATGCAAAATTCCTACGGCGATGGGACCGCCTCAGAAAAGATCGTGAGTGTGCTCACGTCGGTGCCGCTAGGAGAGGAATTGCTCATCAAGAAGGCGACGAACGTGCGGTCGGGTTAGCGCAAGTCAGATGTTCCTGTGCCCGTTCGGAGGAATTCACCACGGAGCCACGGAGGACACAGAGTCTCCGTTGGCTTCGGATCCCAGGTGGTACTCATCAATCCTGTAAGGCAAACAGCTTTCGATGCCAGGTCAATCCGCCTACAGAAAATCCTAATCCGCCCTAAAATCTCCACCTCCGATAGCGCGCAAAAACGTGAAAATTGCGTATTCCCGGTTATTTAGAATCAATGGTTTGGGAGGAAATTGTTCGCATGTCATTGATTCTATATCTATTTATATTTATCCATTAGTGCCCGTAGGACTTAGCTGTAATTTTGGGGGTGCGATTGCGCTATTTGAGTGCCGCATCGGGAATTGTCAAAGAGCCGTTGTTGTTCGCGGCCGAGGCGCGAACCGGCCAGAGACACTAATCCTCTGGCCCCACGAAAGGGGTTGTAAAGGGCGGGAAGGCGGAGCACAAGAGAAATCGGGTATGGCGGAAAACGAAAGTAACCATGAGCGCCTAACGATTGAAAAGACCCGCCCAAGCACGCTGCGCGTGCTTGAACGGGGCACCCCTCAGGGGCTAAAGCCCAGTACCTATTTCAACGCGTTACGGCATGACTAAAGTCATGCCCTGATACAAAACTGTCGCGAAAGCAAGTTTTTCAGTCCGCCGCAGCCTCTGAAGCCGTGCCCTTTCAAAACGGGTTTACGACACCGCTTGCAGGCCTAAGGTTCATCCCAGTCGAGGGAGAGACGTCCTGTGTTCCGGCGTTGCGGAGCATGATGGGCGAATCGTCGGGAGCGACCCCGAACCAACCTGCGTAAAGGCCCGTCGTGGTGAAGTTCTCAAGGTTCACGACCCGTTCCGTCTTATGGTCGCTGAGGCGAATCCTGATGACGGCGCCCGTCCGGCTCCAATCGATTGCCTGAAGATACTGGCCGTCCTTGGACCATTCCAGCCAGGCCAGGCTACCCGTGGCCAGCTCCGTCCACTTCTGCGTCTGGAAATCGAATAGCATGATTTGTTTTCCGTCAACCGAGAGAGCGGGAATATAGCGACCGTCGGGAGACCAGAGGGGCGCGTACATCCCCTGCGAGCCGGGAAGGGTTGAGACTTGATGAGTCGCCAAATCAAGGATGCGGATCGACGAGGAAGGATCACCGGGACCGCCAGCGAAGACGATCTTGCTGCCATCCGGCGACCAATTCGGATCGGATTGAAGATCAGGGTTGTCAGGCATCAGTTGCCATGGACTCCCACCGTCCCGTGAAACCTCTTAGATTTTGGGAGGGTGGTTGGAATCGAACGAGAAGAACACGATGTTCTTGCCGTCGGGTGAAAATCGAGGATGCATGATCTTCGTGGGCGGGTAGGTCAGTTGCAAACGCGCACTGCCGTCCAGTTTGCTCCGCCATAGGGTGGCTTCCGGAAAAGACACATAGGCCATCCATTGGCCGTCCTTGGAGAAGGAGACGTATTCCGCGAAGATACCTCCGAGGTAGGGCTCGAAGCGGCCGGACTTCATGTCATAGCGGGTCAACTCGCCGCGATTCGTATGCCCGACCACGAAAATCTTCTTCCCGTCGGTGCTGGGAACTGGCCCTGACAAAGGGATGGGGCTGGAAGTCAACTGAATCGGTTTTGATTCCGAGTGGAAAAGGCCACCCTCTCGCGGCAACGCCCAAATTTGGTCGTGCGCAAGGAAATGGAAGTACTACCCGTCAGCAGTCCAGGAGCCGCAGCACTCATCTTCAGACTGCTTGGACCACCCCGGCAGCAAGCGATGCAAACCCGTACCGTCGGGCGAAACTTCCATGAAATAGCCCGACGGGTCGCCCGCGTACCTCTTATACGCAAACCGCAAATGGTCCCCGTCGGGCGGCCAGACGAGGTTAAAGATAAAACCGGCGTCCGCAACCGTGGTTATCTTTCTGGCATCGGTCCCGTCAGCCTTGGCCGTGAAGAGATTGGTTCCGTTACTGTAGGCGGTCGATTTGCAGTCGGGCGACCAGACGCCAGTCTGTGCCACAAGATCTCCCAAGTGGCGCGGCGAGCCCCCGAGCATGGGCACACTCCACAAGGACCCGGTGGTGGGCCAGCCGAGACCGTCGATCACCAGAAGTTCCGATCCATCCGGCGACGTTGCCCTCGGTTGCCATCTGGTAAACGGCAAGAATGTTGGGATGATTCAGGGCCGCTGCGGCACGGGCTTCCTGCTCGAAGTGGCGCAAGCGGTCGGGATCGGAGGTCAGAGACTCCGGCAGAACCTTGATGGCAACTTCGCGGTCAGGCCGAGTGTCATGCGCGCGATAGACTTCGCCCATGCCGCCAGCGCCCAGCGGGGAGCGGATTTCATACTGTCCGAGGATTGTACCGGGAGCCAGAGCCATGAGGAGTAGGCAGGATTATATCCTCACTTTGGTTTTCGGCGACGGGGAATTTGCCCCCACGGTTCGCTGATCCACCGTGCGCGTCGGTAACGGAATATCGACGTACCCGCTCTAGCGTTGCGCGACCGCCTGGCCTGGCACTTCCAGAGGAACGTCCACCGTGCCGATCTGCTGCGTGGTGCGGTCCATCACCCCAATGCGAAGGTTGTACTTGCCGGGAGGCAGCGAGAGTAGTTGGTGCGCGGGCAAACCATACTTCTGGATTGCGGCATAGGCATTCATGGGAACCGTTGCATCCAGCGTGTCGGAGGCGTGCGCGACTTCCTTCCCTGAACTATCGAAGGCGATTACCATGCAGTCGATCTGCGCGCGTTTTTTGGTGTCGGGCACATCCGCAAAATCCACGCTGTTGCTGTCGATGATGTAATTGACCTTCACTTCGTTGCGAGTTACGTCCGGAAGCTCAATCGACGCCGTAAGCAGCATCGAGGTGGCGGGAGGCATGCCGGGCTGCAGCGCCGTGCGCAACGCCGCGGTCCCCTCTACTCCCGAGGCCGTGGGCGGCGGGATGCTGTAGTATCCCCGGCGATAGGCCAACTTGAGGTTCTTGTTCGGGATCTTGACGGCCACGCGATGGTATCCGCCGCCTGCGTCTTCCTTGGGTGGCGTATAGGCCAGCGTGTAATAGGTTGAGCCGTCGTCCAGGCTGCGGTTAATCACCCGCCGCAGGTCGTTGGTGTTCACAAAAGCCTCGCCGCCGGTTTGTTCAGCCATGGTCTTCATGGTGGTCCGGTCGTTGACCAGGGCAATGGTTTCCGCATTCATGGTGCTGCCGAGAGCGCTGGGCGAGGCTGAGGTCACGCCATGCGCGGTTGCCGGTGACACATCGGTCATGATTTGGTTCTCGGCGGTCGCGACGCTGACATCGATGCCCTTCGACTGCAGTCCACGCACATCCACGGGATAGACTGCCACACGCGAGGTAGCCAGCAGCGAAGAAGTGGTGCGAATCTGGTTTTCAAATCCGCGTTCGTTGCGAAACGGATCAGTGGACGCGGGGTCGGGCTCGATCTGCACCGGGAAGCTGCCCGACAACCACACTAGATTCTTTCGGCCGGGATAGCCCGAAACCGCACGCGCTATTCCCCTCATGGCTTCCAGGGTGAAGAGCACTCGATCTGTGGTGCGGAAAGCCTCGTGATCGTTGTAGGCCTGTGAGATGCGGGCCGCCTGTGAATAAGCGATCCCGTCGGAGTTAGCGCCTGGCCCTGCGGATGCGGGGAGTTGTGGCGCAGCCATTTGCGCCGTGCTAGTGATGCTGCTCACCGTCCGTTCCCGCTCGACCATGGTGGTCAGCATTTGCGATTTCGATGGATCCAGCATCTCCGCCTGGCGCAGCAATTGGTCGGGGTCCTGGGTGAATCCCTGCAACATTTCGAGGTTTCGCGTGAGCACGAACAACGCGACTGGTTCGCCGCGCGGGATGGCCTTCAGCAATTGCAGCAACTGATTGCGCGCGTACGCCTGGTCCGAGACTCCGGTGTTCAACAGATCAAACAGAATGATGGTCCAACTGTTCTGCGCAGCTTTCGTCGGAACATTGCTGAAGGTGTTCGCAGGCAATGCCGCCGATACCGGCTTGGCACTGGCCGATGCACCGGGCGCGGCCGCTCGATCAACGGTGGCCGGAGCGTGGACTTCGAAAGCGCGTACTGTTTGCGGCTGTCCGTCTTGCAGGACGGTGAAGTCCGACTCCTTCAGGTCCTTCACCGGACGTCCCTGGTTGTCGGTCACGACCACGTCAAACTGCACCAGCCGGGTGTTCACCCGAATGGTCGCAGTGGGCGACGTGTTAGGTGAGGTTGCACTCGCGGACGACGGAGCCCCTGCGCTCAGCGGTGCTGCCTCTTTAGTTACAGCCGGAGCCGCCGCAACGTTGGCATTGGATGCTGTCATCGCGGGAGTTGGATTGCTGGCAGCAGCCGGCGAAACAAGTGCTGGTGCGCTCGGAGCTTCTGCCGGCTTGGTTGGTGCAGGCGGCGTTGACTGGGCGCGCAGCACCTCGGCTGCGGGATGCTTGCTCGCTCCCAGGCCGCGATCGAGGAATAGCGCGTAAACGCAAAGCAGGTTGTAGGTCTGGTTATAGACCTCCGGATCGAGGCCAGTCTTCAAAGCGAAGGAATGGGAAGAAGTAGCCGCGACTTTGCGCACATCTTCCGGTACCAGTGGACTTGTTGCGACCGATGTTGGCGGAACTTCGGGACTCTCGGAAACATATCCCGGCGAGAAAATTGTAATCGACGGAACGTGCACGCGCTGAAAGAAGAGAGCGTCAGTTTCGGGAACGTCGGCGATGGGTTGTGGCTCCGGACTCAACTGAAGTACATGGCTCGCAGTAGGGAGCAAACGCGCCATGGCGGCTCCGCTGGCAGCGGCCGAATAACCGGCGGCGGTCCTGCCCAGGTGGTCCAGATCGACCACGCCCCGGAATTCCAGACGTTGCGCGTCCGATAGGTTCTTCCAGTACCAGGCTGCGCCTTCCGTCTTGCTGCCGGAAAAAGCCGCGAACACCAAGGTGTGACGGTGGCTGGTGGAGGTCAGCGATTCCGCCAAAAGTGGGAGCATGACGACCCCGCCCCATCCCACCGCACCTTCCTCGCCGCGGCCATTGTAGTCCAGTCGCGCCGCGATCATGATGGTCCCAAACTCGGTGCCCGGCAGCGTGCAGATGACGTTCGGCAGCGGCTGGCCGGGAATGGTTTGTACTTCTACATTCCCCTTGGCGCATCCTGCCTTTTCAAACATCGTTTGCAGGGTGAGGGCGCGCTGGCCTGGATCTGGTGGGGCCTGCTGCAGTCGTTGTTGGACCACTGATTTGTCGAGTCGCAGAAAGGTTACGTTGTCAGCAAGGCAGGCGCTGGAGAGCGCCAAGACGACTAGCAGGCTGGACCACCGAAGCATGAGGTACCCGTCCCGACGCCCTGAGGTTAGCACATCCCTAACCACACCGGAGGCGCAGGCAATGGACTCGGCCATCACCCGCGGGCATCGATATTCGGCTCAAAATAAAAAGACCCGTCTTGCGACGGGTCTTCTAGACATCGATTCACAACAAATCGCAATCCGTAGGTTAGCGGCCCGCGCGGATGTTGCGGTGCTGCTGCCCAACGTGCGACGCCGAAGTGCTGCGAGCATTGTTGGCAACGCCGGTGACAATCGGAGTAGCGACTGCCGACGCAACGCGCATCACGTGGTTCATGCCACGACCTTGGTGAGAACTCACCGACAACTGATTGCCAAAGCCTCCCGGAGGCACGCCGGCAGCAGCCATTCCAGCCCACAGTCCGGTGGCGACCGCTGCACCAGCGACCACGGCGCCGATGGCGAAGACCTGGTGGCCTGACAGAGTGCTACCCGGGAATATGGGGGCGGCCTGGGGTGCGGGAACGGGTGCCGGTGCGGGCGTTGGATCAGCCGTGCGCGAACTCGAAGCTCCAGCTTCCAGTTCGGTGGTCTTGCCGGCCTCGGTAACCATCAGCGCGCCCGTGTGGCTGGTGATCACGACGTTGTTGTCCATGCGGGCGATTTCATAGGTCGCGGTCTTTTCCTTGGGAGCGACCGTGATCTGGGCAGCGTGCGCGGCCATGCCGTCGGTGGTGCTGATGGAAGCCGTACCGCGGACAACGCTGACGCCTGCGCTCTCATAGCGGATCGCGGAGTAGGGAGTGACGGTCACCTTCGATCCGTCCTGGTTTACCGCGGTAGCGGTAGCGCCAGCGGTCTCGATCTTGTCGCCGGTGTTAACGGAGGCCGAGCGGGCAACTTCTGTTCCGTTCAGCGTGACATTCCCCGACGCGTAGAGCATGGTGTTGCTGGTCTCAGCCATAAGCAGTGCCGCCGGAGTCAGCAGCATCATTGCTATGCTCAGGATTTTTGTGGCTAAACAGTTGCGCATAATTGGTTGGCCTCCAAGCCTGGTTTGCCTTGTGAAACTGACTGAAATTGGGCGGGCCGCCTACTGATAGCGTGTCCGTCAGCGGGCGGCTCAAGTACGTCTTGCCATCCGGTGTGCCGCAGTTCCGGCTGGATTGATTCCTGCCGTGCGAATAGTGCACGGCAAAATCGATTCGGTTCGCAAGCCTCATTTGCTTATATCAAAACTCAGGCGTCAATTGCGAATCCAAATTGTAACCTACGAAGGAACCCGTCGCCAGAGCATTCTTTAGTAACTCTTCAGTAACGATCGATCCTGGTGCAATGGCACCCGAGAAAAGGCCGGCGAAGTTTGCCGAAGCGGGAACCGCCGCAGAGGCCCGCAGCTTGACGGCTCTTCGCGAAAAGTTGCTATTCGCAGGCGCTGTGGCGGGAGTAGAATCGCGCACGTTACGAGTTGACACTGCGATATAGTTGCTTTGCTGCAGCAACTGCGAAAGCGCAGTGCAGGGTCCACAATGCAGCGGAGGGTAGCCATGAAGCTATTTTTAAGAATTGTGATTCTGGCATCACTGACCGTGACGATTTCTCTCCTGGTAGGCTGTTCCCGCCACGACAACAATGAAAAGTATGTGCTCGTTACCGTGAATTCGAAACTGCCGTATTGGCAGACGGCCAGCGCAGGCCTGGCCAAAGCGGGCGCGCTGTACGGAGTGAAGGTGGACGTCCGCGGGCCCGAAAACTACGATCCCCAGGCCCAGGTCAAGGAGTTCCGCGACACCATCGCGCTGAAACCTTCCGGCATCTTGGTCTCGGTTGCCGACAGCGGACTGATGCAGGCTCCGATCAACGAAGCAATTGAAGCTGGCATTCCGGTAATCACCATCGATGCGGACGCTCCCGCCAGCAAACGCATGTACTTTATCGGCACCAACAATCTGCAGGCAGGGCGACTTGGCGGCCAACGCATTTTGGATAGGCTGCATGGCAAAGGCAATATCGTCTTTTACACCATGCCGCAGACCAATATGGACGAACGGCTGAAAGGTTACAAGGACGTCTTCGCCGATCACCCGGCAATCAAGATCGTAGAAGTCTTCAACATCAAAGGCGATGCGGGCAACGCTTTCGACCGCACACAGCATTGGCTGACAGAAAAGGGTGCGGAACACATCGACGCATTCGTCTGCCTTGAGGCGTCCGCCGGCAAGGATGTTGCCGAGGCGGTAAGGCGGAACAACGCGACCGACCGGATGATCGTCGCCATGGACACGGACGAAGCCACGCTGAACCTGGTGAAGAGCGGACTCATCGACTCGACCGTCGCGCAGAAACCCTTCACCATGGCGTTTTACGGACTCAAGCAACTGGATGATATTCATCACTATCCGGTGGACTTGAAGAAAGACTTCTCGACCGATTCCTTCTCGCCCTTCCCGCGCTTTGTGGATACCGGCGTATCGCTGGTGGACAAGGTCAACGTGGACCAGTACCTGCAAGGGCGCCAGGACGCTCAGGCAAAGTAGTAGAAACCCAGCTCCGTTGGAGCGGCATAGTCTAGCCCAGCACACAGCCCGCCGGAGCGGGTTGTGTGCTGGGCAGGGTCTTCAGCCCCGAGGGACATGCTCCCGATTTTTTCCGCAGCCACTCTGGCGGAAACACATCTCATCAACCGAGGAAAGATCGATGCTGCGGATGATCGTATTGGTGGCCATTGGATGGATCGTTGGATTATCCGCGCGGACTCTGCTGCCGGGCAAAGGGCCCGATGGCTTCTGGGCAACCACGGGAGTGGGAGTGGGAGGCGCAATCCTGGCCATGGTCGTCGGACGCTTGGCCGGCTGGTGGCATCCGGGCGATGCTCCCGGATTCATCCTGTCGCTGCTCGGTGCGATTATGCTGCTGGCGCTCTCTCGCGTACTGAAGACAAAGACGGCCGGATAGTCCAGCGCCTTTCCTGTGATGTTATTGCTGCTGGCCTGACTGTTGGGCGCGAGGCTCAACCGGCTCGGGCGCCGCAGGCACCGCCGCCGTTTCGGACAGGGTTTCGTGTCCGGCATCGTCAATGGCCGGCCGGACGCTCACGTCAACGGATAGGCGTTGTCCGGCGTGCCCTTTGTAAACGCCGCGCACGGGAGCCGCGTCGGAGTAATCGCGCCCGTAGGCAATGCGCACATGACGCATGCCAACCGGCTTTCCGAGTGTGGGATCGAGCGGCATCCATCCGGTGTCCGGAATATAAGCTTCGGCCCAGGCGTGGGAAGCCTGGCCTCCAATGACTTCTTCCAGCTTGGCCTCAGGATTGTCCTTGTTCTGTGGAACCAGGTATCCCGACACATAACGCGCCGGAATCCCTCGCTTGCGCAACACTCCCAGCAGCAAATGTGCGAAATCCTGGCAGACGCCCGCGCCCAGTTGCAGGGAATCTGCGATCGACGAGTTCACGTGGGTCGCTCCCCTCACGTATTGGAAGCGCTCGTGGATCAACTCGGCGGCGCTGTGGGCAAAGCCGGAAACCGTTCCGTCGCAACGCCGTTCGGCTTCGGCAATGAGTGGCGCCAGTTCCCCCAGGTGAGGAACGTAGTTGCTGGCGGCGAGCATGTCGTAATACTCCTCGAGCAACTCCTCCTGCTGCGCCTCCAACTCGGTCAGCAGCATGACGCTGTCGGCTGGCGGGACGTTGTGCGCCAGCACCACCGATTCAGCCTGCACTCGCAGTCGGCTGTGGATGGGAAGTACATTCACCTGGTGCACCCAGTTGCCCAGGGCATCGCGGTAGGAAAACGCGGGCGAGGGCGGAGCCGTGGTCAGGCGAAACGACAGGCAGCTTTGGGTTTCGTCATGCATCGGGCGCAACCGAACTTCGTTGTAGCTCTCCGACACCGGGCCGTCGTAAACGAACTCGGTCACATGCACGAGGTGAAAGCGGTTCATTCGCCAGCTCCATAGTAGAAATAGGTGTGGGCAATGTCTTCGCCGATCGCCTGGCAGTTGGCGAGAAGATCGGTGAGGTAGCCGTGCAACCCGCGGCTGAAAATCTCTTCGACAGTGTCGTAGCGCAGACTCTCCAGAACTTTGCCAGTGAGCCGTTCGGCCTCGTTGGCGTAGAAGCCGGGTCCGGTGCCGCTGATGGCCCGCAGGCCGATCTGCAACTCGGTAATGCTGAACCGGATGGAGCGCGGGTGCTTGGAGTGCAGGATCAGCATCTCGGCAACCCGCTCGGGTTCAATCGGAGAATGGTACTGCCGGCGATAGGCTTCGTAGGCCCCCACCGACTTGAGCACCGCCATCCACTGGTGATTGTCCGCCGGGCCCACGACCGATGGAGTCTCCAGCAGCGATTGGAATTGCAGGTCCACCAGGCGCGCGGTCATTTCGGCGCGCTCCAGCGACCAGCCAATCTTCAGAAAGTCCCAACCTTCGTCATGCGGCAGCGTGGCGTCGGTTACGCCAAAAAAACGATGACAGCCAAACTTGACGGCATCGCAGAATCGGTGCGGCCCGCTGGACATCTGCTCGGCGGGATCGAAGCGGGTCACGGAATGATAGAGGCCGTTCATGTCTTCCCACATTTCGCGCGAGATGCGGTCGCGAATGGTGCGCGCGTTTTCGCGCGCCTTGCTAATGCACTGCACGATGGAGTTGGGATTGTCGGAACGAAACGCCAGGAACTCGTAGACGGTCTGCGCATTCGCCTCCTCGTAGAACTGGTCGAAGCGCTCCTGCTCGCCCGCCATGACCACCAGCGGGCCCCAGCGCAGGCGGTAGGGGACAGCCGACTGCTCCAGCAGCATATGGTAGTTGACGTCGAGAATGCGCGCGGTGTCCTCGGCGCGCTCCATATAACGCGCCAGCCAGAACATCGAATCCGCGATGCGCGACAACATTACGGTGCTCAGGAGTCTTCCCTCAGGACCCAGGTGTCCTTGCTGCCGCCGCCCTGGGAAGAATTCACCACCAGCGAACCCGGCTTCAAGGCCACACGCGTCAGGCCGCCTGGAACGATGGTCACACCCTGCCCGTCATACAGGCAGTAGGGACGCAGGTCAACGTGCCGCCCTGCCATGCGCTTGGACTCGACATCGTAGGAAGGCACGCGCGACAAACCGATGACCGGCTGCGCAATGTAGTTCCGCGGGTCGGCCTCGATCTTTTTGCGGAAGTCCTCGATGGTCTCCTCGTCCGATGCCGGACCGATCAACATGCCATATCCCCCCGACTCGCCGACTGCCTTCACCACGAGTTCCGGCAGGTGCGCCAGCGTGTAGCGCAGATCATCGGGCCGTGAGCACAGGTAGGTTTCCACCGTCCCCAGGATCGGTTCCTCGCCGAGGTAGAAGCGGATGAAGTCGGGCACGTATGCGCACACCGCTTTGTCGTCGGCCACGCCGTTGCCCACGGCGTTGGCCAGCGCAACGTTGCCCGCGCGGTAGGCTCCCATCAAGCCGGGCACGCCCATGAGCGATTCCGGACGGAAGACCAGCGGATCGAGATACTCGTCATCCACCCGGCGATAGATCACATCCACCCGCTGCAGTCCGTGGATGGTCTTCATGTACACCATGCCGGCATCGACAATGAGATCGCGGCCTTCCACCAACTCGATGCCCATCTGCTGCGCCAGGAAACTATGTTCGAAATACGCGCTGTTGTAAATGCCCGGGGTCAGAAGCACGATCTGCGCGTTGTCTTCGCCGCGCGGAGACAGCGTTCGCAGGATGCGGCACAACTCCGTCGGGTAGTGATGCACCGGCAGCACTTCGTAGGATTGAAAGGCGTCGGGGAAAGTGCGTGTCATTACCTGCCGGTTTTCCAGCACGTACGAGACGCCGCTGGGGGTGCGGACGTTGTCTTCCAGCACCAGGAAGTCGCCGGTCTTCGAACAACGCACCAGGTCGATGCCGCAAATGTGCGTGTAGATGCCGTGCGGCACCTCGACGCCAATCATCTCGCGGTGAAAATGGTGGCAGGAATACACCAGCGAGCGCGGAATCTTGCGCTCCTTCAGTATGCGCTGTTGCCCGTAAACGTCCTGCAGGAAAAGATTGAGCGCCACCACCCGTTGCGACAGGCCACGTTCGATCCGGCTCCATTCCGAGTGCGGAAGAATGCGCGGGATCAGGTCGAACGGGAACAGCCGCTCGGTGCCGGTGCCATCGCTGTAAACCGTAAACGTGATGCCCTGCAGCAGAAACGCAATGTCGGCCAGGTTGCGGCGGTCTTCGAATTGCGCCGGGGGCAGTGTACCCAACATCTCAAACAGCTTGGCGTAATGCGGCCGGGGCACGCCCGGGGACACGAACATCTCGTCGAAAAACGCACCTGTATCGTAGCCCTCAAAGAGTCCACGATGGAGAGCCTGTAACGGTGCAGTCGACATGAGTCCTCTAACCTAGCAGGTGAGGCGCACCCAGCGCTAATAAGAACAATTGATAGGGGCTATCAGGATATCCGCTGGTCAGAATGTGCCATTTCAGAGAGATGCTGGAGCTGTTAGGTCACAGGAAGCCGGCGCCTGCGGGTCGGCAATCGTCTCTTCGGATGGCGATGATTCTTCCGGTACATGCCCCATTCCCCCCATTGTTTCGCGCCTATTTTTGGTGTACTTTCCTTCGGATGCTGCTGTTACAAACGTTACTGTTTGGCCAGTCTGTCACGTTCTGGCGTGATAGCGGTCACCGCATGGCCACCCAATCGGGACTCCAATACTCTGTTCGCCAGGCGATTGGTCAAGCAACGTCGCAAACCGAGAGTCTTGGCCCGCGAGTGTGTTTTGGTAAGCAGTAAACTTAGCAGTTAGGGTTCGTAGGAGGACCTTTTATGACAGTAGGAATAATGACTTCGCCTGGAATCAAGACTCCGGGCGATTACATCAACGAAGTAATGGGACTGGTGAAAGCGAAGAACCCGGCCGAGCCGGAATTCCACCAGGCCGTGCAGGAAGTCATGGAGTCGTTGCGCCTTGTGTTGGAGAGACACCCCGAGTACATCTCGGAGCGGATTCTCGAGCGCATCGTGGAACCCGAGCGCGTACTGATGTTCCGCGTTCCGTGGTTTGACGACCATGGCAACATCCAGGTCAATCGCGGATTCCGCATCGAGATGAACAGCGCCATCGGCCCCTACAAGGGCGGCCTGCGCTTCCACCCCTCGGTCAACCTGGGCATCCTGAAGTTCCTCGCTTTCGAGCAGGTATTCAAAAACTCGCTCACCACGCTGCCCATGGGCGGCGGCAAGGGCGGATCCGATTTCGATCCCAAGGGCAAGAGTGACAACGAAGTCATGCGCTTCTGCCAGAGCTTCATGACCGAACTCAGCCGTCACATCGGTCCCGACACCGACGTTCCTGCCGGCGACATCGGCGTGGGCGGACGCGAGATCGGCTTCCTGTTCGGCCAGTACAAACGGCTGCGCAATGAATTCGCCGGCGTGCTCACCGGCAAGGGCCTGGCCTGGGGCGGCTCGCTGATTCGTCCCGAAGCCACCGGGTACGGCTGCGTGTACTTCGCCAACGAGATGCTGAAGTCCCGCAAAGACACGCTGGAAGGCAAGCAGTGCCTGGTTTCCGGCAGCGGCAACGTTTCGCAGTACACCGTCGAGAAGCTGCTTGATTTCGGCGCCAAGCCGGTCACGTTCTCCGACTCCGACGGCGTGGTTTACGATCCCGATGGCATCGACCGCGAGAAGCTGGCCTTTGTCATGGATCTGAAGAATGTCCGCCGTGGCCGCATCCGCGACTATACCGACCAGTACAAGAAGGCCATCTTCATGCCGTCTGACGTGAAACTCGGTTACAACCCGCTGTGGAACATCAAGGCGGATTGCGCTTTCCCGAGCGCCACGCAGAACGAAATCAACGCCAAGGATGCCGCGAACCTCATCAACAACGGCTGCAAGCTGGTGGCCGAGGGCGCGAACATGCCCAGCACGCTCGAGGCCACCAAGCTGTTCCTCGAAGCCGGACTGCTCTATGGCCCGGCCAAAGCGGCCAACGCTGGTGGAGTCGCAACCTCCGGTCTGGAAATGTCGCAGAACAGCATGCGCCTGAGCTGGACCCGCGAGGAAGTGGACGATCGTCTGCACAAGATCATGATCGCCATCCACAAGAACTGCTACGAGACGGCCGAGATGTACGGCACGCCCGGCAACTTAGTGAACGGAGCCAACATCGGCGGCTTCCTCAAAGTCGCGAATGCGATGCTGGACCAGGGACTGGTGTAGGAGAAGTTGTAAGGGTGGAAGCACCACGCTTTAGCGTGGTGAATAGCCGCCCTAAATTAGGACTGGGGCTTTAACCCCGGCCTGATTGAGATGAAGCATTGAAACGGGGTGGGCGCAAGTCCACCCCGTAATTTGCTGTGAGTAGGAAGCGGTGTGTATGTCCTATCGCTTGGCTGCCGTTAGCGAAAGGGTGGACGAACTAGCAGAGCTCCAGCCGGTGATTTCGCGAAGGTCGGAGACGGTAAGCAATAAAAACGAAAAAGGCCGCCTTCGGGGGCGGCTCTTGCAATCGTGTACGCTCTCGAATTATCGGAGAAGTTTCCTTCTCACCATGCCGACGATTCCTACAATTCCACTGCCGAGCAAGATCAGGCTCGTCGGTTCCGGGGTTGTCGGGCTCACTTCCACAATCTGGAACCCGGACCAGTTTGCTTCGTTCGCCGCAGTGAAACCGCTGCCTAACCCAGGTCCTAGGCCGGAAATCGTTCCGCCGGCATTCGTGTAGAGACTTGCAAACAACACGCCGGTGAGCGGATGGGAACCAAAATTACTATAGGTTGGTATGTTAAGTGTCTTCCCCTGGATCGTCATGTCGAAGCTGCGATTTGTATCCCCTATCTGTCCATATACAAACATGTCGTAAGTCGCATTCGGTGCCAACCCCGTCAATACCCAGCTGACCGATGTGCTCTCGCCTGCACCGAAACCGCCGCCACCATTGATCCAGGAGTTCCAATTGAGCGATGCCGATCGCAGGGGGTCTGGCGTAGGGATCCATGGCTGAAAGTCAACCGGAGCTACGGTCCCGGTAATTGCAAAACTTAGACCTGTCGCAGCCCCTGTGCTGTCCACCAGTCCGCTCCAGCTCGGGTTGGTCTCCAGCGCCCACGGACTGTGCAGGTTGTTCCATGCATTGGCGGCGCCGAAGGCCGCATTGGCAGCCGTCGCAGCCGCTTCTGGTCCGCTGACCAGCGGAGTGTTGCCAGAGGGGTTGTAGGTCTTGAACGCCACGCTGAACAGGTCGGCCCTCAGAGGTTGAGTGGTGCCGAGCACAACTATAGCCAGCAGGCTGATGGCGAATAGTAGGTGCTTCAAGTGATTCTTATGGTCCATGTTCATCCGGACCTCCTTACCAGAGATTTGTAAAGGGACATTACCCGGCCGGGTACTGCGTTTAGACACGTTTCAGCGCCGCTGAAAGTCATTCATAATGAGGACATTACTATCGCGAGTCAATGGCCTTAAGTGGCGGCGGGTGGCCCGCCCCGCGTCCCGACATCTCTGAAAAATCCACATGCGGGTGCCCCTCGATAAGGTCGAAGGCGTTGTCAAGCGATAGTTCACCTGAGCGGTGCGCGAGCACCGCTTTTCTTGCCGCCGTGGGTTCGGTTGAAGACCAAGAACACTGGAGAACTCGCGTTAATCACTACCCGGTGAAACCAACCTCGTTCCACCAACCATCGATTCGGCCGCTACCGCGACCATGATCCTTCCATGCGAACCTCCCGTCTCCTGCGGGAGGCGAGAGCGCCCAATCAATTCCTCGGTCTAGCTTGCGCCGACCCGGGGTACCCGCGGGCTGCTCTCGATGCGAACGATCTCTGGATACGCAGTATTGGTGCGCAACATCCAGTAGAGTCGTACCGCCAACTGGCGTGCTGCCGCTACCTTGGCCACGCCTTTCGGTTTGCGATGACAGCGCTGTTGATACGGCCTCCGCAAACTCTCGTCGCAACGCACCGCGCTCTGCGCCGCTTCCACCAGCAACTGCCGCAAGAACCGGTTGCCCTGCTTGCTGATCCCGCCCAGCCGCTGCCGTCCGCCCGAGCTGTGCTCGCGCGGAATCAGCCCCACATAGCTGGACACCTGCTTGCTCCGCTGAAACCGCCTGACATCGCCGATGGCCACCGCAAACGCCAGTGCCGTGATCGGCCCCACCCCAAGGCTGGGTCTTCAACAACTGCGCCATTTTGTCTCTCTGAGCGGTTTCTTCCGCCGCCTGGTCCAGTTGTCCGATCTGCTCATCCAGACTCTTGAGCAGAACCAGCAAGTCTTGACGCCGCTGCCCCGCCCAACCTTCGAGCGGCAACTCGCGCAGCGCCTTCTGTCCTGCCTCACTCCACAGCTTGCGCTTCTTCTGCATCCCGCGGTTCATCGCCAGATGCTGCAGCCCGTTTTTCACCCGCGTCCGGATCTCCACCAGCTTGTGCCGATGGATCAGCAACTGCCGCACATCCCGCTGCTCTCCCGACGGCACCCACAGCCGCGGAAACCGTCCGGCCAATGGGAGACCGATCCCACACCACCGTGGCTAAAGCCATGACGATGACGCCCCGCGTCCCGATATCTCTGAAAAATTTTCGATAGGGTGT
>Ga0208478_1000022_pt1 | contig 73372 bp, 67 predicted proteins | sample NGESurdeep072012_5_FD_184462 | JGI IMG/M metagenome (GOLD analysis project Ga0208478, IMG submission 184462) | Arctic peat soil microbial communities from Barrow, Alaska - NGEE Surface sample 415-2 deep-072012 (SPAdes) | ecosystem: Environmental > Terrestrial > Soil > Wetlands > Peat ...
TGCTGGAGCGCACTGACGAGGCCATGGCCGGCGACAACCCCATGGGCCGCGACATCCGCACCGCGCTCAACAAAGCGTTACAGACTGACGGCCATCCCGTCATCGCCGGCCTGCCTGCTCTCACACCCGCGCAGATGCCACGACTCTTCTCCGGCATCTACGGCTGCGGATCGCGCGACTTCCGCCCCGAGCACGTCTTCGGTGCCTACGAATTCGCCACCGGAACCCGCCCCCGCAAGGACGGCAAGCACGCCTCTGACGGCACATCGTTCTTCGTGCTCGGAATTGATCATCCCTACGCAGTGAAGTCTGACGACACGCCCTCGCTCTTGCCGGAAGGCGCGGTGGCTGTGCGCTTTCATTCCATCGGCGGATGGGGTGCCATCACCACGGGCAAGAACCTCGGCGCGATCATCGGCGACCTGAACGATCTGCTCTACGAGCGCGACAAGGTCGTGGATGAGTTGGGCAACCCCAAGGAAATCATTCACGTCAGCGCCAATCCCAAGTACGGCTCCGAGAAGAAAGGAGCCCCCACCGCTTACTTCATGGTGGCTGCGCCGCAACGCATTCGCGTCAATTGCGACTTGCGGCATGTGACCGTCGTGCTGTGTTGCGACCCGAAGGCGTTCACTCACACCAATCCGCTCGACGGCCTCTCCGAGGGTGGAAGCCTGGTATGGGAGTCCGACCAGGAAGGCGAACTCGCCTGGGAGCAGTTGCCCCTGTGGGCCCGCAAGCAGATCATCGAGAAGAAGATCCGCGTCTTCACCCTGCCGGGTTTCCAGATTGCCCGCAAGGCCACCGACCGCGCCGACCTGCAACTTCGCATGCAGGGCAACGCCTTCCTGGGAGCGTTCTTCCAGGTCTCACCGCTGCTCGGTGAGTTCCACATCACGCATGAGCAGTTTCTCGATGTTGTCCACAAGCAGTACGTGAAGAAGTTTGGGCGGTTAGGCAGTGCGGTCGTCAAGTCGAACATGGAAGTCATGACCCAAGGCTTTGAGCAGGTGCGCGAAATCCGTGTGGGCGAGATGAATGCGCCCGATCGCTCGAGTTTGCGCGGCGTAGCCCTGCTGCCGTCGTTCAGTGATGAAGGCGGCGATGGCTGCGGCATCGGATGCCGCTCCCACTCTGCTCCCGCGGGACAAGCCGAGCGCACTCCGGTGACACGGATTGCGACTTTCGATGGCCAGTTTCGTGCCGGCCTCGGCTATAACCAGCCGTCGAATGCGTATGCGTCTGTCGGCGTCATGGCCGCGGGTACTGGCGATACCGCGTCGAAGTATGTCGCGCGCCGCGAGACGCCACTCTACATTGCCGAAAACTGCACGCAATGCATGGAGTGCATCGCGGTGTGTCCTGACACGGCGCTGCCCAACTGTGCGCAAGATCTCCAGACGCTCCTGACCACAACGGTAACCCGCTATGTCACCGATCAAGACGAGCGTAGAAAGATGATGCAGTCGCTCCCCGAGATCGACAGGCGCACTCGTCAGAGGATGGCCGACTCAGTCGCGAAGAATACTGCAATACCGCTGCCGCAGATTCTCCGCGAGGTCATGACCGACGTGGACGGCTTCTCGCCCGAGGCCAAGCGCCAGTTCTTCGCCATCCTCGACAAAGTTCCCATGGCCTACCAGAAGGTCAACGCCATCTTCTCGACCCCGGAGAGAAAGAAGCCAGGGACTGGTGGCATCTTCTCCATCTTCGTCTCCGACCTGTGCAAAGGCTGTGCCGCCTGTGTCACCGCTTGCGGCGATCACGACGCGCTGAGGATGGTGGACGAGACCGAAGAGGTCAACGCCGACCACGAGACCGGTACCGCATTCCTGAATCTTCTGCCCGACACGCCGCAGAAGTTCCTGGGACTCTACAGCGATGCGCATCCGCAGGACTCCAAGACAGCGACCCTGCGTAACATGCTGATGGTGCGGCACAACTATGACGCTCTGGTCGCTGGCGACGGTTCCTGCGCGGGCTGCGGCGAAAAGAGCATTCTGCGCGCGATCGCGGCCTGTACCGAGGCCTACATGCGGCCGCTCTACCACGCCAAGGCCGATCGCCTGCGGACCAAAGCCGCCGAACTCGAGCAGACGGGAATTGAAAAGCTCGATGTGCTTAAGCAACGCAATCCCGAAGAATACGATCTCTTCCGCCAGGCCGTCGCCCACTTGCTCATGGGACTGGGAGGTGAGGACGACCGCGACACCAAGGCGCGCATGGCAAGCCACGGCGCAATCTCCGACGCGGAAATCGTTAACGCGATTTGCGCCGTTATGCGGCAGGAGGCCTTCAACCACCGCGATCTGCAGGCCATCGATGGCCGACTCGCTAACGGAATGTGCGTGATGGCGATGGCCGCCCACACCGGATGCAACACCGTCTATGGCTCCACGCCGCCCAACAACCCGCATCCTTATCCCTGGATGAACTCGCTCTTCCAAGACGGCGTCACCGTCGGCTGGCTCCTCGGCGAAAGCTTCATTGTCGATCACGGGCGGCGCTCGGTCGTCCCCGAACGCTTGGCGGACGCGCTACTCCATCGCGACGAAGACGTCATCACGCCGCGCGACTTCTACGCCTACACGCACTTCAGCGACCTGCTGATGACCGACCAGGAAATCCTCGAGCTGCCCAAGGTCTGGGCCATCGGCGGCGACGGCGGCATGGGCGACATCGGCTACCAGAACACCTCGAAGGTGGTTCTGCAGAACCGGCCCAACGTCAAAGTGCTAATGCTCGACACCCAGGTGTACTCCAATACCGGAGGGCAAAACTCCGACTCGACGCCCATGCTCGGCGGCAGTGACATGAATGTTTTCGGCGAGGCAACGCAGGGCAAGAGCAGCGAGAAAAAGACGGTCGCCGAGACGTTTCTCGCGGGACACGGCTCTCCTTTCGTAGCCCAGGTCTCCATCGCCAACCCACCCAAGTTGTACCGCTCGATTCTCGATGGCCTCGAGTATCGCGGCACCGCCTTCCTGCAATGTTTCACCACCTGCCAGCCCGAGCACGGCGTGGGCGACGACATGGCGCTCACCCAGGCACAGCGCGTGCGCGATTCGCGCTGCTCGCCCGAGTTCGTCTTCAATCCGCGGTTGGGAGAAACCTATCCCGAAGCGCTCGATCTCAAGGGCAATCCTTCGCTCGATCGCGACTGGTACGAGGCCAAGCCGAAGGGCAGCGACGAAGTAGCGCGCTTCACCGTTGCTCACTGGTGCGCCACCGAAGCCCGCTTCCGCAACCACCTCAAGAAGATCAAGGAGGAGCAGGCCGAGAAGCTGGTTCCGCTCGACAACATGCTCATGCGCATCACCCAGCAGGATGTGGTGTACCGCCGCTATCTGCAGCCCGAACACCGTGCTTACATCCCTGACTTCGGCGTGTACATCAAGCTGCAAGGCGAGAATGGCAAGCCGGAATACCGCACCATCTCGCGTCAGCTTGTGCTGTTCTGCGTCGAGCGCCGCAAAGCCTGGCGGCTGCTGCAGAGCAAGGCGGGCATCATTAATAAGGACTACGTCGCGCAGCGCGCGCTGCTGGCCGAGGTCGATGCGGGCAAACTCTCCCAGGCGGAGTTGTTCGCCCGCGGCGGGCAGATAGTAAAAGAACGCGAGCAACAGGCCGTGCTCGCACATTAGATTGGTTGGCAGAACAAATCTGAGGGGTTCCTGAAGAACATGCGGGGTGCCCCCTCCAAGCTCGTTTTGCGTGGGCAGGGACTTTCTGCATCACCGCATCCGTCCTACCCGCCTTGCGCTTTACAACAGCGTCCCCGTCAGCCACTTCTTTTGCAGATCATCGCTGCTGCCTTGATAGACATCGCGATCGCACGGGCCGATGCCATCGACCTCATATGGCGGATTACCGCTGTGTCCATCGGTGTATTGCCATAACGTGTAAGTTTTCCAATTCGGCGCGATAGCAGGCGCTGTACGGTATTGCGCCCACCACAGCCAGCACGCCCCCAGGACCGGATCGGAGCCGCCTCCAAGTTGTTGTTGCAGATAAGCGCCGCCGTAGAGGCCGGGCATGACACCCGTGGCATTTTTCACGAAACCAATAAAGGCCCGCGCTTGGTCTAGCGTCATGCTGTTGCGCGGAGGTGTCGTATTCGGCTCAAAGTCGAGCACGAGAATGTCTTGGGGAGTAGGACTCGCCACTCTGACGAAATTCTGCGCCTGCGCGATCGGATCAGCGCCCGTGCCGAAGTGATACGCTCCCCACAGAAGACCTGCACTGGTTGCCAATTTCCGACGCTTGGCGTACATCGGGTCAACAAATCCCGTGCCCTGCGTGGCCTTGTGAAAAACGCCCAGTATTCCTGCCGCTTTCGCCTTGTTGAAATCGACGCTGGCATTGCTGTGTGAAAGATCGACGACCACATTGGAAGTTGGCACGTTTCCCCCTCCGATTCGACCCTCGAATGGCAATGCCGAGAGGCACCATTCTGAATGACAAGGTGGCAACAATACTCAGGACGGTCTTCACCGTCAAGCAAAAATCTGCCGGTACTTCAGCCAGGTAAGGCTCGAGCAACGCAACCTGCTGTACATGTTGAAGCGGCTGGGCAAGCTTCCTTACCCCGATCCGGGAGTGCCCGCTATCCCTCGCCCATTCTGGCGGCTGATGAAGTCGATGGGCACGCAGCTTCTCCGCTTCCTTCCGCTGCGCCGCTACGGTGGAGAAGTGATCATCTATCTCGGCTAATGTCCTGAGCAATTCTGCATAGCCGAGTCCTTCGCCTAAATCGCTTGGCACAATCCCGCTTACGCAGTATGCTTTCGCCACTGAAGTTCCGTGTTCGAAGGAAACCCTGAACGAAGACCGTACCTATGCCCGCGGCCTCGAATTTCGGAATTGATTCGCCTCGCGCGTGGCTGATCGTGGTGGCGGCGTTTTTCGGTTCGTTTGTCGCCTTTGGTGTCACCTACAGCTTCGGAGTTTTTCTCAAACCCATGGGCGCAACCTTCGGGGCGAGCCACGCCTCGATGACCGCGATCTTCTCGACCTTGACGGTGTTGTCGTTTTTCCTCGCGCCCATCACGGGGGATCTCGCTGACCGCATCGGGCCGCGCAACGTGGTCGGTGCCGGTGCGTTGCTGATGGGTGCAGGACTGCTTGCAACGGCGAGGGTGCACTCGTTCCCACTTCTGTTCGTTACCTACGGCGCTGGCGTCGGTACGGCGGTCGCCTGCATTTACGTCCCGTTGGTCGCTTCCGTGGGCGAATGGTTCAAGGTGCACCGCGACATAGCGCTCGGCATCGCCATCAGTGGGATCGGTTGCGGCACGCTTACCGCCGCGCCACTGGCCGCAAGTTTGACCGAACGTTTCGGCTGGCGCACCGCTTTCGAATTATTCGGATGGACAAGCACTGTCATCCTCTTGGGCTGTGCTGCCCTGGTCTCCCGTCCGGCCATCCTCGGCGTGAAGGACACCGCCAACGTGATGGCCATGTTGCGCACCCGTACCTTTGTCCTGATGTATCTCGGACTCATGTTTTCCGGAATTGCAATTTACATTGCCTTCGTGTTTCTGCCGGCGTTCGCCGCTGACGTAGGCGCCAGCCGTCTCGCGGGGGGCGCGCTGATTGGCTATATTGGCGCCTCCAGTGTCGTTGGGCGCCTGGGGCTGAACGCCCTCGCGTCGCGCTTTGGCCTGCTCAACATGTACAAGGCGAGTTATTTTGTCCTGTTGGTCAGTTCCTACTTCTGGCTGACAGGCCACAACTACATGGCCCTGGTCATCTTTGGACTGGTGATGGGAGTTGGCTACGGTGGAATCGCCGCCATGTCTCCGGCAGTCGCGGCCAGCATGTTCGGTATTGAGGGACTGGGTGAACTTCTGGGCTTCCTCATGACCAGCTTCGGCGTCGCCTGCCTGGTTGGTCCGCCACTCGCTGGAGTCATGGTGGACTACACCCACGACTACAAGTGGCCGGTGTTCGTGGCAGCCGCCAGCGCATTCATCGGTCTGGTCGCGGTGATTCCTCTGCGGGCATCTGCGCTGCGGACAAGTTCCGAACCCGAGGCGGCGATAGCCGACTGAACGCGTGCGCAGCACGCCGCATCTTCCGTACATTTCGAATTTTAGAAGATGGAGTGTGGGCTACCCGGCATTTTCGTTCCTCGCCATCTTCAACGGGCCTTGAGCGCTTCGCCTCGCGCGATGCGACGGCAGATGTCCTGCACGTCCCCATCGATGTGGTGCCAGAATTTCAGTAAACCGCTGCACAGGTAGTTCAGCCCCGGCTCGCCCTCCGGCGTGCGGATCAGCCGGTTCTTCGGACACTCCCCATTGCAGGCAAACAGATACTCGCACTCGCGGCAGCGCTTCGGCAGCGCGCTGAACTTGGCAAAACCAAACTCTTTCTGCCGGTCGGAAAAGGCCATGCGCGAGCTCGACGTCTGCTGAATGTTGCCCAGCTTGTAGGCGGGATAGACGTAATGGTCGCACGAATACAGGCTGCCATCGTGCTCCATGGCCACGCCCTTGCCGCAGAACTCGTGGTAGATGCAGAGCTGTGATTCCTTGCCCATCCACTGCGCGACAGCGGTCTCGAAAAGGTTGACGAAGGCCTTGCCCATGTCCCGCCTGTACCAGTCGTCCCAGACCTTGCATAGAAAATATCCCCAGTCATCGGGATCGATCGACCACTCCGTGACCATGGACTCTGCAGTCCCCGGATGAGCGGCGGGCGAGTCGTAAAGTGGCAGCGTCTCGGGGTCCCACATTTGCGGCGCGACGTTGCGAAACACCTTGGGCTCGACGCACGGTATGAACTGCATCTGCCGCGGCCGGACTTCGTTCTTCAGAAAGCGGTACACATCGAGCGGCCGCTTGGCGTTGACGCGGTTCACCACCGTCAACGTGTTGAACGGCACGCCGTGTCGATGCAGCATCTGCGACGCCGCAAACACCTTGTCAAAGGTCGGCTTGCCGTCATGCGAGACCCGATAAACGTCGTGCAGTTCCTGGGGGCCATCCATGCTGAGACCGACCAGGAACCCATTCTGCTTAAGGAATGCTCCCCATTCGTCGTTCAGCAGTGTGCCGTTGGTCTGCAGATCGTTCTCGACGCGTTGGTGGGGCTTCTTGTACTTCTGCTCCAGTTCCACGACCTTATAGAAGAACTCCAGCCCCAGCAGGGTTGGCTCCCCGCCCTGCCACGAAAAAACTATTTCGTCGCGCTGCTGGCCTTCGATGTACTGCTTGATGTGGGCGTCGAGGATTTCGTCCGTGATGCGAAACTTGGTTTCGCTTCCCAGTAATTCTTTCTTGTGCAGGTAGTAGCAGTAGGTGCAGTCGATGTTACAAATCGCGCCAATGGGCTTCACCATCGCGTGGTAGGCGGGCTTAGACCCCCGTGGCGATGGGTTGGGGGACAAATCCGGGATCGGGACGAGATCTTTCATCTAGCCGGCGTGCCTCTTTCAATGCTATCGCAACCCAGCGACTGACGCGCAACGATTTATCCGCCCGGCGAGATCGAGAAACACTGCCCGCTAAAGATGAATGCCGTATAAACATGCGAATGGGCGATTGCAACGTTCCGCAACCGCCCATGTTTAGGATGGTCTGTACTTGCAGCTACTGCGCGGGTGCAGCCGTCGGTTTCGCAGCCGGAGCCGCAATCTTAGGCTTCCAGAATGTGGGATCAGTCTTCACCCAACCATCGGAAACGTAGCTCATCTTGGGGTTGAAGGAGAACAGGTTGGTTTGAGAATCCTCAACGCAGGCGGCGGTTAACTCGGCCAGCTTCTTCATACCATCCGCTCCCAGTTGCGCCTCGAACTTCTTGGAATCGCCGAAACCGCTGTCCACTTCCGCCAATGACTTCATGGCATTGAAGACCAGGTACACGCCGCCATTGTCCGCGCCGTACACGGACTGATACGTCGCCCAGTGTTGCTCCGTAGCTTTCCCATAGCCTTCCATGTACAGCTTGACCAACTCCTCCCACTCCTTGTCATGGCCCTGACGGACCTTGAAGCGGGAGAGTTCAAAGTAGCGCGCCTGCGCGACGTTGACATTGGGACGCAGGCTCATGTCCTCGCGATAGGCGAAAACACCCGCATCGTAGGAGGTGAGCAATTGGCCATCCGCAACCAGGGCACGGTCCAGTGCAGCCGACAGCGTGGCATTCTTTTGCGTCGCCAGATTGTCCTTCTCCCACGCCGCAAACGAGTCGTAACCGACGAGGAAAATGGCGCGCGAGGGGCCCGACATCGAGTCCATCCCCAGGTAGTGGGTCGGCCACTTGGCGGCGGTCATGGCTTGCACAAAAGCGCTTTCCGTTTTCATGTGCGGCGCTCCGCCCACGCCCGGCTTGACGAATTCACGCTGCAGCAAGAGTACCTTGGGCGGCGACATGGAGTAATCCTGCGCCACGACGGTGCCCGCACTAACGGTGAGAAGAGTAAGTACCAGCCAGAGTCCGATGTTTCTTTTCATGTATTCCTTAGCCTCCTGAGCTTCAGTTTGCGATTGAGAAACCATAATGCCCGGCCACATGATGATGCTTCGCCAGAAGACTCGGCAGACGCTTCCCTGTTGCTCTACTCCGCATCGCGGCGTGGCACAACGATTCGCAATTACCGGGCGGGACGCATTCGGCTTGTGGAGCTTGGTTACCGAAAGTAGGTAGGGCATGCCCCCAGACACCCGTCGAACCAGCAGTCACTTGGAAAAAGAACCCGCGAAGAGCAGCGCCTAGTTTATCCACTATTGTGAAGCCGTCAAGCGAATACGTGAATGCTAACTTTGGTGGTGAAGCTGCCTGTCATGTTCGCGCTGCGGCGGACGCACCATGTTCGAGCCGGGCATGTCTGCCCGACCTTCACGGTTTTTACGTAGGTTGGAGTATCTGTGAATTACTTGACCTGTCTTAGCAGCCGCAGATTGGCGAGCATTGCGCGATCGCGCGCGTCCACCTCGACCTTCACGCCCGCGCCCGGGAAGTTGTACTGGATCCCCGATGCCGGGCCCTTCACGGTCATGCCAGCGGCACCGCCAACATAAACAAAGGTTGCCTTCGCCGGCTGCGCTTGCGGTTTACCCAGGTAAATCCTGTTATCGCCGGCTGGACTCGGACTCGGTGTCCTCAACTGGTTTCTGCTCTTGCCGCAGCAACTCATGGTTCGCCTCGTATTCGGTGTAGTGGAACTCGGGTTTGGGTTCGTCCTTCGCGGTCAGGCGCTCCAGGATAATGGCTCCCGCCGAAATCGCGGGCCACAGCAACACTCGCTGCTTCCAGCTATCACCCAGCCAATATGCCAGTGGAAGCGCGACCCACAGGCTGAGGCAGTAAAAGCAATCCAGCAGGCTGCCCCAGAAACCTTCGCCCGCAGCGCGGCGCAAGCGCACGAACACATTCCACGGACCATCTTCGCCGTAAAATAAGGTGGACAATGCGCCACACCACCAGGACACCAATCATCAGCCAGTAGAAATGCGCAGCCATAGCATTGACCATGGCGGGACGGATTGCACCGCCGCGCCGTCTATCCGACCCACAACATCAGTTTTCAAACGCCCGCCCACAGTCCGTGCGACCGCAGGCGGGCATTCAGGGTTACAGATCGACGACTGCGACCGACAGGTTGGCCTGGTTCCAATTCAACCAGCCGGCGTCGTAATACCAGTCGTGCGCCTGTGGATTACTCGGATCGCCGCCCGCTGGGTTGAAGGCCCGCGAGTAGGCGTCGAGAAAGGCCATGCAACTCAGCTCCGGCCCCATCGCTTAAGGCCAGGTTCGAGGTTGATGCCGGCTCCGCACTCGCGCCGGTCAGAGTGGCAGGAAGATACCGGGCTGCACGCAGAGCAACGTACTTCTCGTGACGCGCACATTATGGTTACACGCTCGGCGCAAGTCAATGCGAATCGTTGGGTTTCGAGCTTGCTACGTTTTTTAAGGATGAGCACGCCCGGAACGGCGTAATCCGAGACTTGGATGCTGGAACAGGGGCGGTTGCCGCTAGTCGCTCTCTTCTTCCGCCCGCTTGAGCCTGCGGCTCTCCGCCAGTAGCGCCATGGAGTGCATCAGGTTCTGCATCGTGACAATGCCCACCAGCCGTCCGCCATCGGCCACGGGAATCATGCTCAGGCCGCGAGTGCCCAGTTTGCGGAAGGCGTCCGCCAGTGAGTCGCTGGCTTTCGCAACTTCGAAACTACGCACCATCGCCGGCTGCACGTAACCGTTACCACCCCGGCGTAGAACCTCGACGATGCGCGACTTGCTGATGACGCCCACCATCTCCATGCCGCGCACCACGGGAAAATCGTCCTGCAGCGTGTGTACTGCCTTGCTAAGAGCGTCCTCGAGCGTGTCGGCGGGCGACAGGATGGAGAACTGTGTGAGCATCACCTGCTCCATGCGCACGGTTTCCAGCACCGACTGGAAGACCACCGAGCGGTCCTCCATTTGCGCACCAAGAAAGAGGAAGAAGCCGATCAGCACCAGCCACACGTTCCACACCAGGCCGATCATCATCAGCGCCATGGCGAAGCCCTGGCCGATGGTGACGGCGCGGCGGGTGGCGTGCACGTAGTCCATGCGCTCGGCCAAAAGCGCGCGCAGGATGCGGCCGCCGTCCATGGGGTAAGCAGGCAGCAGGTTAAAGCCGCCGAGAAACAGGTTGCCCCAGAACAGGCTGCGCGGCAGGTTATTGGCGTGCACATACGGTTGCGCCCACAGCTTAACCTGCGGAAAGAAGGCGAGAATAACAGCGCCGGCGATGGCTGCGATCACCAGGTTGAGCAGCGGCCCAGCCACCGCGACGCGAATGTCGCGCGCCGGATCGGGTTTGGCACGACCGGTGTCTTCCATCAGGGTGACGCCGCCGATCGGCAACAGAATAATCGAGCGGACGGCAATACCGTTACGTTGCGCTACTACCGCGTGCGCCAGTTCGTGCAGCACCACGCACCCGAAGATGATGCCCACCAACGCCAATCCGCGGCCCGGGCCTGAAGCGCCCATCGTCACCGATTCCGAAAACCACACAAAGCCCAGCAGAAACAGAAACGTGATGTGGATGCGGATATCCACACCGAACAGCTTGCCCGCCGGAAATGACCAACCTCTCATGAAGTGCGCAACCCTCTACCTACTATTCTATACACTCGTTTTGCAGAGACCCAGGTTTTCGGAGACAAAGCCATGCGCGTCATCGCCGGACACTATCGCAGCCGCCCGCTGAAATCGTTGCCCGGGCTCGACCTACGTCCCACTGGCGACCGGCTGCGCGAGACGCTGTTCAACGTGCTGGCTTCGGCGGGCACGCTTGACGGCAGCGTCTGGCTTGACCTGTTTGCCGGCACTGGCGCGGTGGGCATTGAGGCCATCAGCCGCGGAGCACGCCACGTGTACTTCGTCGAGTCGGAAAAGAAACACGCCCGCCTGCTGCGTGAGAACCTGCAATCGCTGAAAATCGACGCGGGATACGACGTGCAGGAGCGCGAGGTCGCTCAGGCGTTGCCGCTGCTCGATGCGTCCGCCGAGGTTTGCGACTTCTGCTTTCTCGATCCGCCCTACCACATGCGCGGAGCCTACGAGCGAACCCTGGAGTTCCTCGGCCAGTCACGGCTGGTGGGGCCGTCGTCCATCATAATCGCCGAGCACGAGAAGAAATTCGACCTGGGCGAGACTTTCGGTGCGCTCAGGCGCTATCGCCGCATCCCCCAGGGCGAAGCCGCGCTGAGTTTGTATCGGCAAACAGCCGGAAGCGAGTAGCGCATAGCCAGTTTTAGACTCAATGCCTATCCTCCCGACCCGGTAGTGGCCGCCGCGAGAAGCATTCCAACCGGTACGTTCAAGATCCGCGCCACCACAGCGGCGACCTGCGCACCAGCCACTGGATTATTGGCCGAGAGGCTTGCGATTTCGTTACCCACCGCCACCAGCACGGCAGCGCCGTTCAATAGCTCCGGCGCTGGATCCGGCAGGGTCAACAACAAAGTTACCCACGGGGCCAGAACTATGATCGGCCCGAACTCGCCCAGAAATGCGTTGCGGCACAGCACCAGGTCATCGTAATACTTCGCGTCATAGGTGAGTTCCTGCGTGTCGAGCATACCCACCCCCGTGCCGGACGTGACATCGCTGGAGGCGTAGGTTTCCGTGACGTCCGCCTCGACGGTCAGCATCACGTGGCCGGGAAAATCATAGTTGTAGATATCGAGTTCTGCGGTTAGACCCTTGTAGGTCCCGAGGGCAGGACCGGTCGAGAACTCGAGCGTAACTGATTGAGTGGAACTGCTCCGGTTCGCGGGATCGTCTGGGTTATCAACCAGCACCATGGCCTTGACATTGGCAGAACCCGACACCGGTTGGCCATTGATCTTCCAGGCATAGACCGGCTGGGCGAAGCCTTCGACATGCGCGACACACGCAAGCTCCTGGTACTCGTCTTTCAACGTCCACTTGTACTTCGAGGTGGGGCCGGTGCCGCAAGGGTTGAAGGTAGATGATCCCCAAGTGGAGCTCGGACTGGGGCCATCCAACTTCTCTGTCATGGTGACCGTGACGCTGCGCTGGCTGCCGTCGACCAGCGGGAAAGGGTCATCCGTTGGGAGACATCGACGCGGATTCCGCAGCCTGGTCGCCCGATGGCAGGACCATCGCGTTCGCGCAGGGCCACACAATCTACCTGACTGAAAATGAGGGAACTAATTTCCGCCGACTGGCGGATACGCCGGGAGATGTTCAGTGGATTCGATGGTCACCGGACGGTCAGCGCCTGCGTCTTAGTGTGTTCGATTCCAAGACTCGTGTTTCTTCGACGTGGGAGGCTGACCACAGCGGCAAGGTGGCCCCACTCGCTGCAAAGTTAGGCATGCCGCTGAATAGCTATGGCGGCATTTGGACGAAAGATACGAACCACTTCGTCTTCCGCCAGTTTCGCGACGGGCGAAACGACTACTGGGCGGCCCCAGACAACCGGTGGCCGTTCCCAGCGGGGAAGGCTTCTCTGCTGAGCGGAGGCGGCGTCCAAATGATCTGGGCCGCAGCCAATCCGCTGGAGGATACTCTGTTCGTCGACGGGAACGAGAGTTCGCTACTATCATTCAAATACGATCCTGGACGCGGTCAACTCACACCCTTCCTGCCGGAAATGAGCGTCGCGAATCCCATTTTCTCGCCGGGCGGCAAGTGGATGGCGGTTGTTCAAAGGCACAATCGGGAGTTCATCCTGTGGCGCGCACGCAGCGACGGCAGCCAGTGGCTGCAGTTGACGGATCCAAAGCTCATTATGCATCACGCGCGGTTTTCGCCGGATGGAACACGAATCGTCATGATGGCGAAATGGCCTGACCAACCTTGGAAGGTTTACTGGGTATCGGTGGATGGCGGCGCGCTCCACGAACTCAATGTCCCCATCGCAAGTCAAGCCGATCCCAACTGGATGCCTGACAATCAATCGATCCTGTTCGGCCAGCCGCCCCGGTACTTTTCGGAGCCCGACACTCCTCGGGCAATCTTCATCTACAATGTGCAGACTAATTCGATTTCCAAGGTCCGTGGTTCTGAAGGATGGTTCGCTCCACGCATATCCCCCGATGGCCGCCGGTTGCTGGCACTTTCCATCGACCAGCAGAAGCTTGCGATATATGACTTTGCCACCTTACAGTGGCGGGTCGTGCTGGAGAACTCGCGCGACTTAGTAAAGCTTCCCTTCTGGTCACTGGATGGGAAATGGGCCTATGTCAACATCGAGCACGGCAGGAGCGACGTGGTCATGCGCATCCGCCTACCAGACGGCGTCCCAGAACAGGCTCTATCCCTCGGTGAAATGATCGACAGCCCGGAATGTTGGGGGTGGCTGCTCGCCCCGGATGGTTCAATGATGATTAGTTGCCATCGCAACAACAACAACATCTACGCCCTGAAGTACGAGAGAGCTGATATCCAGACTAACCTCGACAACTGTCGTGAGCTAGTTACTAGTTGCCAGCCGCCACCCGCGCAGCTTTGCCTTCCATCACCGTGGCCCATCCGCCTTTGGGATCGGCGACCTCGGACTTAAAGGTATAACTATTCGGGCCGGTCTCGACGATGGTGTATCGCCCCTTGATGACTAACCCGTTCAGCTTCTCTTCCGACTCCCACGTCCAGGTGTTGCCATTGATGTGGCCAAGTGCGACCTGGTGCTCGCCGAGGCTGTTGTACACGTTGTAGGTGTAAACCTTGTCTTGCGGGTTGTAGCCCATCACCCGCTGGCTGTTGACCGTGCCCAGCGACGACTTCATCGAAGTCTTGGTTTCGAGAAAGTATCCATCGGTGACAAATTCACCGTGCTCCTTCAACGTGAAGGGAGCGCCCGGTGTGTTGGGACTGATCTTCGAAGTGCCGGAGGCGGTCCAATCGCCGAGGAAGTAGCTCATGCGCTGGTGCTGCGGCGTCAGTCCGGGAGCGGCAGCCTGCTGCGGAGCTTGGGCTGCGGCGAAGGAAGAAAGAAGCAGAGCGAACATGGCGATGATGGCGGTGCGATACATGGGGACGGTCTCCTCGGGAAAAACACATAAACAAATTCAGCCACAGATTTCCACGGATCGGAAACGAGACTAGGACAACCGCTTTTCGCCGAGGCCGATCCGGTACAAGATCATCTAACGAGTGCCGGTCTTATCCGTGTAATCCGTGGTTGCTTCGTATTTCTTCAGGCCGAAACGCATCGTAGCACGCTGCGGCAGCCTACTCCACGTGGTGGCGCACCACGCGCTCCGACAAGTTGCACAGGATTTCGTAGGCGATGGTTCCGGACCAGCGAGCATGATCGACGGCGGTAATGCGCTCGTCGCCGCTGCGTCCGATGAGAACCACTTCATCGCCAATTTCCGCACCAGGGATGTGGCTCACGTCGATGATCGTCAGGTCCATGGAAATGCGGCCCACGAAGGGAGCGCGCTGTCCGCGCAGCAGTACGTAGCCGCCGGGCGAGAGCTTGCGGTAAAGGCCGTCGCCATAGCCCGCGGCAATGACCGCGACGCGCGCGGGCGACTGGGTGACGTAGGTGCCGTTGTAACCCAGCGCCTGTCCGGCGGGAACGTTGCGCAACGAGATCACGCGGGTCTTCCACGACATCGCGGGCTGCAGCCCCAACCGTCGTGGTTGCGCGGCGGCCTGGCCGTCGCTTTGGACGAGTGGAAGTTCGTAGCCGTAGATCGCCATACCGGGACGCACGAAGTTATACCAACTATCGGGCCTGCCGAGTGTGGCGCTGCTGTTGGCGAGGTGGCGGATCGGCGGCTGCAGGCCGTGGCTGGCGAGCGTGCGCAGGGCCTGGCTGAAGCGCTCCTGCTGGCGCAACGCGTCGGCGGCATCGAGCACCTCGGCGGACGCCAGGTGGCTGAAGACGCCTTCCAGTTCCACCTGCGGGACCGCCTTGACGCGCTGGGCAAAGCTGTCGAGTTCAGCGAGTGGTAAACCAAGCCGCGCCATTCCGGTGTCGAGCTTGAGGTGTACCGGTACCGACTCGCGGCGTCCGATGCGTGAGGCCGCCAAAGCCACCTCTTCCACATCCTCAAAGCGCGAGACTGTGGGGGTAAGTCCGTAGCGCAGCGCGTCTCCCTCCTCGCCTCGCCATGCGCCCACCAAAATAAGGATGCGGCTGTTGATTCCAGCATCGCGCAACGCGACGCCTTCGTCAGCGGAGGTAACCCCAAACCAAGTCGCGCCCGCTCGCTCGAGCGCACGCGCACAAGCCTCCGAACCGTGTCCGTAGGCATCGCACTTCACCACCGCACAGACCGTGACGGCAGGGCCCACATGCTGCTGCAGTGTTCGGAAATTGTGGCGCAGCGCCGATAGCGACACTTCGGCCCAGTTAGGACGGGTAGAGGCGCGCACCGATGTCAACGTCGACTGCAAGCTACGATGATAACAAGACTCGTGTGGATTGGGTGCCGTATGGGCGTCGTCGGTGTTGGCGACCGATCGCGGGCAACTATGCCGTAAATCCCAGTTTCCCATTTCAGAATTTGCCTCTGGCGGAACGCACGTTAGTGGCTTCTCCGTGCAACTTTAGTAGCAATACCAAGATTGTTAATGGGATAACCATGTTTACATTTATTGACACATGCTATAACAACACCGAAGCTTGGCGCACCAGAACACTTACGTGGGTAGTTAAGCAACACACCTCCGAAGGCTGCTGAAGAGCTCAATGGTGCTCTATGGGTAAACGCGAGGGTGGCGGGTTGCGTCGTGACCGCATCGAGTATGGAGTACATATGCTGTGCGGTGAGTTCTCAGTATGATCAACGTTATCATTGCGGAGCATCAGGAGATCTTTCGCGCTGGCGTGGCCAAGGTGTTGGCGGTTGAAGACGATCTACGCATCGTTGGACAGCCGCAGTCCTCCGAGCAGACGCTGAACGCGCTCGATCACCTGCGCGCCCACGTACTACTCCTCTCCACCCGTTTCGTGCCGCTGTTCGCACAAATCCAGACGCTCACCTCTCGCCATTCCACCGCAATCCTGGTGCTGGCGGAAAGCGGAGACACAGCTTCGGAGTTTATCGCCATGGGCGCCCAGGGCGTCGTGTACCGCTCGATTAACGGCCCCACCATCGTGGAAGCCGTACGCCGCCTGGCTCGTGGCGAGACCTTCGTCCACACCCCCAACTCCGCGGTCACCGAGATCAGCGAAGACCTGGTCGGCCTGCGGGTGCGCGACCGGTTGTCGGAGAAAGAATTACGCATTGTCGCGGCCGTGGTGCGGGGGTACAAGAATCGCGAGATCGCGATGCAGCTCTACACCACCGAGCAGGTCATCAAGAATTCGCTGCGGCTGGTTTTCGACAAGATCGGCGTATCCGACCGCCTGGAGCTGGCGCTCTTCGTATTGCACCATCGCATGCTGGCGCACGCCACCGCCGCGGTTCGCATCGATACCGACCCTCCCGGCCCCAAAAGCGCCGGCATCGCCGGTTCGCTGGGCTCAAGTCTTCCGTCCCATCTCAGGATGTAGCCCAGTACAAGCTGCGCGACAGTTGGTGTTAAGCCCGCGGAGCGTTGGGTTTCACCAGGTCGTTGACGACGCTGATCAGCTCTTCCGGGTTGACCGGCTTTTCAAGGTAGTAATCGGCCAGCGGATCGGCGGCCTGAAAAGCCTCATTGACGTAGCCGGAGATCACCACCACAGGTATGTCTGAAAGCTCCCGTGCGGCCACGACAATGTCACGGCCGCAAGCGTCGCCCAGGCGCCAGTCGGTGACCACCACGTCGTAAGGGTTCAACTCCATGAGAGCGATGGCTTCGCGTGCCGAAGTCGCGGGCGTGGCCTGGTGCCCGGCGGTCTCCAGGATGATGCACTTCAACTTGGCAGCGTGCTGCTCGTCGTCCACGCACAGAATTCTTGCCATATCGATCGTCCGGAGTGCCTCAGTTGGCGTCTACCCTTGCGCGAAGGTGTCGATGAAGGGCGTGCCGGTGAGGTACCGGCCAGATGTCATTGTTGAGCACGGTGCGGCCATTGTCAAATCGGTTTTGTTGGACAGGAGCAGGGACGAGCACAACCTTCAGGCGGACGGGAAACAACTTGCTGCGAATATATTTATTTGCTTGACGCATGCAAGTAATTAAGCCTATGCTGGCGTCATGAATAACCAACCCAACTCCGATGCCGTGCGGAAATGGTGGGACGAATTGGAGCGACTGTCGCGCATCCTCGGCCAGATTGGTCCCGACGAGGTTTGCTGCGACGGGCTCAGCCAGCGCCAGACGGCCATTCTGCGCGTCCTGGTTTCCAGCGAAGGCGCGCGGCTGACGGACTTGTCGGTGCTGTCTGGCATCACCCCCAGTGCCATGACCCGCGTGCTCGAAAAATTGGAGGCTCGCGGGTTGGTGGAGCGGGTTCGCGGCACGCACTTGGATGGACGCGCTGCCATGGTGCGCATCACCATCGCCGGGCGCCGTACCCGCAAGCTGCTGGACCAACTCATGCGCAGCCGTACCCAGCAGATCATGGACTCCATTCCGCTCAAGCAGCGCAAGGATGTTCTCCACGCTCTCGAACTACTCAACAACGCCATTGCCAGCGCCGGCTGCTGTGCCCTGAACGCGCCGGTCGCAAAGCTAACCACAATTAAGGAGCTGAAATGAAAAGCGAATCGATTATCGCCGCGGTGGAGGAACATTACGCTGCGGTTGCGCGCGGCGAGACCGCGGCATGTGGCGCCCCCGTCGAGGACGTAGCGCGTTCCATCGGATACAGCGATGAAGAACTGGCCCTGGCCGGCGACGCGAACCTTGGTCTGGGATGCGGTAATCCGCTGGCCCTGACCGAAATCAAGCCGGGCATGACCGTGTTGGATCTCGGCTCAGGCGCGGGCTTCGACGCTTTCCTCGCACTGCACAGCGTCGGCCCCACCGGACACGTGATCGGCGTTGATATGACCGACGATATGCTCGCTTTGGCGCGGGACAATGCCGCCAAGCGCAGCGTCACTAACATTGAGTTTCGCAAGGGATTCATTGAAGACCTTCCGGTCGAGAGCGGCACGGTGGACTACGTCATCAGCAACTGCGTGATCAATCTGTCGGCCGACAAGCCGGCGGTCTTCCGCGAGATTGCCCGCGTGCTGAAGCCCGGCGGACACTTCGCGGTCAGCGACATCGTGCTGCTGAAGTCGCTGCCCGAGGCGCTGCTGCGCGACATCAGCGCCTATGTGGGCTGCATCTCCGGCGCCAGCCTGCTGACCGAATACCTGGGGACCGCGCTGGCCGCGGGTTTGCGCGATCTCAGCATTCCGCGCATCGCGCACGGTCTCGACCTGGTGCAGATGTTGGCGCCCGAAGGTTTCGCCACCGCCAAGGGAAGCTCGTGCTGCGGATCGACCGTCTCCGTAGCGTCGCTGAAGAATCCCGTCGCGATGGTGCGCCAGGCCGCCGAGGCCGTGGCTTCCATCAAGCTGCACGGCAGAAGGTAAGCGAGGACAGAGACATGCAAGACCACTACAACGTGCTCTTCTTGTGCACCGGAAACTCGGCGCGCTCAATCATGGCAGAAGCCATCATGAATTACCGGGGCAAGCCGCGCTTCCATGCGTATAGCGCGGGCAGCCATCCCTCGGGCGCGGTGCGTCCCGAGGCGTTGCGTGAACTCGAACGCGCGAACTTGCCGACCACGGAAGCGCGCAGCAAGAATTGGGACGAATTCGCACAACCCGGCGCGCCGGAGATGAACTTCGTATTCACGGTGTGTGATAACGCCGCCAACGAAGTCTGTCCCCTCTGGCCGGGACAGCCGATGACGGCGCATTGGGGCATCGCCGACCCTGCGGCGGTGAAGAGCACTCCGGAAGAAATCGAGCGCGCGTTTCGCGAGGCCTTCGTGGCGCTCGACCGGCGCATCGGATTGTTTCTCAGCCTGCCGCTGCAGTCTCTCGACCGCATGGCAATCCAGAAGGAGATCAATCGCATTGGCCAACAGTGATTGGGGGCTGATGCGCGCCGAGGTATGGGAATGAAGACCAGCAGCCGTCTTAGTTTTCTCGATCGCTATCTCACCGCGTGGATTTTCGGCGCCATGGCCCTGGGCGTATTGTCGGGCTGGCTCATCCCCGGAGTCGTGCCGTTCCTCAACCGCTTCAGCGTGGGCACAACTTCCATCCCCATTGCGATTGGGCTGATCGTGATGATGTATCCGCCGTTCACCAAGGTGCGCTACGAGGAGTTGCCCGAAGTCTTCCGCAACAAGCGCGTGCTCGGACTGTCGCTGGTGCAGAACTGGGTGGTCGGGCCGATCCTGATGTTCGTGCTTGCCATCATTTTTCTGCGCGGCTATCCGGAATACATGGCCGGGCTGATCATGATCGGGCTGGCGCGCTGCATCGCCATGGTCATCGTGTGGAACGAACTCGCCAAAGGCGACACCGACTACGCTGCCGGGCTGGTCGCCTTCAACTCACTTTTCCAAGTCTTCTTCTACTCGCTGTACGCGTGGGTATTCATAACCGTGCTGCCGGCGATGTTCGGGCTGAACGGGGCCGTCGTTCGCGTTTCCATCGGAGAGATTGCCCGCAGCGTCGTTATCTACCTGGGCGTTCCGTTTCTCGCGGGATATCTGACGCGCACTTTCCTGGTGCGCGCCAAGGGGCGCGAGTGGTATGACCATCATTTCGTGCCGCGCGTCAGCCCGCTGACGCTGATCGCGCTGCTGTTCACCATCGTGGTGATGTTCTCGCTGAAGGGCGAATACATCGTGCGCCTGCCGCTGGATGTGCTGCGCATAGCCGTGCCGCTGCTCATCTATTTCGTAGTTATGTTCCTGGTGTCGTTCTACATAGGACACAAACTGGGGGCCGACTACTCCAAGACCACAACGCTGGCGTTTACGGCCGCCTCGAACAATTTTGAATTGGCGATCGCGGTGGCGGTCTCGGTGTTCGGCATCAACTCGGGTGCTGCCTTCGCCGCGGTGATCGGCCCGCTGGTCGAGGTGCCGGTCATGATCGCGCTGGTGAACGTGGCACTATATTTCCAGCGGCGGTACTACGGGCAAGCGGTTGCAAAGAAAATTGCAGCCGCCGTCTAACTCCTCCTATAACCAACGAGAAGTCAGCATCTCACCTGCAACCCGCGCTGAGGTTTGCGTTACGGGATTGGGAGGTGTGTGGCCCGTCCTCGTCAGCTATCTCAAATTGAGCTAAGGATGCGCACCCGGCTGCTGACCACCGCGACGCGGAACAGATATCCTGTGGGGCGGCCGGAGTTGCTGCTTAAGGCAGGATTGTAGAAATATCGTTCGCTTCCTAAAATACCGCGCTCTCTTGGGCGAACTACCTTCGCAGTTATCCCTATGTTTTATGTTACGAGGGCTGACGCTGTTGAGCGCCGGACTGTTGTAGCTGCGTGGGCCGGATGGACTGGGTAGCTCGGTCCGCCGCTGGACACCATGACCCACCGAGAATCCAAGAAACATGGGGACAAATTACTAAATCTGGCATACCTAACGAGAGGAAGCATTACTCATGAGGAATTTGTTTTCATGCATATTGGGGTTGGCCGTACTCGGCTTTCTCCTAACCGCCATCAGTGCGATATCCACCTTCGCAGATAACCCGATTCAGCTCAGTACGAATTGGGGCACGTACGTCTGGTACAGCTTCCTAGATACCACCGGCGGCCAGCAAGGCCAAGCATGCGGCGGCACGAGTGATGCGTCGTTGCAGGGCAACCTTGCTCCACGCATTTTCCACTTCCGGGTCATCGTCTTCACGGACAAGCACCGTGTTCATAGTTCCCCATCCTTCTCCGATAAATCGCCGTATCGCCTGTGAAGCCCCGGCGGATGCGTTGGTGAGATGAGTTCTAGGGCCGCGGCGGCGACAGCTTGGGCAGCTTCAGCGCGAGCAGCTTGGCGGGATCGAGATACTCGCCGCTCCAGCGCACCGACATATGCAGGTGCGGGCCGGTGACACGGCCGGTGCCTCCACTCAGCGCGATGGTCTGGCCCTTCTCCACCTTGTCGCCTTCCTGCACGTCGAACTTGGAGAGGTGCATGTACATGGTCATGAAACCCAACCCGTGATCGATGACCACGCAGTTGCCTTCGTAGAACAGTTCGCGCGCCAGCACCACTTCGCCTGCGTTCGAGGCGTGCACGGGAGTTCCCGTGGGCGCACGAAAATCGTCGCCTCGATGCACGCTGGCCAGCTTGCCGTTGAAAGTGCGGCTGGTTCCGAAGGTCTCGGAGATCTCCGAAGGCACCGGCGCGACGAAATTTCCCGACCACTCGGGAACCGCGATCTCGTGCGCGAAAGCGGCGCTCTTAATTTCTTTCTCCGCCTCGATGCGCTTCAGCGTTTCGGGATCGGGCGTGACGTATTTCTGCGGAACGGTCAGGCGCGACGTCTTGTATTTCGCGGCCCCCACCGTTACCTGCCGAACCAGGCGCAGCACGCGGCCATCGCGCATCGTTGCTTCCAGCGCGAGATCGTAGCTGCCGGGCTTGGTCTCGAGAGCGACACCCGCCAGCGCATGCCAGACTCCCCCTGATCCCGGAGCGAAAGCCAGATCGTGGCCCATCCACTGTGCCGTAACTTTCTGCGGTGTCCCCTTCACTCCGACAGTGAACAGGCACACCGAACCGTTCACCAGCATCTGCGGTTGCCAGGAGAAACTGGAGATGGCAGCAGGCTCGGCCGCCACGGCTGCAATGGTGGCAGTCAGCAGTGAGAGAATTACGAAACCGCGATAGCGCACGCGCATGAATGTTGGCTTGCCGACAGAAGGTGTCCCTGTACGAGACTACTGTGGCGCGACCGACTTTCGCCAGTGTGCGCAGACGCCGGGGGTGACGCTGCGGGTACGTCCATCATTTCCCGCGCACCATGCAACAAAAAAGGCCGGGTTGGGAAAGCCCGGCCTGCGTCGTGCATGCCTTCCGAGACCGCATTCCTAACGAAGCGATGCAAGGATGGCGACGGACCCTCGGCGCTTTGCCGAAGCCAGCATCGCTTTCTGCTCGGGAAAGTTGACGCCGGCGCTGGAGGTCTTAACGTCGGACAACATGCGGGCGTCGCCAACGATGTCGAACTCCACCACGGCCTCGCCCATGCCTTCGCCGTCACCCGGACGGGCCAGCAAAGCGTAGCTTCGGCCGGTGGACTTGTTGCGCAGCAGGACGCTGTGATCGTCATAGTTCACCTCAAACTGGTACGTGCCGGCCGGAAGCTGCTCGTCGCCGGCGTAAAAGTCGAAGGGAATGGTGGCGTTCACACGATAGGTGGAATCCTGCGCTAGGGAAAGGCCGGTCAGCGCCATCGCGAAAACGACCAGCACCACGAAACTGCGAATGGTTGTCGTCATGACATGCTCCTTTTTTGAGGTTGCCATCATCGGCCTCGAACATCGGGCTCGTTGTCCTGCGTCGCGGCTCTGTCGGTAACGATGGTGCTGCAATAGACGCTGCGCCGCGGGGAAAGTTCGTGCCGATCGGCGCCAATGGGATGAGCGCTGGGGATTGCAACGTGAGGAGAAACGCTGAGGGCATGAATCGCCGTTCAGCATAATAAGTATCGCAACTATGTAAATGCACTGTGTCCGGGGACAGGATGTAGTCCTGGCGGGGCCACCGCATGAATAAGGGAGTTGAGCAGCAATGTCAGGGATGAACCTACCGTGGCAAGGGACGAAGCGTCCCCTGCGCGCCGAGGATGCTGGCACCACCCCGAGGACCGCGCGTGCGATTCATGACCGATCAAGCGGAAGGGACGGTCACGGCACTCACTATCCCGTTGGTCTTCCTACTTGCTCAGCGAGCGAACGTAGTTGACCAGGTTCCACAGTTCGTTCGGGGTGGTACGAACGCGTTCCAGCGGCATGTGGCCTTTGCCAACCTTGAGCGAGCAGAAGAGTTGCCCGTCGGTCTTTTCCTTCATGGCGGACGCATTGCTGAAGTCAAGCAGCTTCTCGCCGGTGTCAACGTCGCCCTTGCCATTGCCCGTCTGTCCATGACACATGGCGCAATCGTAACCGTAATATTTCTTGCCCTGCGCCAGCGACTCCGCGGTGGGCTTCACAGGATTCACCATCTTGCTGACGGCTTCGGGATTGGAACAGGCGTCGGATGCGCCGGCTGAAGATTGTTGCGCCGTAGCGGGCAAAAGAAAAACGCACAACATAAGTGCAAGCATGCAACGTTTGAACATGGCGGCCTCCCTACAGAACGACCTGCCACTCAGGCAATCTCTCGAGTAGCACCTTATTCTACAACCGCCCGCCTCGCACCGCTGTGAAGCGTGAACATCGCGACGGGGCGTGGGAGCCCTCCCCAACCGGACCGAGTCGCGGGACGCACTACGCGGTTGTGGAACCTCATGGCGCTACAGCCTTCTTCCGCTGCCGCAAATTCAACATGATCTGCGTCGCCACCAGCACGGTGCCCAGCAGGGTCGAAAGCACTGCCCACGACTTCTGCAGGTAATCGGTCAATTCCGGCTGGAATTGAATATCCAGTCGCGCCGGCTTCTCCAGGTCGAAATCCCAGACTGGCTTGGCTGGCCCCGTGGTCGGGCGGAGAGGTTGGTCGTCGGTCGATTCCGGGACCAGAACCGCCGTGTAGCGGCCTGGCGCGTTCGCTCTTACCGTCCACTCTGCCGTGCCTAGGCACGTTCCGGCCGAAGACGCGGTGGCGACCTTGTCACGCGGTTCGACTTGCAGTCCGACGGCGGAAAGCTGCACCAGCAAATGGTTCTTCAGCGCCTGCCGCATCTGCTCCGGCAGCCCCATCGCCGCCTCCACACACAAGCTCACCACCACGGTCTCGTCCACTGAGGCCTTGGGCACGCCGCTGAGTTTCAGGGTCGCACCGGTCAGCAAGGTGGCTTCCGCCGCCTGCTTGGATTTCGTCGGCGCGGAGGCCATACCCGGCTCCGGCGCCGGAGGATAGATCTTGCACAGCAGCGCTGTGCTGATTCCTGCGACAGCTCGCTCGGACTTCGACAGAAATTGATGAAAGACACCAAACAGGCCCGCGCCAACCAACACCAACCCCAGCAAGATCCCCAGCGGAAACGGCAACGATAGTCGCGAGGACTTTTGCATCCCATCATTATGAATGGCATGTCAACCGCGGCAAGCTTTTTGTGCGCAGCCACAACCGGATGCACGGGGCGTTCGATTGCGCCCAGCATGACAAAACGTGCCACTTTTGCAAGGCAAAAAAACTTCACCCTGTCCGAAACCGCGGACAGGGTGAGGGGGTCGCAAACTTCGTGTTCAACTACTTGAGGCTCTTCTCGCCGATCGACTTTCCCTGCGTGAACAGCAGCAAATAGTCAGGGCCACCCGCCTTCGAGTCCGTACCCGACATGTTGAACCCGCCGAAGGGGTGCGCGCCTACGATGGCGCCGGTGCATTTGCGATTAATGTACAGGTTGCCTACGTGGAACTCGCGCTTGGCATACTCGATCTTGTCGGGTGACGAGGTGTAGGCCGCACCCGTCAAGCCGAACTCCGTGTTGTTGGCGATGGCGATGCCCTCTTCAAAGTTGTGTGACTTGATGACCGCCAGCACCGGGCCGAAAATCTCCTGCTGCGAGATGGTGGCCATGGGATCGACATCGGCGATCACCGTGGGCTGGACGAAGTATCCCTCGCCCGCATCTTTCGCGGCCGCGCCGCCCGTGATGAGACGCCCGCCCTCGGCGATTCCCTTCTCGATATAGCTGAGCGTGGTCTTCATCGACTTCTCGTTGATCACCGGGCCCATGGCAACGTTCTGCGTGGGATCGCCAACCGTGATCTTCTCCACGCGCTCTTTCAAGGCCTGCAGGAACTTGTCGTAGATGCGCTCGTCTACAATGACGCGCGAGCACGCCGAACATTTCTGTCCGCTGAAACCAAACGCGGCCTGCGCGGTGCCCTCGACGGCGGCATCGAAGTCGCCATCGACGTCCACCACCATCGAGTCCTTGCCGCCCATCTCCAGCACCGTACGCTTGATCCACACTTGGCCCGGCCGTTGCTGCGCCGCCGCCTGATTGATGTGCAGGCCCACTTCCTTCGATCCGGTGAACGCGATGTAGCGCGTCTTGGGATGCTCGACGATGGCGTTGCCAAATGTGTTGCCGTGTCCGGGGCAGTAGTTGACCACGCCGTCGGGCAGTCCGGCTTCTTCCAGGATCTCGAAGAATTTTGCAGCAATCGTGGGCGAATCGCCCGAGGGCTTGAGCACCACCGTGTTGCCGCAGACAATCGAGGCCAGCGTCATTCCGCCCATAATCGCAGCCGGAAAGTTCCACGGCGAGATCACCGCGCCCACTCCCAGGGGAACATAACGGAACTGGTCATGCTCGCCCGGCATCTGCACCAGCGTGGTCGCCTTATCGAGGCGCAGCGCTTCCAGCGCATATAACTGGCAAAAGTCGATCAATTCGGCGATGTCGGCGTCGGCCTCCCCATAATTCTTGCCGACTTCAAACACCAGCCACGCCTCAAGTTCAAACTTGCGCTCCTGCAACAGTTGCGCAACTCTGAACAACAGCGTGGTGCGCTCCTGCAAGGTGGTGCGGCTCCACGTCTCGAACGCCTTGAGTGCCGCATGCATGGCGGGCTCCACTTCGGCCGGACCGGCCTGTTGGTGAACTCCAACCACCTCCGACGGCTTCGCCGGATTGACCGAGGGTGCAGTGTCGCCGGTCTTGATCCGGCGTCCGCCGATGACCAGATCGTATTCGCGACCCAGTTCGGCGCGCACCTTCTCGATGGCGGCCTGCATTTTCCGCAGGTTCTCCGGATTCGTCCAGTCGATCATGGGCTCGTTGACGAACTTGTCAGGAGCCGTGGCAGGGATGCGGTTTTCAGCAGCGCGATTCGCCTCGCGCGCGGGATGGGTCAGGGTTGACATAAATGCGTCCTCTCGAATGGTCAGGATTGATGCCGGAGATCGTACACTAAGGATAGATGCCCTGCGCTCGCAAGCGACTCACAGCGCAGCGGCACGCGCCGGCAAACTGGCTATTTTACACCGGCAAGCGGGGAGTTCGGCGGCCGGGGATTCAGGGCACTTGGGGATTGAAATTTTCTGCCATAACCTGTCGATTTTCATCCCGCTCCAACGTCCAAGTGATATAACAGCGGCGCAGGTGCATTGATCCCCACGGGCCCGCGCTCACTTTCATTTCTCGCCAGGAGACCGACGATGGCAAATCCCTTTGTACATGTGGAACTGAACACGACCGACCTAGTCAAGGCGAAAGATTTCTATGGCAAACTGTTCGACTGGAAGCTGGAAGACTTGCCGGGTGGCATGGACTACACCCTGATCAAAGCCGAGGGCGGAACGGGCGGTGGAATGATGAAGCATCCCATGCCGGGAGCTCCGTCGTTCTGGCTGGCCTACATCCTTGTGGACGACATCCACGTCGCCACCGCAAAAGCCACGTCGCTGGGCGCACAGATGGTGAAGAACGTCACCGAAGTTCCGGGCATGGGCTGGTTCAGCATCTTCCTTGACCCCACTGGAGCCTGCTTCGCCATGTGGCAGACGAAAACCTAGTCGGAGCAAATTGTCTGCCCCGTCCTTGTCGTCCCTTTGTTGGACGACAAGGTGGGAGTCCGCTTCCTCTAGGTACGCGGTGCGCAGTTTCGGCGCCAACCTGGCACCGAGTGCTTTCGACTAGCCGGGCGCCCCGTTCCAGCCCGGCCTTGTCCAGGGCGGGGTCCGATGAATTCCACTCCAGTTGTATTTCAGCCACTCACCAGGCGTTGCGCTACCGCCACATCCTCACTGCCGGGCAGTTCGCCCTTCAGGAAATCGGCAAGCTGGAACTTCCGCGACTCCGCCGCGTTCAGGATGTCCAGCGTGAGCATGGCGCGCGGCTGTGCGGCCACGTCGCTGCTGAGGGCTCTCGATGCCTCGGCAAAAACTACCTGCGCTACCCCCCGGAAAAACGACAGATCTCCGAATGCGCCCTCGCCGATCAGTTGATTGAATGCAGTCGTGATTTCCGCGGCAAAGTCCGCCAGCCGGACCACCGCCTTGCTCGGACTACTGGAAGCGCTGGCAAGAAATCTCTGCATGTCCTTAATCGCGCCGTTCGCCTTGAATACCACATCGGATTCAAACTTCAGGAGATCCTTCAGCAAGATGTCATTCGTTGTATTAGTTGCCGACTTCAGGATCTTTCCGGCCTGGTCGTCTGCATAGTCCCCGACAAGTTCAGGCATTCCCGCCTCCTCTAACCGCGCTCGCAACTCCGGCAGGCGGACACGAAGGTTGGCCGTGGTTTCGGGATGAGTCGCTGCGGCTTGGCGCAGAACGATGTCCATCCAATTCCAGTACACGTCGTTGCCCGAGCTCGCGCTGAACGCAGCACCGCCAAAGCTGACTGCCGGAGGAATCGACACCCAAGCCAGAAACGGCGCGCTGCTGCCCAGGTTCCCCAGTTTTGAGATATCGATCAGATAGTACAGAGCCATATTCGTTTTGAGCGCTTGCTGTATCGCGATCGACACTCGCTTCGCCGCGGATGACACGTCCTTCACTCGCTGTGTCCACGCGCTTAGGGTCTCTCCCGGCAGTGTGACGTCGAAGGCGGTGCACACATCCCCATAGATCTCGGGACCGTTGTGCAGAAAGCTTCCCGACGTGCTCTCCAGCAGGTCGTACCAGGCGCTCAAGCTGGTTCCCTGGTTAAATTGGCCGGCCATGTACTGGGCAAGGAAAGGCCGGGTGATGGCCTCCAGTTCTTTGCGCTTCATCCCGGCCTTCGTGTACAGCATTCGGTAACTCCAGCTTCCGCCCTCGGTGGAATGAACCCGCAAGTCCGGAAACGACGCGGCTGCGCCGGTACTCGCCACCACCGCCGCAATCGTCACGTTCAGGCTGCTGGCAAACTTGTTGTGCACGCTGACCGAGTTCGTCCCGGTTGCGTCGTACAGAAGAATTCTTCCGCTATCGTCCTCTGGCTTGACGTTGGCCAGCGCTGTGGTGACACTCTGCGTTTGAAAGTCGAACAGCGGCAGCGAAACTTCGACGCTGCTCTTGCGCGTCAACTCGTGCGACAGCACGGCAAAGTTCAAGTGCACGGAAGCCCGCGCGTTGGTCAGCAGTTCATCGAAGGCATCGTCCTTTCCTTGCATGACCTCTTGAAAAACTCGCTCAGCTGTCGCCTCAGAGAGGTCAAACTCCGCGTCGATGACCGCCGTGCTGGCTGAGGTATGGTTCCACGTCGCGGCAGCTTGCATCCCATAACTGGAGTTGAGGGCCTTGCGCGCCTTGTCGTAAACCTCCTGCCGCTTGCTGACCACCAGGTTGATCGCATTCTTGACATCCTTAAGATCGTCAAAGCTCAAGGTCTTGCCGAAGAACACCGACAAGCGGCCCATCAAGAACGAATCCAGCTTCTCGAAGTCGGCCTGCTGCACCACGCCGAAGACTTTGTTCAGATCGAACGCGTCGTTGAGATACTTCTGCAGCTTCGCAATCACGCCTCCATCAAGAATCGAGAGCACCGTGTTGGCGACTTTGCGCACCTCGGGTAACCGGTTGAGCAACTGCAGCAATCCTTGATCGGCCATGGCAATCAGCAGCCGCCCGGCTGGCGACTTGGCGAAATCGTTGGCATTGAACAAATCCGTCAACGCCTGTTGCTGCGCCTGGACGTTGTCGCTCTGCAATAGATTGAGTGAACTCTTGAGCGCTGCCGCGGCCGGAGCATCGAGCTCGTTCATCAATCCCAGCAGCTCGCTCGAAACCGTACTGGGAAGGCTCTGATACTGATGGATCGCCTCAACCACCTTGTTGCGGGCCTTATCGAAAGCCGTCGTCGCATCTTCGCCGGTCACGCTCTTAAACAATGTCAGCGCCTTCTCGTTGGCCAGGCCCGCGACCAGTTTGCCCACATCCTGTTTGGGGTCGGTCCATTTCTCGATCTGGGCCAGCAGGTTGACGATCTGCGCCCCGTGCACCCCGAACACTGCCTCGACGAAATCGTCCACCTTATTAGGTGCGATGGTTTCCACGCCCGTGACGTTAACGTTAAGATTCAGTCCGAATTGCAGGCCATTGCTCGACAGCTTGAACAGTCGCAGACGGATTTTCTGCTCCTCCGTGCTGTCCGATTCGCGGCCTACCACCACCAGGAAGCGGCCACTCACATCGAAGCCAAAGGTTGCCATCGCAGCAGCATCGATCTTGAGTCCGATGTCTCCCGACAACCCAAACGCCTTGGCCTGGCGAATAAAATTGAAGTTGTACCCCAGGCTTGCGGCGAGTTTCACGGCCAGCGAGCCGCTGGCCTCGGTAACGATCCAGGTGGCCGGAGCGAGTTTCGCGGCCGCATCCACGTGACGTGGCAGCTTCCAGCTTTCCACTGTTTCCTTCAGCACGGTGTCCGCCCCAGTATTGCTCGGGAAGCGATGCAGCACACCGCTGACGCCGGAAACGGCAACCTGCGCTCCGAACGTGAAGCTGCCTAATACTCCGATAGGATGTGAGCCTTTCACGCTGCCACTTGCCTGGTATCTCGCTTGCATCAGCACATAGCGCGAGCCAGGTTGATCGACTGCCGAAAGCTCCAGCCCTGGCGCTCCGCCCGGCACCAGGGCCGCCATTGCGTCCTTTGCGCGGTCAAAGATTCCCGCCCCAGCCGTCACCCCGGCCGAAAAATTGAAGCCGAGCGTGACGCCATCCCCTTGAAAGGCCATGGGCAATCCGCCGCTGGCCGAGAGGCTGATGTCAGTCAGGGCGATAACGCCGTTGGGCCGGGACGGGAACGGCAGGTTCCCAACCACCGCCAGGACTACATCCGGAGCCGTCGTGCCGCCGATCTCGAGCGAAGCTGCGCTTTTCGGACCGAGAATGTGGGGATCGAGAAGGAAAGTCTTCTTAAGCTCGGGAGCGGCGCCTGCAATCATTTCTGGTCTCCTCGAATGCACTCTCTCAGGCCATCCCATGCAAAAGCAGCCCTGCCCGGTCATTCGCGACCGGATTGACACATTCCAGGCTCTTCTCCGCACCCGCAAAAGTGCAGCGACTATAGGACTACCTAAGCCCCATGTCAATGGCAGCGCCAAACCATCGCGTGGGGTGCCGGGCGGCCCCGGTCCGCCCCGTTCATCCAGAGTTATCCTGGGTACATGAGTTGGATTCCCAGTTTCGCGCTAATTCCCATCCGTATAACTACATTGCACTAAAGTCCAATTGCTTATGTTGGGAAAGTGTTCTATCTTGCACAGTATCCCCAGTAAGTAAAGATTAGCATCCGGTAGTGGGGACGGGGTAGCCGTCACACGAGCGACGCAGCTCTGCTTCGACGCGCAAGCGTTGCGGCGGCGTTGGGTCGAGTTAACTGGCCAAGGGGCACTCTGCCATCGGAGGATGGCAGCGATTTCAGCAGAGATCCCGCCAGCAAGGTCCAACTGTTCCATTTCCGTCTTTTTTGGTCCGCACCATCCTTCGTAGCACGGGATGGCGGCGACGGGAGTACTAACGTCGAGACCGAAGCTCCTCGTGTCGGCCCCGGCGATTCCAGCAGGACAGGATATTCAGGATGATCTTGGGGTCCATGGTCACGGTACGGCTGTTCGCCTGGGTTGCACTCTTTCTTGCGGCATGTGCTGCGTTGGCGCAATCGCCCCAGCCGCTGTTGCTGGCCGACGGAACTCCCGTCGCCTTGCAACTCGATGAGACCATCTCATCCGCCCATGCCCGCGTCGGTGACCATCTGAGTTTCCTGGTGGTGCGCGACGTGACCGTGCAAGGATTCACCGTCATTCCTGCAGGCAGCACGGCGTCAGGCTCGCTGGCCCGCGTGCATGGCCGCCGCGTGTTGGGCATCGGTGGCAACCTTGTTCTCAAACTGGATTCGGTCGAACTGGCCAACGGCGATCACGTTGCCCTGAGGGCCCGCAAGGAAGTGAAGGGGACCTCGCACACCTGGCGAATGGCTGCGGAGATGGCGATTACCAGCATCTTTTATTTCCCCGCCGCGCCGGTCTTCCTGCTCACCCGCGGAGACAACTGTATCGCCCTCAAGAGCACCGAAATTACCGCACACGTCGATGGCTCCACTTCTCTCGCCTCGGCTGAATTTCCCGCGACCGCCGCCAGCGCGTCCGATCTGAACCAGGTCACCCAGTTCCTTCCGCCCCGCGTCCTCAACGGCGAAGGTCGTCAGGGCGACATGGTGAACCTGCTCTTCATCGGCCAAAAGGAAGATCTACAAACCGCTTTCGATAGCGCTGGATGGGTCAAGCCCGAGCACTGGAAGTTGAAGTCTGCCTGGCACGTAATCGCGCAGCGGAACCATTACGTCAGGCAGCCCATGTCCAGATTTTTCCTTTTCGGTCGGTCGCAGGATTATGCCTACGCGTTGCCCGATCCCAACGCCATCGTTTCGCGCCGTCATCACATTCGCATCTGGAAGACCGGCCATGAAGTCGATGGCAACCCCGTCTGGGCTGGCGCCGCGACCCACGATGTTGCCATTGAAGTCGCGAAACGCGGCAGGCTTTTCAATCATCGCATCGACCCCGACGTTGACTCGGAGCGCGATTTCATTGGCGCCAAGTTGTCGGAGACTCCCGTGACCGCGCGCGAAAGTTATGTGGATGGTGCGGAACCTGTGTTCAAGGCCAAAACCGCCTCGGGCCAGGACTACTATTCCGACAGCCGGATTCTGCTGGTTGACATGCGGCACACCGAATCCGGCGAGGCCCGCCTGCGTAACCCCGCCCCAGTCGGCGGCGGATCCCTCACCAGCAACCTGCTAGCACCAGCACACTAAACGACGTTGCAACAGGAACGCTGCTTTTCTCTATCGTCAGCCTGCGCCAGGACGGGGAGACAGAACCCCGTCCGAATCGAAAGACCTGCTTTAGTTTTTGGTTGTCCGCTTGAGCGGGGGCGGTCTCACCGCCGGAGTCGGAGATCGGGTTCCCCACTCAAGGCGACTTTGCTTGAGTGGGATTCTTGCGCAGTGCGAGACAATTTCCAGCTCTACCCCGGCACCATGATCCCGTCCAGGTTCCGCTGCAGGCCTTCGTCATAGACTCGTCCCACGATGGCGCCGTTCATCACCGCCTGGAACGCCACTTGGAATTGCTCCATCTCCGATTGTGTTCCTACCGTGACCCGCACCCAGTCGGGCATCGAAGGCCAGGGGCGTCCGATATAGACGTTCTGGTGGGCCATGGCGGCGATGACGTCACCCGCAGGCTTGCCCGCATTGACCATGAAACAGTTCGACACCGACGGCGAGTACTGGTAGCCGTTGCGGTCGAGCCACGCGAAGGTGGACTCGCGCGTCGCCGTGTTGATGCGCTTGCGGTCCGGTATCAGCGTCGCATCGTTCATGCTGGCGATGGCGGCAGCGGACGCTGTCACCGGCATCGCATTCCATCCACCGTAGGCATCAATTTTTTTGATCAGGTCAGGACGCCCGGCAGCGAAGCCGCAGCGCAGTCCGGCCATGCCGTATATCTTGGAGAAAGTTCGCAGCACGATGATGTCTTTGTCCGCCTTCACCAGGTCGAGTGTCGTCGGCGCATCGCAGAAATGAAGGTAGGCTTCGTCCACCATCACCACCGAGCCTTTCGGCTTGTGCTCCAGCAGGTACTCGATGTCAGCATGGCTGGTGAGCGTGCCCGTCGGATTGTTGGGCGAACATACATAAAAGATACCGGCGTCGGGAGCGGCAGCCAGCATGGCCTTCACGTCGTGCGACCAGGTCTTGGTAAGTGGGACGTTGACCACGCGAGCGCCCACTACCTGGGCGGCACGGACTCCGGCTTCATATCCTGGATCTGCGGTGACATAGCTCGCCTTGGGCGACGCGAATGTGGCCACCGCGTAATACAGGGCGGGACTCGATCCCGCAAACGCCGCCACGTATTCCGGCTTGAGGCCCTGCTGCTGGGCGAACGTGTCGACCAGTTCTTCGCTGAGGTTGAACAGGTATCGCCCGCCCTCGGGTGTGATGCTGACGACGGCCTGCCGAGCCACCCCTGCCGGGCCCAGCGGGTTTTCGTTGGCATTGAGCAGCACTCCACCCTTGGGAGGAGACTTCAACTGTGCATAGGCGAGCATGGGCTCGGTGACGATGCGTCCGGCCAGCGCCGCCGACGCCACTGCGGACATTTGCAGGAACGACCTGCGGGAAAACGGCGACAGTTGTTTCTGGTTCGACATGCTCCACCTCGCCTGCAATAAGAATGCGTCCCGCACGCCTTGCAGCGTCTTTTCAGTTGCTAACTTGCGAAACTTATACCCGTAGCAGCTTGCCGCCGGAAAAGGGCGCTCTGCCGCCCCGGATTGGGTTATCTTACCGTAGAATCTGGGAGCGGCAACCAGGAAAGAGTACGGGTGACGTGTCTGTTCTTGCCCGGGGAGATAAGAGCAGATCCCTCGGTCGCCACAGCGACCTCGTGATGACAAACGTAGATCGAGGTCACAGCAGTGTGCGCACCGCACGATCTCTTAAATCACCTACACCCCCATGATCGCCTTCACCTTGCCCGACTTGATGGCCTTCACCAGCCGGTCGTGGTCGTGCTCGGTCTGGTCGCCGTAGGCTTCGGCCCATCTGGCCAGTGCCTTGTCGAGCACGGGAGCGCCCCCACAATACCCTGCGATGGCAGCCGCGTCGCCGGCGCGAGCATGGGCGCGCGCCAGCAGCAGTCCGCAAGCCCAGGCGTAGAAGTCGAACGACTCTCCCGTCAACCACTCCACCGGAATCGACGCCTTCATGTTCTTCATCTGCCGCACAAAATACGGGCGCCGGTCGATGGTGGTGATGCCCAGCATGATGTCGCTGGCGGCCTGCAGGGCCCTTTGCCCGACCACCACACGCTTGCCCTCATGCTTCACATACATCTCAGGCAGTGGCGGAACATAGGGCGCGTGGGCTGGGGATACGCACTCTTTGATCTGCAGAAACAAAGGATCGTTGTCGCTGTTGCCGAACAGCAGTGCCAGGTAGGCCCGCGTCCCCACGCTGCCCACTCCGACAATGCGGTGGGCGACGTCAACCACGTGATAGCGGCTGAGCATAAAGCGGCGTTCCAGCGAAAGAGACTCGGCATATTCGTTGAGCCCGTCAATGATCTTCTCGCGCGTCTCCGGGTCCACGTGCGTGAGCACCGGAGGATCTTCCCGCAAGCGCCAGCCCCCTGCCACGCCCCGCTCCGAGATCTTCGTCAGCAGCGTGGCGTTGGTTTGCTGCTTCGCCTTGGCCACGCATTTGGCAATCACCGCACTGGTCTTCGGGTCCATCTCGTACAGCGGGCTTTTCCGGTCCGGATAGGCGTGCAGGTACCAGACGTCGAGCACTCCCATGTCCCGTAGTCGCTCCATGTTGAATCGATAGCCTGCGACTGCCCGCATGACCGACTCGGCGCGTTCTTTCTTGTTCATTCCGTTTTCACGCGCGGCCACATTCACGCTGGCCACCATGCGCTTCACGTCCCACTCCCACGGGCCGATGGTGGCCTCATCGAAATCGTTCAAGTCGAAAATCACGTCGCGCTGCGGCGTCCCGTATAAACCGAAGTTGTTAATGTGAGCGTCGCCGCACATGATCACGCGGATGCCGGAGACCGGGGTCTTCGACAGGTCCCACGCCATCACACAGGCCGCGCCGCGCAGGAACGTAAACGGTGAAGCCGCCATCCGTCCCATGCGCAGCGGGATCAGCTCCTCCTGCCGTCCCACGTTGCTCGCCGCCAGCAGGTCAAGCGGATCTGGACGATCGCCGGCAGGTTTGTACTGCCCGTGACTTTCCCGAGGGGTAGATGCCCGCAATCCTTTGCCGATGCTCCACCGTTTTCCCGACGGATTGTTGGCGTTCCTCAGATCAAACCTGCCCGCTCTGTCCCCGGGCGTTCGTAGCCCTTCAATGCCGTTGTCCGCAGCCGCGGCAAACTTCTCTGTAATTGTCGGCACAAATTTGGTAGTGCGGGGTTTCGCCGGTTTCGATTTCGCTGCAACCGACTTGGCGCGTGGACTCATACGTAGACCTTTCTAGGTTCGCCTGGCTTTGGGAGGTACTGCCCGCGAGTATCCGCGGAATATTGAATGAAGAATAACGAATATTAACGCAGCGTGACTGGCGTGAACAGGGGAAGGTCACTGGCAGTCCGGCGCGCGCTTCAGGATTCCGGCGGCTGTGGCGGACTTGGCACGGCGGGTTCGCTCCGTCCACCCATGCGTAGCCGCGCAGTTTCGAGATTGCCGACAGCGGCAATGTGGCGGGTGGCAGCTGCCAATCCAAACAGTGGCATGTTCCCGTAAACGCACTCGTACTGGCCGGCGTTGACCATGTAAGTTTCGTGCCAGATACCGACGCTGCCATCCGAGCCGACCCGCTGATTGAAGTCTTTCCACACCTGCAGGTGAGGTTCGGAGGGACGACGCGCGAAGTTCTCCAGGTCTTCAAAAGACCGCCAGTACTGCACCGCCAAGACTTCGCGCCAGCGCATCCAGGTGTGCACGCCCAGGAGTCCCTTGGCGGGATTCTTCGTGAGGGTAGCCAGCATCGGTGGCATGGCGCCGGCAACCGGGATCCACTTGTGGAACGCCCACAGCTGGTTAATGCGCATGCCGATCAGGAAGACAACAAACGGCCCATCGAAGTTCGCGGTGAAACGTCCGGGGAACACTCTCAGCATAGATGAATCTAAGGATGCCGAAGTCGCCCGGCAGATTCGACAAAAATCGACGAACGGACAGTCCCGGTCCGATCTTGGCCAGGGTCGGCGGCATTGTCCCGCTGACTCGCAGCAATCCTATTTGGATTTGGCTTGCTTGGCGGGCTTGGCTTCGGTAGCAGGTTTGGCGGCGGCCTCGCGGACTTCGTTGATCTTCAGACGTCTGGCGATGCGGGCCTTGCGCAGCCGGTGCTCGCGCGACCGGTCTCCGTTGCGATACGACATGAAATACCTTTCCGGCGCTGACACAAGCTCAGCACACCCACGGCCCCGCCAATCCAACACGGGACCGACCTCACTTAGGAGCATAGTCGGTTCTGCAAAAAAGAGCACCTCGCGCGGGTAACCTCTTCTCAATTGCCATCAAGCGAAGAGCCCGCAGGGAACGAAATCGAAGGACCGCTATAGGCCCCGCTCATCCTCACCTGCTGTCCTCACCGCTTGCCGCCGTCCCGCCCTTGGTGCCATCATGGCGCAACTCCCCTTCGCGACGGCGGTTTCACTTAGCGATGAAAGATATTCCCATCACGAGGACATTGCAGCATGGCTGGCTGACCATTCTGCTGCTGTTCTCGCTCACCGGATACATGGCCGCGCAATGTCCCGTGAGCAACCCTGACGATGATGTTCCCCCGCCCTTGCCGACCGTCAGTTCCTCGACGCGGCAGGGCGAGCCCCGCTTGCCCGAGTCGGGATACCTCTCCACCACGTCCTACGCCAGCACTTACTTCGGTTTCGTCTTCGACCTGCCGCTTCCGCTCGACGGCCATCGCCTGATGATGCCGCTCATGCCGCCGGGCCAGCATGCCCTGCTGGCCATGGGCTTCCAGCAAGGTCGCCGCTCCGGCACCCTGCTGATCACGGCCTCCGAACCGAACAGCCCCATCCACGAGATGACCGACGACGAGCACAAAGCCGAGTTTGCCGCCTGGGCGAAAGGCGAGCCACGACACCAGATCACGCCGCCCGACTGGCTGACCCGCACCGGCCGCTTCTACCACATCGCCCAGCACAAGGGCGACATCACCACCGTGCAGTATTGGACCTTCATCAAGAACTACCTCATCCGCGTCAAGGTGCAGTCCAACGACCGCGACTTCTTGAGCAGGACGAAGCTCGCGGTCGGCAGTGTGAAGTTCCTCTGCGCCCAGGAAGACGGCACCCTGATCGACGAACACGGCAAGATCGTGCCCACTCCGGGAGAAGGCTACCAGGGGCCGACCATTCCCACCGCGCTGGTGAACGCGGCCCTTGACGAGCAGCCCGCGCTGGAGCAGATCGCGACCGGCGAGGCAGCCGCGGGAACCTACCGCAATGAGGAAATCGGGCTGACTTATAGATATCCCACAACCTGGGAGTCACTACAAACTGAACCGGGCCCACCCGCAAAGGACGAAACCGAGCAGCGTACCCGCGACGTTTTAAGCGCCTGCTCGCTCGTGCTGCTGCGGCTTACGCCTCCGGCAGCGGAGGGGGCGCAGGCCGGCCCGCGGACAATCACCCTGCGTGCCATCGACCAGACCTGCCTCGGGCTCCCCGCTCCCGCCTCGATCACCGACCATCTCGGAGCGGAAGAATTGGGCGCCTACCTGCAAATGCTGGGAGCGTTCGGCGAGTTGCGCTCCACCAACCTGGCCATGCACGAGAACCATCTGTTTGCCGAGTACAGCGGAGTGGTCGGCGAGCATCCCGAAGGCCAGCCGCTGGCGCAACGCCGCAACGAGGCCGTCGCGGTCACGCGCCACCGCAAGCTGCTGCTGGTATGGTCATGGATCGCGCCCAGCCTGGCCGAACTGGCCTCCATGCCCAATACCAGCGTAAGCTTCGAGGACGCTCCGCCCATCGACCTGGTCGCCGCATCGGTAGTGGCGCAGCGCTGAACTGAAAAAACTAGTCTGGAGTTGGTGGACTTCGCCTGGATTGCGATACCCGCTCAATCCATCACGGACCCAGTCTCGCTTGCGGGGTGAAAGAGCATAGCCCTGCGCTTCAGCGCTGGGTACGCGTTCTCGATTGACCCGAGCCCCCGGGGAGCGAGATATGTGTTCCCCGTGGGCGAAGGCCTGCGGCTGACCTAAACTATGAAACAAGCTCTATGACCACCGACTACAACCGCATCGCCGGCCAGAGCGCGGAGCGCCTGGCCGCCCTGAGTGATGGCGTCTTCGCGGTGGCGATGACGTTGCTGGCGCTCGACCTGCGCGCCCCGGCCGCAGAGGCCATCCGCAGCGAACACGACCTCTGGCACGCGCTACTGTCGCTCGCGCCCCGCCTGCTGATGTACATGATGAGCTTCATGACGCTGGGCATCTTCTGGGTCGGCCAGCAGACGCAACTCAATCACCTGCAGCGTTCCGACCGCAGCCTCACCTGGATTCATCTCGCCTTCCTGTTCGTGGTCACGGTCACGCCCTTCTCCACCGCGCTGCTGGCGGAGTACACCCAATACCGGCTGGCGCTCCTAGTCTATTGGCTGAATATTTTTCTGCTGGGCGCCACACTCTACTGGAGCTGGGTGTGCGCGCTAGGCGCCGGGCTGGTGAAGGAAGACATACCGCCGCAGGTTTCTAGCGCTATCCAACGGCGTATCGTGATCGCGCAGTCGCTGTATGCCTTCGGGGCGTTGCTGTGCGTCTTCAATCCTTATTGGAGCATCGCCTTCATCGTGCTGGTGCAACTGAATTACGTGATCGCACCGCGGTTCACGCGCGGCTCGCGGAACTGACCCGTTCGTCGTCCTGTCAAGCGCGGGTCGTGAGAACGGGTCCCGACCCGAGTCGAAGGACCTGCTTTCCATTCTCGTTTGTCATTCTGAGCGAAGCGACCGCAGGGAGCGTAGTCGAGGGACCCCTATACCCACGACAATCTCTCGCCAGGTGCCAAACTCGTTCGTGTTTTTCGAATCAGTGGGAGCTCATGCTCCCTGCATTCCATCCCGGTCCTCCCGCACCCTGTCCCTCCCGGCTTTCGCAGTCGCCACCTTCGGTTTATCCTCACCTAGCGCCGTCTATCGGTACCGGAGAGCACTCAATCATGACATTCGACCTTCACGCGGGACGCACTCTGGCGTTCCTCTTTAGCTTGTTGGCAGCCACCCTGCAATCATCCGTCGCGCAAACTGCGACCTTCGGCCCCCATCTCTGGGACAGACCGCTCGATCCGGCCATCTTCGAAAAGCGCGTCAACCAGCAAATGTACCTGGCGCAGAAGTCCATCGATCAACTCCTCGCCGTCAAGGGCCCGCGCACCGTCGAAAACACGCTGGCACCCTACGATCACGCGGTGCAATGCCTCGACACCGCGGGCATGCAGGCGGGCGTGATGCAGACCGTGAGTCCCGACTCCGCCATACGCGACCGGGCGCAGGCCATGGTGCAGAAGGTCAGCGCGGTGGCGACGGAGTTGGCCCTCAATCAGGCGCTCTACCACGCCATGGTGGCGCTCGATGTCTCCAAGGCCGACCCGGGAACCCAGTATTATGTGCAGCGCACCCTGCTGGAATTCCGCCTCGCCGGCGTGGACAAGGATGACGCCACGCGCGGCCGCATCAAGGCTCTCAACGACGAGATCACCAAGTTCTCCACCCAGTTTCAGCGCAACTTGCAGGAGTCGCAGCTCAAGGTCGTCGTCAAGAATCCCGCCGAACTCGACGGCCTCCCCGAAGACTTCATCAAGGCCCACAAACCCGCCGCCGATGGCACCATCACGCTCACCAGCGACTCGCCCGACGTGACTCCGGTGCTGAAGTTCGCCAAAAGCGCCGACCTCCGCAAGCGCATCTTCCTCGCCTACAACAATCGCGCCTATCCGCAGAACGTCGCGGTGCTGGCCGATCTGCTGAAGAAGCGCGAAGAACTCGCCAACCTGCTCGGCTACAAGCACTGGTCCGACATGAACGCCGCCGACAAGATGGCGGGGAACGCTGACAACGTAGCCAGGTTCATGGGTGAGATCGACGCGGTCTCAAAGCTTGCTGCCGAGCGCGAATACAAGATGCTGCTGGCTTCGGCGCAGACCCAGGTCCCCTCGCTGCAGCAGATCCCGCTCTCCGACCGCAGCTTTTATTTCGAGCAGCTTCGCCGCAGCGAGTTCGACTTCAACTCGCAAACCGCGCGGCCCTACTTCCCTTATGACCGCGTGCAACAGGGCATTCTCGACGTCGCGTCAAAACTTTTCCACGTGACCTTCCAGCCTGCGAAAGATGTTGTGGTTTGGGACCCGTCGGTCAACGCGTTCGACGTCTATGACGGCTCCAGGCAACTGGGACGCATCTATCTCGACATGCATCCCCGTCCGGGCAAGGACCAGTGGTTCAGCTCCAATCCGCTACTCGACGGCAAGCGCGGCACGCAGTTGCCCGAAGCTGTGCTGGTCTGCAATTTCTCCGGCGGCAAGCCCGGCGAGCCCGGCCTGATGGAGTATGGCGAGGTCACCACCTTCTTCCACGAGTTCGGCCACCTCATGCACTGGATCTTCCAGGGACAGCAGCAGTGGGCAGGCTACAGCGGTAACCTCGAGGCCGATTTCGTCGAGGCCCCGTCGCAGATGCTGGAAGAGTGGATGCACGATCCCAAGGTGCTGGCCACGTTTGCGCTGAACTACCAGACCAACCAGCCCATACCGGCGGAACTGGTGCTACGCGCCAACCGGGCCGACGCCTTTGGACGCGGCCTCTGGGCGCGCTTCCAACTGGTGTATACCAGCGTGTCGTTCGATCTCCACACCGCGCCGCCCGATCCCGCGCAGATCGAGAAGGCCTTCCCCCAAAGTATCAAGCGTTTCGTGCCTTTCCAGTTTGTGGAGGGTGACCACCAGATCGCCTCGTTCACCCACCTGACGGGATATTCCTCCGCCTACTACACCTATTTGTGGGACAAGGTGATTGCCGAGGATTTCTTCAGCCAGTTCGATCGCAACGATCTGCTGGCGCCGGAAGTCGCGCTGCGCTACCGCTCAACGGTGCTGGAGCAGACGGGCTCGATGCCCGCCAACGATCTGGTCAAGAACTTCCTGGGCCGCCCGCAGGCGATGGACGCCTTCAAGGCGTGGATGAACCAGGAGTTCCAAGGCCTGCCCCCAGTGGCCAGCCATCAGGTAAGTAGTTTCGAATATTCGCAACATTGTGTGCATACCCTTGTCACGGATGCCCCACTTAAGCCGGTTTTGCTTGAGTGGGACTTTTTTCATCGGGCGTGCGGGTTCCACGTTCTATAGCGGTTTCACACTAAATGTAGTGCGCTTATCGCCCTGAAAGGGCACGGCTTTAGCCGTGCCGTGTGCGGCAGGAGCGAAGCCGGGTTGTAGCCTCTGAGGTCACTCGAATTCCCTCACACATATCATTGCTTGAGAGGATCTCCAGGGCGGGGTACTTCGCTCAACGCCACACGTTGGGAGAGGTGTCCCAGTGCTGAAACGAAGGGCAATAGCGGCGCTTTTCGCAGGCGGTGCAGCGTCCCGGCACGATGAAGAAGCGCGGCAGGAGGAATCTTTCCACCCATCCCGTAGCGGGCACAGTTTTGAATCCCCGTCCTCCACACACACAGCAATGGGGACAAAACCAATTCATTGCGTCACGGCTCGATCATACGCTTCCTCGAGAATGTCAATATTCTGTTGGCTTTGCTTGACCTCCGCTTCACTCTGGCATAGCCTCGCTGGGAACATTTCTCTATCTGCGCCCCAAGGAGGCTGCTCATGGTCCCTCTCTCCGCTCTCTGGATCCCGATCGTGTTGTCGGCCGTGATCGTGTTCGTAGCCAGTTCTATCATCCACATGGTGATCCCATACCATCGCGGCGACTACCAGCGCCTGCCCGATGAGGATAAGGTCCGCGCCGCACTGCGTGCCGCCGGTCTGAAGCGCGGTCTCTATATGTTTCCGCACGGCACGCACCAGGACATGAAGTCTCCCGCCATGGTGGATAAATACCAGCAGGGCCCGGTTGGCATGCTGACGGTGTTTGATAATGGTGTGCCGGTCCTGCCGAAATTCCTCGGCCAGTGGTTCGTCTTCTGCCTGATTGTGAGCTTCTTCGTTGCTTATCTCACCGGACACACGGTCGCCCCGGGCCTGACCTACCTGCAGGTGTTTCGCGTCGCCGGTACCGCCGGCTTCCTCGCCTACGGCCTGGGACACCTCAGCACCGGCATCTGGAAAGGCCAGCCGTGGAGCGTCACCCTCAAGGAAGTCGTCGATGGACTCATCTACGGCCTGCTGACCGCGGGCACCTTCGGCTGGCTCTGGCCCCGTTAGCACTCAGTCTGCGCAGACCAAATCTTTGATAGTTGCGATACCTATAAACTATGAAGAGGTGCCCAGGCCAGGACGATGTTCCTGGGCGGATTCGTCTGGGTTCCGTCAGGATTTGTGGCCTCCCTCAGCCCACAGATCTTGCTGGAGTGCTTCCCCTGCGAAGAATTCTCTGGAATTCTTCTGTTCCACCCCAGCATTGAGCTATGATCCCCGCTGCAGCCGCAAACCGCCGTGAGCAACCGGCGGAATCCGATAACTTTAGAGGTGTGAAATGGCGAAGAGTCCAACATTTGCAGCTTTTAACCAGGGCGAACTCCCCACTATCGCGTGTTTCAACAAGGCAACGACCCCACTCGGAGTGGACTTCGATGCCCTCATCAACGCCATGCAGGCCTATGTGGACAACTATGTCGCGCCGGTCTGGGGCACACCCGCCAAACTAGTCAAGACCACCGACTTCAAGAAAGGAGCGTGGGCAATCGTTTTTCTCGACAATGCCGATCAGCCCGGAGCACTCGCTTATCACGACCTCACTCCCGATGGCCTGCCCGAGTCCAAGGTCTTCGTCAAGACCACCCTCGATAACGGAGACCTGGTCAGCGTGTCCGCTTCCCACGAATTGGTGGAAATGCTCGTGGATCCGGCGATCAACCTCCTGACCACCGGCCCCAATTCCAAGCTGGTTTACGCTTACGAGAGCGCCGATCCGGTCGAGGCGCTCAGCTTCAACGTCAACGGCATTGCCATGAGCGATTTCGTCTTCCCCGCCTACTTCGAGGCCTTTCACAAATCTGGATCGGTCCAGTTCGACGCCATGAAGAAGGTCAGCAAGCCCTTCCAGATTCTCAGTGGCGGCTACCAGATCGTTTTCAAGAATGGGAAGTGGAGTAATGTCACGGGTTCGGCCGCCAAGAAGAAGGCGCTGAAGGCCGAGGACCGTCGCGGCCATCGCAGCGAACAACGCGCCCAGAAGAAGCTGAAGGTCGCCGACGTGGCTAAGATCAAGCGGACGTGGAGTGCGAAGTCGAAGTGAGCTGAGTGTCCCACCATTGTCACCAGGGGCCCGTCCTGGCCCGATTTTGGCCAGGGCGGGTTCGTTCGTGCAAAAGTCAGAAGGAAGCACTTCCGCTACTTCTTCGGCCTCGACTCTGGAGGCGTCATCCCGTTGGCGCGGTAGTAAGCCACCAGCAGCCCGTAGTGCTCGCCGGAATGTTCCATCACATCCAGCCAGGGCTCAACCGTTTTCGCGAACGAGGCGTCGGGCAGTCCTTTCAGCACCGCTTCGGAATCGGCAAACGACTTCTCCAGCAGCGCCACCACCGCGGCCTTGTCGGGATACTTCGCGGCATCCAGTTCGTCCCACTTCGCCTTCTCGCCGCGCCCGACCTTGGCCGCATACACGTTTCCCGAGGCCAGGTGTACCAGCACCGCGCCAAACGTGCGCATCTCTTTCCGCAGCTTGTAGTCGTACTTATCGGCCGGCCAGTCGCGGGCCATTTCGAGGATCTTGCGGTCAACGTCGATAAAGTTCTCGCGCACTTCTTTCGCGATTCCGGGCGCGGCACTCTGCCCGAACCCTGGCGCCAGCCCGAGCACCAGTACGGCAAGCAACAAAACTATTGGCTTATGCTTCATGGAAGGTCCTCCTGTCGAACCGACGCAGCATATCAGAAATGGCCTTCACCAGAGCAAACAGCGGAACAGCGTCCTGGTCCAGCGCCCGTTCAAAGTCAAAGGATTATGCGCTGGCAGCGCTCAATCGATATATAGTCAGAGGACTTTGTGAGCTAAGACGGAAATTCTGGCCGAAAGCCCACATCTCGCTTCCCGCTCTGATTTCAGTTCTGGCGCCGTGAGCTACCAGCTCTTTGAGCCTTAAAACGGCGTTAGACCTCGTGCCGTGAACAGAGAAATGGTTACTATTGTTCAACATGAGCAAAGAAGAAGAGGTCGTCGAGGCTCACCCGCAGGGTGAAGCGCAAACCGCAAGAAATCAGCCGGCAGAATCCGTTTCCAGCTTAGACACCTTCGCGGGCAAGGTGCATGTGAAATGGGCGCCGGAAGCCACGGTGCGTAGCTTGGGGCTGATGCCCTTCTTCATCGAGTTCCTGAAGACCAGTGGACTGTTCGACAAATGGGTAGAGGATTGTCCCCTGCATTACAGCAGTGGGAATGCGCCCGCGAAGCGGGATGTACTGGGAACTCTGGTGCTATCGGTGCTGGCGGGTCATTGGCGGTACGCGCACATCAACGCCATCCGGGCCGACGGCATCAATCCGGAGTTGCTGGGAATGAGCGGAGTGGCGAGCGAGGATTCGGTGCGGCGAGGCATGAAAGCCATGGACGAGGCGGCCAGCGGACCGTATTTCAAAGCTCAACAAAGATGGATCGGTCGTATGTAAGATCACGGGTACGGGCCTCAAATCCATCACCAGCGTGAAGCTGGTAAAAGACACAACCGAGATCCTGGGCACGATTAGTGCAGCGGACGACGGGAATTCAGCCGATCTGATGTTTGCGCCGGATGATCTCAAAACCGGCAGCGGCACCTTCAAAGTAATGTTGGTCGACAAGACGTCGGAAAAAGATGTGGACTCCGGAGAACACGTTGAACTTCCCCCTCAGGCAGACAAGGACGCTGAGACCCCCGCAACGCCTGACGCGGCGAATCCACCCGCGGGCGACGGTGCAAAAAAAACCCGACCTGCTGAAGAAGAAACCTGCCAAATGAGAGAGTCAACCGGTAAGTGGCCCAGTACCGGTTGTCATGGCTTCGCCCCATTGCTTGGCACTAAGTCGCAGGTTGTCCCGTCCGGGCTGATTTTGCTGGAAGTGGTTTCATAAATCAGTTTTGAAGGCGCACGGCTTCAGCCGCGCCGTAACGCCCCGTTCACAACCGGGCTCTAGCCCGTGAGGGACTTCGGCTTTCGCCGCCCCGGCATGTATGAACTGGGTTCTATGGCGGGGCAGTTCGCCTTGATTGCCCCTCAGTACTGAATCACGACCTCGTTCGTGGACAGTGCGAACGGTACGGTGACGGCTACGCTCTTCGTCGCCGCATCATAATGAAAATCGCTCACCGCCTTGCCGCCCACCGCAACTGAGGCTGGCGCCTTGGGCGCATCCATAACTACCACATTGTAGGATGTCCACCACGGCGTGTACTTCCCATCTCCGCCACCGATGGTGACTTTCACCGACTTGCCCGATGATTCGCAACTAAGCTGGCTGCGGTAATACTCGCCCCGCTTGTATCCGAAGCTGCTTCCATCATCGGAGTAGATGCTCCCGCTGCCGTTCGGCCCGGGATAGACCCGCAACTCCAGCGGGCCAATGGGCTTCTCGCTGGTGTTCTGCACCAGCGGCTGGCGTGGAATGATCGATCCCGCGCGCACGAACACGGGGATTTCATCGAGCTTGGGATTGAGATGCAGCTTGGGCTTCAATTCGACGTTGTCCTGGTTCAGCAGCACCACCCGTTGTCCCGTCCAGTAGTCGTACCATGTGCCCTCCGGCACCAGCATGTCGTAGCCATCCACAAACTCTTTGACCTTGGGGGCGATCAGAAGATTGTTGCCGAACATATACTGCCCTTCCGCTTCGCGGCTTGTCATGCGAGGGTCGTCGGGGTAGTCCAGCAGCATAAGCCGCATCAGGGGAACGCCCGTCCGCGCGGTCTCTTCCATGCTGGTGTAGATATAGGGCAGCAGGCGATAGCGCTCTTCGATGAATTTCCTGCGGATGGCTTCGTGCTCCGGCCCATCGACCCATGGCTCGCGGTCGCGCGTTCCCTTGGATGCATGGTTGCGATCGATGGGAAGAAACGTTCCCAACGCGGTCCAACGCGTCAATAACTCGGGAGTTGGTGAACCCGAAAATCCGCCGACATCGACGCCCACAAACGCATAGCCCGACACCCCGAGCCCCGTGACCGTAGGCAGCGACAGGCGCATGTGGTTCCATGTGGCCTGGTTGTCGCCCGTCCACGTCGCGGCGTAGCGCTGCGCTCCCGCATAAGCGGCCCGCGTCAGCACGAACGGACGAACGTCCGGCGCAAGCGCCAGCAAACCCTCGTAGGTAGCGTGAACGTTCTCTAATCCGAATACGTTGTGGATCTCGCGCTGGTCGGTCTTGCGGCCCTCGACCGAACTCACCACGTCCAGCGGCATTGTCTTGTCGGCGCGGAAGAACACCGACGGCTCGTTCATGTCGTTCCAGAATCCGCGAATCCCCATCTTCACGTAATCGGCGTAGAGCGAGCCCCACCACTTACGTACCTCGGCGCGAGTGAAATCGGGAAACACGCTCGGCCCCGGCCACACCGGCCCCACATAGTTCGAACCATCGGGGTTCTTGACGAAATAGCCACCCTTCACTCCCTCATCGAAGGGCTTGTAGCCGGGCACCGCCGCGATATGCAGGTCAGTGATGGCAACTACTTTCCATCCGGTCTGACCCAGGTCCTTGACCATTTGCTCCAGGGTCGGAAAACTCTGGCGATTCACGGTGAACGGCCGATTGCGGTCCTGGTAGTCGATGTCCATATAAATCACATCGGCGGGAATATTCCGCTTGCGGAAGCCGCTCGTAACCTCACGCACTCGCGCTTCCGACATGTAGCTCCAGCGGCATTGCTGATAACCCAGGGTAAACAGCGGTGGCAGTGGGGTGAGTCCTGTCATCGCCGTGAAGGTACCAACCACTCGCTTAGGTCGCGGACCATTAACAAAGTAGTAATTCAGCTCTCCACCCGGCGCTCCAAAGGAATAGAAGGCATCGTTGAATTTGCCAAACTGAAAATTGGTTCGAAAGGTATTGTCGAAGAAAATCCCATAGGCATTGCCCTGACGCACGCCCATGAAAAACGGAATGCTCTTATAAAGCGGGTCGGTTGACTCCTCCCACATGGGGACATCGGTATTCCACATCGAGAAGCCGTGCTCGCGCCGGTCCTCAGACACCGCCTTGTCGCCCAATCCGTAATAGTGCTCGTCGTCGGGCATCCGCTTCCACGTCTGGAAGCCTTCCGGAGTAAACGTGAACGGCACATCGGAACGGTCCGCCAGGATCAGCCGCCCGGCCAGGTCGTAAATCGTCACCGCCAGCGAAGACTTGTTGACCACGACGCTCAGCTCGCTGGTCTGCGCCACCACCTCGGGCCCCTTGTCGGTTACTTTCACGGCGGAAGCCACTAAGCCCGTGTCCTTCACTATGGCAAACGACTCATCGGGCCCAAACACGCCAGTAGGTGCATAGCGAAATCGGATCACGTCCCCACTGAGCGCCGTGACCCGCAGCACAGTCTTGCCCAGCGTCACCTCGACCCCATTGGGCAGCGGCGAAACTTTTGTCCCAATGACGGCGTGGCCGGCTTCCGTTGATTGCGCGACGGCCCATGCGGCAAAAATCAGGATCAGGCAGAGAAGTAATAAAACGATTGTGAGTTTCATGACACCACCCCCGGAACGACATCGAAGGGTAAAGGGGATTAACCAGAGTGTCAATACCGCAACGAACATCCCGCAAGGAACCGCAGGGTGTCCAGTTTCGCGTAGGGCTTGGCCGCGTTGACCTGGGGATGTGACCGATTAGACTGGGCTGGCTGTCGATTCTCAGTTTGCCTGAGCAGAGAGATCCGATCTCGTATCCAATGCCTATTTCTGATCAACGTGAAGCGAGGGTTCAGGCCCGTCCTCCATTTGAGGCTATAATGACCGTCGTCCTTGAAGTCAGATAGGGAATTCCACTCGAATCGCATTCTCGTGAGGTGTGTCCCATGCCAGCACTTAGCTATGCGCAGCCCGGCCTGACGATTTCTATGTCAAACACCCCTTCGCCCCTGGTTCGCGACCTGCAGCACGATCTGCGCGCGCTGGGATACCACAAGAGCGGCGTTGATGGTGTCTTCGGAAATGGAACCGCGAAATCGGTACGCGCGCTGCAATGCGATCTGCTTTCCAACACCGGCAAGAGTTCGAATGCAGACGGTTCGGCTCCCGTGGCTGTCAGGGACTACAACCGGGGACGTGTACCTGCCGTCACCGGAGTGGTAGACCAGAATCTCGTCGCCTGCATCTCCGATATGCTTGACGACGCTGCCTTCCCCAAGTTGCCGTTCTCCAATTCACCCCATGCCGACAACCAGCGAGCGTTGCAAGAGGTTGCTTCCATGGCTGGGTCCCAGGTGCCTTTTCCCTTTCTCTACGGGATCCTGATGCAGGAAAGCGGCTGCCAGCATTTCCAGGTTCCGGCGGGCAGCAACCTGGACAACTTCGTCACCCTGGGATGTGACACCAACGATAGTGCTAATCCCGAGCGCATCACCTCGCGCGGTTTTGGCATCGGACAGTTCACCCTGTTTCATCATCCGCCAACGACGAACGAGGTAAGCAGCTTCATCTCCGACCCTGTCGGAAATGTCAAACAAGGGATCGCGGAGTTGCGCGAGAAGTTCGATCGCTACGTGATTGGCCCTGATTCTAAGGCCGACGAACGCACTCATGAGGCGGGAAACGGTCCGCTGCGTCTCTGCAAGTACGCCCCTGCCGATCCGCTTTACATGCGCGACTGCGTGAACTGTCTCCAGCACGCCGGAACCCAGAACATCGTCGCAGGCCAGACCCACGTGTACGATGGCTCCCCGGACACCTACCAGACTACCCAGTACCACCTAGGCAGTTACGCGAACGTGCCTATTCGCAAGAACATCCCCTGCGACTGGCCTTACGCGGTCCGGCGCTACAACGGTTCCGGGCCCAATTCCTACGACTATCAGGCGGAATTCCTGCTCAAGGTTCTGCGCACGCCCCAGATTGCCGCCCCCAAGTCTGGGACCTAGACCCACTTGCGGGATTTCCCACAGGGCGGATACGGCGTGTTCCTCAGAACCTGGTTGACTCCACGATGGCCATGTCATTGATCCGGGAATCGAGTTCGGCGTGGCCACAGGCCAATGTGTTGCCCTGCGCGTCGAACTTGCATCCGTAGAGCCCAGCCGTCGGCGCCTGGCACTGGTTTTGCGCCATCTCCACCACCCACCACCCCGACCCCGCCGTCTTCCCCAGAAAATTCTTCTTTCCGTAAACACCGATCAGGATGTCGCCCTCGATCGACTTGCCGTGCGTGCAGCGCAGGGTGGTGTGTGCGAACGCGTACAAAATCTTCGCCGATGCATCCCACAGCATGTCGGCATTCACCACGCTGCCCGCGCCGTTCAAATCGACCGCCTCATTCCAGAACGAATTCTTGGTATCGCCCGTGTCGATCGCGGTCTTGCCGCTTCCGATCGTCGCCTGCCGCGACTGCTTGGTCGCGATCCCCGTCGGCGAAGGCGACAAGACCCTCTTCTGCAGATCGGACCCGGGCTGAAAGATAATTGGGCCGCTTGCCCCTTGCGCCAGGGAGTCGGCCGCGCTGCCGAGCAGCACACAGAGCAACGTGAGAAAGATGAAAGGTCGGTTCATACCCTGGCGCCCGTCCTGAAAAACCATATCACTTCGACTGGATTCCCATCTCCCGCGCCAGCCTCACCTGGTCTGTCCGGAAGTCGGAGAGCGCCTTCTCCAGGTTGGCCGCGGCGCTCGCCAGGCGCTCCGGAACCACTTTTCCCGGTTCCATGTGCAGCTGCGCCGCCTTCGATTCCCGGGCAACAAAAGTGTATGACTTGCGCAACCGTTTGGTCAGCGGCTTCAGCAAGATTTCCTGGGTCTTCGAAAACGACGCCATGAATCGCCCATTGTAATGCTCCACGTCATCCAGCGCGTCGCGCAGTTGCAATGACTTGGCGTTTACCGTGGGAATGCTGCTGGCGGCGGAACCGAGGGTCTGCAATTCGCGCGACTGTTGCAGCGCGGTATCCGTGCTCGCGATGGCCGAGCGAAAGTACCCCACTTGGTCGGGCCTCGCCTGGATGGCCACCGCCCGCGTCATGGTCTCCAGTTCAGGATTGATCGCGCCCGTCGGCGCCGGTTCAGGCGGAGGCACCGTCGACTGCGGCCTGTGGGATTGCTGGCCCCCTACCGTGAGCGACATCATTATTATTAAGGATGTGGTGGCAACGACCAAGCGCATGCAGCGCGTCACGAGGCTTCCCCTTGCGGGAGATGATGAACCACGATGTTAGCAGCTTGGGGCGCGCGAAGATGCCCATAGAACCCGTTCAGAAGCTAGTTGCTGGTTCCTAATTCCTCCCTTCTACTTCACCCTCTGCAACTCTAGGTAGCTTTCGCTCTTCGACCCGCCAGACGCTTTCCCCCGCCTGCTTGACAGTGAGAGCTGCGGAGGGCAGAATTCCTGTGCCGGAAAACACGATGACACGCAAAATAGTATTGACCCTTCTCTCAGTTGTCCTTTTGTTCCCCACCTTTGCGTTGGCCCAGACTGGCAACTCTGCCACGGCCGCTCCTCCCGCCACACGGCGTGGCGATGTGCAGGAAACCCTCCATGGCGTGACCGTGTCCGATCCCTACCGCTGGCTGGAAGATCAAGACTCGGCGGAGACGCGGGCCTGGATCAACGCGCAGAACGAGTACACCCACAAGTTGCTCGACAGTCTGCCTGGACGCGCGGGGCTGGAAAGGCGAGTGTCGGAGTTGAAAAAGGTGGAGCGCATCAGTACGCCGATCGTGCGCAACGGGCGATTCTTCTACCGCAAGCGCGCCGCAGACCAGGAGCAGTATGTCATCTACACCCGGCAGGGAGATGCGGGGAAGGAAGAAGTATTGATCGATCCGAACCCGATGAGTGCCGACCACTCGACCAACGTCGACATTATGGATGTATCGAAGGACGGAAAGCTGATGGCGTACGCAGTGCGCGTTGGCGGCAAGGATGAAACCGAGGTACACGTGCTCGACGTGGCCACGAAGCATGACCTCCCGGATGTGCTGCCGGCGAGAGTCTACTTTGATGTTTCGTTCCTTCCGGACGCCAGCGGACTCTACTACTCAACCATGCTCGACGACGGCCCCCGGGTGCGCTTTCACAAACTGGCAACCAAGGTGGAAGCGGACGCGGATGTGTTCGGGAAAGGTTACGCAAAGGAAGCAATCGTCGTGGGCGATGTGGCGGAGGACGGGCGCCACCTGATCATCCACGTGTTGCATGGTGCGGCGGCCGACAAAGTGGAAATCTGGGCTCAGGACTTGCGGAAGAGTGGGCCGATTACGCCGGTGATCACCGGTCTGGACGCGCGGTTCTTTGGCTTTCCGGTGGGCGACGAGTTGTACCTGCAAACCAACTACAAGGCGCCGAACGGCAAGGTCATGCTGCTGAATATGGCGAAGCCTGGGCCCGAGAACTGGCGGGAAGTGGTTCCGGAATCGGAGACCGCGATTGACAGTGTCACGCTCGCCGGCGGCAAGATCCTGGTGGCCTACGTGAAGAACGCGACCTCGGTGGTGAAAGCTTTTCAGCCCGATGGGAAGCAAGCGTTCGAGGTGAACCTGCCTGCGCTTGGCGCCGTCTATGACGTGCAGGGAAGATGGGAAAACCCGGTGGCCTATTTTACCTATGCTTCGTACGCGATTCCACCCACGGTCTATGGCAGCGATATGAGCAGCGGCAAGGAGTCGATGTGGGCGCAGGTGAAGGTGCCGCTCGATGCGTCGAAGTTCGAAGTGAATCAGGTCTGGTACGCGTCCAAGGACGGGACGAAAGTTCCGATGTTCCTGGTCTATGCCAAGGGAACCAAGCTGGACGGATCGAATCCGGTGCTGCTGGAGGGGTACGGCGGATTTGCGGTCAACAACACGCCATACTTCAAGGCAGATGCAATCGCGTGGACCGAGCGAGGCGGTGTTTACGCGCTGGCCAATATCCGGGGCGGAGGCGAATTCGGCGAAGCCTGGCACAAAGCGGGCATGCTCGATAAGAAGCAAAACGTGTTCGACGATTACATTGCCGCCGCCGAGTGGCTGATCCAGAACAAGTACACAAATCCGTCAAAGCTTTCGATTCTCGGAGGCAGCAACGGCGGCCTGCTGGTAGGCGCCGCACTGACGCAGCGTCCGGAACTGTTCCGGGCGGTGATCTGCTGGCACCCGTTGCTCGACATGCTGCGTTATGACCAGTTCATGGAGGCGCAGTTTTGGGTAGCGGAGTATGGAGCAGCCAAGGACCCAGAGCAATTCACGTGGCTCTACGCCTATTCGCCGTACCAACATGTGCAGAAGGGTGTGAAGTACCCGGCCGTGCTGTTCATGACCGGAGACGGCGATACGCGAGTGGCGCCACTGCACGCGCGAAAGATGGCGGCACTATTGCAGGCCGACACGGGATCGGACCGTCCCATCTTGCTAAGGTATGAACTGAAGGCGGGACACTCGGGTGGCAGGTCGTTGACCCAGGACATTGGCGACACAGTGGATCAGTTGAGCTTTCTGTTCTGGCAACTCGGAGTCGCGCCGTAAATTCTGGCGAATCTGGGCCCAGCCGAGCGCTGCGTGCCCCATCCTACCGAAGAGCCTGCCCTGACCGAAGTCGAAGGATAGGGTGGGGTTTTACTTCACTCTCTGCAACTCGCGATAGGCTTCGCTCTTCGACACCCCAAACTCTTTCGCCGCCTGCTTCAGCGCGGCCTTCTCATCGAGCGTGTCGGAGTTCATCAGCTCGCGCACCCGCTGGCCGACATTCTTCGGGATCGCGTGCTCGCGGTCCGTGCCCTCGCCCTTGCCGATCAGCAGCGTGATTTCGCCTTTCACCTCGCCACGTTTCTCCAGGGTGGCGAGCACATCTTCGGCGTGTCCGCGCAGAAACTCCTCATGCAGCTTGGTGACTTCGCGCGCCACCACGACGTGCCGCTCCGGCCCCAGTAGCTCGACAATATCCTTCAACGCATCCACGATGCGATGCGGGGCCTCGTAGAAAATCTGCGTGCGTGGCGAATTGCGGATGGCCTCCAGCAATGTACGGCGCGCGCCTTCTTTGGCCGGCAGAAATCCGCTGAAGCGGAACGAGTCAGTAGGCAAGCCGCTCGCCACCAGCGCCGACAAGAACGCCGACGCTCCGGGCACCGGCACGATGCGAATGTGGTGCCGCACCGCAAGTGCGATCAGCCGGTATCCCGGATCACTCACCCCCGGCATGCCCGCGTCGCTCACCATGGCGATGTTGTCGCCCTGCTCCAGGTGCACGATCAGCTCGGCCGCGCGCGTCAGCTCGTTGTGCTCGTGGTAGCTGACCGTCATCTTCTCGATGCCGTAATGGTCGAGCAACTGCACCGTGTGGCGCGTGTCCTCGCAGGCGATGAGGTCCACTTCCTTGAGGGTGCGCAACGCGCGCAGCGTGATGTCTTCCATGTTGCCGATCGGGGTGCCGACCAGGTAGAGCGTCCCTGCCCCAGTAGCGCCGACAACGCGGACTTCGCGCACCGTGGTTTTAACCTTTGCCATACAGCGCAAGTCTACACCCCCCAGGGGTTCCACTCTTTGGGCACAAGTGGAAGATGACGGCCCGTCACCCTCGACTGAGGTACAATCCCGTGGCACTTCATTTTCAATTCCTCATCCCCGGGGAGGGGCCATTCCAACCACCACGCACGCGGCCGATTCGGCCTATCCATCTGCGCGTCGAGCCTGGTATGCGGTTGCGGTGCTGGCTGTCGCCTACATCTTCTCGTTCATCGACCGCCAGATCCTGAGCTTGCTGGTGGCGCCCATTCGTCGCGACCTGCACATCAGCGACACCCAAATGAGCCTGCTCATGGGCATCAGCTTCGCGCTCTTCTATTGCCTCTTCGGCTTTCCCATCGGGCGCATGGCCGATTCCCGCTCGCGCCGCAACATCATTACCGCCGGCGTCTTCACCTGGAGCCTCTTCACCGCCGGCTGCGGCCTGGCCGCCAACTACCTCCAGATGTTCGTCATGCGGGTCGGTGTCGGAGTCGGCGAAGCGGCGCTCTCTCCGCCCGCTTATTCCCTGATGGCAGACTCTTTCCCCCCTCGGCGCCGCCCACTCGCGCTGAGTGTGTACGGTATGGGCATGTTTATCGGCGCGGGCCTGGCGCTCGTCCTCGGCGGAATCATCGTCGCCCGCACCAGTGGCGGTGGCACGATCACGCTGCCGCTCATTGGGCTGTCCATCTTTCCCTGGCAACTTACGTTCTTCATCGTCGGACTGCCGGGTCTGCTGATTGCCGCCCTGGTCCGCACCGTCCGCGAACCGGTGCGCAAGGAAAAGCAATCCGCCACCGCCACGCCCGTCAGCACAGTTGTCGCCTATATCAAGGAGCACCGCGCGACCTTCGCGTACCACCACGTCGCGACGGCGATGCTGTCATTTGCCTACTACGGGGCTTCGGCCTGGATTCCCAGTTTCCTCATGCGTACCTATGGCTGGAAGGCCGGGCGCGCTGGACTGGTCTTTGGCCTGGTAGTCACGGTGTTCAGCAGCCTGGGAATTCTCAGCGGTGGACTTTTCTGTCAGGCCCTCGCACGCCGCGGTTACCGCGATGCCCATTTCCGCGTCGGTCTCACCGTAGCTCTTCTCATTCTGCCAGTGGGTGTGCTTTACCCGCTGATGCCGTCGCCCTGGCTGGCAGTTGCCCTGCTGGTTCCGTATGCCTTTCTTTCGACCACGATCTACGGCGTCGCGCCCGCCGCGCTGCAAGAGGTTGTGCCCAACGAGATGCGCGCCCAGGTCAGCGCAATGTATCTCTTCGTGGTGAACATGATCGGACTCGGCCTCGGCCCCACCGTCATCGCCCTGCTCACCGACCGTGTGTTTCACAACGACAACATGCTGCGCTACTCGCTGCTCATCGCCACTACCGGAGCGTACCTGCTCTCGGCGCTGCTGTGGTGGCTCGGTCTTAAACCATTTCGCCGCACGGTGGACCATGCAAAAGCCGCACAGCGGCCTATGGAAGCGGTCAGCCTCTAGTTCGACGCCCGGCGAATCTGGTCCGCACCAAGGGGCCACTCATTGGCGAGTGCTAACCTAGCGGGCAGGGGGAATCATGACTTTGACGGCGGCTCTGCTGGGTGCGATTCTGCTCGTTCTTGTCGGCGGTGGAATATTTGTGTATCGAGCGCTGCTGGCGATCGTAAACCTGCTCGAACAGATCAACGGCAAACTCCCGTCGCCTGGATTGGTTACCTCGCTGCTGTCGATTTGACAGAAAACGATTAGCTGTTGTCCATGCTTATCGACGATAGATCCACGTTTCCGCCGTGGCCTCGGGGCTGTAGGCATAGCCGCCCGCCAGCAGCACGCGCCCGTCGCTCAGCAGCGTTGCCGTCATGAAGTGCCGCGCGTCGCTCATCGCGCCAGACGCGACCATGAACTTCCCCGTCCGCGCATCGTACACCTCCGCCTGGGGGTTCCCGCCGGCCACCAGAAATTCTCCGGAGCGCAGTTGCACTGCCGGCGGCAGCTTGAAGCGCGGGTCGTTCATCGCAGCAGTGGCGGTGAATGTCCCACGTTGTGGGTCATAGATCTCCGCGCTGCTCAGCGTCCCATGCCAGTCGCGCTCGTCCGATCCGCCCGCCAGCAGCACTCGCCCATCCGGCAGCAGACCCGCGGTGTGTTTGTAGCGTGGCGTCAGCATGTGTCCGGTCTCGATAAAAGTGCCGCTCTTCGGATCGTAGAGTTCGGCGCTCGCCGTCACCGCGGAGCCTCGACCTCCGACGATCAGCACGCGGCCATCCGGCAGCAGCGTGGCAGTGTGCGACAATCGCGCCTGGTGCATGGCCCCTGTGGAACGAAACGACAACCTGGCCGCGTCGAAGATTTCCGCCGCCACCACACTGCTGCCCGGGCCATCATCGTTTTCCCCTGCTCCGCCCGTCACCAGCACGTTGCCATCGTGCAGCATCGTCATCGTCGGATCGCCACGCTTCGTTGTCATGGGAGCAATCGCCGTGAACTTCCCGGTCGCCGGATCATAAAGCTCGGCTTCGTTGGTCGTTCCGCGGCCGACCCATCCACCAGCGATCAGCACTTTCCCCGAGCCCAGCAGCACCGCCGCGTGTCCCACGCGCGCCACGCGCATCTCGCCCGTCGTCTGAAATTTCCCGCTGGAGGGATCGTAGACTTCCGCCGACCGGTAGAAGTCCTGGTTGCGCCGCATACCTCCCGCGATCAGCACCCGGCCATCGGGCAACAAGGTCGCGCTGTGACCCGAGCGCGGCGATAGCATCTCGCCCCCGCGAACCAGCGAGCCAACGTTGGGGTTTGAGTTTGGCGCTGACGTCGCCAGCGCGATGCCCACAATGGAGACGCCTGCCACGAGTGCGACCAGGAGAACGCGCGATCGCATCTTCGATCCTCCTTTGCGGTCAGCGGAAAGCCGCAGGGCCAGAATTATACCGTCGTGGAAGCAGACTCACGCGACAACAATTTGTTAGCGCCGCGTTGCCAGCAAATACCGTGCGGTTCGCAATGGTCGGGTCGCGACCGGTGGTTACTGGTGGTGTTGGGTTCTTATCGGCAGGGCGAATTCACCGAAGTTTACAATTCCACCTCCTTATTGATGTCACAATATTTTCGCCGCGGAGGTCGCCCTTGAAGCGAATCTTTTTTCCTCTTTGCCTGGCAACGGCGGTTGCTCTACTTGTCCCTCGACTTTTAGCACAGATTCCCCAGGACGCCCTGCACGCGCCTGACGGCAATTCGTTCACCCGCATCGTAAGCATCTTGATTCCGCCGCTGGCCAACGCGCCGTTCACCGCGACGGTGAGCCTGGAGTGGACCCGCCAGACCGGCGATGGCGCCACCATCATCCTCAAGAACCAACGCTTGGTGGCCCGCGACAGCCGCGGTCGCGTCTTCGAAGAGCGCCGCCGCTTCGTGCCCGCCGACAGTGCTGCGCCCTCACTGCTGTTTGAGACCGACTACGTCGATCCCGCGAGCCACGCCAAGTGGGTCTGCTATCCCAGCGGCAAAGTCTGCGACGTTTACGGGTATTCCGCTGTGGTAAACGAAGCCACCGTTCCGGTAGGCCCACTCGGCGACGGCCATCGCTATCTCCGCCGCGAAGACATGGGCAAGGGTCAGTTCGAAGGACTTGAGACCATCGGCACGCGCGAGACGACTACTACCAATCCGGGCACCGTCGGCAACGACCGCGAGGTCGTGTTCACCAAGGAGTTCTGGTACTCGCCAAAACTCGGCGTGAACCTGGTGGTGAAGCGCATGGACCCAACCCAGGGAACGCAGGTTTTCACCGTCTCCAACATCAGCCTCGCCGAACCCGACGCGCGATTGTTTGCGGTGCCGCCGGACTACAAGCTGACGGAGCAGCGCGCCACCTCGCCCGCAGCCGCAAAGTAAACTGCGCGGCATTCTTCCTGCTGACTGCTCCCCGCCCGCGGGTGCCCCACTCAACCTTCCGTTGGTTGAGCGGGTCTTTCTTTGAGTGGGTCTTTTAGTGTCCAGTTTGGCCGTGCACGCAAGCTGTCTGTCAACCGCCGCAGTTTCAAGATGGGCATTTTCGAAACAATCAACCATTCAAGTCACATCTTCCGGCGGCCTCGCGCGCCTATACTGCTGGGCGAATGACGCTTGCTTGTCGTCATCGCTCTTACTCTTCCGGTTCGAGGGACCCTACATGACCCGCATGAAACCCGCACTTCTTCTTCTGATCGTGGCCCTTGCAGCGGCCGTGCCCGCGTGGGCCGGTAGCGACGACATCCTCGGCGCCTGGCTCAACCAGAAACAGGACGCCAGGATCGACGTCTTCAAGTGTGGCAACGACTTTTGCGGCAAAATCGTCTGGCTGAAGGAGCCGGTCTATCCCCCCGGCTCCAAGCTCGGCACTCCTGGCACTCCCAAGCTCGACCACTATAATCCCGACGCCGCTCGCAAAAAGACGCCGCTCATGGACCTGCAGATCATGCAGGGTATGCAATTCTCCGGCGACAACCTGTGGAAGAACGGCAAGATCTACGATCCCGACAGCGGCAAGACCTATAGTTCCAAGGCCACGCTGGTCTCGCCCACCCAGTTGGACCTGCGCGGATTCATCGGCGTCTCGCTCCTCGGTCGCACCGAGAAATGGACCCGCGCGCAATAGGCGGGTGAGGCGCTGAATTGCAACCGCAATCGCGGCGTGCCCCGGGTTCGCGCCGTTTGCATGCTTCGGAGAAGCGCATCCCGCCCGTCCTTTTGACAACTGTATACTGTATATGTACACTAAACACTTTATGGCGCAGAGTCCTCGCATTCGGATCGATGCCGCTTCCGGAATTCCAGCCGTCCGTCAGATTGTCGACAGCCTGCGAGTTCTTTTGGTAGAAAGCCAGCTTATCCCCGGAACCATGCTGCCCTCGGTCCGCCGAGTCGCTGTGGAGTTGGGTGTTCATTTCAATACCGTGGCGGAAGCCTACCGCCAGTTGGCGGCCGAGGGATGGCTGGACCTCAAGCACGGTCGCGGCGCGATGGTAGTGCCGCGCGTCGCTCCTGTAGTCGCAAATGAAGCTCGGAACGACGATCTCCGTCACCGGCTGCGCGGGTTGGTGGCACAACTGCGCGCCGAAGGCGTTTCGACCGCAAGTATCGCGGAAGAGTTGCGCGCCATGGCGAAGGTGGTGACACGATCATGAGACTCATACTTTGTACCATCTACATCTTCATCGGGGTGCTGGTGTTTGCCACCCCCAATATGTCACGCCGCGAATTGCTCTTTGCTGTTCCGGTTCCACCGGATTTCCGCCAGAGCCGCGCGGGCCAGCATGCGATCCGGATGTTCCGGTTGGTCATCGTGATAGTCGTGGCCGCAGCGGCTGGTGCGCTGCTACTGTCCCCAGCTAGATTACTGGGCGTGACTGCCGCGGTTGCACAGATTGCCATTGTGCTTGCCGGAGTAATCAGCTTCCGCTGGCAGAATCACGCCTTGGCGTCAGCCGCGGTTCAGTTTGCCCGTCCCCGCGAAGCGGAAATGTCCGTCGCGCCGGACAACTTACCGTGGTTCGCATGGCTCGCGGGCGGTCCATTCGTAATCCTTTCAGCCGCTGCCACTTGGTTGTATCTCCATTGGGACCGGATCCCGGCGCGATTTCCGGTGCACTTCGGCGCCGATGGTCAGCCCAACCGCTGGGCTGAACGCACCATCAAAGGAGTGTATGGCCCTTTGTTCTTCGGCGCCGAGATTTGCGCTTGGGTCGTGATCATGGCGCTGGCCGGTTGGTTCGGTTCTCGCCGGTCGCATTCCCGACCCGTCATGCTCGGGGGCGCAATCGCTATCGAATACATGCTGGGCATCTTGTTCGCGCTAATCGCCGTCCAACCGCTTGCTGGTATTCCGATTTGGGTGATCATGCTGTCGCCAATGGCGATCCTGATTCCACTCATCATCGTGATGACAAGGAAGATGAGCGAACCCTGGGAACCCATGGACCCGACGCCGAACGAATGTTGGAAGGCCAATGTTTTTTACTACAACCCAAACGATGCAGCGCTGTTCGTCGAGAAGCGCGATGGGTTGGGTTACACGTTCAACTTCGCGAACCGCTGGTCGTGGGCGCTTCTTCTGAGCTTGGCGTTGGTGATTGCTTCCGTTCCGTTTGTCTTAGCTTGAATTTCCTACGGGACGTGGCAGTTGGACGCGTGCGCCAGAATCGCCATGCGATTCTCGGCCCGAACCTGGGTGTATCGTCTCCATGAGTAACTCCCTTGTCCCTCTTACGCCGCCTGATGAATCGCAACTTGACTCTCTACGCCCAGCTCGACGCGCTGGCCGAGTGCGGCATTGCGCCCAACGACGGCGTGGGTCCGGCGGAGTTGCTCGCCCGCCACGGCGAGCGCGAGTACGAGACCTCGCCATTCAAATTGCTGCTGTCGGTGCTGGGCACCGAGTCGCAGGAGCCGCCTTATCTGCCCCTGTCCGACAACCTCTGGCACATGCGCGCCGAGTGCATCGCGGGCCGCGGCGACTACGTCAAGGTGGCGCAGCGCATGGCCGCACTGGCCCGAAGTCAAGAGGAGGGCGCGTTGCCGCTGCAGTCCGTCTCCGACGAATTCGACTGGCGCCTGGGAGTGGCGTGGCTGTCGTTTACCCTGCACGGCCACGAATTCCGCTGGCCCGCCCGCATCGAGGAGCGCTGGATCGATCCCAACATCCTCAGCCGCTTCGTGGCCTTGCTCGACGCACAGGACACTAGCCTGCGCTATACAGGTCTCGATCTGGGCGGCCAGGACTGTCTCATCGGCTGCGCAACTGAGCAACAATTCGCCGCCTTGCGCCAGCGCACTGGCCTCGAATTCGAGTGGCTCGGGTAAGGGCCTGGCGCCCTACTACCTCTACGGCGCCACCAGAAACGTCTGGCTGCGCACCGTGCGTCCCCGAACATACGGAAACGCCGACGTAAACGAGGTGTGGGGATAGCGCAACTCCACCCGGTAGAGGCCCGGCGACAGGTTGGGCGGAATGTAGCTCAGGTAGCTGCCGTCGCCGGTGTTATAGAGCGCTGGCGACTGAAGTCCGTTCCCTTTGGCGTCCAGCAGCTGCACCTGCGCCTCCCGCGGGTCAGAGGTCGCACCGCCCAGCGCGACGGTGATGGTCACCCCGTGGTCCGGGCGCACCACCTTGCTGTCCACCGTCAGCGACACCGTGTTGCAACACTCGATGACCACTAACCAGGTAACCATGAAACCAAAGAACACCACCATGTAGATGGCGCTGAGGATCGAGAAGTCCTCCACGCTAACCCCTGAACCGTGAACGTTCCTCATGCTGGGCAGTGGCATCCTCGGCCTCGCGGGCTTCGCTCGTCGCAAGTTCAAGGTCTAACTTCCAACTCCCACGTCGTGGTTCCACCGGCCGAAGCCGCACTGCTCCGGCCATTTTCTGCGCCCGGAAGATCCAGTCGCCTTTGCGAGTGTTACCTCAATCCAACTGGAGCCATATCCATCGCGCACTTTGCCAAATTGAACTTTTCCCAAAAAAGGCGAGATCCCATTTGGCACATTTGCGCAAGAGTTTGCACTCGTGGATCTGGGGTCTCTCTCGTGACTTTGCAAGGAAAGCACTTAGGTTCCCTTAAAACGGAAACTCAATTGCACCGTTTTCTTGCTGTGGGGATCGTCTGTCGAGAAATCGGCATACCGGTACATCGGGTTTTGAAATGTCCTGCGATCCGCTTCGCTCAACCAACCACCTTTCACTCGAGTCCGCTGAAAGCTGACGGGCATTAGGAGAAGTAACGACGATGACATCCACCAAACGCTTCCTGCTCATGGCTGCAGTATTGCTGCTGGCTAGCTTTGCCATGGCTGGCACCATCACCACCTACAGCGGCCAGGACGACGGCGCGGGCATTTCCGGCCCGTGGCCCAATTCCGCCGCAGCGCAAACGGCTTTCCTGGCGGCAGCCGGCCTCCTTTCGCCGGTCGGCACCATCGATTTCGAGAATCAACCCCTCGGCTACAGCGCCAACTTCACTGCGGCACCGGGCGTCTCAGTAGCTCTGACCGGCCCCAATTATGGAGACGGCTATTCAGGCATTAGCACCACCACCTTTGGCAACGTCTACGGGTTTAACACCACCCCCGGCGGCGCGAAGTGGTTGGGATTCGCCACCGGGACGGCTACCTTCACCTTTGCCAGCCCAACTGAGTATTTTGGATTCTGGATTACCGGTGTTCAGACAGTCTTCACGAGCAGGTTTACTCTCGACATCAATGGCGCCGACGCTCAAACGTTCAATATTCCCATCAACGTGAATGGTGGCGCCCAATACTTCGGCATCACCGACGTGGGCGGCTCGTTCACCACGGCCACGATCACCAACATTAGCAACGACGCTTGGGGCATCGACGACGTGTCGTACAATTCCGCCGTCCCCGAGCCCTCCAGCCTGATTCTGCTGGGTAGCGGAATCCTCGGCCTCGCCGGCGTCGTTCGCCGCAAGTTCATACTGTAACCCCACCTGCCACACTGTGGCACCCACCGGCCGGAACCGCAGCTCCGGCCCTTTTCTGTCCGCTGAAACCCCCGGTACCGCCCTTTCGGTCTTTGCTTATTGCTTCTCGCTTCTCGCTTCTTGCTTATTGCTTATTACTTCCTCCTCCTTGCTACACTCAACCACGTCCCCGATGAACCTCACCGACCGCATTTACCTGGCCGTGCATCTCGCGCTGACCGTGCTGGTCTGCGCGCGCTACCAGCAGCTCGCGCACTGGCCGTGGTATGTCGCGTGGAATGTGCTGGCCATGGCGGCGATCCTGCTTTTCGCCCGCAGGCAGCACGACGGCCCGCGCTGGGAGTTCGCCCACAACTGGCTGCCCGCCATCTTCTTCATCGCCGTCTTCGAGCAGGTCTCGTTCCTATCGCTGGCCTTGCGTGGCGCCTGGCAGAATCGACAACTTATCGCCTTGGACTCCGCTTTCTTCCCCTTCGCCCCCGGCTGGCTGCTCCGCTACTCGTCGTCCTGGTTCCGCGAACTGCTGGAATTCGGCTACCTCAGCTTTTATCCGCTCTATCCCGCCGTCGCCGGAGTGTTATGGGCGCGCCGCCGCCGCCGCCCGCATTTCGCCTGGGCCTTCCGCCGCATGACCGACGCGCTCAGCGTGGGATACGCCGTCTGTTACATGATCTACCTGCTGTTCCCCACCCGCAGCCCATCCCACAATGTGGGACAAGCAACCAACGCTCGATCTGCCCCGCCATCGTCCGGCCCCTTCCACTTCCTAGTGGACTTTATCCAGGGCACCGCGGGCGTGCACGGCAACGCCTTTCCCAGCGCCCACATCATGCTGGCCTTCACAGTGCTCATATTTGTGTTCCGCTATTTTCCCCGCTTGGCGCCCTGGCTGTTGCTTTGCGTCCTGCTCATGTGCCTGGGTGCCGTCTACGACGGCTACCACTATCCCATCGACGTGGTCGCGGGAGCGCTCTTGGGAACGACGGTGGGAACGCTCTTCCTCACGCGAAATTCCGCGATCGAATAACGATTAGCATTTAGTTACCAGTTACGAATGTCCGCCCATAACAAAACCCTCCTACTTGGGGAGGGTCAAAATTCCTAATTGCTGCAAATAATAGACTTACGCCTTCACAACCTTGCCACTGCGGAGGCACGACGTGCATACCCGCATGCGCTTGTTGCCATGGGCGGTTTTGGCCTTCACCGGCCGCAAATTGACGCTCCAGCGCCGCTTGGTGACGTTATGTGCGTGACTAATGTTGTTACCCGACTGCGGCCCTTTGCCGCAAACTTGACAGACTTGTGCCATGACTTACTCCAGACGATTCCCGAGGTGCGGGGCGAAACTCTGATTATACCCAAAAATTCCGCTCCCCGGCAAGGCGATCTGCCCGGTGCGCTTGGGTCGCGCGCCGGGCACTGCCAAGCCCCTTACTTCACGATGTGATTGCCACCCGACTGCGGACTGTTCGGGCCCCAGCCCACTGTCGTCCCGCTCGCCAGCGTGATGAAACAGCGGCAAGCAAACCCGGTTGCGCTTCTCTTGCTCAACGGCATCGGCGGCATTGCGCTAGTGATCATCGTTACGTCGTGGCCGGCGCCGTCGACAAACGGTGAGCCGTTCTCCACGAACTCTATCGTGACATCGCCGGCGGCGCTGCTGTAATGCACGGTGTCCGGCACTTTCAAGTTGCTGGTTAGAACTGGAACGGCGTGTGTGCCGTCAAACGTCACGTTAATCTCATGGTGAGTGGGTGTTGGCATTTCTATCTTCCTCCGTTGGAATTCTTGGCTACTAATTGTCTAAAGCGAGGGTCCTGGCTAAAGTCCGCCAAGTCCGGCTGACGATCTAATTCCCGCAGCAGGTCTGGCGTAGCTCCGTCCAGCGCCTGCATGGCCTTGTCGCGCTCACCCAGCGCTTCGTAGGTCAACACCGCGCTGCGGATTACCTTGGTTTCTCCCGGCGACATTTGAAGTGCCTGCGCAATTTCATCTTCGGCACGCTTCCGGTCACCCAGCCGGGCCGAGATGTAGGCAACATAGGCTCGGTGATGCCCCAGGCGGGGATTTTCCGTAAGCGCCGCCAGCGCCATGTTCATGGCTTTGCGGTAGGCCACGTTGGCCTCGCGTACCCGGCCCAGGCGCCGATTCGAATCCGCGAGATTCTCAAAGTAAACGTAATCCGACGAATCCATCGCGATCGCTCGTGTGTAATAGGCAACCGCCTCGCCATCCTTTTTCTGATAGGCCCGCATGGCTCCCATGTTGTTTAAGGCTCGCGGCGTCTCGCGCAGTTTCAGCGAGGTCAGCAAAGCTTTTTCTGCCTCGTCATCCCTGTCCAGTTCATCCAGCGCAGCCCCCAGGTTGGTGTACTCGTCGTACAAACCAGGCGCCCGCTCGATCGATTTCTTGAACTGCTCCTCGGCTTCCGCATACTTGCCGCGGTAGTAATAGAACACTCCGAGTCCGTGATACCCAGCGTAGTAATCCGGATCTAACTCAATGGCCTTTTCATAGGTTTCTACTGCCTGCGACGGCATATCGAGTTTGTCGTACACTCCGGCCATGCGCCGCAGCGCCTCGACATTGCGGGGTTCGCGGTCCTGCACTCGGCGGTAGTCTTCCAGCGCCTGCTCGTACTGGCTGATGGTCTCTTTCAGCAGTCCCGCCGCCAGCAGCACCCGCATAGAATCCGGATTCAGCCCCTCCGCGGCGCGCAGCGCTCGGCGAGCGTCTTCCAGGCTGCTCTCCTGCGCCGTCTGATCGAACTTCACGATCTGCGCTTCCACCAGCCCAGCCAGCGGTAATGGCGAACGGGGATCGAGCCGGGCAGCCACCTCGAACGACGCGATCGCGGCTTCATAGCCTTGCTGATCTTTTCGCAGCAGGTAAAGTCCGCGATCGTAGGCCGGAGTCGCGGCGGGTGAAAGAACTTCTGGGGTCGCAGGCCCGCGCAGTCGCAACGCTAGCGAGACGGTCCCTGCCAGCGCTGCCGGCACCGTCCCCACGGTCGCCGGCGAATACCGCCCCGAGAACTCGCGCACATGCGTCTGCGTGGCCAGATCGATCACCTTCGCCTCGGCCACCATCTCCTCACCGTCATTCTTCACGGTGGTTTGCAGGACGTGCGTCGCATGCAACACGTCCCGCGCTTGCTCGGCGGTGTGGATATGCTTCTCCAGCATCTCCGACGGCGGGATGACCACCACCGTGCGGCGTCCGCTGCTCATCCGTCCGATGCGGTCGGCGACATCCTGCAAGACCCCGCCGCCAATGTCCGCCATGTTCGAAGCCCCTTCTAGTGGCAGGACGGCCAGCCGCACATTGGGAGGCGGCCAGATACGGTCGTGCAGCCACTCGCGCACCTGCGGCACCGCCAGCGCGGCTACGATCAGGACCGCTACCGCCGCGAACGGGGCCTTAGGTATCGGCTTCTTCTCCAGCGCTGCAATCACCTGGCCCGCGTCGGTCGGACGAAGCTCTGGGGATGCGTTAATGCACGACAGGATGACGCGGTCCCATCTCGGGTCGAGTCCCTTGTTCAAACTGGTCGGGGCCGCCACCCGGTTCGGCTTTGCAGGGTCCACTGACTGCTCTTCCAGCGGCCTCCGGCCAGCCACGATCTCATACAAAATGACGCCCAGCGCGTACATGTCGGAAGCGCCCGATGCCCTCGCTCCCTGCGCCAACTCGGGAGCCATATATCCCGGAGTGCCGCCCTCCGCTGAGTCCACCGCCGCCGATCCCGCCAGTCCAAAGTCCATGATGACCACGCGCATGCCGCCCTGTGCCGTTCGGCACAGCATCACGTTGCCGCTCTTCAGATCCCGGTGGATGATGCCGCTGCGATGCGCTTCCGCAATTCCGGCGCAAAGCTGTCGCGCGATTTCCAGCACGTCCCTTTGCGGCAGCTTGCCGTGGTCCGACAAATACCGCGCCAGCGTCTCGCCCTCCACGAACTCCATGGTGAGGAAGTCAACTTCCTGGTCGTCGATTTCCGTGGTGTGGATTTCATTCACCAGGCAGATGTTGGGATGGCGCACCTTCAGCGCGCCCTCCAGCTCGGGCGACAGCAGGCGCTGAAAGCCAGCCTTGGCAAACTTCAGCGCGACTCGCTGGTTGCGCTTGCGGTCGAGGGCCTCGTACACGATGCCCATTCCACCTTCGCCGATCTGCCGCACGATTTCGAACCGTCCCGCCACCACCTGGCCGCGCCGAAACTCCCGCGCCGGATCGTGCACCACCACCATCGGGTGGTTCAGGAATGGGCCCATTCGTTCTTCCCAAGTAATGGTCTCGGCTAATTCGCGGTGCAGTTCCTCATTCCTCTCGCAGGCGGCGAGCAGATACGTCTCGCGTTCGGCTGGCGGCATCTGCCGCGCCTCCGTCAGGATCGCCATCACCCGTTCATCGTCATGCGTGCTGTCTGTCATGGCTCTGCTGTCAATCGCTCGAACATCCAGCGTCGCGCCCGAAACCACTCCCGCTGAAAGGTGTGCAGCTTGAGACCCAGCGCATCCGAGGCCTCCGCATCGGTCAGCCCCAGGAAGAACTTCAGCTCCACCACCGCTCGCCTCTGGTGCGATTCGGTTTCCAATTCCTCGAGTAGCGTGTCAACCGTAAGGGCAAGTTCCAGCGGGGTGTGCGTGCCCAGCACCCGTTCCGGCAGCCCTTCCATGGGCTGGAATTGAATGTTTGGCCGGGCGCGGGCGTGGTCGATCAGGTAGCGCCGCATCACCCTCGCTGATATAGCGAGAAAATGGCCCCGGTCCTGCCACTCGACGTTGCTGGTTTTCGCCAGCCGAAGGAAGGCCTCGTTGACCAGCGCCGTGGTCTGCAGGGTATGGCCGGCCCGTTCGCCGCGAAAGCAGCGTCCTGCAATCTTGCGCAAGTCCGGCATCAGGAGCTCAAACAGCCTGCCCTCCGCCTGGCGATCGCCAGCTCCCCATTGCCGCAAAAGCTGCGTGATTTCGCCAGCGTCGGATGCCATGCCATCCCCACGTGCAGTTGGGCGATTATAGGCTGAACTGGAAGAAATGAGCGGTTAAATCGTCCCTTGGTGCGCCCAGCAGCGAAGCTGCGACTACGTCATTAACCAGGGGTGCAAACCCCGGGGTAGGTTGCCCTGACATTATGCTGGAGTACACCCGGGCGAGTGGCGGAGCCTCGCTGGAGATGCTGGCGCTGCACGACGACGCCACACGCGAGTCCGCCTTTGGTCCGGCACGGGATTGCCCGACATCAAGGTCGGCACTTTCAGCCAGGCTTTGTACGACGAAGCCAAGGCGAAGGGCTGGGCCGTCACCAGCATGAAGAACGACTGGAAGCACATTTTCGCGTGGGAAAAGTGAGCCGACACTACTACCGTCGCTAGTAGCAGTTCTCATGTTTCTAGTTCTTCGCGCTGCCCGAGGCTTCTCCTGCCACGGTCGCGAACGCGACGACATATTTCCCCTAATTGGGGCGACTTGTTATACCGTTTAGGCGGGTTTTACTGCGGCGAAATTCGCGACCTTCGATGGGTTGACCTCCGCCCATCGCAATCCTCCCCGCGCGGAGGCCAACCAACAGTACATGCGACAGGAGATTCACCATGGATTTTGGTGCAGGAGTTCGAAAACTGACACTGGGTGCGCTCGCCCTCTCCAGCTTTTTGCTGGCCGGTGGAGCGGTCCCCAGTGCGGCGCAAGCCAGCAAGCCAAACATCGTCGTCATCATGGGCGACGATATTGGCATTTGGAACATCGGCGCCTACAGCCGCGGGATGATGGCCGGGCGTACACCGAATCTCGACAAGGTGGCTGCTGAAGGCATGCTCTTCACCGACTACTACGCCGAAGCGAGCTGCACCGCAGGCCGCGCCAACTTCATCACCGGCGAGCTTCCCATCCGCACCGGCATGACGACCGTGGGCCAGGCGGGCGCCAAAATCGGCATTCCCGCCGAGGCTGTGACGATTGCGACGGCACTCAAGTCCATGGGTTACGCCACCGGCCAATTCGGCAAGAACCACCTGGGCGACCGCAATGAATACCTGCCCACCGTTCATGGCTTCGACGAGTTCTACGGTTACCTCTATCACCTGGACGCGATGGAAGACCCTTGCCATCCCAACTATCCGGCTGCACTGAAGGACACCGTTGGACCGCGCAACATGTTGCATACCTGGGCGACCAATGTTGACGACCCGACAGACCAGCCGCGCTGGGGCAAGGTTGGCAAGCAAAAGATCCAAGACGACGGGGAACTATGTCCGAAGCGGATGGAGACCATCGACGACGAGATCCTGGCGCATGCGATGACGTTCCTCGATAAAGCGAAGGCCGACGGCAAGCCGTTCTTCCTGTGGCTCAATCCCACCCGCATGCACGTGATAACGCACTTGTCGGCGAAGTATGAGGCATTGCGTACCTCCGAGAATGGCTGGTCGATCCAAGAGGCCGGAATGGCGCAACTGGACGACATCGTGGGCGCGACCATGCAAAAACTGAAAGACATGGGGGTTGATGACAACACCATCGTCGTCTTCACCACCGACAACGGCACCGAGAACTTCTCCTGGCCCGATGGCGGACAAACTCCGTTCGCCGGCGGAAAAGGCACGGCAATGGAAGGCGGCTTCCGCTCACCTGCGATTCTTCGCTGGCCAGGCAAGGTGCCAGCCGGAAAGGTTGAGAACGGAATATTCTCCGGACTCGACTGGTTCCCGACGTTCGTAGCTGCGGCCGGCGATCCCAACATCTCTGACGCACTGTTGAAGGGCAAACAGATCGGCGGCACGAATTATAAAGTGCACCTAGACGGGTACAACCAGATGGACCTGATCACCGGAAAAGGCCCGTCAGCCCGCCACGAGATTTTCTACTTCACTGAGAGCACGCTCTCTGCGGTGCGGGTTAACGACTTCAAATATCGCTTCACCGATCAGCCAAACGGCTGGTTGGGCGCAACCGTCAAAGTGGATTGGCCGATTCTGGTCAACCTGCGCCTGGATCCATTCGAGCGCACGGGGATGCCGACCGCGACGGGTGGATCTCTATTCTTCAAAGACTGGTTCGTGTACGAGTTCTGGCGTTTCGTGTTCGTCCAGCAGGTGGTGGGGAAACTCGCCCAGACCGCGCTCGATTTCCCGCCGATGCAAAAGGGCGCGAGCTTCAATTTGCAACAACTGAAAGAGGAGCTCGATAAGAAAATGGCGGCGCACGCGTCTCAGTAGTCCAACCTTCAACCCGGCGGACGGTCCTCAGGGGCCGCCCGTTTTCTTGTGCCGGCGACTGGTCCGACGCCAGAGGCTAGCGCTGCCCTGCCTTGCTCCCTAACGCCCAGACTTTCTCAATCATGCCGAACAGAAAAGCGGTGGTCAGCCCGAACAGCAGCCATCCGTTCAGCGCCTCCAGCGCTCCCATGAGCTGCCATCGGTCTAGAAGCTGCAGGTTTGCGTGCCCGTAGCTGGTAATCGCGCTCAGCGAATAAAGCATTGCCGACCTTTCGTCGGGGATGGCGCCGAGAAACCGGTAGGCGAAAGCCCAGATGGCCGCCTCCAACGCGTGCAGGCAGGTGGCTACCAGGGTCGTGGCGCCCACCACCACCACGAAGACGGCAGTGGCGTGACGCCGCTCAAACATGGAGGTGGTAACGCCAACCGCCTTCTGGGCGATCAGCCCGAGGCCGAGGACATGGATGATCACGGTAAGAACAATCAATGGCACGCCCCATGCCCAATCGGCGCTCCAACTCCCCGGGCTGTCCACCACGATGCTGATAACGCCTTGGGCAACTTCCATCGAACCCTCTTTCGTGTGCTCGCTCAACCCCGGTGGCATACTGACCCTGGATAGCAGGGAAGCACCGCGCTCCGCTCACAGCATAGTAAGGCATGGCGCGGAATCGTCGTCGCAAATCAACCTCCACGGCCGCGCCGAGTCTCGAGAGTCGCCCGATTGGATCGAGTGGCCGCAGTGCCGCATTGGGGCGGTTAGATAGCGGGTAACGCTGGCCCCCCCTCCCCCTCTGCTTGTAAAATACTGAAAACATAGGGGGCGAAAGGCGAAAGTCTCGGCAAAATATTGAGCCTGTTTGACTTATCGGCAAAATATTCCATTCAAAGAGCTTAGGTGGCACAAAAGACGGCATTTGCCATCTTTTCGCAAAAATCTGGCGCAAGAATCAAGCGCCTCCGACGACGCCGGACAGGCCTTCTAAGACGAATCCGGCAAGTGTCGAGTTCCGCGCCGGTCATTTGACGCAAAACATGCCGATTTTAGAAATAGACCTTCGAAGCTGGTAGAGTCACGCGAAATCGGCTGCGCGTTGTTACGAAGGTAACCGGAGGTTCGCCGAATAGAGCGGGGTCGGCATTTCACCGCGAAGGGCGATTGTGGACTACCAGCCAAAAACGTGCACCTTGGGACAACATAGATCGTCAGACTGTGATATTTTCGCCGCTAACTAGGGGTTAAAACGGAAATCCTGGTTGAGGAGAAATGATGAAACTGAAAGTCGCCGGGAAGACGAAAGGGCTCCACCTGATCTTCACTCTTATCGTGATGCTGTTGGGAGTTGCCGTTTGCAGTGCCAGTCCAATAACGTACAGCGTTGCTCGGACGATCGGCGTGGGAAGCGTCAGTGGCTTCATTGAAACCGACGGATCGCTTGGGGTTCTTAGTGCAGGCAACGTCGTGGATTGGAACCTGGTGTTGAACGACGGGACTTACACTTTTACTCTCACCGGTCCCTTGAGTGGAAACAACTCGGTAGTATTCGAACAGGGAGCCGACGTCACTGCTACGGCGACTCAACTCCGGTTTAACTTCAGCGGCTCCGACAATGGAATATTGCTGTTTCAGCAGGGGCTATTCTCGGGCAATACCTATTATTGCGATCAGGCGGGGAGCTACGCTTGCTTCACCGGCGAGACGGTGGTAGCGAACAACGTTTTCCTGACTTACCAACTCGCAAGCCGCTCCGGGAATGTTGTTATTGGAAACGCAGGCAGCCCGGTCCCCGAGCCAGGCACCTTGATGATGTTCGGCTCTGGGATCGTCGGCTTGGCAGCTATCCTGCGCCCCAGAATCAGCCTTCTGTAGTTGATTTGATTCCTGGGTATGGGCAGCCGGGGAATTGCTCCCCGGCTTTCTTCTGCCTGTTCGCCACGACTTATTTTTAGATTGACCTCAGACGCATTCAGAATAAAGCCATGAAAGCTGCCATGGAAGTCGATGCTAAAAGGTTCACAACTACTGAATGAAGATTCCGAGGTTCGCACCGGAATACGTACAAAACCCCCGCACGCGACAATTATTCTTGGGGATCGAGCGTGAGTTGTTCGACTGACGCTCGCGCCTTGGGGGCTTTCTTGAAGGTATCGACCAGCAGGCGCGGATAGGCCACCTGCGCCCCGCCCATCAGCTTTTCGACAGCCAAAATCTGGATGCGCGGATACGTGCCCGTGTCATACGCCGACTCGAACTTGTAGAACCCCGCTTCGGCGGCTTCCTTCAGCATCGGCTTGGTCGGCTCTTCCATGGTGATCAGCACACCGATGGCGGCCTTCTCGCGCTCGATCACGTCGCGCAGGTAGCGGCGCAGCACGTCGAGGTTGTCTCCGTAGAAAAGTTTGTTGTCGGCCACTGAAGGCGATTCTAGCGCATGGTGCCAAGCGGCAGAAGCTGGCGAAGAGTGTGCCGTCCCTGAAGGGACTCTGGAATCAATTTATATCGCTACCCACACCTGAAGGTTTGGGCTATCCTCTGCCGTCTCGCGTGGCGAGACTGGGGCCGTCCGTATGCGTCATCCTCGCAGAACTGAGATACTAGTGGAGTCCCCCATTCTTAGGTATCGACTCGCGCTGGCTGCCAGCGACGAGTTTCTAAAGGACTGTAATGATGAAACGAATTTTGCTGTTGTCACTGTCCGTCACTCTTTTGCTGAGCCTGCCGTTTTTTGCGCAGGACAAACCCGATCCGGCTACGCAGGCCAAGCCGGCCGCTACCGATCAGAAGCCAGCCGCGGCGAGCGAAGCGGACCAGGCAGCGGCGTTGCAGAAGGCAACCCAGAATCCGGTGGCCAACCTGATCAGTGTTCCCGTCCAGAACAACAGCAATTTCAACTATGGCCCTTATAACCGCACGCAGGATGTCCTGAACATTCAGCCGGTCATACCCGCCCACATCAGCGAGAACTGGATGCTGATCTCCCGCATTATTCAGCCCATCGTGTGGCAGCCGTATCCCAACCAGAACACTGGTGGTGAATACGGACTGGGTGACATGAATCCGACGTTCTTCCTCTCGCCCGCCAAGCCCGGCAAAGTGATCTGGGGCGCGGGCCCGGCATTTGTGATTCCCACGGCCACCAGCGATATCACGGGACAGGGGCAGTTCAGCCTGGGGCCGTCCTTCGTCGCCTTGTGGCAGCCCGAGCATTGGACGATTGGCGCGCTGGTGAACAACGTCTGGTCGGTGGCGGGCAAAAGCGGACGCGCGCCGGTGAATCAGATGCTGCTGCAGTACTTCATCAACTACAACTTGAAGAAGGGCTATTACATATCTCTCTCGCCGATCCTTACCGCCAACTGGATGGCCAGCAGCGGCAACGTGTGGACGGTCCCGTTCGGCGGCGGCATCGGGCGAATCATGAAGCTGGGATTTCAGCCGGTCAATATCACGGCTCAGTTCTACGGTAACGCGGTCTATCCCGCGGGAAGTTCGCCGTGGGGCATGCGACTGCAGATCGCCTTCCTGTTCCCCAAGTTCACCAAGGAGCAGGAGAAGATGATGATGGAAGAGAAGCTGAAACAGTTGGAGCAGCAGACGCCTCCTCCACCGAAGAAATGACGGCGCGGGCCCGACGCACTGCAAGCTTCGGTCGTGACTTGTTGCTTCACGGTTGCAGCGCAACCCACGAAACTCGTGTCTTATTTGCAGTCATAGGCTAACCTGATAGGTATGGGCGGAATGCAATCCCTGTTGAACCATCCTCGCGTCTTCTTCTTTTTTGCGCTGATCGTATTGTGGCTCGCGGCGCAGTTCGGCGCTTACCTGCGCCGGCGGCGACCTATGGAAGACGAACTGCGTGAGGATTTCGGGCTGATC